>R27__coassemble_243_pt1 | contig 41979 bp, 59 predicted proteins | sample R27__metabat2_high_PE_029 | metagenome-assembled genome bin R27
GCTGATTGGTTGCGGGAATCACGACTGCGCCGAGCTTGTGCAAACCCAAAATGGCAAACCAGAACTGGTAATGCCGCTTGAGCACCAGCATGACCTTGTCGCCGCGGCTGATGCCCAGAGACTTGAAGTAGTTCGCGCACTGATTGGATGCGCGCTTGATGTCGCTGAATGTGAAACGGCGCTCGGTCTTGTCGCGGTCGATGTGCAGCATGGCGAGCTTTTCGGGGGTGCGGTTGGCAATGGCATCCACTACATCGAACGCAAAGTTGAAGGAGTTCTCGTTTTTGAAACGGATGGACTGCAGCGCACCGTTTTCGTCCTCGGTCGTTTCCACGAAGTTGTTGCAGACGAGCTTCTTGTCGGCTTCGGGATTGTGGAACAGCGCCTCGCGCACCAGCGGCTCACTCTCCTGCTCACCGGGCATGACGACTGCCAGGAACAGACAGTCCGTACCGTCCACGGCGATCATGCCATGGGGCGTGGAGCTGTTGTAGTAGATGCTGTCGCCCTCGGACAGGATCTCCACATTTTCACCAACCTGCACCTTCAGTCTGCCGGAAATGATGAAGTCGAACTCCTGACCGGAATGGTTGGTCAGATGGATGGGCTTATCCTGTAATGTAGGATCAAACTCATAGCGCACATAGTACGGCTCCGCGATTTTTTTGCGGAACAGCGGCGCGAGGTTCTGAATCTCGATGCCGTTTTCCTTGGCGGTGTCGTGTCCTTCGCCCTTGCGCGTGACGGTATAAGAGGACAGATGCGCGCTCTGCCCCTCCAAAAGATCGGTCATGCCGACACCGAACACCAGAGAACACTTGTGAATAAAGGTAAACGGGAAGTCCAGCTTGCCCGCCTCATAAGCCAGATATTGCTCCAGGCTGACCTCTGTTTTGACAGCCATTTCCGCTTCGGAGATATTTTCGATCTCGCGCAGATCCCGGATCCGCCGCGCGACCTCCTGTAATTTTTCGGATGCCACATTCGACATGTCATAACCTCCCGATAAAAAGAAAACACCCGTCTCAATGCATTGAGACGAATGTAAAAACATCCGCGGTACCACTCAATTTGCGTTCAAAGGAACGCCGCTCTCGGGATCCTGCAATCCCTATGCCTTGACGCAGCAATCACGGGAAGCGCCTACCTGCTCCGCAGAGGAGCCATCGGACCTCCGGCTCGGAAGTGATGTGTCCTTGAAAGCCGCAGCCTCCGGTTTGCACCGACCACCGGTTCTCTTTGCGCCGCGAAATTCGACCGTCTTCGTCACAGCCTTTGTTAATTTGAAGATATGATAGCACACACAGCCTTGAAAGTCAAGGGATTTTCGAGAAAAAAGCCCTGCATCGTACAGAAAAAAATACCCACTGCAGATGCAGTGGGTATACATGCTTTTGCAAACTTATGCGTTGACAGCGGTACCGACCTTGATGGGATTGATGCGGACACCGGGGCCCATGGTGGTTGCAACGACGCAGGAACGGATGTACTGACCTTTCGCAGCAGCGGGCTTTGCCTTGATGACTGCGTCCAGCAGCGTATCGAAGTTTTCCTGCAGCTTCTCTGCACCGAAAGAAGCCTTGCCGATCGGGCAATGGATGATGTTGGTCTTGTCGAGACGATACTCGATCTTACCGGCTTTCGCTTCGCCGACTGCCTTGGCGACATCGGGCGTAACGGTACCTGCCTTGGGGCTGGGCATCAAGCCGCGGGGGCCGAGGATCTTACCGAGACGACCAACGAGACCCATCATGTTGGGTGCTGCGATAGCGACATCGAAATCCATGAAGCCTTCGCCCTGGATGCGGGCAACAAGGTCTTCTGCGCCGACGACTTCTGCGCCTGCCGCTTCAGCAGCCTTGGCATCGTCGCCCTTGGCGAAAACAGCAACGCGGACAGTCTTGCCGGTGCCGTTGGGAAGTACGACTGCGCCTCTGACCTGCTGGTCAGCGTGACGGGAGTCAACGCCCAGACGGACGTGTACTTCGACGGTTTCATCAAACTTTGCGGTAGCGGTCTTGACGACCGTTGCGAGTGCTTCGTTGGGATCATAGAGCTTGGAACGCTCAAAGAGCTTAATGCTCTCGTTATATTTCTTACCGTGTTTCATAATACATTTCCTCCATTGATGTGGTTAATCGGATGTTTCCTCCCACACACACGTATCTCAGTCAGAAACCGTGATACCCATGCTGCGTGCAGTACCGGCGACCATGGACATTGCAGCTTCGATGCTGGCAGCGTTCAGGTCGGGCATCTTCTGCTCGGCGATCTTGCGAACCTGTTCGGAAGTGAGGTTGGCGACCTTGGTCTTGTTGGGAACGCCGGAACCACTCTCGATACCGCAAGCCTTCTTGATCAGGACAGCCGCGGGGGGAGTCTTGGTGATGAAGGAGAATGTGCGGTCTGCGTAAACGGTGATGACAACGGGAATGATCAGACCCATGTCATTCTTGGTTCTTTCGTTAAATTCCTTGGTGAAGCCCATGATGTTGACACCATGCTGACCAAGGGCGGGACCTACAGGCGGCGCCGGAGTGGCTTTGCCGGCAGGAATCTGAAGCTTGATTAAGCCAACAACTTTCTGTGCCATAATTTTTATCCTCCAATATGATACGTGAAATTCAGAAAATTAATCCTCGATCGGCTCGACCTGGTCAAGCTCCAGCTCAACCTTGGTTTCTTTGCCGAAGAGGGCGGAGACGGAAACGCGGACAAGATTGTTTTCCACGTCGATCTCCTCGACCGTACCGGTGAAGCCGTCGAAAATTTCATCCACGATGTTGACGGTATCGCCTACGGCATAGTTGACCTCCACGCTGCGCTTTTCGACGCCGAGCTTGTAGACTTCTTCCTCGGTCAGAGGGATCGCCTTATTCTCGGGGCCGACGAAGCCGGTGACACCGCGCGTATTGCGGATCACAAGCCACGTTTCATCGCTCATGGCGGGTCTGTCGTCGTCATCCATGGTGACGGCAACCTTGACGAGAACATATCCGGGGAACAGCTTGCGCTCGACCTCGCGGCGCTTTTCGCCGACGATCTCGGTCACGGTTTCGGTGGGGATCTTCACCTCGAAGATCTCATCGTGCATGTTCCGGTTCTCAACAACTTTTTCGATATTCGTTTTGACCTTGTTTTCGTAGCCCGAGTATGTGTGTACCACATACCATCTGGAATCAACCGACATTCCGTATTACCTCCGGATTCTTATTCGGCTGCAGCTGCCTGTGCGACAGCTTCCGTGACTGCCTGTGCGGCATCCTCGATCACAAGATTTTCACTGACGGAATTTTCGTCTGCCACTTCGCTGACAGCGACGGTTTCGTCTGCGTTTCTTGCCACATCGCTGAGCAGATCGATGGACTTGGAAAGACCCAGATCGATCAGCCAGATCACGACGGTGAACACTGCGATCACTGCAAGGACAACGCCCGTACTCTTGAGAACGGTCTTGCCGTCCGGCCAAACGATTTTCTTCGTCTCACCGCGAAGGTCCTTGAAAAAGCGCTTGATAGCTGCCCAAATGCGCACAAAAATATTCGGCTTATCGGACTTCGGCTTTTTCGCTTTGACCTTTTCGGCGGTTTCGATCTTCTCCGCTGCTGCGGACTTTTCTTTTTTCGCCATGCTTAGTCCTCCCGCTTACTTCGTCTCACGGTGGAGAGTATGCTTCTTGCAAAATCTGCAATACTTGTTTCTCTCCAGCCTGTCCGGTGTGTTCTTCTTGTCTTTCATCGTATTGTAGTTACGCTGCTTGCACTCCGTGCAGGAAAGAGTGATCTTGACTCTCATTTAACGGCACCTCCATTTGGAAAATTTTACCTCCCTCTGCATCAAGAAAAAAGGGCACAAAAAAATAGCCCTCTTTCAGAGGTACAGTAATCATAGCACATAAACCGTATGCTGTCAAGAGTGAAAATGAAATTTTTTGTTTTTCCGGAAAACACAAGAAGTCAAACATGGGTATTTATTGAAATTATCTTCCTTTAGCTTGATTTTTCTATTATTCTGATGTAACATAAAAACATCAGAATACTAAATGTATGCAAAGGATTGGTGTAAGCATGTCAGTTATTAAAAAAATAATCCGTTCTCTTGAAATCGGAAAAAGAGAAAAAATGTCAGGCGTGTTTTTGCTTGTCGCCATACTTTCCGTGGTTTCGCTTCTGATCAGCAATGTGGTGGCAAACAAAAGCATTGACCTTTTCGGATGGACGGTTTTCGGGCAGAAATTAAGTATTTCCGCATCGTTCGTCGTTTTTCCGTTTACATACATTGCTTCGGATATTTTTTCGGAAGTATACGGGTATTCCTGGAGCAGAAAGATCAGCTGGATCGCATTATTTGCAAATGTTTTTATGATCCTCTGTTTCAAACTCGTAGCGCTTATGCCGGGCATAGATTCAACGACTTCCGAAGCATTTTCGATTGTCTGCGATTCAACACCGGGTATCGTCTTCGCTTCGCTGACCGCATTTATGGCAGGAGATTTGTTGAATGATCTGGTTTTCGCCAGAATGAAGGCTCGTGACTCTGACGGAAAAGTTTCGACTTTTGCCTTTCGGAGTATACTGTCCTCCTTATGCGGTGAAATCGTTGACTGCTTGGTTTTTCTTCCGCTGCTTTACTATTTTATCCACGGTTACGGTACGATCATTACAAGCGCAGTTCAGCTTCTGACGATCATTTTGATTCAGGCATTCCTGAAAACATTTGTTGAGTTGATCCTTTGCCCGTTGTCCGTTCTTATCATTGGTAAAATAAAGGCATACGAGGAAGCCATCTGCTAAGGCAGCACGGAATAACTCACGCTTTTCTTTCCAGATGCAAAACCGTATACAGCGCCTCTGCAACGCCGCCGTCCCGTGCATCGCAGGAAATCATCGTACAGGCTTCACGGACATCCTCGCTGCTGTCTCCCATGGCGACGGAAATCCCCGCGTAACGCAGCATATCCAGATCGTTGAGGCTGTCCCCCATGGCGATACAGTGCGCACGATCCAATCCGTAAAAATCCAGAACGCACTGCATTCCGGTGGCTTTATTGTGTCCTTTTTTGGAAAACTCCGCGTACCGTCTGTGCTGAAAAAACTGATACTTTTCCGACAGCTCCGTCTGCCAATTTTCCGGCAGTACGTGCGGAATGAACATTTTGGCAAAATCATCGTCCGCATACCGCCGCAGCAGCTCCGCGCCGTCCTGTACAAGTTCGCCGTGTCCGTCATACAATGCGTTGCGTACCAGCAGGGACTCCCCTTCCAGAAAGACCGCATACCCGTCCTGTGTCAGCCGGTCAAAGATGTCTGCCAGTTCCGTGAGCGGAATATGCTCGGACAAAATTTTCTGTCCCTCGGCAATGACCGTGCAGCCGATCCCGGCGACAATTCCGTCGGGACAGACCGACAGGATCCGCGGATTGATGTCCGCAAGCGACCGTGCCGTATTCAGAAATATTTTATGTCCTGCCGCCTGTGCTTTTTGTATGGCGATCCGGTTCTCCGGAACGATCTCTCCGTCGCAATACACGGTACCGTCGATGTCTAAAAAAACTGCATAAAATTCCTGCATAGCGTGTCCTCCAAACAGGACTATTGTATCAGCTCTGCGGAACCGCGTCAAGATCCGCAGATTTTTTCAAAAAACACTTGACTCTGACGCAGCGTCATCGTTTACAATAGAACCATCGGAGGTGACACGATGCGTACGGTTAAGGAAGTCAGCCGATATACGGGCGTCAGCGTCCGCACGCTGCACTACTACGACAAGATCGGCTTGCTCAAACCCACACAGGTGACGGATGCCGGATACCGTCTGTATGACGATGCCGCTTTGCGGCGGCTGCAAAATATCCTGCTCTTTCGGGAATTGCAGTTTCCGCTCAAAGAGATTCGGGAAATCTTAGACAATCCGTGTTTTGATCCGACCGAAGCGCTGACGGAGCAGATTCGTCTGTTGGAAATGCAGCGGAAACATATTGACGGACTGATCCGATTCGCACAAGCCTTACAGATGAAAGGAGTGAATACTATGGCATTTGATGCTTTTGACAGGAGTGAACTGGACGCTTACGCCCGGGAAGCGAAGGAACACTGGGGCAGCACGGAAGCATATGCGGAATACACGCAGAAAGGTGCGCCGCAGAACGTTGACGGTATGATGCTGCTGTTCGCGCAGCTCGGCACTATGCGGCACCTGCCGCCGACAGATCCGGCTGTTCAGGAAAAGATCGCGGCATTACAGCGCTTCATCACCGACAACTACTACACCTGCACCAAAGAGATTCTGCAAAGTCTCGGGGAAATGTATGTCGGAGACGAACGCTTCCGGCAGAACATTGACCGTGCCGGCGGTGCCGGAACCGCCGCCTTTGTCCAGGAAGCAATCCTTGCCTATTGTAAATAATCAAAAATGTCCGAATGCACTTCTGAAAGCGCTTCGGACATTTCTGTTTTATCGGTTTTCCATGGCGACATAATCCCGCCGCGGCTTGACTGCCATGTAGGCGGGACGAATGATCTTGTTGCCGTTGACCAGCTCCTCCATGCGGTGTGCGCTCCAACCGGCAATACGGGCAATGGCAAAGATCGGTGTGAACAGCTCCTCGGGAATGCCGAGCATATTGTAGACAAAGCCGCTGTAAAAATCCACGTTCGCACTGACACCCTTATACATTTTGCGGCTTTCGGAAATGATCTGCGGTGCCAGCTTCTCCACGGCAGTGTACAGCGCGAACTCCCGTTCCAGTCCTTTTTCGACGGACAGCGCCTCCACAAACCCTTTGAAAAGCTGCGCACGCGGATCGGAAACCGAATAGATCGCGTGACCGATACCGTAGATCAGACCCGTCCGGTCGAACGCTTCCTTGTTCACGAGGCGACGCAGATACGCTTCAATCTCGTCCTTATCCGTCCAGTCACGCACCTGCTCCTTCATATCGCGGAACATATGACAGACCTTGATATTCGCACCGCCGTGCTTCGGTCCCTTCAGAGAGCCGAGTGCCGCGGCGATCGCGGAATAGGTATCCGTTCCCGAAGATGTGACGACGTGCGTGGTAAAGGAGGAATTGTTGCCGCCGCCATGCTCCGCGTGCAGGATCAGGGCAAGGTCGAGGATCCGTGCTTCCAGTTTGGTGTATTTGCTGTTCAGCCGCAGCATATGCAGAATGTTCTCGGCGGTGGACAGCTTCGGATCCGGCTCATGGATGAAAAAGCTGTTGTTGTCAAGAATATAATAATTGTATGCCTGATACCCGTAAACCGACAGCAGCGGAAAAACGGAGATCAACTGTAAGCACTGCCGCAGCACATTCGGGATCGATGTATCGTCGGCATTGTTGTCGTAGGAATACAGCATCAGCACACTGCGCGCAAGTGAGTTCATCATGTCCCGACTGGGAGATTTCATAATGATGTCGCGCACAAACGAGGACGGCAGCGATCGGTATCCGCCCAGAAGTGTCTGAAAATCCGCAAGCTGTGCCGCGTTCGGCAGTTCCCCAAACAGCAGCAGATAGATGACCTCCTCAAATCCGAAACGGTCATCCGCAATGAACCCCGCTGTAAGCTGGCGGATATCGTATCCGCGGTAGAACAGTTTGCCCTCGCAGGGGAGCACCTGACCGTTTACGGTATGCTTCGCGGTGATTTCGGAGATTTCCGTCAGACCTGTCAGAACGCCGTTGCCGTTCAGATCCCGCAGTCCGCGGTTGACCTTATGTTCCACATACAGCGCCGGGTCGATCCGATTGTCCGCACTGCACCGTTCTGCCAATGCACGAATCTCCGGCGTTATTTCGGAATAGTCTCTTTTCATGGGTGTTCTCCTTTCGACAAAAATATTTTTTCTATATTAACACAAAAATGTGAATGAAATATAAACAAACTGAGAAAATTCATTTCACGGCGGAGCTGTCATTGTGGACAAATTTCGGCGGCACGTTTTGACTATTCTGACGAAATTCCGCAGAACACACAGAAATGATTTCCAATTCCACGTCGAAAATGGTATAATATAATATCTTGATAAAAAGGCGGTATATGTATGGATATTATTCGTGAAGAATACAAATATGCCTCGGCTACGGGTGTCTGTGATATTTTCGCGCGTTCCTTTGCTCCGGCGGATCAGACTGCCGTACGGGCAATTCTGCAGATCACACACGGCATGGCGGAACACGGTGAACGGTATCAGGCGCTGGCTTATTACATGGCATACCACGGCTATGCCGTTTTTATCCACGATCATGCCGGACACGGCCGCTCCGTTGCGAATGACGCGGAGCTGGGCTATTTCGGCGAAAAGGACGGCTGGAAAAGCCTTGTACGGGATACACGTACGCTGACCGTAAAGGCGGCGGAAAAATATCCGAACCGTCCGATCTTCCTGCTCGGACACAGTATGGGTTCCTTTGTGGCACGCTCCTATGTCGCGCAGTACGGCGCGGATCTGACCGGCGCAATCTTCTGCGGAACAAGCGGCGAAAATCCCGGTACCGCAGCCGGCATCACACTTGCCGGACTGATCGAAAAGTTCAAGGGCGATCATTACCGCAGCCCGTTCATTGACCACATCGCCTTCGGCAGCTACAATAAAAAATACGACAATCCCCGTACGCAGTTTGACTGGCTTTCACGAGATACGGCAGAGGTCGATCAATACATCAAAGACCCGCTGTGCGGCTATCTGTTCACCACCGCAGGCTACAAGGATATGTTCCTGCTGCTGCAATCCGTTTCGGGCAAGGACTGGTACCGGAACGTACCGAAAACACTGCCGATGCTGCTCATCTCCGGCTCGATGGATCCCGTCGGTGCTTACGGCAAGGGAGTGCGGCAGGTGCGCAGCGATCTGAAAAAGACGGGACATGACGATGTAACACTGACGCTATACGACGGTGCGCGTCACGAGCTGTTCAACGAAACGAACGCCAAGGATGTTCTGCGCGATCTGCTGCACTGGATGGATGAAAAGAGGGCAAAGAACTGAAATGGAACGACTGATTCCCCTTTCTACACTGGAATTTTTCACGCAGGACAATACGATGCTCGGCTCCGTAACGCCCGATGACCTGATCGGGGATCCGCTGGCGCCCGTCTTCAATTACCGTGTTTTTATTCGGGACGACGCACTGACCGCAGAATATTTTATCGACAACAAATGCTATGATCTGACGGATAAATCCAAGATTCGTCAGAGTACATTTGCCGTTTCCGCAGAGGGCATAGACGAAGCTGCCGCATGGCTGGAAGCTGAATATCACAAATACGAAAGAAATATCTAAGGAACCATTGAATAAATCAAGGTGTGCGATGGAGCGAGAGATTTTTGCGTCAGATTGCATAAATTTGACGCCGCCTTACTGACGTAAGGCAAGGAAAATTTGTGTAATATGACGCAAAAAGATCCGTTCCAGCGTGCGCATTCGATTTATTCAGCGGTTCCAAAAGGAGTGTTCCCCATGACAACAATTAAAAAAGGTTCTTTTCCGCAGCGTATGCGTTCCTTTTATCCGACAGACTGTCCCGTCACCTCGATCTGTTTCTGCGAAACGGTCTGGGCAGGGACGCAGGACGGTTTGTTAGCCCTGCGCGACGGCGCATGGGAATGTGTACTGCAAAAGACAGTGGATATGCTGTTCGGCTCCGAAGATTTCCTTCTTGTCGGGAGCGGCAGCACACTGTACCGCATAGAAGGCGGCAAACCCGTTTCCGAAGAAACACTGCAAGGTACGGTACAGGCAGCGGACCGCGACGGTACCGGCAAAATATTTATTACAACCGATCAAAAATTTTATTTGTATAAGGACGGCAAATGTTCGCTGTACAGCCGCGCCGGAGATGGCGGCGTTTACGCCATGACCGCATTCGGCAGCGGAGAAGTATATCTCGCGGCAGAAGGCTTTCTGTACGGTCTGCATGGTAAGCGCCCGCGCTGGTCGGAGATCTGCCGCGACAATTCGGATATGCCCGATGCCGAGATCCGGGATCTTGCCGCTGATCCGTGGGGGCACATTTATCTTGCCACGGACAAAGGTGTGGTTCTTTACGACGCCCGCAGCCGTTGGTACACGCCGGAACAGTTGGATGCACTGCCCCGCGGTGATATACGCAAGGTCGTGATCGCTGCGGACGGAACTCGCTGCTTCGGAACGGCAAACGGTCTGATTGTACAGGACGGAGTGCGCGAGAGCTTCCTCGGCGCGGAGCGCTGGCTTCCGGGCGGCGAAGTCACGGCACTGTGTGCGGCAGACGGGAAAATATATGTCGGCACTAAATGCGGTCTGACCGTTCTGCAGAATGTACCGATGACGCTTGCGGAAAAAGCGGCGATCTATGAAAAAAGCGTGGAGCAGTATCATGTCCGCGAAGGCTATGTCACGGTGCGCCGGCTGTCCGAAAAGGACAATATCGCATCCGGACACGTGGAAATCTCCGACAACGACGGCTTGTGGACGGGTTTTTATCTCGGTGCCCAAGCCATGCGTTATGCCGTGACCGGAGAACCGGAAGCACTTGCTCACGCCAAACGTGCCAAAAACGCGCTGCTCAAACTGCTGACCTGCACCGGCATACCGGGCTTCCCTGCCCGTGCCTATCGCAGACCCGGTGAGGATCGGTTCGGCAACGGCGATCCCGAATGGCATCTGATCCAAGATGAAAAAGGTGCGCTCGAATGGAAGGGAGAAACCTCCTCGGATGAAGTCGTCGGACATGTGTACGGGCTTTCCTTCTACTATGATCTCTGTGCAGATGCGGCGGAAAAGCAGGAAATCGCCGACGCACTTTGTGCCGTAGCGGATCACATTCTGCGCAACAGCTTTACGCTGTGCGACAGCGACGGTCTGCCCACCACATGGGCACACTGGGGACCGGAGGAGCTGAACCATGATGACATCTGGTTCTGGGAGCGCGGCATCAATTCGATGGAACTTCTGAGTATTCTGCGCACGGCAATGCACATGCGTCCGTCGGAAGCCTACACTGCTCTGTATCGGGAACTGGTCACAAAACACCATTACGCGCTCAACTGTATGCAGATTAAAATTGACGACTGCCACGTCAATCATATCGACGATAACTTAGGCTTTTTGACCTATGCCGTACTGCTGCGGTACGAGGATGACCCGTATCTGCGGCAGATCTTCCTTGCAGGTATGCGGCAGCACTGGCAGATCGAACGCAAGGAGCGCTGCCCGATGTGGAACCTGATCTACGGTGCGATGTCCGGGGATCTTTCATGCGATCTGGACGCAGCGGTGCGCAGTCTGTGCGAGCTGCCGACAGATCTTATCTGCTACAAAACCGTCAACAGTCACCGCCCCGGTCTGCGCTGGAGCAGCGGACAGGAACGGTTCGGCGGTGAACCGCAGCTTTGCGAACCGCTCCCGTATGATGAAAAGCCCATTACCAAATACGACAACAATCCTTTCCTGCCCGACGGCGGCAGCGGGATGTGGGCAGCGGACGGCACACTGTTCTTAGCGCCGTACTGGTACGGCAGATATTACGGTCTGATCGGCGAATAGTGTAAGTTTTCGACAAATTTTGCTGTAAGCTCCAAACTCTGTCAGATAATCCTTGCATTTTTTGAAAATCTGCGGTATAATATTTTTATATCTTTAGTGTGTAAAGGGGGCAGTATCCGGTATGCGCAGATGGCTGTTTGCCGCAGCAGCGGTTCTTCTGGTCTTCTCTGTTACTGCCTGCTCCCTGCCTTTTTCTTTGGATGACCTCTCCGGCGAAACCGAGCCCTCCTCCGAGGAGCGCACCTATGTCATTACCACGGAGAACCACTCCGGTCTGCAGTTGATGGCAGACTGCATCCACTGGAGCGACAATTCCCTTTGCGCCATTGCCTATCTCGGCTCCGCCGGTACGTATCAGAAAAAACTGGCTTCCTTGCACAGTTCCCGGTTTTCCGACGTAGATCAGGAATCCTTCGACTCCATGCGTCAGGTCAAGGTCGGCGGCAATGAGGTCTATCTCGTGGTTCCGCGCTTTGACCTGGAGGATCTGTCCGTTTTCGAGGTCGGCTTTGATTCCGAGGGCGAGTCGCATGTCCTGCGGCAGGTCGCCGATATGGATGAACCGTTCCTGCTGTTCTGTACCGCAGAGGGTACGCCCAATGCCCAGCTTTCCGCTTCCTTGAAATCGCTGAACAAGCACTTCAAGTACATCCCCCTGCGCAGAAGCGGTTCCGAAGCACTTGCCGATTTCGCCGTTGGCTTCCAGCCGGTCGAACGATAACAGTATTGAATATGGATTCCCATGTCGGGGTGTAGCGCAGTTGGTAGCGCGCCTGCTTTGGGAGCAGGATGTCGGGGGTTCAAATCCCTTCACTCCGACCATGCCAAAAAGCCTTCTTTTGTCCTGGCAGATAAAAGGAGGCTTTTTGCAGCGAAATCAATCCCTTGCAGAATTTTTGAAATACCTGCGGACATGAACGGATTTTTATTTCACATCGGCAACGCCGATATTTCGCATGAAACCATTTTCTATGAACGCCTTGACTGCTGCGACAAAGCGATAGAAACTGTCTTCTGCCTACGAAAGACCGCGCCAAAGTGTGCGGTCTTTTATTATTTGTAGGATAAAAGCAGGCATGTTTAATCAAATCTTAATGCATTCTTTATTGAAATCCTCTGCGACGTTTTGGTAGAATAAGGACACGAAAGGAGCGTTATCCCATGAAAAAATTTGTCAGTATTCTTTTAACCCTCGCACTTTTGTGCACACTTCTTGTTCCCGTGTCCGCAGAAAATCTACCGCGTTCGCCCATTCACCGCGCGTTTATGCTGCTGATCGGCGGTCAGCCGGTCCTGTATATGCAGGTCGAAGCGCAGTACCCCACGCTTTCGGAAACCGCCACGGTCACGGTCAAATGTGATACAGAAAAAAGTGACTATTGCGAAACCTACTCGTTTGCGGATATTCTTACCACGACTTCAACGGATCCGCATATCGGCATGGAGCTGCTGATCCCGATGCGCGATGCGGACAACTTTCCGGCAAAAGAACGTCCGGTGCTGACCTTTTCAGAGGGTGCATTTCTTTCGCAGAACGGGTCGTCTTCGGGCGCCTGCGATCCGTTCGGTTATAGTGTCATGGGCTTCCCTCTGGTATCCGGTGGAGACGCAATCTACTGCGATCTGCTGATGCGCCGCTATGCGGGAACGAACACGATCCCTGCGGAACAACATTCCGATTTACGGATCGAGCCGGAGCACAATTACGGCTTGCAGAACGCACTTTGCAGTCGAATGCACATTCAACCCGACACCGGTCACGCGGCACCAGATCCTTTGACATTTGATACCTCGGTGCTCGGCAAATCCACGCAGACTTTACTGTTTGACGATCTGCCCATCCTGACTTTTTCGTTGGATGTGCTGTCTGCGGCAACGGTCAAAAAATACGTGTTTCCCGACAAACTGCTGCGTTCGGTCGGCGCGGGGCTGTTCTGCTTGACACTGCCGCTGTATGTGCTCTTCGGCATTTCTGCAGGTTGGGTGGGAAGCGGAATTTCCTCTATTAAATACCCCGATCTCCTGCCGTTCGCCCCCATTTTTATTCCCTTCATAGGCACTCTGGGCGGATTCGGAACCTTCACTCGGTGGTTTGATTTGTTTGAACGCATCAAGCCGAACTACTGATCGCATAACGCAGCCGCCAACATAAAACACGCCGTATCCTTTCGGACACGGCGTGTGATTTTTTATTGCTTATTCAGCTTTCTTTTTGGCCTTCTTATCTTCAGCAGCGTCTTCGTTGCCGACGAGCTCGATGATGCACATTTCTGCAGCGTCACCGCGGCGCGGGCCTGTCTTGATGATGCGGGTATAACCGCCGTTGACATCCTTATATTTGGGAGCAACTTCATCAAACAGCTTCTTGACGACGTCTTCCTTCGTTACATAAGCGAGCACCTGACGCTTTGCAGCAAGGGTGGGTTCCTTTGCGATGGTGATCATCTTTTCAGGCATTGCGCGGACTTCCTTCGCTCTGGTAACGGTGGTTTCGATTTTGCCGTTTTCCAAAAGATAGGTGACCAAGCCTCTGAGCATAGACGCACGATGGTCCGACGCTCTACCAAGTTTTCTGGTACCGGGCATTCCAATCACTCCTTATTATAGCTTCAATGGGGATTTACTCGTCTTCTCTGTTGAGGTCCAAGCCGAGGGAATTCAGCTTTGCGACGACCTCGTCAATGGACTTTCTGCCGAGGTTGCGGACCTTCATCATGTCGTCCTCGGTCTTGTTGATCAAATCCTCTACGGTGTTGATACCTGCTCTCTTCAGACAGTTGAAGGAACGAACAGAAAGGTCAAGTTCCTCAATGGTCATCTCCAGGACTTTTTCCTTGCCGCTATCTTTATTGACGACCATGATCTCTGTGTTGTACATCTCTCCGGACAGATCGCTGAAGAGACTGAGATGCTCGTTGAGGATCTTGGCTCCGAGGGACACAGCGTCCTTAGCGGAGATCGTACCGTTTGTCCAAACCTCAAGCGTGAGCTTGTCGTAGTCGGTGATCTGACCGACACGGGTGTTTTCGACGGTATAGTTGACCTTGAGTACGGGAGAATAAATCGAGTCAATGGCGATCACGCCGATAACGGGCTGCATGATCTGCTTGTTGCGCTCTGCGGAAACATATCCGCGACCCTTGTCACAGGTCAGTTCCATCCCGAGGTGTGCACCCTCGTCCAGTGTGGCGATGTGCAGTTCGGGATTGAGGATCTCAACTTCGGAGTCCGTCTTGATGCAGCCGGCGGTAACTTCGCCGGGCTCGTTGGCATCGAGATAGATGGTCTTGGGACCGTCACCGTGTATCTTGAGTATGACACTCTTTAAGTTCAGCACGATTTCCGTAACGTCTTCCTTAACACCGGGAATAGTCGTGAACTCGTGCAGGATGCCGTCGATCTTTGCGGAAGTGATCGCGTAGCCGGGCATGGAGGACAGAAGCACTCTGCGCAGGCTGTTGCCGAGCGTTGTGCCGTAGCCCCTTTCAAGCGGCTCTACGACGAACTTGCCGTAAGTACCGTCGGGCAAAAGATCTGCTGTATCGATTCTGGGCTTTTCAATTCCTATCATTCAAAACCCTCCTTAATAAACTGGGGGTTATCCCCGAAAATGAGCCCATGCTTATCAAAAGCTTATGCGGCATTATTTGGAGTAGAACTCGACGATGAGATGCTCTTCGACGGGTGCTTCGATCTGCTCACGTTCGGGCAGATTGATGACCTTACCGGTATGGGCATCGTTGTCGCGCTCCAACCATGTGGGAACGGGGCGACCGGAATTGCTCTCAAGAACGGCCTTGAACTTCTCGCTGTCGAGGCTCTTGTCCTTGATCGAAACAACGTCACCGGCTTTAAGCAGGTAGGACGCGATGTCCACTCTCTTGCCATTGACAAGGAAGTGACCGTGAGTGACAAGCTGTCTGCCTTCGTTTCTGGAAGAAGCCCAGCCAAGAAGGTAAACGACATTGTCCAGACGGCTTTCGCAGATGCGAAGCAGGTTTTCACCTGTTACGCCGGCTTTCTTTTCAGCCATAATGAAATACTTATGGAACTGACCTTCCTGAATACCGTAGTAACGTCTTGCCTGCTGCTTTGCGCGAAGCTGGAGACCGTATTCGGAAGTCTTTTTGCGGCTCTGGCCATGCTGACCGGGAGCATATGCACGACGCTCAAAAGCGCACTTGCCGGTATAGCAGCGCTCGCCCTTGAGGAAGAGCTTCTTGCCCTCGCGGCGGCACAGCTTACATACCGCACCGGTATATCTTGACATGTATTACACCTCCAAAAATTATACGCGCCTTCTCTTAGGCGGACGGCAGCCGTTGTGGGGGATCGGGGTGACATCCTTGATCATGGTGACCTCGAGACCCGTGGTCTGCAATGCACGGATTGCAGCTTCACGACCCTGGCCGGGGCCCTTGACGAAAACTTCAACAGTCTTCATGCCGTGATCGATTGCGATCTTAGCGGCTGTCTCTGCTGCGGTCTGTGCAGCAAACGGGGTAGACTTTCTGGAACCGCGGAAACCCATTTCGCCGGCGCTTGCCCACGAAACAGCATTGCCCTGCGTGTCCGTGATCGTAACGATCGTGTTGTTAAAGGTGGATTGGATATGGGCCGCACCGCGTTCGATATTCTTGCGCTCACGGCGTCTGCGTGTAGCAGTATTCTTTTTGCCAGCACCCTTGATTGCCATATTTCTCCTCCTCCTTACTTCTTCTTATTCGCAATGGTCTTCTTCGGACCCTTACGTGTGCGTGCATTCGTCTTGGAACGCTGACCTCTTACGGGCAGACCCTTACGATGGCGAACGCCGCGATAGCAACCGATTTCGATGAGTCTCTTGATGTCGAACGCGGTTTCTCTTCTCAGGTCACCTTCGACCTTGATGTTGTGGTCGATGTACTCTCTGAGCTTGGAAACGTCGTCTTCCGTCAGATCCTTGACTCTCGTATCGGGGTTTACACCGGTAGCTGCGATAATGTCACTCGCTGTTTTGCGACCGATACCATAGATATAAGTGAGACCGATCTCTACTCTTTTATCTCTGGGTAAGTCGACACCTGAAATACGCGCCATGTGTCAGTTACACCTCCATTATAGGTATGCGTCGGATTAACCCTGACGCTGCTTGTGCTTGGGATTTTCACAGATCACCATTACTTTTCCCTTGCGCTTAATAATCTTGCATTTTTCGCAAATTTTCTTTACAGAAGGTCTGACTTTCATTTGTATACCTCCTTCAATTACTTGGATCGCCATGTGATGCGCCCGCGGGTAAGGTCGTATGGCGACATTTCGACCGTTACTTTGTCTCCGGGCAAAATGCGGATGTAGTTCATCCTGAGCTTGCCGGAAATGTGCGCTAAGATCTGGTGGCCGTTCTTGAGTTCGACAGTGAATGTCGCGTTGGGAAGGGCCTCAACTACTGTACCCTCAATCTCGATCATATCCTGTTTAGACATGTTAGAAGCCTCCTTCGGTTCTTTCTTGTCCGGTCAGACGCGTTCCGCGAAACCGGCAAGCGCTTTTCTGAGCGCCTTATTACTGTCGGCTGCATGAAGCTCAATATGCATACCCGTATCACAAAGATGACGCGGATTTTTGCACTTCGGATTTTCCAGCGGACGTTCCTTGCCGTCGCAAACAAAGACGGCTTTGTCCGTGACCTCCATGACTGCCAGAAGTCTATCTTTGTCCCGTCCGGCTAATGAGCGGACGACACTGCCTTTTTCCAGCATTCCGTTCCCTCCGCTTACACTTGTGTAAGAATTTTCGGGCCGTCGGCGGTAATCGCCACGGTATGCTCGAAATGGGCGGACAGCTTTCCATCGCGGGTTTTCACAGTCCAACCGTCGGACAGGTTGCGGATCGCATGTGTGCCTTCGTTAATCATCGGCTCGATTGCGATCACCATGCCCGGCAGCAGGCGTACACCACGACCGGGTGTACCGTAATTTGGTACGGACGGATCCTCGTGCATCTCGGTGCCGACGCCGTGACCGGTGTATTCCCGAACGACGCCGTAGCCTCTTTCCTCGCAGTACTGCTGCACCGCATGACCGATGTCTCCGAGTCTGCCGCCCGCGACAGCCTTCGCAATGCCTTCATACAGGCTCTCGCGTGTGGTGTCGATCAGCCGCTTCGCTTCGGGGGAGATTTCTCCGACTGCGAAAGTGGCGGCGTTGTCGCCGACATAGCCATGCACGGTGGCGCCAAGGTCAATGCTGACAATGTCGCCTTCCCGAAGAATGCGCTTCTTGCTCGGGATGCCGTGGATAACCTCGTCATTTACTGAAATGCATGCGGTAGCAGGAAATCCCCCGTAGCCGAGGAAGGTCGGTATCGCGCCCTGCTTTACGATAAAGTCATGGGCAATGCGGTCGATCTCCCATGTGGAGATCCCCGGCTCTACCGCCTCTCCCGCTACCTTTAATGCTCCTGCCGAAATTGCTCCGGCTTCTTTCATGAGAGCAAGCTCTCTTGTGGTTTTGAGCACTATCATGCTGATTTCGCCTCACTTAATCAAGGAAGCCCTTGTAGTGACGCATCATCATCTGGCTCTCAAGCTGCTTGACGGTTTCAAGCGCGACACCGACCATAATGATGATCGACGTACCGCCGAGAGAAATGTTCATCGCATAGTTGACACCGTTGATGTTGATCAGGGAGGTCAACTGGGAGAAGATGATGGGGAAGAGTGCCACAACACTCAGCAGCAGTGCGCCGAGCAGAACGATACGGTTGATGATCTTCGCAATGTAATCCGAGGTCGGCTTGCCGGGACGGATACCGGGGATCGCGCCGCTGTTCTTGCGGATGTTGTTGGCCATCTCGATGGGGTTGTACTGAATGGATGCATAGAAATATGCAAACGCAATGATGAGAACGAAGTAGATGATCGCGTAAGCCCAGTGTGTGGATTTGAACACACCGAAGAAGCCGGTCCAGAACTTGTTGGGGTTCTTGACGAACAGCTCAATCGTCGGGGGCAGAGAAAGGATGGAGGACGCGAAGATGACGGGCATAACACCGGACATATTGACCTTGATCGGAATGTGGGTGTTCTGGCCGCCGTACATCTTACGACCGACAACTCTCTTTGCATACTGAACGGGCAGGCGGCGTTCCGCGTTGTCCATCCAGACGATGTAAGCGATCATGAGAAGCATAAATACGCCTGCGAGAGGAGCGAGTACGTAGTAAGCGCCGCCTCTTGCGATGTAGCCGACCTGAATGTTGGGGCTGTAGAGAGAGGACAGGAGCGTCGGTACACGGGAGATGATACCTGCGAACAGGATGATCGAAATACCGTTGCCGATACCCTTTTCATTGATCCGCTCACCGAGCCACATGATCAGTGCGGTACCGCCGACGAAGGTTGCGATGATGACCAGACCCTGGAAGAATGCCCAGAAGCCGGTGTATGCAGCGCCTTCGGTGGACTTGATCAGGTAACCCTGATTCTTCAGATAGATATAGTATGCAGTACTCTGGATGAGGCCGAGGATGATCGTAACGTATCTGGTGATCGAAGCGATCTTCTTTCTGCCTTCCTCGCCTTCCTTGGAGAGTCTCTCCAGGGCGGGGATTGCAACTGTGAGCAGCTGCATAATAATGGAACTGTTGATGTAGGGGGTGATGGACATTGCAAAAATGGTACCATAGTTGAATGCGTCACCCGTCATCATGCTCAGGTATTCCATGAAAGTGCCTGTGCTGGCTTCGGACAGGATACCTGCTTCACCGATGTCCAGGAACGGTACGGGGATTGCCGCGCCGACTCTGAAGATCAGGATGATGAGAAGCGTAAAGAGAATCTTCTTGCGCAGCTCAGGGATTCGCCACGCATTAGCGATGACCTTAAACAACTCAGATCACCTCTGCCTTTCCACCGGCAGCTTCAATTTTCTGTTTCGCGCTCTCGGAAAAGGCGTTTGCTTTGACTGTGAATTTCTTGGAGATATCGCCGTTTCCTAAGATTTTTACGCCATCCAGAACCTTTGTTACAAGGCCGGCATTGACGAGTGCTTCGATGTCGATGACAGCGCCGCTCTCGAATCTTTCTTCAAGTGCAGAAACATTTACGATGGTGAATTCCTTACCGAAAATGTTTACAAACCCTCTCTTGGGAAGACGTCTCTGAAGGGGCATCTGACCGCCTTCAAAACCTGCACGCATACCTCTGCCTGCACGGGCCAGCTGGCCCTTGTGGCCCTTACCGGCGGTTTTGCCCTGACCGGATGCGGGACCTCTACCGATACGCTTACGTTCCTTTGTGGAACCGGCTGCCGGTGAAAGATCATGTAAACGCATTATTTCTTACCTCCTTTTGCTTCGGAAACCTCAAGGAGATGGGAGATCTTTGTGATCTTGCCTTGCGTGGCGGCGTTATCCGGCTGAACGGAAACGTCACCGATTTTGTGAAGACCGAGTGCATAGGCGGTGGCAATCTGATCCTTTTTGCTGCCGATGAGACTCTTTGCGAGCTTGACCTCAACGTAGCTGACTTTTGCTTTAGCAGTTTTTGCCATGAAATCCACCCTCCTTATCCTAAAATCTCGCTTGCTGTTTTACCACGGATCGCTGCGACATCTTCGACGTTGCGAAGCTGCTGCAGACCGTTGAGTGTTGCTCTGACGACATTGCAGGGATTGTTGGAACGCAATGCCTTGGAACGGATGTCCTTGATGCCGACTGTTTCAACAACAGCACGGACGGGACCGCCGGCGATAACGCCGGTACCGGGTGCAGCCGGTTTGAGAAGGACGACGCCTGCGCCGAACTTGCCGATGACTTCGTGCGGGATGGTTGTACCCTTCAGAGCCACCTGGAACAGGTTCTTTTTGGCATCTTCGATGCCCTTGCGGATCGCGTCGGGAACTTCGCTCGACTTGCCCAGACCAAAACCGATCGTGCCGTTTCCGTCGCCGACAACCACAAGTGCCGTAAACTTCATGATACGACCGCCCTTGACCGTCTTAGATACACGGTTGATGCTGACTACACGCTCTGTCAGCTCGAGTGCCGATGCGTCAATCTTAGCCAAAAGTATACCCTCCTCTTTTAGAACTTGAGGCCGCCCTCACGGGCGCCTTCGGCCAGTTCCTGAACACGGCCGTGATAGATGTAGCCGCCGCGATCGAAGGTGCACTCTGTGATCTTCGCCTTTGCGGCACGCTGTGCGAGCAGTTCGCCCACCTTGCGGGCTGCGGATTTATTTCCGCCGTAATCCTCAAAATCCTTTTCCACAGAGGATGCGGATACGAGCGTAACGCCCTTTGTATCGTCGATCAACTGTGCATAGATGTTCTGGAGGGAGCGGAAAACGCAAAGACGCGGACGATCTGCCGTACCGCTGACCTTGCCACGGACTCTCTTATGGCGCTTCTGACGCGCTGCCTTGGTGTCCGGTCTGTTAACCATTTTATTTCACTCCTTTAACTTACTTGCCGCCCTTGCCGGCCTTGCCTTCCTTGCGGCGGATAACCTCGTCCACGTACTTGATGCCTTTGCCCTTGTAGGGTTCGGGAGGACGCTTCTCGCGGATCTCTGCTGCAAGCTGGCCGACCTTCTGCTTGTCGGCGCCGAGAACGGTGATCTTGTTGGGTGCGGGAACTTCAATGGTGATGCCTTCCGGCTCATCCATGATCACGTCGTGGGAATAACCGATCTTCATGACGAGCTGCTTGCCCTTCTTTTCAGCACGGTAACCGACGCCGTTGATTTCGAGTTCCTTCTTGAAGCCTTCGTTTACACCGTAGACCATGTTGGCAATGAGTGTTCTCGTAAGACCATGAAGTGATCTGTTGATTTTGTTGTCGTCGGGGCGGGAAACCTTGATGGTGTTGCCGTCCTTTTCGACGATCATGTTGCTGTGCACTGTTCTGGTAAGCTCGCCCTTGGCGCCCTTAACGGTGACAGTGCTGCCGTCGATGTTGACATCAACACCGGCGGGGATTACGATGGGTAATTTACCGATTCGAGACATCTGAACAGCACCTCCCTTACCAGATGTATGCGAGGACTTCGCCGCCGACGTTGGCTTTGCGTGCGTCCTTGTCAGTCATAACGCCCTTGGATGTGGAGAGGATCGCAATACCGAGGCCCTTCATGACCTGCGGAATATCCTCACAGTTGGAATAGATGCGCAGGCCGGGCTTGGAAACTCTGCGCAGACCGGTGATAACCTGGGACTTGTTGGGACCATACTTGAGCGTGATCTCGATCATACCCTGGATACCATCGTCTTCTACCTTGTAGCTCTTGACATAACCCTCATCAACAAGAATCTGAGCAATTGCTTTTTTCATGTTGGATGCGGGAATCTTCACTGTATCATGCTTTGCTGAATTTGCGTTGCGGATTCTTGTCAACATATCAGCGATGGAATCAGTGATTTGCATAACCGTTTTTCCTCCTTTGCAAATTGCTCAAATTACCAGCTGGCCTTCTTGACGCCGGGAATCTGACCCGCGTGTGCCAGCTCTCTGAAGCAGATACGGCATACTCCGTACTTGCGGAGGTATGCATGGGGCCTGCCGCAGATCTTGCATCTGTTGTACTGTCTTGTGGAATACTTAGCGGGTCTTGCCTGCTTAACCTTCATAGATGTTTTGGCCACTACAATTCCCTCCTTACTTCGCAAACGGCGCGCCCATGAGTGCGAGCAGTTCACGTGCTTCTTCGTCAGTCTGTGCGGTGGTGACCATGCAGATGTCCATACCGCGAACCTTATCGATCTTATCGTAGTCGATTTCAGGGAAGATCAACTGTTCCTTGACGCCGACGGAGTAGTTGCCTCTGCCGTCGAAGGAGTTGGGGTTGATGCCTCTGAAGTCACGAACTCTGGGAAGGGCAAGGTTAAAGAATCTGTCGAGGAACTCGTACATTCTTTCACCGCGCAGCGTAACCTTGACGCCGATCGCCATGCCTTCACGCAGCTTGAAGTTTGCAACGGACTTTTTCGCCTTGCAGATGACGGGCTTCTGACCGGTGATCTGCATGATGTCGGAAACGATCGCGTCGAGAACCTTCGGGTTTTCTCTTGCTTCGCCGCAGCCGACGTTGATGACAATCTTATCCAGCTTCGGGATCTGCATGACACTGCTGTAGTTGAACTTCTTCATCAGAGCGGGTGCAACTTCGTTGTTATAAAGCTCTTTCAGTCTTGCTGCCATTTGTCATGTCCTCCCTTATTCGAACTCAGCAAGGCAGTCGCTCTTTTTGCAAGTGCGGACTTTCTTGCCTTTCGCATTGATCTTGTGACCGACTCTGGTGGGTCTGCCGCACTTGGGGCAGATGAGCTGAACCTTATCTGCATACAGTGCGCTTTCCGCCTGGATGAGTCCGCCCTGTTCTTCCGCAGTACGCGGCTTCACATGCTTGGTCACGATGTTGACGCCTTCGACAATGACCTTGCCTTCTGCGGGGCTGACCTGCATGACCTTGCCCTGCTTGCCGCGGTACTTGCCGTTGATGACGACAACCTTATCGCCTGTTTTCACATGTACTTTGTTCATTTCCGTACCTCCCAATCAAAGCACTTCGGGAGCGAGAGAGAGGATCTTGAGATAATCCTTCTCACGAAGCTCTCTGGCTACGGGCCCAAAGATACGCGTGCCTCTGGGATTCTTATCATCTCTGATAATCACGGCCGCGTTTTCGTCGAAGCGAATGTAAGTGCCGTCTGCACGACGCACGCCCTTTGCAGAACGAACGATGACTGCCTTGACGACTTCGCCCTTTTTCACAACTCCGCCGGGTGTTGCCTTTTTAACAGAAGCAACCACGACATCGCCTATATTGGCATACCTTTTGCCGGAACCGCCGAGTACGCGAATGCACATCAGTTCTTTTGCACCCGTATTGTCGGCGACCTTAAGGTAACTCTGTTGCTGTACCACAGTGTTTCCTCCTTAACTGCCCAAAAATTATTTGGCTTTTTCGATGATGCGGACTACACGCCATCTCTTGTCCTTGGACAGGGGACGTGTTTCCATAACGAGTACACGATCGCCGATGCCGCACTCGTTGTTTTCATCGTGCGCCTTCAGCTTGATCGTACGGTTAACGATCTTCTTGTAAAGCGGATGCTTTACCTTATCCTTAACGGAAACGACGACGGTCTTATCCATCTTGTCGCTTGTTACGAAACCCACACGGGTCTTTCTAAGGTTTCTTTCCATAGCTTAGCCTTCCTTTCCTTACGAATTCGCACCGTGAAGTTCGACATCGCGCTGAACGGTCTTGACTCTGGCAATGTCCTTCTTGACGGCATTGATTCGCATCGGGTTGTCGAGCTGGTTAATGGCTTGCTGGAAGCGCAGTTTGAACAACTCGTCCTTCAGCTCAAGGAGCTTAGCATCCAACTCTTCAGCGGAAAGTTTTCTGATTTCACTGGCTTTCATTCTTGCTCACCACCCGTTTCTTCCTTACTGACAAACTTGCACTTGATGGGAAGTTTGTTTGCGGCCAGACGCATAGCTTCTGCCGCCGTCTCTCTGTCAACACCGGAGATTTCAAACATGACTCTGCCGGGCTTGACAACGGCTACCCAATACTCGGGAGAACCTTTACCGGAACCCATTCGGGTTTCAGCCGGCTTCTCGGTGATGGGCTTGTCGGGGAAAATCTTGATCCAGACCTGACCGCCACGCTTGATATATCTGGTCATAGCAATACGGGCTGCTTCGATCTGGTTGGAAGTGATCCATGCGGGCTCGAGAGCCATCAGACCATAATCACCATAGTTAACCTTTGTGCCGCTGTGCGCAGCGCCCTTCATACGGCCTCTCTGCACTCTGCGGTACTTTACACGCTTAGGTAACAGCATTATCTGGCTCCTCCTTCCCTGCGAGGTCTGCGGGAAGACGTTCTGTTCGTCTCATGCAGGACTTCGCCTCTGTAAATCCAAACTTTGACGCCGATGCGTCCGTAAGTGGTCTTCGCTTCTGCAAAACCGTAGTCGATGTCGGCACGGATGGTCTGCAGCGGGATGGTACCCTCGTGATAGCTTTCGCTGCGGGCGATTTCTGCGCCGCCGAGTCTGCCGGAAACCTGGCACTTGATACCCTTTGCGCCGAGCTTCATGGTGCGGCCGATGGACTGCTTGAGTGCACGGCGGAAAGAAATACGTCTTTCAAGCTGAGAAGCAATGCTCTCTGCGACAAGCTGTGCGTTCAGGTCGGGCTGCTTGATCTCGACGATGTTGATGGATACTTCCTTGCCACCGAGCTTCTTCTGGCAGATCGCCTTGAGCTTTTCGATCTCTGCGCCGCCGCGGCCGATAACCATACCGGGCTTTGCACAGTGGATGTTGATGTAAACGCGCTTTGCGTCACGTTCGATTTCAATCTTGGGTACTCCTGCGGGAGCAAGCATATCGAGAAGGAATTCACGAAGCTTATAATCTTCGACAAGTGTTTCACCGAAGTCTTTGTCATTTGCATACCAGCGAGATTCCCAATTTTTAATGACGCCGATTCTTAAACCGGTCGGATTGACTTTCTGTCCCATTGTTTATTTCCTCCTCTCGCTTATTCTTCTGCTTCCTTGAGTACAAGGGTGATGTGGGAAGTCTTTTTATTGATGCGGAACGCTCTGCCCTGCGCTCTTGCACGGATGCGCTTAAGGGTGGGTCCCTGACCGACTGTGGCTTCCGCAACATAGAGTCTGTTGGGATCCATGTTGTGGTTGTTCTCTGCGTTCGCCATAGCGGACTTGAGAAGCTTCATCAGCGGTTCGCACGCGGCCTTAGGCGTGTGCTTGAGAATTGCCATTGCCTTGTCAGCCGGCTGATTGCGGATCAGGTCGAGAACGATCTGAACCTTTCTGGGTGCAATACGGACATACGTCACTTTTGCGGTTGCTTGCATTGGTTACACACTCCTTTCGACCTTATTTGCCTGAGTTGGAAGTTTTGGAACCGGCATGACCTCTGAAGGTTCTTGTCGGTGCAAATTCACCCAGCTTATGGCCGACCATGTCTTCTGTGACATATACCGGAACGTGCTTGCGTCCGTCATGTACTGCGAAGGTATGACCGACAAACTGCGGGAAGATTGTGGAGCTGCGGCTCCATGTCTTGAGAACCTGCTTGTCGCCGGTCTCGTTCATCTTCTCGACTCTTTCGAGCAGCTTGGGCTGCACGAAAGGTCCTTTTTTAACGCTTCTGCCCATTAGAATCTGCTCCTTTCATTATTTGCCGTTGCGGCGTTTTACGATCAGCTTATTGGATGCCTTTTTCTTTGCACGGGTCTTGTAACCGAGTGCGGGCTTGCCCCACGGGGTAACAGGGCCGGGACGACCGATGGGGGACTTGCCCTCACCACCGCCGTGCGGGTGGTCGCAGGGGTTCATGACGGAACCGCGGACGGTCGGTCTCCAACCCATGTGACGTTTGCGGCCTGCCTTACCGATCTTGACGTTTTCGTGGTCGACGTTGCCGACCTGACCGATCGTTGCCATGCAGGTTGCGGGGACGTTGCGAAGTTCGCCGGACGGCAGACGAAGCAGTGCATAGATGCCTTCCTTGGCCATGAGCTGTGCTGCGTTGCCTGCTGCTCTTGCGAGCTGGCCGCCTCTGCCGGGGTACATTTCGACATTGTGTACGATAGTACCGACGGGGATGTTGGTCAGCGGCAGTGCGTTGCCGGGCTTGATGTCTGCGCCTGTGCCGGAGACGATCTTGTCGCCGACCTTGAGGTCTGCAGGAGCAAGGATGTATCTCTTTTCGCCGTCTTCGTACTGGACGAGTGCGATATGCGCGGAGCGGTTGGGATCGTATTCGATCGTCTTGACCTCGGCGGTCATATCGAACTTATCTCTCTTGAAGTCGATGATACGATACTTCTGACGGTTGCCGCCGCCTCTGTGGCGAACGGTGATGCGGCCATAGCTGTTGCGGCCGGACTTTTTATTCAGGGGAGCCAGCAGGCTCTTTTCGGGGCCGCACTTGGACAGGCCCGCGTAGTCTGTTGTCGACATATTACGGCGAGCGTTACCTGTCGGCTTGTAGACTTTGATTGACATTTGTTTCACTCTCCTTAAAGCGGCTTTGCGGAGTATGTCACCCTCCATACGTTACCGCCGGATTGATAATATCTGGGATTACATCATGCCATCGAAGAACTCGATGGTCTTGGAGTCCTCTGTCAGGGTAACGACTGCCTTCTTCCAGGACTTGGTGTAGCCGGAGAAGTTGCCGTATCTGCGCATCTGACCGCGGACGTTCAGGGTGTTGACCTTCGCAACGCTGACCTTGAAAAGCTGTTCGACTGCGTTGGCGATTTCGATCTTGTTGGCATCCTTGGCAACCTCGAAGGTGTACTTCTTGTTCATGGTGCCTGCCATGGATTCTTCGGTGATAATCGGGCGGAGGATGATGTCCTGTGCTAACTTACTCATGCGTATACCTCCTCGATCTTGCTGACGGCGTCCTGCAGAACGACCATCTTGTCGCTGTTGAGGATGTCGTAAACATTCAGGGTGTTCACGAGAGCAACCTTGACACCGGCGATATTTCTTGCGCTCTTGTAGAGCACGTCATCCTTCTCGGGGAGAACGATGAGGGTCTTTTTGCCGGTGGGCAGTGCTGCGAGAACCTTTGCGATTTCCTTGGTCTTGATCTCTTCCTGTGCGAAGGTGTCGAGCACGATGATCTCATCCTCGGCTGCCTTGGCGGAGAAAGCGGACTTCATTGCAAGTCTCTTGACCTTCTTGTTGATGGAAAAACCATATTCACGGGGCTTGGGGCCGTGTGCGATACCGCCGTGATACCACTGCGGTGATCTGGTGGAACCCTGTCTTGCGCGACCGGAACCCTTCTGCTTCCAGGGCTTCTTGCCGCCCCCGCTGACTTCACCGCGTGTAAGTGTGGACTGAGTGCCCTGACGCTGATTTGCCAAATAGTTGACAACACACAGGTGCATAGCCGATACGTTGGGCTCAATGCCGAAGACGTTTTCCGACAGTTCAATATCGGAAACCTTCGCGCCCGTCTTATCAAATACGGATACGTTAGGCATAATACTTTACTCCTTCCTTACTTCTTTACGCTGTCTTTGATGAGAACGATCCCGCCCTTGGGACCCGGGATGGCTCCCTTTATAGCAATGAGATTGTTTTCTGCATCTACCTTGACGATCGCAAGATTCTGCACGGTGACGCGTTCATGACCGAGGTGACCGGCGAGCTTCTTTCCCTTGTAAACTCTGGACGGGTCGGAACAAGCACCCAGAGAACCTGCGTGTCTTGCAACGGGACCTGTACCGTGGGATTCCTTCAGTCTGCCGAAGTTCCATCTCTTAATGGAGCCTGCCGTACCTTTGCCCTTGCTGGTGCCGACTACATCGACAACATCGCCTGCTGCGAAGATATCAGCCTTGAGAATATCGCCGACGTTCAGAGCGTTGATATCTTCAAACTTGAACTCACGGAGATTCTTCTTTGCCGCTGTACCTGCCTTGTCAAAATGACCTTTCATGGGCTTGGTCACTTTCTGCGCTTTGATGTCACCAAAGCCGATCTGGACCGCTTCGTAACCGTCGTTTTCGACTGTCTTCTTCATCACGACGGGGCAAGGACCTGCTTCGACGACTGTGACGGGGACAACGTTACCCTTTTCGTCAAAAAGCTGGGTCATGCCGATTTTCTTACCGATAAGACCTTTTTGCATGTTTTTTCCTCCTTCTGGTTATTGGTTGACTTTGTCAACTTGACCATGGTCAGCAGTCTTTCATTGGGAAGCCCGGTCTGTGACTTCCGTAAAGGAATGCCGCCATACTTGGTTTTTGGGAACCGCTGAATAATTCAAGGTACGTGATGGAGTGAGAGATTTTTTCGTCAGATTGTATAAATTTGACGCCGCCTTACTGACCTCCGGCAAGGAGAATTTATGCAAGATGGCGGAAAAAGATCCGCTCCAACGCGTGCATTGGATTTATTCGGTGGTTCCTTAGAGCTTGATCTCGATTTCGACGCCTGCGGGAAGCTCAAGGCCGGTCAGAGCCTCGACAGTCTTCTGGGACGGACGAACGATGTCGATCAGTCTCTTGTGGGTCCGCTGCTCAAACTGTTCGCGGGAGTCCTTGTACTTGTGGACTGCACGCAGGATGGTTACGACTTCCTTTTCGGTGGGCAGGGGGACGGGGCCGGATACCTGAGCGCCTGTTCTCTTGGCGGTCTCAACGATCTTTTCCGCAGCCTTATCCACGATGTTGTGGTCGTAGCCCTTGAGGCGGATTCTGATTTTTCCCTTTGTTGCCATTTGTGTCACACGCCTTTCTGATTTTTGGACCTTTGCGGTCCGGAGATTTTGGCGGGCTTGCTCAAATGTTGTCAACAGTTCCGGGTGTTTCCACCCTCCCCGTTTAAAAAACCGGAAATATTTTACAATATTTTCCGGGTTCTTCAAACATAAGAGCACAATCCTATATCCAAAAGCTGCAAGGGAGGCAGCTTTGGTTAGGTCTTGTCCAATCGCCCGGTTTTAAATCGGACATACTCCGCGGAAATTTCCCGTCTCAGAGGACGGCCACCTCCCGCATCAACGCATACCAATAGCCATACGTTCCATTAAACGTACTGGTGTATTTTAGCACAGGTCTACAAGAAAATCAAGTGTTTTTTCAAAAATTTTTTTATTTTTTTCGTTGACACTTTTTTTCTGCCGTGTTACCATTATGAAAAAACAGAAAAGGACAGATCTTATGCGCAGAATGAAGCCCTTATATAATGGTATACAACTCAACTGCACGATCGTCAGCGACACGCACATCGACGAAAAGCATCCGATGCCGTGGCTGCCGAAGTGGCAGCTCAAGCGTGCGCTTTCCGACGCGCAAAACAGTATTGCTCCCGTGGATGCCTTCATCACAGTCGGGGACACGACCTCCCGCAGCAGCAAAGCCAACTGGGAGCTGACGCTTGACTGCTTCAAAAAATACAAGCCTGCGAAGCAGATCCTGCTCGCTATCGGCAACCATGACACATGGAACGACGACGGGTTTGACGCCGCCATCACGGAATATCATCGGTATTACGAAACCATCTGCGGCGAAAAGCGGGAAAAGAACTATTTTTCCAAAGCGGTGAACGGCTACCCGATGCTTTTCCTCGGCAGTGATGCGGACAGCGGCTGTGAGGCGGAATTCAGTGCGGAACAGCTCGACTGGTTCGCCGCTGAAATGCAGAAAGCCGCCGCGACCGGAAAACCGATTTTTGTTTTCTGTCACCAGAGTATCAACGGCAAACACGGTCTGCCCGTGACATGGGATGCCGACGATACGCCGAACGATCCGATGGACGGCGGGATCGGTCCACAGTCCGACGCGATAGAAGCGATCGTAAAGCAATATAATAATGTATACTTCTTCAGCGGTCACTCCCACATGGGGCTCGGCGGGGAGGACTGTTTGAAAAAGAACGGCTACGCCAGCTTTGAACGGGAAGGCGGACTGCACCTCATCAACCTGCCCAGTCTCGCCTGCGGCAACCACCACGGCGAAACCTCCGCTACCGGCATCGGACTGCAATTGGAGGTCTATGCGAACAAAGTCATTCTGCGCCCGCGCTCCTTTGCGCGTCACCGCTGGAACAAAATAATAAACATCCAAAACGGCAAGCCGTATTTGGAAGAAACAATATAAATCGAACCGTAAGTCTCGCTGTTTTTCGGTATCATTCAAACATCGCCCAATTAAAGACGCAACCTTTTTCACATTTGATTGAAAAAGGCTGCGTCTTTGTTTCGTTGCATATTATCTTTTTGAATGTGACATGCATCCCTGCCGCTCTGACGGGAAATAATAGTGACCATACCAATTACAATAACCTCTGCCGTTGCTGTCCTTTTTGCTGGACTGATAATAACCGCAGTCCGAACAATTTCCGGTACTGTAACAGAACTGTCCACACGGAAGTATCCGATTGAGTTTCTGCATCTTCTGCTCCATTTTTTCACCTCCTTTTTTTGCTGCTCGGTTTTATCTCGAACGCCGTTATTTCTTAACCCATTTATTGCGGAAGTTGCTCCATTTAAATTCTTCCTGCAAAACCTGCTGTGCCTCGGACATTCCGTTATTTGCAGCACATTGTAGCCATTGCGCTGCTTTTTCATAATCTCTTTTGACCTTATAGGAAAGTTGACCCAGATATAGAAGTCCCAAATTGTATTGTGCACATGAATTATTTCTTTTTGCAGCTTCATTCCACCAAAATTCTGCATGTGCAGGACTGTAGCTTACATATGCTCCGTCAATATAATGATTTCCGAGGACCAGCATCGCTTGAACATCCCCATTTTGGGCGGCTTCTGTAATCTGCCGAACATATTCTTCATGTTCGGGTGCAATCGGTGTTTTTGCTGCTTTTTTTACTCTTATGGATTCCCCGAAAGTTCCTGCCAATTCTCTTGTTAAGTCTTCAATTAATCCTGACATTAATAATAATCTCCTTTACTGATCAAATGTTCTTTTGCAAAACTCGATACCCTCTTCAAACGTGCTGACATTTTCAAAAAAACCGCTTTCAAACGTGTCACGCAGCATTCCCTCGGATAATTCACAGCCGCCTTTATAGGCTTTATAAAGCTCACATGTTCCCAAAGAATAGTACATGAAATCGCCTGTTTGGAGTCCGATAACCTGGTGCGCTACGCCTTGAAAATGAATACCCTTTATGTTCCCGATTTCTTCCCATCGTTTATAGCATTCAACGGCTTTTTTATAATTGACTTGTGCTCCGTATTTTCCCCACAAATATGCTTCTCCAGCCACTTCAAGAACCGTTTCCTCGTTGGTTGTTCCTTTATATTTTATAAGGGCTTTTTCGATATCTTCAATATTAAAAGAAGTTGTCGGATTTGCTTTTCCATTTGCAGTGTCCTCACTGTAACGAACCGGCTCTGCCGCCTGTAACGTACCCCCTATTGTTTTTTTCTCTACCGTGCTGGTTTGCTTATTTTCCTTTCTATATAACAATGTAAAAAGCAACAATATAAACAACAAAAACATTATGAAAAATAACATAAAATCACCCTCTTCGCCTTTATACAAGTTCTGTTTTTTCAACATCCACTGTCAGCTTTTCATCTTGATAACAAGCCCGATATACCGTCATGGAAATTTTCGGAATTACGATTGGGAAATAAAACACTGATAATTCACAGCACTTCATGATGCTTGTTATGTATTTCAGATCACCAACCGATAACTTGTTTCCCATTGGCGGATGACTGTGTACCAACCCTACGAACTGAATATCCGTCTGCGACCATTCGTTGATCATTCGGTTCAGTCGCTCTGTGTCCGGTATGTATACGCAGTGCTCGTGACCTTGTAATCCGCAATCATGCACAAACTGTGTTACAATTCCGTCCTCTGCGCCGATGATTCCGCCGCTTTCCTCCAAAATTTCATCCAAAAAGGATTGCAGGATCAAATCATATACCGCTCGTTTGATTCGCATTTCTTATTTTCTCCATCTGCCCGCAGCATCGATATATGCTTCTCCGGGTTTGCGCCATGTTCCGGATGTATCCTTATAATCATCATTAGCTTTGCGCCAAGTGCCTGACGCATCCACATAATCGTCGTTTGGCTTGCGCCAAGTACCTGAATAATCAATATAGTCGTCTCCGGGATTTCGCCATGTTCCGCTTGCGTCTATATACGCTTCTTTTTTCCAAGTCGGCATTTTCGCTCCCCCAGATAGTTTTGTATTATTTCAATACTATTGACTGTTTCTTTTTGCAAAGATAAAAGACATCAGCTGTTCTATGCAGTTAGGACAGCTTTACAAGGAAACTTGCCGCCCAAAGACGCTGGTTGCGATAGGCTCTGTTATGCGCACAAATTAAAGGTCTTCCGTCCGTATCAAAGCCCGTGATAATAACCACATGGTCATCTCCATCATTTGTATTGTAAACAAGGTCACCAAGGCTCATTTGGGAATAGGACGGATTTTTGATGACCTTATATCCCTTTTCGCTGAACCATTTCAGCTGTGCTTCGCTGGCGATATACGGATTTGTATATGCACCTAACGCATTGCCTGTAAGACTTTTGGAAGAAGACGAATAATAGGATTGATTCGGTATTTTTATACCGCCTTGTGCAACACATTTCGACACAAATTCTGCACACAGCCCTTGTCCGTCTTTGGCGTGCGCCAGTGCATAGTTGACAGCAGCTGTCACATTATAGGTTTCATCAAAAAACGCTTGACCGCCTGTACTGAATGATGTACCTTTCGGAACAATCTTTATCTGGATTGCTTCTGCTCGACGGCTTCCTCCAACCGTTCCGGCAGAAGAACCATTTTTAGCCCATCCAAGCCAGCCTTTTTCTGCAACATGCAGACGATAGTAGACGTTATAATAAGTGGATAACGTAGATGTAAGCTTGATTTGTACTGCTTCAATTGCATAAGATTTTCCTGTCGTTCCGGATGTTTCTCCGGAGCTTACCCAACTCTGCCACCCGATATTCGCAACATGTGCTCTGTATGTAATTTGACTGTTCGTGGCTGTGATCTGCATGGCTTCCATACGAAGACTGTTCCCGGTTGTGCCGGAAGTAGAACCATTGCTGTACCACGACGTCCAATTTTTGTCTTGGATATGTGTTCTGTAACGAACCGTAGGCTTTTTAATCAATTTAATTTGAATTGCTTCAATTGCCTTAGCTTTTCCAGTCGTTCCGGCGGTCGCTCCGTTTCCGACCCAACTCTGCCAGCCAACGCCCGCAACATGTGCTCTGTAAAAAACATCATAGGTATTTTGCAGACCATTTGTCAGCTTAATTTGAATTGCTTCAATCGCCTTAGCTTTTCCGGTCGTTCCGGCGGTTTTTCCGGAACTGACCCAACCTTGCCAACCAATATCCGCAACATGCGCACGGTAACTAATACAACTGGTATTATCGGCTTTTTTCAAATAAATTCGCAAGGCTTCCATAGCCTTTGTTTTTCCGGTCGTTCCGGCGGTTTTTCCGGCAGAGACTGTACTCATCCATCCGTCCTCTGCGACATGTGCTCTGTATGATAGCGTTGGAGCAGCTTCTGCGCAAGCAAACAGCGAAAATGACCCAAGCAACAAAGCCACAACAAGGAACACGGAAACAAATTTTGACCATTTTGAATACTTCATGATTCTTCCCACTCTTTCACCGTTTTTAGTTTTCAAAAAGAGCAGATCGTCTTTTTATTCGGATAGAATATGTGCAAATTCTCCGTCTCTGATATCAACATCTTTCTCTTTTTTGTCATTATAACCTGTTTCAGGTTAAATGTCAATACTCTGATTTAGGTTATTCTATACTTATTATGAGGTGAAAATCATGTATAAGCGTATCAGAGATTTGAGGGAGGACAGGGATCTAAATCAGACACAGGTTGCAAAAATGCTTGGTATGTCGCAAACCGGTTATTCAAAATATGAAACCGGTGAAAATGATCTGCCTACTGCCGTATTGATTAAGCTCGCCCGGTTTTATGATACAAGCATTGACTATCTTTTAAACGAAACAAACAATCCTCGTCGCTATAATGAATAGCATATAATCGTCACAAAACGCCGGAGTTCACTTTTCAGTGATCCCGGCGTTCGTTATTGCAGTATTTTTATGTTTATTCCTCTGTAATGATCGGGGCGGTGAATACGCCTTCCTCTGCGATGCGGTATTCGTCTGTCCAGCGGTCGCCCTCCGTGCGCCATGCCGACGGACCGATCCAGTTTTCGGTAAGGTTCGCGTTGTGGACGGGACCGAAGCCGTTGCGCCGATGTCCGAACAGCGTAAATGCGATCGTGTGTTTGCCCTTGCCGAGTTTGCCCAACGTCAGCTTATACGGCGGGTAAATGATCGGCTGCGCTTCTTTGCCGTCCACGGACACGGACAGCAGTGCGCCGCGGTAATGCGGAGCGCGCAGAACGACGCTGCCGTCGCCCGTTTCAATGTCAAAACGGTAGGTGATGTTGCCGCCGTAGAACGGCAGACCCTGACGGGTGATGTCGCCGAATGCCAGTGTATCCTGCGCCGCAGTCACGACACAGACGCCGCCGCTGACGCGCACGCCGAAATCGCCGAGCAGATATGCCCACTCCACGTTAGTACGTCTGCCGAACGGAATATCCACGGTCAGCACGTTTTTGCCCTTTTGCAGCTTCGGCAGTGTGACGGTTTGGATCGCCTTATCCACGTACCAGCCCGTGACCGTGTTGGCAACCGGTTCGCCGTTGAAGGTCAGCGCCAGCTTTTCCGCGTCCTCAATGGCAAGCTGTACATCACATTCGATCTCGCTTTGAATGGTATAGCGCAGATGCAGTGTATGGACGGGTGCTTCCTTCGGCACGACCCACGGCTGTGCGCTGCTGCGCGCACGGCTCGGCCAGCCGATCGATTCCCGACATGCATTGTCCAGACGCAGGATTTCTTCCGCTGCGGCAAAGTCCGCATCGTCCAGTGCATATTCCGCCCGATCCAGCAGCAGTGCGTTCGGCTCACTGCGTGTGTATGCGGTCACGGCAGGGATCGCAAGCCGCTTGCCGCAGCCTTCCGGTGCGATCGGCTGTACGGTCAGCGTTTCGCCCGCTTCGGCAGGCTCCAGCCAAAGCAGCAGGCTGTCATATTCATAAAGCCGCGTGGGAATCACGGTATAATCCTTATATGTTGTATAGGAGATCGGCTCCGTTTCGCCGGTAAAGGTATTGTATACGGTCGGGCGATAACAGCCGCTTACCTTGATGCGTACATCGTCAGAGTTTGAAATATCCTTGTTGCCGGGTTCGGTGCCGTGTGCGACAAACAGCCACAGACCGTCCCCGTCCTTACGGAGCTGGTGCAGCAGGTTCTGCGTATAGCTGCCGCTGTCGCTGCGGATCTCCACGGTACGCGCACTTTCCACGGCGCGCAGTACATCACTGCGGCTGATGGAAGCATGTTCGCTCTTATCGTACAGCGCCTTGCCGCGTGCGGAAGGCACCGCATTTTCGAGTGTCGGCGCATTGCCGACAAAAATCAGCTTGCCGCCTGCCTTTTGGAACGCTTCCAGACGTTCGAGCGTTGTGGAACGCAGCGTTTCGCAATTCGGTACCAATACGACATCATATGCCATCTTGCCGACACAAAGCGGCGCACCGCCTGCGGCACACTGCTGCGGCAGAAGCGATTCACTGATAAAGTCAAAGTCCACGGAACCGAGCAGCAGCCACTTGGTCACGTTCTGGAAGATCTCATCCATTTCGTCCCGCACCAGTGCAGTCTGCTCCGCGGGACCCCAATGCAGCCAGTAGCTTTCGACCGGATGCACCACGCCCACACGCACACACGGCGTACCGCGTGTCATGGCGGTATTCACACGGGAGAAATGATCCTCGACATATCTGTACTGTTTCCACCACGGGGATTGATAATTGATCGACGCGGGATAGTCGCGCTTCGCTTCACCTGCCATGGAGACCCACGACAGATGCGGCACACGCACCGTCACGCCCAAAGCCGCCTGCCAGTCGCCGTGCAGCTTGTGACCGCGGAAATCGAAGTCCCAGTTCGTCACGCCGTACAGCTCGCTGAGCATACCTTCACAGCCGTACTGATGCACGGCAGACTGTGCCTGCTTGGCAGTGGTGTATTCCAGACGGGAGCAGAGCATATCAATGCCCGGCAGGTCAAAGCCGCGGTATGCGCGCATGGCTTCGCCGAGTGCCGCCGTCTGACTGTGCAGCGTCGGTTCCTCCATCATGTGTCCGGTCAGCTTGATCTTATGCTCGCGGCACCACTTGCCGCAGTTGTCGGCAAACGCTTCGGTGAAGCGGTCGCAAACATGGTCATGATAGTGATAACGGATCACCGAACGGCGTTCCTCCGGCAGATCCCAGAACAGCTCCGGGATCCCGGCGATCAGATCCTCGCCGTACTTCGCACGGAACGTGTCCGGCAGATCATCCGTCCACGGCAGCTTGACATCCGCTTTTTCGGCGGCAAATGCCAGCGTACGTTTGCGGGAGAACTGCGGCTCATCGGTAAAAATCGCGGGGACCGTTTCGTCAAACGCATCCGCGATCGTGCGGTTGTAGCTCTCGTATGTAACCTCGATAAAGCGATCCATCGCCGCCTTATCCAGCGTATTGACATAGGTCTGATTGTTGTACCAGCCGCCCGGTTCCTCGGTTTCCATGTAGGCGTACCACTTTTCGTGGACGGCTGCTTCGTCCGCGCCGATCTGCGGTGCGGAAACCAGATACCCGTTTTCGTCCAGCAGCACATCGAAACAGGCAAGCAGCTTGCCGCTGCCGCGTCCGCCGTTCTCCTTGGGACAGATCTCCTCCGGCGTATACGGGAACGGTGTAAAGCGCAGATACCGTGCGCGGTATTTCCACTCCTTGGTGACGATGCCGCCTGCCGCACCGGACGGCCAGCGATCCTCGTCATACAGCCACGCGAGCATACTCTCCCTGTCTGCCTTATCGACGCATGCACGGATCAGGTGCATATACTCATCGCTCAGATACGGCGTATCCATTCCGGTACGCACGTGCATATGGAATCCGCCAAAGCCCATTTCGCGCAGCACGTCGATCTGCCGCTCCAGTTCTGCCTGTTCGAGCTTGCAGTTCCACGCCCAGAACGGGGTGCCGCGGTATTCGCTTGTCGGACTGCGGAACAGCTCCATCGACAGCTTTTCTGCACCGTTTTTCTTGTACAGCATGGTAATTCATCACTCCTTTTTTATTTGCTTGTTTTGCTCATTACGTATTTGCAGATAGACGAACATGACGGTTTGTCGAATCCCAATTTCACGGTCTGCATATCGTTTTCAAAGAACCGAACAAATATCGTCTTTTCCGTGCAGTTCACGACCTCCGTAAAGGAGGACTCCCAGTATTCGCCCGTGTCCTGAAGCTCCTGTCTGGACAAAGAATGTATATATTGCCCGGTTTGGGACATCAAATAATAAATGCTGTCTTTCTTTTCCGGTGTCATAAGATAATCATACGTTAATTCGCCGCCGACCAATTCGGATCTTATATCAAACACGCAGGTTTCGGGAGAATAAAGGTTGAAATAGTTGACACTCTTCATGAGCTTGAGCATATCCTCTTCGTTATTGACTGCGTCAATGCCTTGCATGACCGTGTCGTAACGACCTACGCCGGATTTATAGTCTTCAATCGCAGCCATTTCTTCATCAATATAGAAGTTGGTCTGGGCTCTCTGACCGTCATGCCAGATGACTTTATTCTGCGCAAATTCAAGAACGCCGTAATGACCGGTTGCGTCCGCAAGAAGGAAAGCATAATTCCAGTATCCGTCTTTTGAGTATATGTCGAGCGTTTTTATATATTTAAGAGCTTGGTCAACCGTGGCGCAGTGGTCGCCGACATAGCGGGGAAGCTCAAACATATATATCCTTTTGTTTGATTTCGGGTTTGTTCCCGAACAGCTGAATTTGGAGGTGCCGTCTTCAAAGGTTTCCCCCTCACGCATATTGATCTCGATATAGAGTCCTTTTGAATTGAGAACATCATCGGGCATAAACGGAATCAAATTCCGGAATGTATCGGTGAGTCCTTCTTTTTCAAGGACATCCTTGTCGGGAGAAACATCACGGAATGTATAGGAAAGGTTGATCGTCTCATAGCAGCCGATCCGTTTGGTTCGATAAATATAAGCCACTTTGTTGGTTATATTCAGATCCATATTTCTGCCGACAAGAACCGTACCGTCACTGAGCGTTTTGGCGACTGCCGTGCATTTTCCGCCCCAGTCGTCATACTCCTTTGCAAAATACGCATCGGCCGCTTTTGCGTCCAGGTGGGTGTATGTACCGAGATCATAAACGTAGTCAAAAACCTTTTTCAGTTCCGGTTTCCGGTTAAATCCGATACCGACAAATGAGAGCAGCGCTAAAATCAGGGAAATTACAGTTGAAATAATTCTTTTCATTATACAATCCTTCCTTTATTTATATTGATAGGTACGCACATAGTCCACTACGAAATCCGATGTGAAATCTTTGCCGTTTTCTTCAATGGACGAACCCGCCCAGCTTTCGCCCGGCACACCGTTTTCGCCGCCGACCTCCACGGACAGCAGCATGTATTCCTCGACCTGTGACGCACCGCCGAAATCGGTGTGACCGGTCTTCTTGCCGTCAATGTAGAAGGTGTAACCGTCCTCGTTCCATTCCACGCCGTAGGTATGGAACTCACTGTACGGATCGCCGCCAATGCGGAAATGCCCCGTACCCTGCTGCTGATGCGCTTCGCCGTAGCCGTCGATGTGGATGGTGTGCAGCGTCACGTTGCGCTCAAACGCACGTTCTTTATAATAGTACGGACTTTCCATGATGTCGATCTCCGCGCCGTTCAGACCACCGAGCGTGGTATCACTCATGGACTTGCAGAGCATCCAGAACGCGCTCCACTGTCCGACGCCCTTGGGCAGGATGCAGCGGCATTCAAAATAGCCGTATTTCTGCATGTATCTGCCGTTGGTGTCTATCGCACCAGAATACCAGCCGGCAGGACCGCCGTCCAGACCCTCGGGATAATACGCTGTGCGGATGTGCAGTGCACCGTCCGAAACGGTAATCATATCCTTGGACCAGTAACCGCCGCGGCGCATGGATGCCTTGGCGTCCGAGAGATGTCCGCCCCAAACCTTGCGGTTCACGCTGTCCCCGTCGAACTCATCCGCAAACACAGGCTCCTCCGTAAATTTGCTGCGGTCGAGGTCGCTCGTCGGATACTGCGGCAGGTCGAAAAGGTTCAAAAACAGATTGGCAAAGCAAAGCAAACCGATCATGATCCACTTGGAACAGGTTTTAAAAAATTCCATGATTTTCTCTCCTTTCGCGGTAAATTTAGGGAAACGCTGATTAAATCAATGTGTGCGATTGAGCGAGAGATTTTTTCGTCAGATTGCATAAATATGACGCGGCTTTACTGACGTAAGGCAAGGAATATTTGTGTGATATGACGGAAAAAGATACGCTCAGGTGTACGCATCTGATTTAATCAGTGCTTCCTTAGTATGCCACATTTTTCATGGTTCTGTCAAGGGATTTACGGACAAACTATATGCACGGAGGTGAATGATTTATGGATCAGCAGAAAATGAACCCCAGTATCGGATGCAGCGTTTCGCACTGCAAATATAACTGCGTGGAAAAGCAGCACTGTTCACTGGACAAGATCTACGTTTCGGACAGCAACAAGGACGCAAAAAAGTGTCGGGACACCCTTTGTGATTCGTTCGTATGCAAAACCGACTTCTGACCGAATGCGCGGCACGATCCTTTGTGCCGCGCCTGTTTTGAACATAATAAAACCGCGCCCTCCGTTTTCGGAAAGCGCGGTAAATATTTGTCTCAGGCAAACAGCGGTGTGCTGAAATAACGCTCGGCGGTATCGGGAAGAACGGTAACGACTGTCTTGCCCTTGCCGAGTTTTTTAGCGAGCTTCTTTGCCGCTGCAACATTTGTACCGCTGGAAATGCCGCACATCAAGCCCTCCAGCCGGGCAAGATCCTTTGCCGTCTGAATGGCTTCCTCGTCGGTGATCACACAGATGTCCTCGTAAATTTCACGGTTCAGGATCGCCGGGATCAGCCCGTCGCCGATACCCATTTGCAGGTGTGTGCCGATCGTGCCGCCGGCAAGGATCGCCGCGTTCTGCGGTTCGACTGCCCAGATCACGATATCCGGATTCTGCGCCTTGAGCACCTCCCCGATGCCGGAAATGGTACCGCCCGTACCGATCCCCGAACAGAAGCCGTCGATCGGTCCCGCAACCTGCTCCATGATCTCCATGGCGGTATGGTGGCGGTGTACTCTGGGGTTGGCGGGATTCTCGAACTGCTGCGGAATAAACACGCGGCTGTCCTCCTGTGCCATTTCCTTTGCAACATTGACACATTCCTCAATACAGTCCCCGATATTGCCCGCATCATGCACCAGACGCACCTCGGCACCGTAATGCTCAACCAGCAGACGGCGTTCCTCACTGACGGAATCGGGCATGATGATGACCGTCTTGTATCCGCGCACCGCACCGACCAGTGCAAGACCGATGCCCTGATTGCCGCTCGTGGGTTCGACGATGATGGTGTCCTTTTGGATGATGCCGCGCTTTTCCGCGTCCACGATCATATTATATGCCGTCCGCGTCTTGATCGAACCGCCGACATTCAGTCCCTCATATTTTACCAGAATTTCCGCGCCGTCTGGGTCTGCCATGCGGTTCAGACGGATCATGGGCGTACTGCCCATTGCTTCCAGTACGGAATTACAAATCATAGTATCAAAACCTTTCCTTGGGTTCTCTGTCAGTATATGCGGACACGCAGCCTGCGGCATACTGCCGCAACGGGCAAGCCGACCACGTTGAAATAATCCCCGCAGATCGACTGCACCAGTGTGCATCCGCGCCCCTGTATGCCGTAAGCGCCCGCCTTATCCATCGGCTCGCCGGTTGCGACATACTGCTCGATTTCTTCCTGTGTCAGCGGATAAAAGGTCACGTCCGTCTGCTCAAAAAACGTCTCTGCCAGTCCGTTCTGCGCAAGACACACGCCCGTATACACGGTGTGCGTTTTGCCGGAAAGCATCTGAAGCATCTGCACGGCATCCGCTTCGTCGGCAGGCTTGCCGAGTATGGCGCCGTCATACACCACGACCGTATCGGCACCCAGCACAAGCTCCTGCGGGTACGCCTCTGCAACGGCTTCTGCCTTCTGCCGGGCAAGCTGCATCACCGCTTCCTGCGGTGCAGTTCCGGATTCAATATGCTCCTCGGCTTCGGAAACACGGACGGTAAACGCAATACCCGCCGTTTGCAGCAGCTCCCGTCTGCGCGGAGACGCGGAAGCGAGAATGAGACTCATTTCGTCTCCTCCTCGTACCACATGCGCATTGCCATCTTCAAAACGGCTGCCTGTGTTTTGCCGTCGGGGATCTCATTGTTGAGCACCATTTCCACCGCCGTGGACAGCGGAATTCTCTCGACGTTCAGAAATTCATCCTCGTCCAGCTTCTGTTCACGGAACGTAATGTCCTTGGCACCGTACAGGTGGATGACCTCGCCGCAATAACCGGGGGAGGGATAAAACTTTCCGAGGTCGATATATTTTTCCGCAACGGCTCCCGTTTCCTCACGCAGTTCACGGATCCCCGCACGGAACGGTTCCTCGTCCTTTTCAAGCTTACCGGCAGGCAGCTCCAGCACGACCTCGCCGTACGGATAGCGGAACTGCCGCACAAACAGCAGCTCGCCCTCATCCGTCAGCGCAGCAATCGTCACGCCGCCGTTATGTTCGACCACTTCACGGACACATTCCTGTCCGTTCGGCAGCTCTGCCTTATCGACACGCAGATTCAGAATCCTGCCCTCGTATTTGTAGTCCTGCTCTAAGGTCTTTTCAAAAAGCTCCATACAAAAGCCTCCTTAA
>R27__coassemble_308_pt1 | contig 34478 bp, 12 predicted proteins | sample R27__metabat2_high_PE_029 | metagenome-assembled genome bin R27
TATTTTTGTCGGCGCTGCAACATTGGAAATATTGCTGGCAACGCGCTCCCTTACCTAATATATTGTTTTATCGATCGCCTGTGTCGGCGCGCTGTTTTTGATGCGCGACTTCGGCGCGGCACTGATCTTCTTTTTCACGTTTATCATTATCGCCTTTATGCGGTCGGGCGATTTCCGGACACTGATCCTCATTTGTGCGGCGGCCTGTATGGGAGCGCTGCTCGTGATCTATTTCAAACCCTATGTGGCGAACCGCTTTGCGACATACCGCCACGTCTGGGAATACATCAACGACAAGGGCTTCCAGCAGACGCGCGTGCTGATCTATTCCTCCAGCGGCGGACTTCTGGGACTGGGCATCGGCAAGGGCAAGTTGCGCAACGTCTTCGCGGCAGCGACCGATCTGGTGTTCGGTATGGTCTGCGAGGAATGGGGCTTGCTGCTGGGGATCCTGATTCTTTGCGTGTTCGCGTTCGTCGCCGTTTATGCCGTGCGCGGCGCACGGAAAAGCTCGTCGATTTTTTATTCCATCGCCGCAGTATCCGCGGCGGGGATGCTGCTGTTCCAGCTTGCGCTGAACGTGTTCGGTATTACCGATCTGCTGCCGATGACCGGTGTAACGCTGCCCTTTATCAGCCGCGGCGGTACCAGTCTGATCTGCTCGTGGACACTGATTGCGTTCATCAAGAGCGTCAGCTTCAATATCGGCGACACCTAGCCCTATCGCCGCGGAAAGAAGAAGGTGTGAGCGCATGAATAAAACCACAAAACGAGGCTTTGCGCTGATTCCGATTAATGTTCTGTTTCTGCTCGGGGCAGCATATCTGATTTATATGTTCGCATCCAACGGCGCCGCATGGTCCTCCAACCGTGCCAATGCGCATCTGTTTACCTCCGGCAAGCTGTCTACCGCCGGTACGATCTACGACACCACCGGCGCAAAGCTTTCGTGGACACAGGACGGTCAGCGCAAATTCAATTCTTCCCGGGCAGTCCGCAAGGCAACACTGCACATTGTCGGCGATCCGGCGGGCGTGATCTCGACGGGCGCACATTCCGCCTACAAGAGCAAGCTGTCCGGCTACAATTTTATCGGCGGCATCTACTCTTTGAAAAAATACGGCAGCGGCAATGATCTGACGCTGGCGATCTCGGCGAACGCTTCTGTTGCGGCGCTGAATGCGCTGAACGGGTATCACGGCGCTGTCGGTGTATACAATTACAAAACGGGCGCACTGCTGTGCAGCGTTTCCGCGCCGACCTACGATGTCAAAAATCCGCCGTCTGATCCGGATAGCTATGATGGCTTATATCTGAATCGCCTGTTTTCGGGTGTCTATACGCCGGGTTCCACGATGAAGATCATCACGGCACTGTGCGCGCTCGAAAATATTCCCGACATTGAAAGCCACACCTTCTCCTGTAACGGCAAGGTGCATATCGGCGGCGGAGACGTGATCTGTATGGGTACACACGGCGAAGTCGGTTTTCAGGAAGCGCTCAACAAGTCCTGTAACTGTGCTTTTGCGGAGATCGCGCAGCTGCTGGGCAAGGAAAAGCTGATGGCAACGGCAAGAGCTTTGGGATTCAATGCGCCGATCAAAACGGACGGCATTCAGCTTGCAATCAGTACGTTTAACGTGTCCAAAGCGGACGCACTGGGACTTGGCTGGGCAGGTGTCGGGCAGTATGAAACGCTGGTCAATCCTTGTCATATGATGATGATCGCCGGTGCGATCGCCAACGGCGGACAGGGTATTTCGCCCTATGTGATCCGCTCCATGAAAAGTCCGTCCGGTGTGACGGTCTACAAGGCAATGACCCGTAATTCCGCCATTACCGTGGAGGCGACGTGCGCCGCAAAGCTGCGGAAGCTGCTGCGTTCCAATGTGACGGAGCAATACGGGGACAGCCGGTTCCCGAATTTGCAGATGTGCGGCAAAACCGGAACAGCGGAGCTGGACGGCAAAACGTCGCACTCGTGGTTTGTCGGATTTTCTCTGCGGGAGGATCTGCCGCTGGCAGTCGTCGTGGTCGCGGAGAATGCCGGCTCCGGCAGCGGTGTGGCAATGAATACCGCCAATGCGGTCATGCAGTCCCTGCTCGCCGACGGAATTTCATAAAAAATTAAGGCAATACCGCACAATTGAGGTGTGCGAATTGCGAAGCAAGATTTTTCGTCAGGTTGTACAAAAAGATCGCAGGCGGGCTAACGCAAGGCAAGAGCTTTTTGTGCAGGAGACGAAACAATATTCAAGCAGGGCGTGCGCCACGATTTGTGCGGTGCTGCATTAAGGAGGTCGCCATGTTCCAAAGATGTTACGGCTGCATGAGTCAGCTGCCTTATCCGGATGCACCGTGTCCGAACTGCGGCTATGACCGGCGCGTCACACCGTTTAACCGCAATCACCTCGAGCCGGGAACCGTGCTGCAGGAGCGGTATATCATCGGCAAGGCACTGGGACTCGGCGGCTTCGGAATCACTTATATCGGCTGGGACTGCAAGGCGGAACAGCCGGTTTCGATCAAGGAATTTCTGCCGTCCGAATTTGCGACGCACCGCACCGGTACGACGCGCGTACAGTTTTATTCCGCTCCGGGACGGGAGCGGTTCGAGGCGGGCTTGCAGAAATTCAAGGAGCAGACGGCGATTTTGCGCCGCCTGCAGGATCTGGAAAGTATCAACCCGATCTATGACTTCGTGGAGGAGAACGGGACCGGGTACACGATCATGGAGTATCTGCGCGGGCAGACGCTCAAAACATATCTGGCACAGTACCGTATGCTCAGCTTTGAGGACGCCATGTCGATCCTTGCACCTGTACTGCGGACACTGGATGCCGTGCACAAAAGCGGGCTGCTGCATCAGGACATCTGTCCCGACAACATCTTCCTGTGTGAGGACGGACGGATCAAACTGCTGGATTTCGGCTCGGCACAGTTCCAGCTCATGCAGAATACAGAAGGACTGACGATCGTACTCAAGCACGGCTATGCACCGATCGAACAGTATGTATCGCATCTCGTGGCAGGACCGTGGACGGATGTGTTCGGTGCCGCCGGTACCTTATATACCATGCTGACCGGTATCGTACCGCCCGATGTGCTGCATCGGGAAAAGGACGATGACATTCTGCGTCCTTCGGATCTGGAAAGTGATATTCCGCCGGAAGCGGAAAAAGCGCTGATGCGCGCCTTGGAATTGTCCCCCGAAAACCGTTATGCGACGGCGGAAGCATTCCTGAAAGCGTTGTATGCGGATGCGGACGCGGAAGAAATGCCGCAGCGAAAGATTTCCCGAAAATCTCTCCGCATCGCGCTGATGCTCATTGCAGCCACGCTTGCGGTATTGGTTTTGGTGGCGATCGCTGTTTCCGCAGCGCGGCGACCGAAAAAAGAACCCCTTTCACAAACGGAAACTATCGTTTCGGAAGTGTCTCCCACGCTTCCTGCAGCGGAGCATGTCGAGACCTTTTTCGACGGTTTTGCGCCGGATACCGTGATGCCGATCTGTACGGCGGACGGCAGACAGACCGCACTGCCGTATGCCGCGTTTACCAAAAACGGCCGGACTGGTGTCGTGCAGACGGACGGTAAAATTCTGATTCCGGCAAATTACGGAAGTATCGTCTGGGATGATGTGCGCGGCGCATTGCTTCTGGACGGGGAGGTCTACGGCACGGAGAATACGGTCGTGCGTTCCGAAGGGATCGCCCCCGATCTGAGCGGATCGACATACGGATACGGAAGCGACGGACTGACGCGCATATTGCAGAACGGTTCGAGTTTTACAGTGCCGGACAGCGACGGAACATTTCTGGTACACAGCGGTTCCGGTTATGGGATCAGTACACGCAGAACGCTGTTGGTGGAGCCTGTTTACAGCAAAGCAACGCCGATTTCCTGCGGGATCGCGGCATTTTTAAAGGGAGAGGAATGGACGTATTTCAACAGCTACGGTGTGGATATTTTCGGCAGAAGCTTCCCGAAATCCTTGTTCCCGAACGGGGTGCCGTACGCGTACAGTGAGGGATATGTACCGTTCTACGACGCGGAAACCGAGCTGTGGGGCTATGCGGATACGGCGGGCAGGACGGTCTGTGCGCCGAAGTATCTTGCCGCATTGCCGCCCATGCAGGGAAAAGCGTGGATCCGTACCGAGCAGGGGTACGGTGTACTTGCCCTGACCGGCAGTACGGAGGAAGCGCCCAGCGGGTACTGCGGCAATGATGCGCTGTATATCTATCATCCGCAAAGCGGCCTTTTGGAGATCACCGGAAGCGGCGCACTCTGGGATTTTACGCCGGAGACAATCCCGTGGATGTATGCACAGCAAAAGATCTGTACCGTGCGGATCAGCGGCAATATCTCCTATATCGGCGCAAACACCTTCCGCAACTGCACGGCCCTGACAAGTGTGACCGTGAGCTGTATGCCGGAAAGCATCGGTGCGTTTGCGTTCAGCGGATGTACGGCGCTGTGTGCGCTGTCCCTGCCGGAATCGGTCATATCCGTCGGAGATGAAGCGTTCGCGGACTGCCGGTCGCTGATGGATATTTCTCTGGGCGGCTCCATGCGCCGGATCGGTGTCTCGGCGTTTCGGGATTGCGCAGCACTGAAAACAGTCTGTTTCAACAGCAGTGCTTTATATATTTCCGCATATGCGTTTACGGGCTGCACAACACTGGATAAAGTGCAGATCACAGGCTCGGAGGTCACGATCGGTATCTCTGCCTTTGACGGCTGTGCGGCACTGCAAACGGTAACGCTGCCCGCCAAAGCGGTGGCGATCGGTACCTGTGCATTCCGCGGATGCTCCGCGCTGCGGAGTATGCATGTTCCGCTTGGCATCAAAACGATCGCATCGCGTACATTTATGGATTGTGCGGCGATGACCACGCTGACACTGCCGGACGGTCTTACGCGGATCGAAGCGGAAGCGTTTTCGGGCTGTGCGGCACTGGACGGACTGTCCCTGCCGCCGACACTGACGAGTATCGGTGAGCGTGCATTTTATAATTGCCGGGGCTTGGGAAATGTGATGGTACCGTCCTCGGTGTCCAAAATCGACAGCTATGCCTTTGCCGGGTGCACGGGCATTACAATGTTTGATCTGGACGACACGGTGCAGACGCTCGGCAGCAGCGTATTTTCCGGCTGGACGGCAAGTCAGTCGATCCGTGTACGCAATGCATTTCTCAAGAGAATGATCGGTCAGCCGGACGGATGGGACCCGAACTGGTCGGCAGGCAGCTATGCGAGCATAGTTTCCAAATAAAAACAAAAGATGCGGTGCAGCTTTTTTACAGAGCTGCACCGCATTTGTTTTTCGGATTATCTTATTTGTACGTATCGAAAGACAAATTTCGTCCTTTATTCCGCTTTTTCCTGCGGCTTTACGGCAATACCCAGATCATCCAACTGTACGCCGTCTACACGGGCAGGACATTCAGTCATCGGCTCGGAGGCGTTCTGTACCTTCGGGAATGCGATCACGTCGCGCAGGCTCTCGCAGCCGAGCATCTGCATCACGATACGATCCAGACCCAGACCCATGCCGCCGTGCGGCGGTGCGCCATACTTGAATGCGTCGGTCAGGAAGCCGAATTTTTCGTGTGCTTCCTCGTCGCTAAGACCCAGCAGCTTGAAGATGCGTCCCTGCAATTCGGAATTTGTGATACGAATGGAGCCGGAGGACAGCTCAATGCCGTTGAGCACGAGGTCATACGCCTTGGCGCGTACCTTTGCCTTGTCGCTTTCGAGATACGGCAGACATTCATCCAGCGGTGCAGTAAAGGGATGATGCATGGCAACGAACTGCTGCAGATCCTCGTCCCAGTCGAAGAACGGGAACTCGGTGATCCACAGGAAGTTGAACTTGTCCTTGGGGATGATGTCCAGCTTCTTTGCCACTTCCTGACGCAGTGCGCCCAGCACGGACAGTACCAATGCATTTTTGGTGTCGCCGACGATCATCACCACGTCGCCCGGCTTTGCATCTGCCTTTTCGAGCAGTGCGCGGTTTTCGTCCTCGGTAAGGAACTTGGCAAACGAGGAAGAAACACTGCCGTCTTCGCCGAGTCTTGCCCATGCAAGACCCTTTGCACCGATGCCCTTGACCATTTCGGTCAGCTTGTCGATCTCCTTGCGGGAGAGCTTCGAGAAGGCACCCTTGGCGGTAATCCCGCGGACAGAGCCGCCGTTCTGCACAGCACCGGAGAACACGCCGAAACCGCAGTCGCGCACAACGTCGGACAGATCGTACAGCTCCATGCCGTAACGGGTGTCGGGCTTGTCGGAGCCGTAGCGCTCCATTGCCTCTTTATAGGTAAGACGCGGCAGCGGCAGCGGCACGTCCACGTCCAGAATTTCCTTGAACAAACGCTTGACGTAGCCTTCGCCCATACTCAGGACATCTTCGACATCCACAAAGGACATTTCGATATCGACCTGCGTAAATTCCGGCTGACGGTCGGCACGCAGATCCTCGTCGCGGAAGCAGCGCGCGATCTGCATATAGCGATCAAAGCCCGCCACCATGGAAAGCTGCTTATAAAGCTGCGGAGACTGGGGCAGTGCATAGAACGAACCCTTGTGAATGCGGCTGGGTACCAAAAAGTCACGGGCACCCTCGGGCGTGGAACGGATCAGGATCGGCGTTTCGATCTCGACAAAGCCGTTCTCGTCAAAATAATCGCGTGTGACCTTGGCGACCTTGTGGCGGATAAGAATGTTGCGCTGCAGGTCGGGACGGCGCAGATCCAGATAGCGGTATTTGAGCCGTGTCAATTCTGCCGTGGGGCAGTTTTCGATGATCTCAAAGGGCGGCGTTTCACTCTTGGAAAGCACGCGCAGATCCTGTACCTCCAGCTCGACCTCGCCAGTGGGTATCTCCGTATTCTTGGACGAACGTTCCCGGACAATGCCCTTTGCCATCAACACAAATTCATTACGTGCCGCAAATGCTTTTTCAAAAATCGCACGGTCGGTGCTGTCATCGAACGCCAGCTGCAAAATGCCGCTGCGGTCGCGCAGATCAATGAAGATCAGTGCGCCCAAGTCACGCTGACGCTGTACCCAACCGGCTACTGTGATCTCCTTGCCCACATCGGAAAGCCGCGGCTCTCCGCAATACATGGTACGTTTCAGACCTGTCATAAAATCCATTTTTATTCCTCCAAACCTAACATGGCTTTAAAATCCGTTTCCACAGAAAGAAGCGCATTTTCGATAAATTCCTCGATAAACGCCTCGGCGTTCATCTCTTTGACTTCGCCCGTGACCATATCCTTCAGCGCGAATACGCCCTTGTCGAGTTCGTCATCTCCGATCACGACCGTGTACTGCGCACCGATTTTTCCGGCATATTTCATCTGCGCCTTCAGCGATCTGCCGCAGGTATCGATCTCGACGGGAATGTCGGACATGCGCAGATTCTGCGCGATCGAGGACGCCTCCAGTGCGGCACGTTCGCCCATAGCGGCAATGTACAGCATACAGCCGTCCGGCTGCGGGAATTCAAATTCCTGCGCATGCAGCACCAGCAGCAGACGTTCAATGCCCAGACCGAAGCCCAGTGACGGAATATGCGTTCCGCCCAGCTCCTCGACCAGACCGTCGTACCGTCCGCCGCCGCAGACCGTACCCTGTGCGCCGATCTGTGTGGAGACAAACTCAAACACCGTGCGCGTGTAGTAATCCAGACCGCGGACGATGTGCGGATTGATCTTGTACGGAATGAGCATCGCATCCAGATGCTTGCAGACACTGTTGAAATGCGCACGGCAATCGTCGCAGATATAGTCCAGGACGATTGGTGCATCCGCGGCAATGGCGGAGCAGACCGGACTCTTGCAGTCCAGAATACGCATCGGATTCTTGGCAAGACGCTCCAGACACGTCGGGCAAAGCTCGTCCTTTTTGGACTCGAAATATGCCTTGAGTGCTTCGTGATAGTTCTTGCGGCATTCGGGACAGCCGATGGAGTTGATCTCCAGCTCAACGTCCTCCATAATGCCGAGAGTATCAAAAATCGTATAAGCAAGCCCGATCAGCTCGGCATCTGCGGTCGGCTCCGCCGCGCCGAGACATTCCACGCCGAACTGGTGGAACTCACGCAGTCTGCCTGCCTGCGGTTTTTCATAGCGATAGCAGCTTGTCAGATAGCTGATCTTCTGCGGCAGCGCTTCATTGAACAGACCGTGCTCCAAAAATGCGCGTACGGCGCCTGCCGTACCCTCGGGTCGCAGCGTAATGGAACGGCCGCCCTTGTCCTCAAAGGTGTACATTTCCTTCTGCACTACATCGGTCGTGTCACCTACACCGCGCTGAAACAGCTCGGTATGTTCAAACACAGGTGTCCGCATTTCGCGGAAGCCGTATTTCTCCGCGATCGAAAGCATCGTCTCCTCCACGAACCGGTATTCGTGGCTGAACGACGGCAGTACATCCTGCGTACCTTTAATTGCCTTTGTAATCAATGCCATGGTTTATTCTGACGGAAATGCCGTCTCTCCTTCTTTCAGTATAAACAAAAACGGATAACGCAATCGTTGATCCGTTTTTGCAAGGCTTTTAAGACTTGGGATTCACAATATCACGCCAATCCAGATCGCCGCGGTTCAGGCTGTGGATCAATGCTTCGGCGGTGGCGATATTGGTTGCAACAGGTACACTGTGTACATCACACAGACGCAGCAGACCCGCTTCGTCCGGCTCGTGGGGTTTGGGAGTGAGGGGATCACGGAACATAATGAGCAGGTCGATCTCGTTGCAGGCGATCAGGGATGCGATCTGCTGATCGCCGCCCTGCGAACCGCTGAGGAAACGCTGGATCGTCAGCCCCGTGGCTTCGCTGACCAGCTTGCCGGTCGTACCGGTCGCAAGCAGCTTGTGGCGGCTGAGAATGCCGCAATATGCGATACAGAATTGTACCATGAGTTCTTTTTTTGCGTCATGGGCAATCAATGCGATATTCAATAACGACAACCTCCTTATTTCGGTTTCACGCATACTATACCAGAAAGTATGCACATTTTCAACAGTAATTTGCTTCTTTTACCGGCTCCGCCGAAACTTTTTTCGTTTCAGCTTTCCGCTTCGGTTTCCTCGGATTCCGCTTCTTCCTCCGGCTCCTCGTGCTCGACGATCGCCATTGTGGCAAGCTGTTCGCCCTCCGTTACGCGCATAACGCGCACGCCCTTAGAAGGTCTTGCAAAGGTACTGATGCTATCCACGGGAATGCGGATGATGATACCGTCGGAAGCAATCAGAATGGCGTCCTCATTGCCTTCCACTACGGACACTGCGGCAACCTTGCCGTATTTTTCGGTATGATAATTGATCGTGCCGATACCGCCGCGGGATTGCAGTCGGTAATCGGATTCCGGACTGCGGCGTCCGTATCCGGTTTCACTGACGGTCAGAACGGAGCAGCCCTCCGTCAGTACCGCCATGCCGACGACCTCATCGCCCTCGCGCAGCGTAACGGCGCGGACGCCTCTGGCGGTTCTGCCGATGGCACGTGCATCCTCCTCGTTGAAGCGGACGGACATACCGTTCTTTGTGGCAACCAGAATATCATCGCTGCCGCTTGTTACAAAGACCCATGCCAGCTCGTCGCCCTCGTCGAGGTTGATGGCGATCAGACCGCCCTTGCGGATATTGCGGTATGCGGAAAGCTCGGTACGCTTGATAATGCCCTTGCGCGTGACCATGCAGAGGTATTTGTCCTCGTCATCCGCAGGTACACGGATCATGGCATTGACCTTTTCTTCGTTGTCGATGGGCAGAATGTTGACAATATTCATGCCCTTGCCGGTTCTGGACGCTTCGGGGACTTCGTAGCCCTTGATGCGGTACGTCTTTCCGGCAGAGGTAAAGAACATGATCTGATCGTGCGTAGAGCAGGTAAACATCGTCTTGGCGACGTCCTCCTCCCGTCTGGTCATACCCTTGATACCCTTACCGCCGCGGCGCTGCTGCTGGTAGGTATCGACCGGCATACGCTTGATGTAACCCATATCGGTCAGCGTAAAGACGCAGTTTTCCTCGGGGATCAGATCCTCGATGTCCACTTCACCCGAAACATTGACGATCTCGGTACGGCGTTCGTCGCCGAATTTTTCCTTGATCGCAAGTATCTCTGTCTTGATGATGCCCAGCACCCGTTCATGGCTGCCGAGAATTTCCAGATATTCGCTGATCTTTGCGCGCAGTTCGGCAAGCTCCTCCTCGATCTTGATGCGTTCCAGACCGGTCAGACGACCGAGCTGCATCTGTACGATCGCCGTTGCCTGCACGTCGTCAAGACCGAAGCGCGTCATGAGCGCTTCCTTGCCTTCGGGGATGGAGTGGGAGTGACGCAGAATGTCAATAACTTCATCAATGAAATCGAGGGCAGTCAGCAAGCCTTCGAGAATATGTGCGCGTTCCTGCGCTTTTTTCAGATCGTATCTTGTACGGCGCTCAATCACATCACACTGGAAGTCGATGTACTGCGTCATCATTTCCTTGAGCGTCAGGATCTTCGGCTCACCGTTGACGATCGCCAGCATGATCACGCCGAACGTGGACTGAAGCTGCGTATAGGTAAACAGCTGGTTGAGTACGACCTGCGGATTGGCGTCACGCTTGAGGTCAACGGATACATACATGCCGTCTCTGCCGGAATAGTCGTTGACATCGGAGATGCCCTCAATCCGCTTATCCTTAACAAGGTCGGCAATACTCTCGATCAGCCTTGCCTTGTTGACCATATAGGGAAGCTCGGTGATGCGGATCTCAAAACGTCCGCCCGCCTTTTCGACGATTTCGGTACGGGCACGAACAGTGATCTTGCCCTTGCCGGTACCGTACGCGGCACGGATGCCCGCCTTTCCCATGATAATGCCGCTTGTGGGGAAATCGGGACCGGGAATATATTCCATGATCTCGGCAAGTTCCGCTTCGGGATTGTCGATCAAAAAGCAGATACCGTCGATCACTTCACCGAGGTTATGCGGCGGGATATTGGTTGCCATACCGACCGCGATGCCCGATACAGACCCGTTGACCAACAGATTCGGGAACCGGGACGGCAGTACGACAGGTTCTTTCAGACGGTCATCGTAGTTGGGCATGAAGTCCACGGTATCCTTGTCGATGTCCGTAAGCATCCGCAGAGACATTTTGCTCATGCGGGATTCCGTATAACGGTAGGCCGCAGGCGGATCGCCGTCCACGGAACCGAAGTTGCCGTGACCGTCGACCAGAATATACCGCATGGAGAACGGCTGCGCCAGACGTACCATGGCGTCATAGACCGAAGCGTCGCCGTGCGGATGATAACGACCCAGCACGGAACCGACCGTATCGGCGCATTTGCGGTACGCCTTGTCGGGCAGCAGACTGTTTTCGTACATGGTATAGAGGATACGGCGATGGACGGGCTTGAGTCCGTCACGTACATCCGGAAGCGCGCGGGACACGATAACCGACATGGAATAATCCAGGAACGATTTGCGCATCTCTTTGTTCAGATCGACATTGATGACCTTTTGATTGAGCAGATGCTCACGAAATTCTTCGTGCCGCTTTTGCTCATCCATACTGTTTGGCTTTTTACTCATGATCGTTCGCCGCCTCCTTTCTTAAATATCCAGATTTTGTACAAACTTTGCGTTTTGTATGATAAATTCACGCCGCGGCTCGACCTTTTCGCCCATCAGCAGGGAGAATGTTTCGTCTGCCTCCATGGCGTCCTCCAGTGTCACGCGCAGCATGATACGGGTTTTGGGATCCATGGTCGTTACCCAAAGCTGCTCGGGATCCATTTCACCGAGACCTTTATAGCGCTGAATGTCGCAGCTTCCACCCAGCTCGGTGATCTTTTCGTCGCGTTCCTCATCGGAGAATGCGTAGGCAAACTTTTTGCCCTTGCTCACCTTGAACAGCGGCGGCTGCGCGATATAAACATGACCCTCCTCGATCAGCGGGCGCATATAGCGGAAGAAGAACGTCAGCAGCAGGGTGCGGATATGCGCACCGTCCACATCGGCATCCGCCATGATGATGACTTTGTCGTAGCGCAGCTTTTCGAGATTGAACTCATCGGCAATACCGGTACCCAGTGCCGTTACGACCGGCGCCAGCTTATCGTTGCCGATAACCTTATCCAGACGGGATTTTTCCACGTTGAGCATTTTGCCCCACAGCGGCAGGATCGCCTGATACTGACGGTCACGGCCCTCCTTTGCGGAGCCGCCTGCGGAATCACCCTCAACGATATAGATTTCGGTAAATTCGGAGCTTTTCTCGGTACAGTCGGCGAGCTTGCCGGGCATGGAGTTGCCCTCCAGCGCACTCTTGCGGCGGGCAAGGTCACGTGCCTTACGTGCCGCCTCACGCGCTCTGGAAGCGTCCAGCGCCTTGGAGAAAATCTGCCGTGCGACCTGCGGATTTTCCTCGAAATAGGTCATCAGCTTTTCGTAGACCGCACCGGCGACAAGCTGCGTCATTTCGGTGTTGCCGAGCTTGCCCTTCGTCTGTCCCTCGAACTGCGCTTCGGTCAGCTTGACACTGACCACGGCGGTCAGGCCCTCGCGGCAGTCGTCGCCGGACAGATTCTTATCCCCTTCCTTGAGGATGTTATATTTGCGTCCGTAGTCGTTGAATACGCGCGTCAGTGCGGTTTTGAAGCCCGTCTCGTGCGTACCGCCGTCCACGGTGTTGACATTGTTGGCATAGGATAAAATCAGCTCGTTATAGCTGTCGTTGTACATCAGCGCAATTTCGGCTTCTTTGTCCTCCTTGACCACGCTGAAGTGGATCGGGTGCTCGTGCAGCGGTGTGAGCGCACGGCTCTTGTTGAGGTAATCGACGAAGCTCGAAAGACCGCCCTCGTAGCAGTATTCTTTTTCGATGATGTTCTCGCTGTCGCGCAGATCCTTGAGCGTGATGCGCAGCCCGGCATTCAGGAAAGCCGATTCGCGCAGACGGCGTTCCAGCACGTCAAATTCGTAAACCGTTGTTTCGGTAAAAATCTCGGGATCGGGCTTGAAGCGAATGAGTGTGCCGGTTTCCTGCGTATCGCCGATCACTTTCAGATCGGATGCAATATTGCCGCGCTCAAAACGCTGCGCATGGACATGACCGTTTCGGGAGACCTCAACCTCCAGCCACTCGGACAGTGCGTTGACGACGGAGGAACCGACGCCATGCAGACCTCCGGACACCTTATAGCCGCTGCCGCCGAACTTGCCGCCGGCGTGCAGTACGGTCAAAACGACCGTAACGGAGGGCAGATTCATTTTTTCGTTCATTTCCACGGGGATACCGCGTCCGTTGTCGCGTACGGAAATGATATCGCCCGGCAGGATCTCCACGTTGATGTCCGTACAGAATCCGGCAAGTGCTTCATCGATGGAGTTATCCACAATCTCGTACACCAGGTGGTGCAGACCTCTGGGGCCTGTGGAACCGATATACATTCCGGGACGCTTACGCACCGCCTCCAGTCCTTCCAGAACCTGGATCTGCTCGGCACCGTACTCCTCCTCGACAGCGGTATCCATCATTTCGACGTCGTCCTCGATGACTTCCGTCTCCTCAAAAGTGATCTCCTGTTCGACTGCCTGTTCTTCTTCCGGCTCGAGATCTACGTTTTCCAGATTATCCAAAATGAAAACCTCCGCTTTCTTTTCGTTTGTTCACGATTACTGCATTCCGGCTCCGCCGTTCATAAGGTTGGAAAAGATATTGTTCTTCTTCGCCTTTTTGGGTTTGTAGCGCGGCGGATTCTGCAAACGCATCCGTGCGCTCTTACCTGCCGTGGAAGCAAGATACTTGTTGACGCGGATCACATTGACGCAAAGTTCATCGCCCATATAGTCCACACAGTTGGCAATCAGTGTTTCGTCGTTTTGCAGCTCGCCCAGGATCGTAACCACGATCAGACTCTGCACGTCATTGATACCGTTTTCGTATATTTCGTTGAGCAGATTAAACAGCTTCTTCATCTTCTGCGGATCGTTTTCCCGAATGACGGACAGCACGACTGCATTGCCGTGTTTCCGGAAAAACTCCTCGGGCAGGAACTCGCCGTAGGTATCAATATTTGCCTTGAACGCCGCACGCAGCTCGGGATAAATCGCCGTAAAGCGGTTGCCGAAGGAAGCCGCATCGTAAAACGCACCGTTGCGCACCGCCGTTTTGGAAACGGACGCAGGCAGCTTTTTATTCGTCTTGGGCTTTTTACCGCCGGAGAATTTTGCTTCCAGCGTCTCAACAAACTCCTGCGACACATAGTGCACGTCGCGCACCTCTGCCTCGGCAGGCTCCAACAGCGACAGCGAAAGGCGTGTGAAATCGCCCTTCTGCGCCACATCCGGTTCGGTTTCCGCATAGTAAAGACCGACCGTATTGTTTGCATATTCCAGACGAAGCGTGCTACCCTCCGCTTTATAGGATATATACTGTGTATCGCGTTCCTCGACGATCGGCAGCGCGCTGCGGTCTGCATCCTGCGGATAATAAAGGGTATAACCTGCCGCCTTAACTGCATCCTGCAGGTCGTTGACAAGCGTCCGGAGCGCTTCGGTAACCTCAATCATGTGATTATCCTCCAAGGTACAATAATATACGATTATTATACCACGGTAAAACGCATTTTTCAAGTCCGAATTTCCTAATATAAGTATTATTATATAATACCTATTTATGCAGATAAAACGGCTGTCGGCTCTCCCTGCGGAGTCCGACAGCCGTCGTGCTGCGTTTTTCGTTATTTGATCCAACCGATCCCGTTTCGGAACAGATCCGGAATGTGGACGATTACCGTATATAGTGTCCTGCAAACGGACACCACTCCATGGAAAAAGTGTGTGATCGGCTTCGCCCACTCTTTCTGCAAAGCAAGTGTACTGTCTGCCTGCGCGGCATCCAGCTTGCAGGTAAACACCGCACACACCGCCGCATGATCGGACAGATGTCCGTCCCATGTGATCTCCGCACAGTCAAACCCATCATACCACGCGTCCTCCAGCGTGAACGATACGCCCTTGCCGTCCCGGTAAAAGATGTGGTCGAGCGTGTCCCAAGTGCGCGGATATTCACAGCCGTAGCGGCTGCGCATCTCCCCATAGGTAAAATCATAATTGCCGTCGTTGTTTGCCTCGATCCACGCATCGTGAAATCCCTTTGCGACAAAATTGTCGAGCAGCTTTTGGCACAGATCCACGTTGTACCGTCCGCCCTTGTAACCCTCGCGGAACACGGCATAATTTACGTTGAAATCCCCCGTAAGCAGTACGGCACGGTCGCCGGAATGTGCTTCGATCAGCGCCGCCAGTTGATCGAACTGTGCTGCTTTTGCCAGCATGGAGTCGTCATCCTCCCATGCATCCGCATGGAGTGTATACACATCGACATAAATTCCCTCAGCAAGCTCCACCGTACAGTACAGGATTCCCTTCGGCGTCAGTTCATCCGAGCCGCAGTCAAAAATTCCGTAGGCGGTTGACCACGCCTCTCTGCCGACATTGTATACCGGATAGTCGGCAAAGATATTCAGCCCGTCTCCGATGACCGCAGGACCGCTTGTAACGGTCGCATACGGCATGTCCAGTTCCCTGCGCAGCGTTCCGTGATAGTTGAAATCCTCCTGCGCACAGAGTATGTCGCAGTCAAATCGGTTGAGCTGTTCCGCAATCAGCCTTGTCGCCTTTCCCGCCGGACGTTTTGTCGAGGACAAAAAAGACGGGATCGGCAGTCCGTCCACATTGAACGAGACAACACGCAGCGACTTTTCCGTCACTGCTTCCTCCTGTGCATGTGCAAAGAACATGCATCCCATGCCCAGCGTTAAAGCCAGAATAATACACAATATTTTCTTCATAAAAATCCTCTCTGCAAAATGTATTTTCTCCCATCGACTCAGAACAGTCCGCCGTTGAATCGTTTTTGTACCTTGCCGAAAATACATACAGACCATAAAATCCCGACAAAAAGCACCGCAAAAGATGCTGCGGCAGCCGCTTTATTCTCCCCGAACAAAGCAGCCCCGCCGCTGGCAAACATGGCTCCTGCCAACAGAAAAACCCCTTTGGAAAAGGCTCTTCCGTATTCCTTTTTGTTTTCTTCAGGGATCCGCGATTGGTGATAATCGTGGATCAGTTTTGTGTTTCCCCTGCGGATCTCCATCGCAAGGATCAGAAACAGTGCCGCAGCTGCAAGCATCAAAATTGCATATATCTTCATCGGAACCCCTCCGGAAACCGTTTTTCCAGCTGCTCCGCAACATTATACTCTGTATCTATATAAAGAAATTCCGCACCGTATCTGCAGCACGCTTCAAGCTCTGTCCGGTTGTCTCTCAACAGGGATTCCATCGTACAGTCCGTATCGTCCAATCGCTGCTCTACAACGCACGCCTTTGCTTTGATCAGCGCAAAATGGGTGCGGATATAGTATTCGCTCATGACCAGACGGATGCATGAGATCTGCGCCAGATATACCTCGTCAAAATCGCTCTGCCAGTTTACCGGAATATAGCACCCCTCTACGATCAGATCCTGCCGGTTTTCCACGGCTGTCTTGATCATTTCGCGGACGATCGGCCACAGATATTCCGTCAGTGCGGCATCCGAACTCATGGGTGTCAGCGTAGTTTGCCCGCTGCGGATCAGTCCCATTTTCAAGTGGTCGATCGAAAGATACGGAATATGGTTTTTTTCTAAAAGCATTTGTGCAAGCGCCGTCTTTCCCGTGTGCGACGCACCTGCAATCAATACGATCATCCGGATCCTCCCCCCTGCACTTTACTGCTTGTTTTCATCTTACCATACCGAACCGCAAAAAGCAACACCGTGCAGCGCAAAAGCCCGGCAGACCTTTTACAGTCTGCCGGGCCATAGGGATTAGGGAAATTATGCTGCGGGCGTGCTCAGGGAGGACCAAGTGCTGCTGTAGACCGTCTGGACGGTACCGTCTGCCAACTCGACCGTCAGATACATTCTGCCTGTACGGGTTGCGCCGGGTGCCACGTTGTTAACGTTCATCTTGAACTGGCCTTCCTCAGTCAGCACTTCGCCGACCAGCTTGAAGTTGGATACACCGTTGATGGTGCCGCCGATCACAAGGTTTTCAGCCGTGCACTGATCTGCCGTCTGGTTGGTCAGAACCATGCCGTATTCCTTGATCGTTGCGCCTTCGGGCAGAGCAATCTTACCGCTGTAAGCGAGAGAATATCTGCCGTTGACCAGCGTAACGTGTGCAGCATTTGCTTCGTCCATAGTGACGGCTGCAATCTTTTCGACTGCTGCATCACTGTAAACTGCTGTCAGTGTCGCGTTGCTCGTAGCTGCGAAGGTGTAGATGGCATCATAGCTTACGGGTTCGCCGTCTGCACCGCCGTTTGCCCAGTATGCAAATTGCTTGCCTGCAGGTGCATCAAACGCTGCGATCGTAACCATCGAGTAGGGGCTGACGACAGCGTAGGACTTGCCGTTGATGCCGCCGTTTTCAACATTGATGATTACCTTTGCGTCCGTCTTGACAAAGATCGCCTTGATGCGGACATCGCTCGTAATCTCTGCGTTGTATGCGCCGGTCAGATCGACAGTTGTGCCGTCGGGGTAGACCATACGCAGAGCCTGCAGCTCGTAACCGGACTTGGTTGCCACACGAATCTGGACATCCGACTGACCGGGTACATGGATGACACCGGCAGTGGGCTTCGCAAATTCGCCGTTGATGTAAGCCTTGATTACGCCGCCTTCGGTGGACTGGAGTACAATGTCATGTGCCTCTTCGCCGGGGACGAACAGGTTGACGGTGTACACATCGTTCATCTTGAAGGTGTAGACATCGGGAAGCTCTTCAACAGTTTCTTCTGTCGGTGCAACCGCACTGACGATCTGATCTGCTGCGATTTCTGCCATCTCGACGTTGTCGATGCTCATCATCGTCAGACCGTCTTCCGCGATCGCCATCGGCGCAAATGCAGTAGTCGGACCGTCTTCGATATTTGCATCGGGTTCAGGATTCTCTGCCGCAGTCTTGTAGTCGCCGCCCATGCGGACGTCGTTGACCGTGATAGTAATGCTTCCGTTACCGTCCGGGCTTGCAAAGATGTCTCTCGTATGCGACAAGCCTGCATTATCGATCACGCAAAGCGTGTATGCATAATTGTGATCGCCTGCGCCGAGTCCGGTCACCGTATAGGTATTTCCGGAAACGCTCCATGTAAGACCTGCTTCGTCCGTCATACCGTAAAGTGCAGGTACATAGTCCGCATTGCCGCCATGGTTGTACTTGGTAACCTTGAGTTCCTTGATACCGCTCCAGCCGGTCTCGTTGAGTGTTGCCGTACCGACGCCGGTAACGGAGATGATCGGTCTGAGATAATCCTGGAAGTTTCTCTGCAGGATCGTAGTGAACTCATTGCCGTAGCGGTCATAAATGTGGACGTAAACCAGCGCTTCTTCTCTGCAGATTGCGGATGCATAGAACTGCGTGAAGAATCTGGTGCTTGTGGTAAACGGCCAGCTGATATACTCGCCGCACTGCGATTTGATCGCCTGCTGCTGCTGATTCAAAGAGGACTTCAGTTCGCCGCTCTTCATATCTGTGCTGACCTTCTCGTTCATCACAGGTGTTGCCGCATTCGCAGCAATCACTCTTGCCTCAGCCGGAGTCTTGCCGCTGCTGATCGCGCCATCATAGGCAGTCCAGTAAGTGTCTGTTGCCGTATCATCGGGAGCAAGCAGATAGTAGAAGGAACCGACGTCATTCTGCTGGAACTGCGGGTCATTGCCGAGATATTCCGCATAGGTACCTTCTGTTGCGTAAATCGGCGTGATGAAGTTGGTCGTTGCTTCGGAACTGGTGAAGCCGCCGGAATTTCTGTACAGATAATCCACGTTGTTCCACTTGGATTCTCTTGCATCAACCGCATTTTCTTCCGTCTTGCAATCTTCTGCAAAGTTGTTGTAAACGCTCAGGTAATCGTTTGTACCTGTGCCTGTACCTGTACCTGTGCTGTCTGCAATCTGACCGCCTGCATCGGTACGGTAAGTGGTGTACTCTGCGTCGCTGTTCTCGTCAACCATCATGCTGTTGTGGTATTCCACGTAGACCGTGATGGTATGGGTGGGTGTGACATCCGCATTCGAGGTTTGCTTCAGATCCGTACCTTCGCTCTCGTAGGTCTGGAAGTCCTTCGCGCCTGCAAGCGTGGAGTTGTCTGCCGCCATGCCGACCTTCGAGTCATCGTATGCACTGATCGTGTACAGCGCGTACTGCTTGCTGTCTCTGGTGGTTTCCACGTTGAATGTAGGTCTGAGTACCAGATAGCCTGCATCCTTGTAGTAGCTGTAATTGCTGCCGTCGCCGCACTTGGAGCCTGCATAGGTCAGAAGGCCTTCATATGCGTTGTCAACCGTCTGGCTGCCTGCATCATAGCCTGCAGCACGTCTGCCGACTTCGGTGCTGTCCACATTGTAGTTCATCCAGCCGCTGCCGACTGTACCTGTGCTTGTCTTCACGCTCGTGTTGACACCGCCAACACCTGCGAACTTGGTCGGGTAGGAAACACGGTTGTCTGTACCCATGATGTCTTCCGTGCTGACGAGGATGACCGGGTTTGCACTGTTGGTGTAGCAGTGGTAGGTGTAGAAGCACTTACCGGGATATACATAACCGATATCGCCGTTCTCAGGAGCGCTGTTGATCGCAGCAAGCTCTTCGCCCTTATTCGTCGAGCCATAGGTTCCTGCGTTCAGCTCTGTTGCTACGACTTCCTTGTTTTCAAAGACATGGAACTCAGGTGCACCGCCGTCGTTTTCAATCTCGACGAGTCCTTCTATTGCATCCTCAAGTGCAGTCTTCGTCTTGCCATCCGTCTTACCTTCATCCATAACCTGCTTAATGGCATCATCCAGTGCCTGCAGGGATTCGATGGTGTAGTGGTTCGCGTTGATGCTCATCGCCTCATTGACCAGTTCTTCCAGATCGGAGATCGTTTCAAACTGTGCATACAGGATGGTGTCTTCGGTAACCTTGACAATGTCGGTGGAAAGAACCTGCGTACCGCCGGTTGCTTCGGTAAACCAACCAACGAAACCGATGTTGACCGTCTGTCCGTTGACTTCCGCAGTCTTTGTCGGCGTGCTCGGCCAGGTCTTACCGGCTGCATCGGGTGCACCGTAAGCATCGTCATAGACGATTCTCTTTGTCTGACCTTCTGTGGTACCGGCTGTGAAATTCTGACCTGCCGTGAATGTACCGCCGTTGGCAGCCACGTTGAAGGTCAGGGCAAATTCACTGAGTGTCCACTGTGCGTACAGGTCCACATTGCCGCTTGTCGCAAGGTTCGTAACAGTTTCCTTATCCGCGTAGGATGTGCCCGTGCCGTCTGCACTGGTGTTCCATCCTGCGAACGTATGCTGTGCAAGTGTAAATACGTTTTCGTTCAAAGCCTTCGAAACATCATATGTGAAGGTTTCGACGCCCATGGTGCCGCCGGCATTTTCGTCATTCTTATGGAACGTGACGGTGTAGGTGTTTGCAGTGTAAATCGCGTCCACAACGATGTATTCGCCGTTCTGCGGTACAGGCATCACAAATGTGTTGTCGTTTGCAACCACAACATCACTGCTGTTCCATCTGCTGAACGTGTAGCCGGGCTTTGCTGTCTGTGTGAGTGTAACGGTCGTGCCGAACGGTACCGTGTAGTAATCTTCCGTCTTCGTCAGATCTGCTGCGCCGACAGAAGCTGCATGCGTATCGTCATTGGTGACCTTCAGTTTGTAATTATTGACTTCCCAGACTGCGTACAGCGGAAGCGTTGCACCCTGCGTGTTGCACAGATTGCTGACCGGCTGCTCATCTGTGTATGCCACAGTCGTACCGGCAGAAGCTGTATCCCATCCCTTGAAGGTGTAGCCTTCCTTCTTGTACGTATTCTTTCTGAGCGGCGTGCTTTCGGCATCGAACGTCAGTGTCTGTGCGTCCATGCTGCCGCTTGTTTCGCCGTTTCCGTTAAATGTCACTCTGTAGGTGATCGGCGTCCACTGTGCAGTCATGGTAACATTACCGTACTTGCCGGTAACCGACTGTGCTGCACTGTAGGTACCGCTCCAGTTGTTGTTTTCACCGCTTGCCAGCCAGCCGTTGAAGGTATAACCTTCTCTGACTGCCGTTGCGGTGGTGACGGTATCATTCACTGTATAGCCCTGTGCATTCGGATTGATCGTTGCTCTGGTGGAGCCGGTCTCATCGTTTGCAACGTAGGTTACGGTGTAGGATACGATCTGCCATACCGCATACAGCGTTACGGTATCGCCGTCTGTTGCCGTGAGGTTCTTCACTTCTGTGGATTGAATCACAGCCTGCGGGATCTGAGCGGATGCTCCGAGATCTGCGATCGGTGCATCAACGGTCCAGCCGACGAAGTTAAAGCCGTCACGTGTATAACCGGTTTGCGGGATCGTAATATCTGCATCATACGCGCAGTTCGGGATGCTTGCAGCAGAACCGCTGGTTGCATTGTTTCCGTTGAAGTCGATCGTGTACGTATTCGGTGCATAAACTGCATCGACCGTAACATCCTTCGCAGGCATGCTGAAGCGGTTGCTTTCTACGCTGACATCCCCGCTTGCCCAGCCAACGAAGTGGTAGCCTTCGTTCGGCGTCTGGCTCAGCGTGACGCTCTTGCCGTAGTTGACAAGTCCGCTCTCCGGGTTGGAGCCAAAGGACTGTGCGTGATTGTCGTTGTTTGTCACGGTCAGGTTGTAGCTGTTTACCGCGAAGATCGCCGTAATAACAACGTTCTTGTCGGGCATTAAGAATGCATTGTTTGTAATCGTGACATCGCCTGTTTCCCAATGATCGAAGCTGTAGCCTTCACTCGGCGTTGCAGTCAGTGCAACATTCGTGTTGAAGTCTGCTTCGTTTGCGGGATCGGAGGACGCCGTGCCGTGACCATCATTCAGAACCGTGATCGTATAGGTGTTGATTTCCCAGATTGCGTACAGGTTGTATGTACCGTCTTCGCCGACTGCGTCGAACCATGTATCCACAGTGGCAGCGTCGATACTCTGACCCTTGGTGTAGGCAGCCTCTGTTGCACCGCTGGTCGCATCCCAACCCTTGAAGGTGTAACCCGTTCTGGTAGGTGTGACATTGGCGAGCGTCGCAGTCTGATCGTAGGTCAGCGTTGTGGTTGCGGAAGGAATACCCGCAATCGTGCTGTCTTCTGCACCGGCATTGTAAGCCAGCTTGAAGGTCTTTGCCGTCCACTTCGCAAACAGCGAGTGGTTTTCTGCGGTCTTGACGGTAGTCTCTGCGTTAACCGGAGTCGTGCAGCCTGCTTCCTTGAACCAGCCGCCGAATGTATAACCGGTTGCGCTGATCGCCGCAAGTTCGCCGTAGGCAGCGTCATAAGTGACCGTCATGCTTGTGGGAGCCGGCGTGCCGTGACCGTTTGCGTTGAAGGTTACCGTATATTCATTCGGTACGAAGGATGCGGTAACAACAACATTTGCTGCGGGCATGGTGAATGTGGTGCTCGCAGCGGTTGCCTGATCAATGGTAGCCTGCGCAGAGGTCCACTCACCGAAACTGTAACCGGTGCTCGGCGTAGCCGACAGTGCAACTGTCGTGCCGTAGTCTGCCGCATTTGCGGGTGTGGAGGATGCCGTACCGTGACCGTCCGTATTCACGGTGATCGTATAGGTGTTGATCTTCCAGACTGCATACAGGGTAACTTCACCATTGTTCACAGCGGTCAGACCGGTGACATAATTTGTTTCGCCTGCCGGATATTTCGCTGTTGTGGCGCCCTGCGTTTCTGCCCAGCCGAGGAAGTCGTGACCTTCCTTCACAAAGCCGTTTTCTCTCAGTGCATAGGTTTCGGTATACTTGCAGCCTGTCATAGACGCCGTTGAACCCGAAGTTGCACCGTTGCCGTTGAAGATGATCGTATAGGTGTTTTCCGTTGCATTTGCGGTAAGAGCTGTATCGGCTGCGGGCATAGTGAAGGTTCTCGACTGCGTAGTATCGTTGTCAGACCACTTTGACCATGTGTAGCCCGTGGATACAGTCGCGTTAATCGGAACGCTCTGTCCGTAGTAATAGGTTCCGGCACCGGTTACGGTCGAAATGCCTGTACCTGCGGTAAGGCTAAGTGCGTGCCGGCTTCTTACGTAATACAGCTTAATGACTCTGGAACCGTCCGGGGCAACGGTCGTTTCGGGGACAGTCACGCCGCCGACCTGGCCGAAGCTGTACGCGATACCGTTCTCCACTTCCAGTTCGGAAATCTTAAGATCCGAAAGTGTCAATGTGGAATCTGTTGTGCCGGTCTTGTCTTCGGTCCGTGTCGCTGTTGCCGGGTATTGACCGTCGGTACCCATGACATAATGTTCAACCGTGTATGCGGTATCGTCATTGGCTGTCCATGCTGCCTCCAATGTATCTTCAGCCGTGCAGCTGTCGAACGTGAAGGTTCCTGTGGTTCCGTTCCAAATCCATGTTGCCAACCTTGTCTCGGGATCAACATCCTCATCCGCAGTATAAGTCCATCCTGCAAATGTGTAACCCGTACGTGTGGGTTCGGGAAGTACCAGCGTATCGCCGAGATTTCCGTCGAACTTGGTATCGGAGGAAATGGTTTGAGTTGCGGTTGTCTGCGTACCCGAAAGATCAACCTTTGTGGTCGTAGAGGTGACGGTACCGCCGTTCAGCTTCACCGTGACGGAGTTCTGCGCTGTAGCCCAGATTGCATACAGAACCAGGACCTCCACTTCCTTGCCCTCTTCGGGAGGATAGGTGATCGTGTCCTTGCCGGTGCACTGGAAGCGATGCGGCTTTGCGGGATCCGCCGTGACGGAACCGACGACATCGCCCGTAAAGGTGAAGGAGTTCAGTACGAAGCTGTTGTTGACCGAATAGGAGGACTCGGTGCCTGCCGGTGAGGTGTTCCATTCCTTCAGCGTCCAGTTGGTATTGGGCTTTGCCAGCGTACCGATGAATGTATTGCCGTAGTAATACTTCTTGGATTCGCCGTTCTGTTCATAACCCTTGAACGCTGCGTAAGCATCTTCGATGTTCTGCGCGTTGAGTGTGACTGCCTGATGCGACGCATCCGTGTTTTCGTATGCAACGACCCAGAATTCCTTCGGGACAAGTGCACCGATCTTCGCAGTTAAAGTGTTAAGAATGGAATCGCTGTTGTTTGCGCCGTTAATCTGGTCCTGATCGAAGTAGGAATAGTTCCAATAGATGCCGGTTGTATTATCATCCGGTACATCCTCGAAGGTTTGGGTCAGATAATCGAACAGTGCATCCACGCTGTCCTTGGTGTAGTAGCTGTACAGATACTGATAATCATAGTAGTAATCTGTACCGCCTACCGTGCGTGTATCCTCAGGATTGGGACTCTGGGAATAGTCAGTATACCATGTCTCATATGAGTCTCCTGACAGGGATCCTGCTCTTTCCGGATAAACCGTATTGCGAGGAAGATCATCATAGATCTTATTAAAGATCGAGGAGTAATCTGCCGTTTTGGGCTGCAGATGATCGATCAGGTCAATCAACTGTGCGCACAGTGTGCCGTTCTCGTAGTAGAAGTCCCCGCCTGCCGCATTTGTAAGCGAATAATACGGGTTACCTTCTGCGTTGGTGGCATAGCTTACGAGCGATTCTGCAGATGCTGCACTCGCGGCTGCACCGTCGATATACAACTGATCGCAGTTCGTGTAGTCGCCGTAATAGTAGTTAATACCACCGATTCTGCCGGAGATCGGCTGATTGTCTTCATCCAGGATCGTGGTAAGGAAGCTCGTGACTGCGTCAGCGGAACTCGTGGTGAAGAAATCATACAGATTGTCATTTCTGATATCCTTGCCGGTGGCTTCGCCCCAGGACGCTGCAAGATAATCATTCGTGAGCGTGATCAGCGCATCGAAGTTTGCAGGTTTCTTGAGCTCAAGCGTTACATGGTAGTCTGCTGCCATATATGCAACGATCTCATCCAGTACAAACTGCGTGGGTCTCTTGATCTTGATATCCGCGTCTTCAAGGCTGTCGATATCGAGCTTCCCGAGCGGATCTTCGCCGCCATTAACGACCAGCCAGTAATAGTAATCCGGTGAACCCAAATCATCTTCCGAACCGTAAATTAAACCAAACAATGCCTCAACGGACTCTGTCGTGTAAATACAGTCCTTAGGATTGACGTACTCGCCGGTTTCCTCATCGATAAACACGGGAAGCGTGCCTGTTTCTGCATTGAAACCGAATGCCTCGAAGATGCCGTTGCACATCTCGATCAACTGCTTGAAGCTGTGATCCGGATCGTCCGTATCGGAGCAGACCGGATAGGAGTCAAAGGTCTTGCCGAAGTGATCCTCGATGAATTCGGCGTTGTAGACGATGGGTTCCCTGATAACACAGGTTTCGTCATCATAAATGTCGGCGAGTTCATCCTTGTCAAGCTTCTTATCGAGGTCAGCCGGCTTGAGTTTCAGTTCCGTTTCGGCCGACAGATTTTCGACTGCTTCGATGGCATCGTCCATGTCCTCATCCGATTCGATGAAGCTCTTGTCGGCAGTTCTGTAAACCACGGCGGGATTGATGACCAGAACGGATGCTGCGTCGATATACGCCTGGTTGTATTCTGCCAGCTCGTCTGCCTCGAAATCGTTGACGGCAAGTGCTGCCATGCCTGCTGCAGTTGTAATGGTGTTATCTCCATCCACATAGGTACCGTTGACATCACCGATTGCCCATGCGTAGCGTACAGCGCCGCTTTCTTCATCGAAAATGCCGTACACACCGCCGTTATAGGTCGGGTATGCATCCGGAATTTCTTCGGCTGCTCTGTCTGCAATGTCTAATGCATAGGCATATTCATCGCCATCATCCGTGTAATCGAGATCAACGAATGCGGGCAAGCCTGCGTATTCGGGCTGCTCGGCGATGAAGGAGCCGCGGATCGCTTCGGCTTCCTCGTCAAACACCATGTGTTTGTTCTGGAAGTCGGCAAATGCACGCTCATATTCGGCGTAGTTTGCGGACCAGACCATCGTCAGGGGGATGTGCTTGACGCCGTTGCTGTCCGTTGTGATTACATTTGCAAATCTTCCGATATTCTCAGCGGTCAGTTCAAATTCGTCACCAAAATCAAAGGTAACCTGGCTGCCGCTGTTATCCGTCAGCGCCCACTTCAGTGCGAAGCAATGCTCTGCGTCTTCATCAATACCGTCAGCATGTGTCGTATTTTCTGCGCAGGTATCGAGATAGTAGTATGCATCTCCGTTGTACGCACTGGCAAGCGTGATCTTGTGGTTGTCGCCGAACACGACGGGGTTGCCGCTGGTGCTGACCCAACTGACCGTGTTGCTGCCGTCGGGAGGAACGCATACAAGGACAGCTGCCGGATTGGCATCGTAACCGAGATTGTAGTCAATGACATACTGCTCGGCGCTCCATGTTGCCGTCAGCTCGACTGTTGCGCCGTCCACGCTGCTTGCGTTCGTCAGGTTTGCGCCTGCGCTTACAATCGTGTTATTCGGATATGCCGTCAGATCACTGCCCGCAATCTCCCAGCCTGCGAACGCATAGCCGGTCTTGCTGAAGTTCAGTGCAGGATCGCCGGGAGACTTGACGATAACCTCATCTGAATAGAAGTTAAACTTGGTATCATTTGCACCGTTGTGCTGACTGTCGTTCACAGCCGAGCTGCCTTCGTTGTAATAAATGATCTGATAGGTATGTTCCGTCCAGCCGGCTGTCAGCGTAGCGTCGCCCTCACCGACTTTATAAGTGGAAGTGCCTGTCGTGTTGCTGTTCAGCACTGCACCTTCGGGCGTGGTATTTGCCGTCCATCCGGTGAAGTCATAGCCCTTTAAGGTCGGCTGCTGAATAGTCGCAGTCGTTCCGTTGATCATGGCAAGCGTTGTCGATCTGCTGAAGCCGGGTGCATTCGAAACAACGCGCTGACCGTTGGTGTAGCTGACACCCGAAACCGTACCGGAAACAGTGGGAGCGCCTGCATGGTTGGTGGGAACGCTTGTGGGATTGATGGTTACATTGTATGCATCATATTCCCATTCTGCTGTAAGGGTGACGTTTGCTGCACCGACAGTATATGCGAACGGATCATCAGAATCGCTGCCGTCCAGAACTGTGGAGCCGACTTTCCAACCCTTGAATCTGTAATACTGCTTCTCAGGCATGTCGATGGTCACATCGGTACCGTAAAGTGCCACAACCTCAAATGTGTTGCCGGCATTGGTCATCGTGCTCTGTGCAGTCGGATCTTGCTTGTTGCCGTAATACTGAACAGACGCAATGGATGCTTCGGGTGTTTCGCCCGCCATGTTGCCTTCGGTATCGATCGTGATCGTATAGGTGTTGATCTCCCAAACAGCGTACAGTGTCGCCTTGCGCTCATTGTTCACGACCGTGCTTACACCGTAAATGCCGTTGATGTCTGTATTTGTGAAGACCCTGTTGGTATCGGTATCGTATGCTGCCGCACCGGATGCGGTTGCTGCCCAACCCTTGAATGTGTAGCCTTCACGCGCGGGCTTGTTTGCGGAATATGTCAGCGCGGTATTATAGGTCGCTGTCTGACCGTCCGTGGGCATACCGGTAACGGTAACGCCGGCGGGAACGTTCTCCTCGAAGTCGATCTTGAACGTATCCGCAGCAAAGTTCGCTGTCAGCGTAACATTGTTCGCGGGCATCGTGATCGTCTGCGCTGCGCCGGAACTTGTCGAGAATGTGCTGGGTGCGCCTGTTGCAGTCCAACCGGTGAAGTGATAACCGGTATTCGCTGCCGGCTGGATGCCGCTGACAGTTGCACCGTAGTATACGCCCTTGCCGCTCGCTGCGTCAGCGGGTGTTACAGTACCGTTGCCGTTGACGTTCACTGTCAAAGTATACGTTTCAACCTCGAATACCGCATAGTACTTAAGACCGGTTTCGGGCATGACGCTTGTTTCAATCGTGGGTGCGCTTGTCAGGTCGGCGTTTACGGTACCTGCTGCCGCATCGGTCGCGGATGTTGTCCAGCCCTTGAGCTTATAGCCTGTGGCGGGTGTTGCGGTGATGGAGGCTTTCTGACCGAATACCACCGTGCCGGCCGCATGTGCGGAACCGTTGCCGGAGGTTACGGAAACCTTGTCGGTAACCGCGGTAATCGAAACAGTACCGCCTGTCGTGCCGTTTGCGAAGGCGTTTACATCGCTTGCGGCATTGCCGTAGGCATACACATCCAGACCATAGCTGTTGATCGTCCAGACAGCATACAGCGTGATGCTGCCGTTCTTGCCGCCTGCATCATACAGGTTCTCAATGTCTGTGGTTGTGAACACCTTGTTCGTGTCGGTGTCGTATGCCGCAGTGCCGTTCGCAGCCGTTGCCCAACCGTTGAAGGTATAACCGGTCAGAGTCGGGACAGACGTCTTGTCGGAATAGGTCAATGCGGAAGCATAGGTTGCCGTCACGCCGTTGTTGGGCATGTTATTGACCGTACCGGAGCCGGACGGCTTGTTGGGCATGAAGTTGATCGTAAAGGTATCCGGTTCAAAGGATGCTTTCAGCGTGACATTGCCGTTGGGCATCTTGAAGGTTGCGGTTGCACTCTGAAGGCTGCTGTCGATGAAGTTGTCTGCAGGGATCGAAGCATAGCCTGCGGTGGTGGTTTCGATCCACTCCTTGAAGTGGTAGCCCTTCTTGGGTGTCGCGGTGACGGTCGCGGTGCCGCCGTAGTAAATTACGCCGTCCGCAGGATCTCTTGTCAGACCGTCGCCTCTGACAGTTCTGTCGTCATCTGTCGCATAGTCCACGGTGAGTGTGTACTGATTGACACTGAACACTGCGTAGTAGTTCAGCTGTTCAACGATAGTATCCGTGGGCTTGGGTGTGGTAATTGTTGCACTGCTGACATTTGCAGCGGTAGGCACTGTACCCTCCGGCATCCAGCCCAGGAAGGTGTAGCCGGTCTTTGCCGTTGCTACGAGGGTCGTAGCGGTGTTATAGAGCATATTGTACTTTGCCCAAGCGCTGTTGTTATCGGTCAGGTCATCGCAAGGTGCGACATTGATCGTAACAAAACCGCCGACATCGCTTCTGTTGTAGGTATTCAGCGCGTTAGCAGAGTTGCAGTATGCATACACGTTCAGTGTACCCTTGTTGACTGCCCAGACGGCGTAAAGCGTTACCGTATTGGTAGCAGCGATCACGTTGTTGTTATACAACGCACTGACTTCTGCCGCGGTGAGGACTCTGTCCTTATCGGTGTCGTAAGCTGCGGTACCGCGCTGAGATGTGGACCAACCAAGGAAGGTGTGACCTTCCAGCGCAGGTACGGAGACCTTATCGCTGTAAGTGCAGTCCTCATCGTAGTATGCAGTTGCGGTTTCGGGGAAGTACTGGATCGCCTTAATTGCCGTAGAAGGCGCATTCCCGTCGAATGCGATGAAGAACTTCTTAGCGGAGAACGCAGCCTCGAGAGTAACATTGCCTGCGGGCATGTCGAAGGTCAGGCGTGCATTATCCTTGTTGTCGTTGGTGACAACACCTGTTGCCGTCGTTTCGGTCCATCCTGCAAATTCGTAGCCGGTGTTTGCGGTCGGAGTAGCGGTAACCGTAACAGGAGCTTTGTAGTTGTAGGTCGTTTCGCCGCTCGGCGTTACGGTGCCTCTGCCTGCGGAGCCGGAAGCAACGGATACATTAAGGGTATAGGGCTGTACCGCAAATACTGCGTAGTAGGTAAGACCGTTCGTACCCATTTCGGTGGTCTGGATCGATGCGGATCTGGTGAGCAACGTATCATCTGTGACGCTCGCTGCATCCTCCGCAGATGTAGTCCAACCGATAAATGCATAACCTTCGTTTGCCGCTGCGGTGATGGTAGCCTTCTGGTAGTAGGTCACCGTACCGACCGCATGCGCGCTGTTGTTGCCGGAAGTGACGGCAACAGTCTTGGCGTCTGTCGTTTCTGCGGTGATGGATACCTTGCCGCCGGGTGTGCTGTTGGCGTAGGTGCCGACTGCACTTGCGGAGTTACCGTAGGCATACACATTCAGACCATAGCTGTTGATCTGCCAATTTGCCGTCAGCGTAACGCTGCCGTTCTTGGCGGATGTCAGATTCTTGAAGTAAACCGGGTTCGTGCCGTTGACACATGCCGTGCTTGCGGACACTGCGGTTGCGGGAGCATTGGTCGTGCCCCATTTTGCGGTTGCCGTATCCAGACCGGAGGTAACCTTCCAGCCTGTGAACGTATAGCCCGTCTTGGAGGGTGCGGAGACATCAAACACAGCGTCATAGGCTGCGCTTGTCGGATGATCCGTACCGAAGGCTGCATTGTCCATACCCGCATAGTTGACGGTGTATGTATTCGCAGCCCAAACGGCATACAGGACGGCTTCGCCGTCGACATCATCGCACAGATATGCCGGTCTGAGTTCGCTGCCGGCTTCGTACTCGACGGCTGCTGCACCGCTCGTGGTTGCCCAGCCCTGGAATGTATATCCGGTCTTCTTGAACGCTGTTACCGTGCCGGTGTTGCTTGCAGCGGCATCATTATTCGTATAGAAGGTTACAGAACCGCCGTAAGTGTAGTCGATGCCGGTACTGTAATCTGTACCGGTACCTGTACCGGGCTTATAGGTGATCTTGTACTTGTTGGCTGTGTAACGCGCATAAAGCGTTACCGTCATGCCGTCGGTAAATGTTGCGGGGCTGAAAGTATCCGTGGATTCTACTTTGCTGCCGCCTGCGTTGGACGTATACCAACCGCTGAACGTGTAGCCGGTTCTTGTCGGATCAGCAGGCCAAGTCTTACCGTTGTCCGTGATGCCGTAAATTGCATCGTAGGTAATGGTCTTGCTCGGCATACCGCTCGCGGGCTTAGTGAATCCGTTGCCGTTCACGAAAGTACCAGTACCAACGTTGAACTGCAATGTAGCAGTCTTGGGAACCCAGTCAGCGGAAAGCGTAACGTCGCCGGTAACAGGACCGTAGGTGTAGGTCGTGACATTGCTGCCGGATGCTGCGGTGCTGCTCGCACCGATCTTCCAGCCGTTGAAGGCATAGCCAACGCGATCTGCCGCCGTAAGTGCCACGTTCGTGTTGTAGAGCGCGGTAATGGTAGTACCGTTGGTACCGATACCGTCAGTCGTCTTGGAGCTGCCGGGCTGCATTGCGTTGGATGCGTTTCTGTCCTGATAATAGGTTGCGGAAATCGTACCGCCGTTGGGATTGATCGTAACGGTGTACTGAGAGAGGCTCCAGTTTGCCGTAAAGGTAATGACCGCACCATTCTTCATGGAAAGATTCTTGAAGTATGTGGTACTGCTGTCCTTACAGACCTTATCGAAGCCGCTGAAGGCTGTGGAAACACTGCTTGCACTTGTGCCGTAACGAGCGTCCGTGGTGCTCAGATCGCCGGTGCTGGCGCCGGTAATCGTCCAGCCGTCGAAGTCATAGCCGGAATAGGAAGGCTTGTTTACACCAAACGCTACGTCGTATGTTGCAGTTGTATCTGCGGGATTTGTCTGACCGTTGTTCAGAACATACTTCACGGTGTACTGATTGACGGCAAAGCGTGCATGCAGGGTAACATCACTGCTCGACTGGAAGGTAGTCGTGGAAGTGATCGGTGTAGTGGAGGTCGTGGATTCAAACCAACCGGTGAAATGATAACCGGTCAGCTCGGGATCCTTGGGCCATGTCTTGTTCTGGGTATCCTTTGTGCCGTATGCGGTTGCATAGACAACACTCTTGGCGTGTTCCGTATCGGTTACGGTATCACTGCCGCTCCAACCCTTCCACTCTGCGCCGGCATCGTCCAGCACGAAGGAAACTTTGTAGGCATTGGCACCCCAAACCGCATACAGGGTGAATGTGTTGTCGTTGCCATCCTCCGTGGCTACGCCGTACCATGTGTTGACGGTACCGGCGGCGATGGAAGCACTCTTCTGATAAGCTGCCGTCGTTGCCGTAGAGGAGGTTGCCCAACCCTTGAAGGTATAGCCTGTTCTGGTGGGTTCGGAGGCGGAGAGCGTCGCTGCGGTATCGTAGTAAAGTGTAGCGTTACCGGGCATACCTGTGACGGAGGTGTCCGTGGTGTTCTTGTTGTAAGCCAGGGTGAATGACTTCTTCTGCCATACCGCGTAGAGCGTGTAGGCGTTGTTCACCGCAGCACTGTACCAGGAGTTGACAGTGGCAACGAGGATCGTTGCGCTTGCGCCGTAAGCAGCAGTTGTTGCGGAAGCGGTCGTTGCCCAACCCTTGAAATCATAACCGGTTCTGGAGGGTTCGGTCGCGGAGACTGTGCCGGACTGATTATAGGTCAGCACGTCGCCGGTGGGCATATTCGTGACAGTTGCGTCACCTGCGTTTTCATTGTAAAGCAGGGAGAACGTCTTGGCTTCCCAAACGGCATAGATGGTCTTGGTGTTGTTTTCGCCGACTGCGGTGTACCATGCGTTCACGGTAGCTGCGGGGACTGTACCGCTCTTTGCATATTCTGCAGTCGTTGCGGAATTGCTCGTTGCCCACCCCTTGAAGGTGTAACCGGTTCTGACAGGTTCATTCGCGGGAAGCACTTTATCCGCGCCATAGGGAACGGTTTCGGTGGCGGGCATATTGGTGACGGTTTCGGCACCTGCATTCTTATCGTATGCCAGTTTAAATGTTCTTGCCGTCCAGACGGCATAAAGGGTCTTGGTGCCGCCTTCGCCGACTGTGCCGAACCATGTATTTACGGTAGAGGCAGCGATGGTCGCGCCCGAGGCATAGTTCACCGTTGCGGAGTCGCCGCTGGAGGTAGACCAGCCGGAGAACGCATAACCTGTTCTGGTGGGCACGGTAGCGGAGACTGTTGCAGCAGTGCCGTAGGTCAGAGTCGCGTTGCCGGGCATGTTTGCAACAGTAGTATCTGTTGTATTCTTGTTGTATGCGAGCGTAAATGTCTTCGCCTGCCATACAGCATAGAGAGTCTTGGTGCCGCCTTCGCCGACTGTGCCGAACCATGTATTTACGGTAGACGCATTGATGGACGCGCTCTTCTGATAGGTCGCAGCGGTTGCGGTGGAAGACTCTGCCCAGCCCTTGAACGTGTAACCGTTTCTGGTGGGCGTATTTGCGGAGAGCGTCACGCCACTGTCGTAGGTCAGGGCAGCATTTGCGGGCATGCTGCCTACGGTCTCGCTGCCGGCATTCTTATCGTATGCCAGCGTGAATGTCTTTGCCTGCCATACGGCGTACACGTCATAAATGCCGTTGTTGTTCTGCGCGGCAGTATACCACGTATTCACTTCACTGGCAGTGACGGAGTTGCTTCTGGCAGCCGTTGCGCCGGAGGTCTCTGCCCAGCCGAGGAACGTATAACCTGTTCTGACGGGCGTAGCGCCGGAGAGTGTTCCGGCAGTGTCGTAGGTGAACGAGGTGTTGCCGGGAAGTTCGGTAACGGAAGCCGTCGTACCTGCATTATAGCGGACTTCGAAGCTCTTCAGCGTGAACTGCGCGTACAGGGTGATTCCGGAAGTGCGGCTGAATGTATCGCCGGAATTGATCTTTGTACCGCCTGTGGCTGCGGTGTACCAACCGTCGAAGTCATAGCCGGATTTTGTTGCGGCGGGCCAGGTCTTGCCGCCGTTGGATGCACCGTAGGTGCTGCCGTAGTTGACGGTCTTTGTCTGGTTCGAGTTACCTGCTGTGAAGCCGTTGCCTGCAACGAAGGAACCTTTGTTGGTGTTCGCATCAAAGGTTACGGTATAGCCGATGGCTTGCCAGACTGCGTATACATTATAGGTACCGCCGCTGCAAGCTGTGAACCAGCCGTTTACGGTTGCTGCGGGAATGTTGCCGGTCTTTGCGTAGTCGATAGCGGTTGCACCGTTGGTGCTGCTCCAGCCCTTGAATGTATAGCCGGTTCTGGTGGGTTCGGCATTGGACATCTGGGTCGCGGTGTTGTAGGTCAGGGTCTGGGTTCCGGGTATGCCGCTGATTGAACTGTCATCCGCGCCTGCGTTGTACTTCAACGTGAAGGTCTTGGCAGTATATTTCGCGGTCAGGGTAACATTACCGTACTTGGTGCCGGCAGCGATCCTGTAGCTGGTAATGTCACTTGTACCCCAGTTGTAGTCCTTGCCGTCGTTGACGTTTGTACGGGAGGGCGTCCAGCCGCTGAATGTATAGCCGGTCTTGCTTGCCGTCTTCAGATCGAATGCATCCGCTTTTTTATAGTTCTGCGTTGTACCCGTGGAAGAAAGCGTGCCGCCGTTCACTTCATAGGTGATCGTATAGGTGTTTTCTTCCCATGTTGCGGTGATCGCGTCATTTGCGCCGCCGAAAGTATAGATATTGTATGCCGTGCCGCCTTCGTCCGTCGTCTGCGTCAAGGTGCCGTTCAGTGAAGTGGGCGTCCAGCCCTTGAAGGTCCAGCCTTCGCGGACGGGATTGGGCAGAACGAGCGT
>R27__coassemble_343_pt1 | contig 32691 bp, 39 predicted proteins | sample R27__metabat2_high_PE_029 | metagenome-assembled genome bin R27
AATCCAAAGCTGAAGGATACAGACAAATATGTCTATGTTGACTCGCACTTCGTTCTGAATCATCCGAGGTATGTATATCAGAACGGCGAAGGCGAGACGCTGATGACCGATTATGCTCGGTATCATGTGGACGAATGCTGCCTTGCGTTTGATCTATCCATCCGCGGCAAGGTCGAGGAACACTACCACAGAGAGTGCTTTCTCAACCGCGATCAAGGCTCCCCAATTGATTTCGATATCGTCTACACGGGAGAAAATGGCGAACTTGATGACGAGCGGAGGAAGAAGCTCCTGCACGACACAGTCATGGAAGAGGCAAAAGTGCTGGACGGTCTTTCCAATAACTATACGAAAGCGTGGAAGGAACTGCTCAAATGGAGAGGTATCTCTCAGGCAGAACTTTCCCGCCGGACCATGATTACCGAAAAGACCATCGGCAATATCATCAATGGCGAAACGATCGGAACGATTAATAACGTGGTGCTGATGTGCCTTGCCGCAAATCTGCCCTGGGATATGAGCGACTATCTTATCCAGCGTTCCGGGCATAAGCTGCTCTACAATAACGATGATCACAACTGGTATCGCTTTGTGCTGAAACATATGTATCCGAAGTCGATACCGGAAATCCAGGCGTTCCTGCAGGAGCAAGGTGCAAGCCCTCTATAAATTTCAACACAAAACGAAAAACATGGAAATCCGATTACCATGATCAAAATAATATATAAAGTGCCTGACAGAGCCATATGTGACCTTTACGGGTCATGTATGGCTCTATTTTTTTGCCCATTTTTAGCATTTTTTCGGGTTGAGCATGGAAATGTACTTACAATTCCGGAATCTGTTCTGACCGATTAAAATTGAATTATCGAAAAGTTCTCTTCGGTAAAAATCTCAACTGCCTTGAGATGCGCATTAAAGGTGGTGGATACATAGAAAATTCGGACGGATTGCTCCGTTCCGAAGATTCGGATGTACCACCGTTGCATTGTCATGCCCATTTTAAGGCTCTGCCTGCCGGTGTGTCGTTCGGATGTACCGGCTTTCTTTGTGTCCGCCGCCTTTCTGCTCTCCAGGGCAAGAAAGGACAACACAAATATGAAAATTAAGTACACATTCGACAACGGAGAAACATCAGAGGTTGAAGTATCTGATGAAATCGGCACTTTTGTGCTGGAATCGAGGCGTAAAGAAGAATCTGGAAACAAAAAAGAACATCGTCATTGTTACTCGCTGGATGCCGTCGCTTACGAAGGAGAAGATTTTTCTTCGGATGATTTTACAGAAAAGCTGCTTGATTACGATGAACCGGAAAATGTGAGGATTCACAATGCCTTCTCTCGCCTGTCTGACGTTCAAAAAAGAAGGCTAACGATGCTTTCTGAAGGTATATCCATTCATGAAATCGCACGCACAGAAAGTAAAAATTACGCAACTGTTTACGAGTCCGTAGAATCCGCAAAGAAAAAATTTTTGAAATATTTTTGAAAAACACCCCATCAAAATGCCCTGTAAATGTCCGTATAGTGAAGGGACAAAAAATTCAGCCCTTCGGAAAGGATGAATGACATGAAACACAAATTGAAGATCAGTGTTTCAAAACAGCCGGACAGCTGCGCGGTATTCGCCTGTCAGCAGAAAACAGTGCGTGAAAAACTGCTCCGTTTTCTGCTCGGCAGTCCCGTGAGGCTCACGGTTCTCGTGCCGGGTGACAGCGTGGATGAGGTCGCTATCAAGGAGGAGGCAGGAGGCGATGATGAATCCGAATGACATCCGAAAGATGCCCGTCAAGGTACAGCCGTATCGCCACCAGCAGAGAGCTTTCGAATTCACGCTCGGTCTGTTCGGACTCCTGCCTTCGCAGTTTAGGAGCAACGGAGCCGCCTTGCTGATGGAAATGGGAACGGGAAAATCGCTGACCACTATCGGCGTGGCGGGAACACTCTACGAGTACGGCAGGATCAACCGTCTGCTTGTGGTCTGCCCGCTCAGCATTACGGGTGTATGGCTGGACGAATTTGAGAAATTCGCGGCTTTCCCATATTTGCTCGTGGTTCTTGAGGGCACCGGCGAGAAGAAAAAGAAGCTACTCCGTGAGTTTGACGGCGAAGGGCTGCAGGTCGTGGTCGTGAACTACGAATCGGCGTGGAGATTGGAATCAGAGCTTGCGGCTTGGAAACCGGATATGATCGTCGCAGACGAAGGTCACAAAATCAAGTCGCATAAGACCTCTGCGTCCAAGGCGATGCATAGGCTCGGTGCTGCAACGAGGTATCGGATGCTGTTAACGGGCACACCCGTGACCAACAAGGCACTCGACATTTTCAGCCAGTACAAATTTCTAAGCCCACCCATTTTTGGGCAGAGCTTCTATACCTTCCGCTCCAAGTATTTCTTTATGACGGGCTACGGGCAGCACACGCCTGTCATGAAGGCTTCGATGGAAGAAGAATTCACTCGCCGGATGCACTCTATCGCGTTCAGGGCAACAAAAGCGGAATGCCTCGATTTGCCGGATACCACGGACATCATCCGCAAGGTCGATTTGGAACCGCAGGCAATGAAGATCTACAAAAGCCTTGTGGATGAGAGCTATGCGGAGCTTAAAAACGGCGAAGAAGTCACCACGACCAATGTGCTGACAAGACTTCTCCGGCTCTGCCAGCTAACGGGCGGGTTCCTCGGCTATGACGAAACAAGCACGGTCGAGCAGGTCAGCAACGCCAAGCTGTCTGTGCTGGAGGACCTTGTCGACTCCTCCCTGCAGGAAGGGAAAAAGCTGGTGGTCATCGCAAGGTTTGTGCCGGAGCTTCAAGCCATATGCAAAATGCTCGGCAAAAAGGGTGTACGGTATTCACTCATCATGGGCGACATCAAAGACCGTGACACACAGGTCAGGCAGTTTCAGACGGACCCGGAGGTGCAGGTATTTGTCGGACAAGTCGCAACGGCGGGTATGGGCATTACGCTTACGGCTGCCAGCACCATGATCTTCTTCAGTATGGACTACTCCATGAGCAACTATGAGCAGTGCCGCGCAAGGATCCACCGCGCAGGACAAAAGTACCCCTGTACATACATTCATCTGATTGCCAATCGTACTGTTGATGAAAAGATTCTGCGGACGCTCCGAAGCAAAGCGAATCTTGCAAAGAATCTTGTGGATGATTGGTGCAGAGGAATCAACCCATTTCAATGAGGAGGTTTTATCGCAATGGAAGTAACAAATATGATGTATGACCTTGCGGAGCAGCTTAAAACGGTACGCGATAAGAAAAAAGAAGCGGAACAGCGTGTCAACGATATCAATGCCGCGCTGGACGATGTGGAATACCGTCTCGCCACTCTGATGGCGGATACAGAAACGCAGAACTTTACCAGAGCCGGGACGATGTTCTCGCTCACGCACAAGACACGTGCCTCTGCAACGGCCGACCGCAAGGATGAACTGTATGCGGCTTTGAAGTCCGAGGGCTACGGCGATCTGGTGTATGAGACGGTCAACGCCAATAGCTTATCCGCTTTCGTCAATGAACAGATCACAGAGAACGATGAATCACTGCCCGAATGGCTGGAAGGTTTGGTCAATGTATTTGAGCAGACAAAAGTCAGCGTCCGTAAAGCGGCGCACAAGTAAAGAAAGGATGAATTTTATTATGAGCAAGAACACTGAAATCACCACTACGAACAACGCGGGTTATCTCGCACTGAAGGACTTCAATCTGAGCGATGTCATGGCCGAGGAGATGTCGGGGCTTTCCGCATCTTTCGAGCGTATCAAGATTCCCAGCGGCGGCGGGACGGTCTTTGAGATTCCGGGCGATGATCCCGACGAGCCTGAGACAGTGAAGGAATTCTCCGCCGTCATCCTCTATCAGCATCCGCTGAACGCCTACTACAAGGAGGAGTACCAGGGCGGCTCCAATCCTCCCGATTGCGGGAGCTATGACGGTGTATGCGGTCAGGGCAATCCGGGCGGTTTGTGCAAATCCTGTCCGTATAACGCTTTCGGTTCCGGAAAGAACGGTGCGAAAGCCTGCAAGAACCGCAGACGTCTGTACCTTCTGCGCGAGGGCGAAATCTTCCCGATGATCCTCTCGCTCCCGACCGGCTCTCTGAAAGGCTTTACACGTTACCTCATGCGCATCCTGCCGAAGTACAAGAACTCCAATGCTGTGGTCACTCGCTTTACGCTGAAGAAAGCGAACAGCAACACGGGGATTGCATACTCCCAGGCACAGTTCTCCGTTGACCGCGTTTTGACACCGAAGGAATACGCGCTTGTATCCGCCATGAGCGAACAGGTCAAGGAACTGAGCGCAAGCATCGGCTACGATACCGAGGACGCAAACACGTTACAGGTCGATTCTGAGACGGGAGAAGTTATTGAACCGCTGAATTAAGGAATGTGAAAGCCGCCGTGGCGGAGAAATCCGCTGCGGCAGGTTTTCGGAAAGGATATGTGATGAATCATTATCGTACTGTCACCGAACTGACTGAGCTGCAAGCTTACCTTGCCGGACAGCCCGTTGTGGCGTTTGACTTTGAAACTGCTCCCGATGACGCATACAGAAATGAACCGAAGGCGGCGCTCGATCCGCATAAGGCGCATATTACCGGCGTCAGTTTTTCTGTTTCCGAGGGTAGCGCAGTCTATGTACCCGTGGTGCATAAGGTCGGAGAGAATATTGAAAACGCGGATGCGCTCTGGGTATACCTGAAAGAATCACTCTATGAAAACAAATCCGTGGTCAAGGTGGCGCACAACCTGTCATTCGAGGCGATGTTTCTCTATGCGTTGGGCATCATGGTCAAGGCTCCCTGCTACGACACCATTGCCGCGTCACAGCTGACGCTCAAATCCAAGTGGGAGTTCAGAAACCTTCACGACAGCGGTCTGAAGCTCCTCGCCACATCCTTGTTCTGTGCCAATATGCCGTCTTTTGAAACGGTGACGGCGAGCAGGCACTTTGACGAGATGAATCCGCAGGAGCATGAGGCGATCCGTTACGCCTGCGCCGACTCCGACTATACGCTGCGGCTCTATTACAAGTTCAATAACTGGTTTGACCGCTTCCTTCCACAGCACCGTGTCATCGTGGAGCAGCTTGAATCACCGACCGCTGTGTACTGTGGGCTGATGAAATATAACGGCGTACCCATTGACCGTGACCTCATGCTCGAACAGCAGAAGGAAGCCGATGAAAACATTTCTGCGATCAAGAAGGAAATTGACAGCATCACGGGCGGCGTGGCTATCGGGGCGAATGCCTCCACCTCTGCGTTCAAGCAGTATCTGTATAAAGACCTCGGCTTGCCTGTCATGAAAAAGACAGAAAACAACCAGGAGGCGGCGGACGATGCCGCCATGCAGATGCTCAAGGAATGGTGTGCGGAGAACAAGCCGGAACTGGTACGGCTTTTTGAACTCATCCAGGAATACCGCAAGTGGGGCAAGTTGAAAAGCACCTATATAGACGGCTATCTCGCTCATGTAAATACCGCGACCGACCGCATCCATCCAGACCTTATGCCACTTGGCACGGAAACAGGACGCTTTGCGGCGCGGAATCCAAATCTCCAGAACTGTCCTCGTAAGACCAACGATCCTATCGGCGTTCGCAACTTTATAGCTGCTTCTCCCGGCAATGTGCTTATGTCTTTGGACTTTTCACAGATAGAACTCCGTGTCGGTGCTTTTTACTGCCGTGATCCCAAAATGCTGGATACCTACCGCAGCTGCGGCGATATTCATTCGCAGACGACTTCGGTGATCTTCGGTGTTCCGTTTGAGATGGCGGTCAACAAGAACGCACCCGATTACAAGGAACATCGCACCATAGCCAAGAACTGTAATTTCGGCGTGTTTTACGGACTGTTCCCGAGAGGACTGCAGAAGACGCTTCGGTTTAAAGCAGGGCTTGATACCTCCCTCGACCGCTGCACTGAGATTATTAATAACCTCAAAGCCGGTTATGCGGGATTGACTGCGTGGCAGGAGCAAACGAAGAAGACGGCGCGGGAAACCTGTTATGCGGAGACGTGGCTCGGACGGCGCAGATACCTTGTGGGTATGCTCTCAGAGGATTGGGGCAAACGGTCGTTTGCGGAGCGCTGTGCGCTGAATACGCCGATTCAGGGAACTGCGGCGGATATTCTAAAAGCCGCCTGCGGACGCATCGTCGAAGGAATCCCGGAACGAATGTGGCTGCGACCGCTTTTGCAAATCCATGACGAACTGGTCTTTGAACTCCCCGCCGACAGGCTGGGTGAGGCGATCCGCTTTGTTAAGGAATGCATGGAGCAGCAGCCGTATCCCGAATTTGACGTGCCGATCGTGGCGGAGGCATCCGTTGGATTGCGCTTTGGAGAAATGGACGAATTGGAGACAGATAATTATGTATAAAAACATCGAAGGATATCCCGATCCGACTGCAGGCGAGGCATTTGCGCATATCGCACATGAGGAACGGTCAAAGAAACAAGCGGCTTTGAAGCAGAGAAAGTATATGCCGAAAATATATGTCTGCTCCCCGTTCACAGGAAATACAGAAAGAAATATCGAGAAGGCGCGTCGATACTGCGCCTTTGCCGTGAAACAGGGATACATCCCTTATGCCAGCCATTTATTCTTCCCGCAGTTCATGTCGGACGATGATCCGGCGCAGCGTGAGCTCGGACTCTTCATGGGCATGGTGTATCTGGACGGCTGTAAGGAATGTTGGGTGTTCGGCGATACGGTCTCAAGCGGCATGGCCGCCGAGATCGAGCGGGCGAAGAAACGCGGCATCGTACTTCGGTATTTCACGGAGCAGTGCGAGGAGGCGTCGGGATGAGTTTTCCGCAGGAATTAAAGGATAGAAAGCAATGGGTGTGCTGGCGACTGGAGCCGGACAAGGGCGGCGGCAAGCCGAAAAAGATGCCCATCAACGCCGTGACGGGCAAGGGTGCCATGTCCAACAATCCGCAGACATGGACGGATTATCAGACCGTTTTTGATGCATACGAAAAGTACAGTTATACGGGCATCGGCTATATGTTCACGAAGGATGACGGCTATGTCGGCGTAGACGTGGATCATTGCTATAATCCCGAAACGGGCGAGTTCAATGAGGTGGCGAAAGCTATCATCGCAAGGCAGCCGACCTATGTGGAGTTTTCTCCTTCCGGCGATGGCGTCCATCTGTATTTCAAAGGAGTCAAGCCTGCCGGCAGCAGCAAGAACTCCGAAACAGGCGTGGAGATGTATGAATCAGGCAGATACTTCACTGTGACGGGTAAGCAGTTAGACGGCTCTCTCGACACCATTGCCGAGGACAACGGCGCTCTTGCCTGGATTCACGAAACCTATGTGAAGAAGCCGACAAAGAAGAAGTCCAGGAAAAAGAAAGCGTCCTCCGGCATTCCCGTGGAAATGACCGATGAGGAACTGCTTGAAAAGGCAAAAGCCTCCGAGGACGGCGATGCTTTTACTGCGCTCCTTGAGGGCAACTGGCAGGGTGCATTCCAGAGCCAGTCCGAGGCGGATATGGCGTTCTGCCGTAAGCTGGCGTTTTGGTCGGGAAAGAACAAGGAACAGATGGATCGTATTTTCCGCTCCTCCGGGCTTTATCGTCAAAAGTGGGACGAAAAGCACCATGCCAACGGTGCGACATACGGCGAGGAAACGCTGGACAAGGCTATCGAAACTACCGAGAGTGTGTACTCTCCCGGCGGTGACAGTCCTGTCTTTGAGTTCCAGGGCAGGTATTGGCGCTCCAAGGGCGAGGCAACCTATCCCATCACGAATTTCGTATTCCAGCCGGTCGAGATGATTACATCCGAGGACGAAACGCAGCTGACTGCCGACCTCGTAACTGTACGCGGAGAAACATACCGCCTGACCTTCATGACCACTGACTTTTCCAATCACCAGAAATTCAAAAACCTACTCAATAAAAACACTATCGCTCTGTCCTATCTCGGCGGCGACGGGGATCTGGAGCTGTTAAAGGCATATGTGTCTGAGCTGGAATGGGATGAAAAGCGCGGCGTGAAAGCGATGGGCATCTATAACCATAACGGCAGGCTCGTTTTTGTTTCCCAGGACGGCGCAATCGAGAACGGCGGAGTTGCTGTGCCGGATATCGTCCAGCTTGACAAGTACAAAAGCATCGAGAGCGGCATCATCGGCTGCGATCCGCTGACAAAGGAGAAGCTCCTGGAACTCGGAAAACTGCTGATGTCATATAACGAACCCGCGAAGGCGGTTTCTATCCTGGCATGGGCAGCGGGATGTTTTATCAAGGAACATCTGCGTCAGCGCGGTGTGAAGTTTCCGCATCTGTTTCTCATCGGCGAGGCGGGCAGCGGAAAATCGACCACCTTGGAGCGTGTCCTGCTCCCGATATTCTCCGGGAACAGAGTCATCGCCGCAACGCAGGTGACGGCGTTCACTCTGATGAAGGAGTCGGCGTCCTCAAATCTTATACCGCTGCCGCTGGACGAGTTCAAGCCTTCAAAGATGGATCGCATCAAGCTATCTACTCTCTATAACCATTTCCGTGATTCCTACGACGGGCATGAGGGCGTTCGCGGCAGAGCAGATCTGTCCATGGTGACCTATGACCTTTCCGCTCCGCTTATTGTTGCGGGTGAGGAGTCGGCGGACGAGGCTGCTATCCGCGAGAGGAGCATTGAACTGCTTTTCTCAAAGAAAGACCTGAAAAACAGTGACCATCGCATGGTGTTCAACCGTATCCTGTCCTCGGAGGAGAAAATCTCCGACCTCGGACGGACTCTGCTGAATACCGCATTGAAAAATTCTCCTGCGGATGCGGAGGACTGGTATACCGAGGGCAAAGATAAGTTCAACTCCGACCTGCCGAGCCGTATTGTGAGCAACCTTGCCTGCTGCTACGCGGGACTGCGCCTGTTGGAAAAGGTCTGCGTGGAGTTCTCGCTTTCCTTTGATGCGGTGTTCCCGTTCGGCATTGATATCTGCACGAAGTACATGGAGTTTGCGGCGAAGGACTACCTCCTGGACGGCGGCACCAATAACCAGAGCATCGTGGAACAGACCTTTGAGATCATGGCGAGGATGAAGCTCGATCCGAAGGTATATTACAAAATTGACGGCGGGCAGCTCTGCCTCTGGCTTACGCCGGTCTATGACCTCTACACAAAGTATCGCAAGGACTATGCCATTGTCGGCGAGGTGCTGACATACGCACAGTTCAAAAAACAGCTGCAGCACTCGGAGTATTTCATTGCCAGCAATCAGCAGAAACGCATCGGCACAGAGAACCATAAGTGCTGGATCATCGACTATGAGCTCCTTCGGAAAAACTGCGATGTGACGGGCTTTGAGGTCACAGAGATTGAACCGCTCACAGTGTAACTTGTAACCTCTGTAACCTTTCTGTTATAGAGAGATACGCGGGAAAATTTCTCTCGTGTGCGTGTGCGCGTGTGTGCGCGTAAATACAGGCATCCCTCTGGAAATGGCGGTTACGAGGTTACAGGTTACGGAATACGGAGGGCACAGAATGTTGGAAAAAGACATCGTAAAGGCAATCATGAAGTATCTGAAGGCCGTGCCGCACTGCTTTGCTTGGAAAGAGCATGGCGGGATGTACGGTACGGCGGGAATCCCGGATATCATAGCCTGTGTGGATGGACGGTTTTACGGATTTGAGGTAAAGACCGAAACGGGCAAGCCTACGGGACTCCAGGAGGCTACCATCCGAAAAATCCTCAAAGCCGGAGGCGTGGCGGTCATTGTCCGCTCCGTGGATGAGGTGCGAGCCATTATTGAGGCTCCCTGCGATGGACACTGAAATTTGAAAACAATGCGGCAACGCAATTATATATATGCGCAATGCTCACAATGCACGATGCCTTTCATTTCAAATACGGGAGGTCTCGCATATGAGCGACATCAATAATTACGAGAATCTTGCAAACGCTATCGTGATCCAAGCCGCTAAAGATTACAGAAAAGCACTCCGCAAGTACAAACGTCAGCCGGAAAACAAAGCGGCAAAATCGGAAATCAGAGAGATTGAGCGGTTCTTCCGTTCAAACTGGTACAGAACGCTCACAGATTTGGATGGTGAAATGCTGATGAATAGATTAAGAGAGGGGGTTGCATTATGACTGTTAAGGAATACTTAAGGCAGGCATACAGGCTTGACCAGCGGATCAATTCTGACATTGCGGAGTTGGAAAGACTTCGCGAGATAAGCACTTCGATTGCTTCTCCCGATTTCAAAGAACACTATAACCCCAACAGACCAACAGAGGCACCTTTTGTGAAAACACTCGAAAAAGTGCTGCAGATGGAAGAAAAGGTAAATGTCGAAATAGACAGGCTTGTTGAACTGAAGGAGCAGATAGGAACGGTGATCGGCACAGTCGCTGATACCGATGAGTGCATGGTTCTACGATACCGCTATATACACAATATGACATGGGAACAGATCGGCGATAAGCTCTATGCTGACAGAACAACCGTTTACAGATGGCACAACTCTGCTGTTCGACACCTCGTTCTTCCTGATAATCCAATAATCATTTAATTCATGCACGCTTTGCAACACTTTGCAACAACATGGGACGGTTGATTTCTGCTACTATATAATTGGAGAATAAAGCAAAGAAGGCTCATACGGATACTGCCGCATGGGTCTTTCCTTTTACCTTGAAAGCGAGATGAAGCCTATGCCGAAAAAGCCGTGCAGACCATGCGGATATTCTGGCTGTCCGAAGCTTGCCGTGGATGGTGGGCAATACTGTGCAGAACATAAAGCGAAAGAAAATAGAGATTACAACCTATATATGAGAAATAATCACAGCAAAAAGATATACAGCAGCAAACGCTGGAGAACTGTTCGCAGGCAGTATTTTGAAACGCATCCGATGTGTGAGGACTGTTTGCTTGAAGGCAAAACAATACCCGCCGAAGAGGTGCATCATATCAAGCCTCTTTCAGCGGGCGGTGAACCGTATGACTTCAATAATCTTCGCTCCCTATGCCGTTCCTGCCATTTGAAGGAACATCACAGGCTTGGAGACAGATAGCGCCGCATTCAGCCGATACTGTCAAGCCGGAAGCGTTGCGTTTCGTGCTTTCAGATAGATGTCGATATCGTTGTTAATGTATTGATATCCGGTTGTATGAAGAACATCATAGAATTCCCGGAGATAATCAAACACACCGTATTGCCGGAACAAAGCAACTGTTTGTTTTCCGGTTAATGCTCTGTGGATTTTGTAGTTTTCAATGCAAAAAATTGTAAATGACATTTCTTTACTCATGAGAACTTCCCTCCTTACACATCAGGAAATGTGATAGTGCCTGTCTGCTGTTCCTGTAAAAACAGGGAGTAAAGCATATCTGTACTGTACTGCCAGATTTTTGTTTCTTCTTGTTCAAGCAAGGCATACAGTTGCGAATTATAAAGCTTTGTGACAGCATCGGTTTCGGACAGATTCTGTTTTTGTGCGATCATTGCAGCGAGATCATCCGTTATATATGGCATCATAGCAATAAATTGTTCTTGTCCCATATTTACATCTCCTCTCGTATTTCTTTCACTTCCACAAAGGTTAGAAATGACAGCATCTTCTCGGTGCGGAACGTCCACTGATCCTGCAATATTTCTGTTTTCAATCGTTTTACGGTTTCTTCGGCATCCAGTACACCTGTTTCAAAAAGTCGAATTGACCGGTAAACATTATCATCAGCTACAGGTCCGATGTGCATATCCTCCGCTTTGAAAAGCATTTCGCCTCTGCGGTTACCGACAACAAATTTCAACCATTCCATATCCGCCGTTTGGAAACGGAAAATATCTGTTTGCTGCTTGGCGGATTCATAATCAAAATCATAGACGGAAACGTAACCAATGTTTGTGTTTTGTCTGCGCATTTTGATTCTCGCCCAACGCTCAGCCTGTTCATATGCGGTTGTTGTATAGAATCCGGTTCCGAAATCGAGAAAGGTTTCGCTTGGACGTATTTCCGGCTGTTCTACAGGCACCGTGCTGCCGTGATAAATTTTCATGCCAGTCCCTCCAACATTTTATGAATCACTTTTTGTTCCTGCTTCAGTGCAGAAAGCATTTCCATATAATGACGACGCAGCTCCAGCTTGCGTCGAACTTCCGCAACAACAGCTTCATCTTTGCCGATGTATTTGTCGCAGACCTTTCCGTTTTCACGATACTTCAAATAATAGTATTCGTTTTTACGGCAAATCAGCGTTCCCTTAGGCAGTTCAGCAATCAGCGATTCATATTCATTAATCATCTGTGCGTTGCGGTCAGCTTCATTTTGCACAACCGATTGAATCAACATAATTATCACCCGAAAACATTATACCACACAAAATTCAAATTATCAATATCTATGTGTGACATTTCGTGCCCCAGGGGCGGCCGATTTCTTAAAAAAAGTATAAATTTTTTAAGCGGCCCGGGGTGTCGTGTAAAAAATCGGCGAAATCAAAAGGGTGATAGCCCAAGGAGGTGGTCATTTGCCGACAAAATCGAATAACACAGGCGGAAGAGGCGGCAAAAGACCGGGCGCCGGACGCAAACCGAAAGGTGTGGCTGAGAAGGCTGCAAACGGCAATCCCGGCGGAAGACGGCTGACTGTCCTCGATATTCCCGAAGTGGAAGGCTCGGATATGCCGAAGCCCGATGATATCCTCTCCGCAATACAAAAGGACGGAACAAAACTCAAGGCAGCTGAAATTTATGAGACCGTGTGGAAATGGCTCAAAACTCTGAATGCCACGGCATATATTTCTCCGCAGGTCATCGAGCAGTACGCCATGTGCAGAGCGAGATGGCTGCAGTGTGAGGAGATGACAAATGAGCTGGGCTTTCTCTCCCGTCACCCCACAACAAACAAGCCGATGACATCACCGTTTATCAACATCGGTATCAATTACATGAACCAGGCAATCCGTCAATGGGACGCTATTATGCAGACAGTAAAAGAAAACTGCTCTGTTGATTACACGGGAATGAATCCCAATGATGACCTGGAAAAAATACTGCATCAAAGGAAAGGATTTTGATTATGTTTGAAAAAGTTAATCCCTCACATCCCGATAAAATTTCGGATAGGATAGCCGAAGCCCTTGTCGACCTTGCATACACGAAAGACAGCGATCCAAAAATTGCCGTCGAGGTTCTCCTCGGTCACAGGGTGTGCCACATCATTGCGGAAACGAGTGTGCATTTAAAGCAGAGCGAAGTTGACGCAATCGTAAAACGCATCGGCGGAAGACTTCACGCAACCTACATCGAAGTTCCGCAGGACGGACATCTTTCCAAAAATCAGTCGGAAGAAATCCGCTGCGGTGATAACGGCATTTTCAAGGGTATGCCCGTTACAGACGAGCAGAAAAAACTGTGTAAAATTGCCGCTGACATTTACAAAAAATATCCGCATGACGGAAAGTACGTTCTTGACGGCGACAGGCTCATTATCTGCCAGAGCCACGCAAAGACCGATAAGCTGAAAAAACTGTATCCTGACGCTGAAATCAATCCCCTCGGCGAATGGACGGGCGGCCCCGATGTAGACGCAGGAGCCACCAACAGAAAGCTCGGCAGTGATATGGCTGCAGTATCACAGGCGGAGGATTACACGGCAAGGACCTCTCCAAAGCTGATGTGTCCGTCAATATTTACGCATTCCTCAAGGCGCAGGAAACCGGAGAGCCTGTTGAACTCTGCTGCGCTATCGGCGACACCGAAATCGACGGCAGGCCCTACAGCGAGATCGTGGAAATAGCAAGAGCATATATCAATTCTCTTGGCGGCTTTGAGAAGTTTGCGGAATGGGGGCTTGTGAGATGATTACCACCAGTAAAATGGAGCTTGTCGACATCGGCAGGCTCATTCCTTATGTAAATAATGCGAGAACACATTCGCCTGAACAAATCAAAAAACTGCGTTCATCTCTGCGCGAGTTCGGTTTTATCAATCCCGTGCTTGTGGATAAAGACTACAATGTCATCGCGGGTCACGGCAGAATTGCGGCGGCAAAGGAAGAAGGACTTTCTAAAATCCCGTGTGTATTTGTAGAGCATTTGACCGAAGCACAGAAGAAGGCATATATCCTGGCGGACAACCGCATGGCGATGGATGCCGGCTGGGATGAAGAGCTCCTCCGTGTGGAAATAGAGTCATTGCAGGGTGAGGATTTTGATGTATTGCTCACAGGCTTTGATGAAAGCGAACTGTCAAAGCTTTTCGATGACGGCAGTGATGTTCACGATGATGATTTCGATGTGGACGAGGAACTGGAAAAGCCTGTGTTCACAAAAAGCGGAGATATGTGGACGCTCGGCAGACACAGACTTGTCTGCGGTGACAGTACAGATGAAAATACCTACGCTGTCCTTATGGACGGCAAAAAGGCAAATCTTGTATTGACCGATCCCCCGTATAATGTGAATTACGAAGGCTCGGCAGGTAAAATCAAAAACGATAATATGGCGGATGAGAAGTTTTATTCATTTCTTCTCTCCGCCTTTTCAAATATCGAAAAGGTCATGGCGGACGATGCGTCCATTTATATTTTCCATGCTGATACCGAGGGGCTCAATTTTCGAAAAGCATTCTCGGACGCGGGATTCTATCTTTCCGGGTGTTGTATATGGAAAAAGCCGTCATTGGTGCTCGGCAGGAGTCCTTATCAGTGGCAGCATGAACCGTGTCTTTACGGCTGGAAGAAAAACGGAAAGCATCAGTGGTATTCCGACAGAAAGCAGACGACCATATGGGAATTTGAAAAGAGCAAGAAAAACGGCGACCATCCTACGATGAAACCCGTGCCGCTTTTGTGCTATCCGATTATGAATTCTTCCATGTCAAACACCATTGTACTTGACCCGTTCGGCGGCAGCGGTTCTACGCTCATAGCCTGTGAGCAGACAGACCGCTCCTGCTACACGATAGAGCTTGATGAAAAATACTGCGATGTCATTATCCGCAGATACATCGAGCAAGTCGGAACGGATGAGAATGTGTCGGTGCTGAGAAACGGAGAAACATTAAAATACAGCGAGGTGGCAAATGATGCCGGATAATAAACTCACCCTCGGCAGTCTGTTTGACGGCTCGGGCGGTTTTCCATTGGGCGGCTTGATTTCCGGGATTGAACCTTTATTTGCTTCGGAAATTGAGCCGTTTCCCATAAGAGTCACTACAAAGCGGATGCCGTTCATAAAGCACTACGGAGATGTATCCGCATTAAACGGAGCGGAAGTTGAACCCGTGGATATCATCACCTTCGGCAGTCCTTGCCAGGATATGTCTATCGCCGGCAAAAGAGCCGGACTTGAGGGCAGCCGTTCCAACCTCTTTTATGAAGCAATCAGAATCGTAAAGGAAATGAGGGAGAAAACGAATGGAGAAAAACCAAGGTACATCGTCTGGGAAAACGTCCCCGGCGCTTTTTCGTCAAACAAGGGAGAAGACTTCAGAGCCGTCCTCGAAGCGGTCTGCTCAGTCAAAGAAAGTGAAATTGATATTCCTCGATATGAGAAATGGCCTGACGCGGGACTTGTCATGGCAGATGATTTCTCCGTCGCATGGCGGGTACTTGATGCTCAATACTGGGGAGTACCCCAGCGTAGAAAACGTATCTACCTTGTCGCAGATTTTACAGGTCAATGCGCCGGAAAAATACTGTTTGAGTCCGAAAGCGTGTCAGGGTATCTTGAGAAGAGCCGCGGCGCGTGGCAAAGCTCTGCCGCCGATGTTAAAAACAGCGTTGGAGAGACAGGCGCAGTGGACGGATACAACGGCGCAGTAACAGACAAAGCAGCCACCCTCGGTGTCAACTGCGGAATGTCGACAGGCAGAAACGGAGTCATGGTGTTGAATGATCAAGGCGGCGAGCGTATGGATATTACAGAGGATGTGACGAATACGCTGAGAGCCGAAAGTCATCATACTCCCATTGTTACGGAGTCGGCAGGTTTTTGTACGGAACATTCGTCAAAGGCACGGAGCGTAGGATTTGAAAAGGAAAAATCACCGACACTCAGAGCCGGCACTGTCCCTGCGGCAGTCTTTGAAAATCACTCAGCTGATACAAGATATACTGGTCCTTTGACTGTGTCACAAACGGTGCTTTCCACCTTCGGCACAGGCGGCAACAATCAGCCGTTTGTGGTCGAAGACAAGAAAGCCTTTGATGTTCGCTTGACCTCACTCGGAACGAAAAATGTAAGAGCAAATGTGTATGAAACCGATACCTCACGCACCATTGATTGCGGAGGCAACTCCCCGGCGAATAATCAAGGTGGAGTTGCGGTCGTTTGTATAGATCAAGGTGCAGGTAAAAGCGGCTGTGGGATAACGAAGGATGTTTCTCCTACACTTGCCTGTACACACGGCGGTGCTCCGGCTATGTGTCTGCAAGGCTCGATGATCGGCCGCAAGGATGAAAACGGACCGCAAGGGAGCGGTGTGAACGAGGATATAGCTTTCACATTGAATGCTACGGACAAGCACGCTGTTGCATTCGCAAAGCAGTCGGCGGCACTTTCAGCCAACGACGGACCGAAAGGACCCTCCTCACAGCAGCTGAAAAATCCGGAAGAAAACTTTGTGCTGTCCCCTTCATACGGCATAGACAGAGCAACATATAACATGGGCAAAAATGCTCAGTTTGATATATCTATTAGAGAAGAAGTCGAACCGTCAATGGTAGCAAAGGGACCGGGAGCTGTGGCGCATCCGGTTTATCATTCAAGCAAAGCATCTTTTCATACCAACTTCAGTGACGATACGGCGTCGGATACGCTTGTCGCAACGGATTACAAAGATCCGCCGACAGTCACAGAGAAGCCGTATTACATCGTTCGCAGGCTGACGCCCACTGAGTGCGCCCGTCTACAGGGTTTTCCGGATTGGTGGTGCAGTGATCTTGGAACGGAGAATCCGACCGATGAGGAGATCGCATTCTGGAGGGATGTCTTTGAAACCCACAGAAAAGTGACAGGAGCTTCGTCAAAGCCGAAAAGAGACAGTCAGATAATCAAGTGGCTGAAAGATCCGCATTCGGATAGTGCGGAGTATAAGATGTGGGGCAACGGAGTATGTCTTAATAACGTGATTTTCGTCCTTTCGGGCATTGTGTACTATGACAGTTTATCGGCGGAATAAATGGCTGTAATTCTACACATAAATATCGGTCATACCGCTTGATATATTTCAAAATGTGAGCAATATATGTAGTACCGAAAACAAAGGAGGTACTCACATGGAAGTACGATACCATGTCACCGGACAGGACAGGAAAAGACTTGTGAAAGCGATCGAAACTGCGACAGGTGCGAAAGCAAAATACCTCAGCATGCCGTCAATGGCCTACGAGGTGGATTGCTTCACCATTACCAAAGACGGAACGCTCATGTTTTCCGACAGAGCCGATTCCGAGGAGGTTGAGACAGTGCTTGAAGCCATCGCCGAAGCAGGATTTGAATGCGAGACGCCGAAGGAACAAACGGGGCTCACGATTGAGATTCCATTTGAACATGTCAATGTCGGCAATCTGCTGAAGCTGCTCGAAGCAAAAGGCAACCTCATAAAAAAAGCGCTGAGTGTGGATGACATCCGCATCGAGATGAAAGAAGACAGAGTCGCTTTTCCGTGGTTTGAGGAATTGCCCTCGCCGGATGAGGTCAAAGCCTATTCCGAATTCATCTGTAAACTCTGCGACTTTTCAAAACAAGCGACAAGAGTGAATGCTGGAAAAATGGATGTTGACAACGAGAAGTATGCTTTTCGCACATGGCTCCTCCGGCTCGGCTTTATCGGAGCGGAGTATAAGACCGACAGAAAAATCCTGCTGAAAAACCTCACGGGTTCATCGGCGTTCAGAGACGGAGGGAAAGACAATGTTTCCGAGTAAAGAAATTGTTGAAAGAGTAAGACGGGAATATCCCAAAGGATGCCGCGTGGAACTTGTTCATATGGATGACCCATATAACAGAAAGCTGAAACCCGGCTGCAGAGGAACAGTTGTCTGTGTGGACGATGCCGCCACCATACATATTGCGTGGGACTGCGGAAGTTCCCTCGGCGTCTGCTACGGCGAAGATTATGCACGGAAAATAGAGGAATAATATACACAATGAATGCCGTTGTGTCTTGCTGTATCTTTGTGCAATATATTGTGACTAATTAACTTGATATATACAAGATATAGAGTTAATATACAGTCACATTAAGAAACACGGAGGTTCACACCATGAAGAACACGGCAAGACAAATCGAAGAAATGAAAAAGCAGACCATCGGCGTTGAAATCGAAATGAACAACATCACGAGGCAAAAAGCAGCAAAGCTTGCCGCCGACTTCTTCGGAACCGGCAGATACGAAGACACCGCTTACAGAAACGGCTACAGCACATGGTCTGCTTGGGACACAGACGGCAGAGAGTGGAAATTCTCAAAGGATGTTTCGATTGCAGGACCCGACAGCGAAAAGTGTGAACTGGTCACACCGATTCTTCTCTATGACGACATTCTGCTTTTGCAGGAGTTTGTAAGAAGATTACGCAAAGCCGGCGCTAAGAGCGATGCCACGAGAGGATGCGGTGTTCACATCCACATCGGAGCGAACGGTCACACGCCGCAAACCCTCAGAAACCTTGCAAACATCATGGCAAGCCACGAAAGCCTGATAGCCGATGCGTTGAAACTTGACAGAAGCCGCATGGAACGCTACTGCAGAACGGTCGATCCGAATTTCCTTGCACAGCTCAACAAAACAAAGCCGCAGACCATGGCAAGGCTTGCCGACATTTGGTACACCTCACAGGGTGAAAACTACGGCAGAGATCATCATTACAACGGCAGCCGCTACCATATGCTCAACTACCATGCAACCTTTACCAAAGGCACGATTGAATTTCGCCTTTTCCAATTTGACGCACCGAGCGGTGGCAAGCAAAACGGATTACATGCCGGACAACTGAAAAGCTACATTCAGCTTTGTCTTGCGCTCAGCGAAATGGCAAAGGAAGTCAGAACGGCAAGCCCGAAACCGCAGCAGAATGAGAACCCCAAATACGCAATGCGAACATGGCTCCTTCGCCTCGGCTTCATCGGCGAGGAATTTGCAACGGCGAGAGACTTCCTGACAAGAAACCTTTCCGGGGACACAGCTTTCCGCCACGGCAGAGCCGCTTGAAGGAATTAGGCTAAACGCCTCAACCTTACCCGCTGCGGCGGGCTTATGGTGGTAGAAGGACATATTCTTCGGAAAGGACGGTATGAACAATGCCAAGATATGAAATGAACTGCGTCAGAGCCCGCGACACAGCAAAGCGGTACTACATTGCCTACGGCAGCAATCTCAACGTGCAGCAGATGCGGATGCGCTGTCCGCACGCCACAATCCTCGGCACGGCGAACCTCACAGGCTGGGAGCTTCTGTTCAAAGGCAGCAAAACAGGCTCTTATCTCACCATTGAACAATGCGAGGGCGGCACGGTCCCTGTGGTGATCTGGGAAGTGACGGAATCGGACGAAAAGGCTCTTGACCGCTATGAAGGATTCCCCACCTTCTACTACAAGAAGGACTTCAAACTGAAGTACAAGGGCATCCGCACGGGAAAGCACAGGACGGTGACGGCTTTCGCCTATATCATGCACGAGGACAGACCCATCGGTGTTCCGTCCTATGCATATATGCGCACCTGTTTGGAAGGATACAATACTTTTTACTTCGACAGAAATGTGCTGATTTCGGCATACGACAAATGCAGGAGGATAATTGAAAATGAAGGATGACAGAGATAGAACGGCCGTCTGTCCGCTTTGCGGAAAAGTATATACGGGACATCCGGCAATTTCAAGAACGGACAACGAAACGCCGATCTGCTCCGACTGCGGAACCAGACAGGCGCTGCAGTCCATCGGCATTGATGCCGAGGAACAGGAACAAATTATTGAAACAATCCATCAGCATACGAACCCGTAATTATATGCACATAAATTACACAGATTTGCGGATGTAAGTTTGTGTAGTTTATGTTCATATATAACTTGATATATCTCCGTTTCAGAGTTAATATACACACAACAAAACGAACGGAGGACAAAGAGATGACGCAGCAAGAATTAAGCAAAAGAGCGGCGGATTACCTGAGGCGCATTGAAAATTGCGAGGATAGAAATGAAATCGAAGGCATCCGCATAGAGTTTTCGCAGGACTGCAGCGCCTACAGACTTTCATGGGAGGATTTTATGGTTCTCTACAAGGCACAGCAGGCAAAGCGGAAAGAAATACGCAGCAAGAGATAAGACAGGACAAAGCTATGTGGAGTGAAGGCACAATCGGCATCCCCGGCAAGGACGGCAAATACACGGTCTGTCATTACTGGGTAAAGCATTATGACGAGCCGAGTGAGTACGGCATCAACGGCGGTAAGATTTCAAAGATGATGATTAAAATCAAAGGAGAAATCACTGCCAACTATGACAGAGGCTGGGATGTGGAGCCTGCGGAGGATGACCTTCCGACACAGATGGCATACTGCATTCTGCTTGAAAACTACAACTGAAGAATAACGGAATATTCCGGGGAGGAGCCGAAAGGCTCTGTTCCTCGTTACAGCGGTCGCCCTGGGCGGCTTTTTTCTTTTGGAGGACATATGAGAACTGTATATATAGATTTAACGGACGAAAATACACTGCCTAAGGATGGCATTGATGTCGGCTATACCGGCGAACACAACGCCACCGAGCTGGTCATAGCCGTGCCGCCCAACATGACAAGTGCAAGTGATTATCTTGTAGTTCTGTTTGTCAGCGGTGGGAAGCTCATTCGCAGTGAAAAAATCACCGATACCATAGAATACGGCAAACCGTATCTTGACGGCAATCAAGTGCATATCCTGCTGTCAAAGCAGCTCACGAAGCATCCGGTTCTCGGCTTGCAGGTGGAGGGTTACAAAAAGAATGAACAGGGCTCGGCGGTGCTTTTGGGCAAATCCGCGTTTCTGTCCTCTCTGCATTTACACCTGTCTCCGCAAGGCGAGCAGGACATCACAGGCGGCTTTGACTCGGAGGATCTGTCGGATATGCTGGATTGGTGGCGGAACAGAGAAACCACACCGTCCGGCGCGGGCATCGAAAAATATGATACCTTTGAGTGTTTGCCGGAGGATGCACAAGACGGCGATCTTGCCTATGTAAAAAAAGACAGCAGTGTGTTGTCCTCGTCTTTTGAATTCGGAAAGCATTACGCTGCGTTCCGGCTGAAGGAAAACCTCAGTGCCGATATTCTTTCTGCACTGCCGATTCATCCGGATCTCGATGAGGATGATATTGCGCAAAGACAGGCAGGCGGCGATTTTTGTTACGGAGACGACCATGATCTCTGCTGGTTTTCCATGCTGTATTATGCGCCTGTCGGTTCTGTGTTTGTTTTTTCGGATTTTCGCTGCTTTGAGGACGCGGAGGATTATTGCCCCGACGGCAGTACGGAACCGGATGTATTTCTGTACATTTGCGGCGAGGGCGATATCGGCGCGCTGCTGGAGGATGATTACGGAAAGAAAGAGGATATTTTTGTATCCACAGGCTGGTACAAGCTGTATGAAGAGGTCGGTGAATATTACATTGAGGACAGATATATTCACAAAAACTACAAGATCACATTGGAGAGAGCCGACGCATCGGAATTGTCCGTGCTGTCTTTCATCAAGGACTGCTATTACGATCTCGACGAAGAGCTGGAGCCGTATAAGCAGAACCTCGCGGATATTTTCTCAAAGTGCCTTGATATTTATGAGGAGCCGTATCACGAAAAAGGATTGTACTTGTATAAAGACGGTGCGTGGACACGGCAGGAAACGCTCCCGCCGATTGTTGCGGAAAGCAAAGCGGATTTTCCGGCATCGGCAAAAGAAGGTCAGCTTGCCTATGCGCTGGAAAATGAATATCTCTATGACAGCAGCTACACGTTTATCTATGAAGGCGTGCATTTTGGCAGCATATATTTTTCCCCTGTCCTCGGCAGAAAAGCGTGGGTCTGCGACTGCAGGCTGCATGTTCGGTACGGTCAGCAGAACTATGATACCGGCGGTCTGGAATATTTTGATGAACCCATCGGTTTTGATCTGGATACCGATGTGCGGAAAGGTCTCGTATTGCTGTCCTTCTGTGATAGTCCGTGGTCAGGCTACAGAGGCAAATGGATTTATGTAAAAGACAGCGGTACGGTGACAGTCCCGGCAGATTCTGTCTTGGAAAACGACCATATGATGCAGTTGAAATTGGGCATGGGCTGGAACCGGCTGTGGGAGAACGGCAGCAGCTATAGTGTCCATACAATCGAAAGACCGGATGAAGCGCCGAGAATTGATCTGAATGCGATGAGTACCAACTATTACGCGGAAATCACAGAAATGGAAAGCGATGTCAACGAAACCGCACTGTTTACCTCCTACAAGGACAGCTACAGGTCGGATAACGCGAAAGGTCTGTGGATGTTCGGCCGCGGCCGATGGAGAAAAGCCAATGCGGAAACTTAAGCACTACAAGCCTACACGCTTCATGGCGAAGGATTCCTACTACGATAAGGATGCTGCAGACCACGCTGTGTGTTTCATTGAGAAATTCTGCTGTCACACCAAAGGCACATGGGACGGACAGCCGTTTGAGCTGATCGACTGGCAGGAGCAGATCATCCGGGATATCTTCGGCATACTCAAACCGAACGGCTACAGGCAGTTTAATACCGCCTACATAGAAATTCCGAAAAAGCAAGGCAAATCCGAGCTTGCTGCCGCCGTGGCACTGTATCTTTTATGCGCCGACTTTGAACCGGGCGCTGAAGTGTACGGCTGCGCGGCTGACAGAAATCAAGCGCAGATCGTTTTTGATGTGGCGCTGCAGATGGTCAAACGCAGACCGCAGCTCGAAAAACGAATGAATATCAAGGCAAGTCAGAAGGAAATGGAATATCTGCCGACCGGAAGCAAGTACAAGGCACTCTCTGCGGATGTTGCCAACAAGCACGGCTTTAACATCCACGGTGTGGTATTTGACGAGCTGCATACGCAGCCGAACAGAAAGCTCTATGACGTTATGACCAAAGGCAGCGGTGATGCGAGAATGCAGCCGCTGTATTTTTTGATCACCACAGCCGGAAACGATGTCAATTCTATCTGTTATGAAGTGCATCAAAAGGCAAAAGACATCTTAGAGGGCAGAAAAATAGACCCGTCCTTTTATCCCGTTATTTACGGCGCGGACGAGTCAGACGACTGGACAGACCCGAAGGTGTGGATGAAAGCGAATCCCTCCCTCGGTATCACCGTCGGCATAGATAAAGTTGAACAGGCCTGTGAACAGGCAAAGCAGAACCCGGCGGAAGAAAACACATTCAGACAACTGCGTTTGAATCAATGGGTCAAGCAGTCTGTGCGGTGGATGCCGATGGATAAATGGGACAAGTGCGATTTTGCAGTCAATGAGGATGATTTGGAAGGACGTGTCTGTTACGGCGGTCTTGACCTTTCATCCACAACAGACATTACGGCATTCTGCCTTGTGTTCCCGCCAATTGATGATGAGGACAAGTTTGTCATTCTCCCATATTTTTGGATTCCCGAAGATACGCTTGATCTGCGTGTGCGGCGCGACCATGTGCCGTATGAAGTATGGGAGCGTCAGGGCTATATACAGACAACTGAAGGAAATGTTGTGCATTACGGATTTATCGAGAAATTCATCGAGCAGCTCGGAAAACGGTTCAATATCCGTGAAATTGCCTTTGACCGCTGGGGCGCCGTGCAGATGGTGCAGAATCTTGAGGGCATGGGCTTTACCGTTGTACCGTTCGGTCAGGGCTTTAAGGATATGAGTCCTCCTACAAAGGAACTGATGAAACTCACCCTTGAGGGCAGAATAGCCCACGGCGGCAATCCGGTTCTCCGGTGGATGATGGACAACGTGACCGTCAGGCAGGACCCGGCAGGCAACATCAAAGCGGACAAAGAAAAAAGCACAGAAAAGATAGACGGCGCGATTGCCACGATCATGGCTTTAGACCGTGCGATTCGGTGTGGAAATACGAACGCCGAGAGCGTGTACGAGCATAGAGGGCTGTTGATACTTTGAAATACGCAAAAATTGCGTAAATATTGACAGATATAAATAGGCAATTTTTGTATACCCATTTTCAGAAAGCGAGGAAAACTTATGAGCATTTTCAGCGGCTTGTTCCGTTCCCGCGACAAGCCTAAGAACAGCACAGTCGGCGCGAGATACGCCTTTTACATGGGCGGCAGCACGGCAGGAAAAAGCGTAACAGAACGTAGTGCCATGCAGATGACAGCCGTGTATGCCTGTGTGCGTATTCTGTCTGAAGCCATCGCCGGACTGCCGCTGCATCTATACAGATACAATTCAGAGGGCGGTAAGGAAAAAGCCATCGACCATCCGCTGTATCTGCTGCTGCACGATGAGCCGAACCCGGAGATGAGTTCTTTCATCTTCCGTGAAACGCTGATGACACATCTGCTTTTGTGGGGCAACGCCTACGCTCAAATCATAAGAAACGGCAAGGGCGAAGTGATTGCGCTCTATCCGCTGATGCCGAACAAAATGACGGTGGACAGGGACAAAAACGGACAGCTGTATTACAGCTATCAGCGGTCAAGTGATGAAGCCGGCGGTAAAAACGAAACCGTGATACTTACGCCTTATGATGTTCTGCATATTCCGGGTTTGGGCTTTGACGGACTGGTCGGATATTCACCCATAGCTATGGCAAAGAACGCCATAGGTCTTGCCATAGCAACAGAGGAATACGGCAGTAAGTTTTTCGCCAACGGCGCGTCACCATCGGGAGTGCTTGAGCATCCGGGAACAATCAAAGACCCGGAAAGACTCCGTGAAAGCTGGCAGAGCTCCTTCGGCGGCAGTGTGAACAGTCATAAGATTGCCGTGCTGGAAGAGGGGCTCAAGTTCACACCGATTTCCATATCACCCAACGAAGCGCAGTTTCTCGAAACAAGAAAATTTCAAATCAATGAGATCGCGAGGATTTTCCGTGTACCGCCGCACATGGTCGGCGATTTGGAAAAATCCTCGTTTTCAAATATTGAGCAACAGTCCCTTGAATTTGTAAAGTACACGCTCGATCCCTGGGTGGTCAGATGGGAGCAGGCGCTGCACAGAATTCTGCTCACAAAGGAAGAAAAGCCGGAATACTTTTTTAAGTTCAATGTGGACGGACTGCTTCGAGGGGACTACCAAAGCCGTATGAGCGGTTACGCAGTCGGTATTCAGAACGGATTTATGTCTCCCAACGATGTGAGAGAGCTCGAAAACATGGATCTGATTCCGGATGAAATGGGAGGGAATTTGTATATGACCAACGGAAATTTGTGCCCGCTTTCAATGGCAGGCGCGGCATACAGAAAATCTAACAAGGAGGAAACGGACGATGAAGAAGTTCTGGAAGTGGAAAAATCAGGCAGACGAAGAAACACAGGAAGATAGAATCCTTGAGATTTACGGCACGATTGCGGAAGAAAGCTGGTTTGACGATGACATCACACCTGCCGTGTTCCGTGATGAGCTATTTTCCGGCACAGGACCCGTGACAATTTACATCTGCTCACCGGGCGGCGATTGCATCGCGGCAAGTCAGATCTACACCATGCTCATGGATTACAAGGATGATGTGACCGTAAAAATTGACGGCATTGCAGCATCTGCTGCGTCAGTCATTGCTATGGCAGGTTCAAAGGTTCTGATGTCGCCGACCTCGACCATGATGATCCACAACCCGGCAACGCTGGCATTTGGCGACCACACGGATATGTCTAAGGCGATAGATATGCTAAATGAAGTGAAAGAATCTATCATCAACGCCTATGAGATCAAAACAGGTCTGCCGCGAAAGCAGCTTGCAAAAATGATGGATGAAACCACGTGGATGAATGTAAAGAAAGCAATCGAGCTGGGATTTGCAGACGGTATGCTGGAGGATGAAAAGAGAAGCATCACAGAGGATGCATATGCATTTTCCGCTGTATCTGTCGGTCGTTCGCTTTTGAATAAGCTCCACCAGCGTGAGCCCGAAAGACAAGGACGCTCGGTTGACGAGCTGAAAGAAAAACTCAACAGTATCAAAAAATTTATTTGACGGAGGTATTTACAATGACGATTGTTGAACTCAGAGAAAAGAGAGCCAAGCTCTGGAACACGATGGAGGGCTTTCTCGACACACACAGAAATGAAAAAGGCGTGCTTTCCGCAGAGAATGATGCGGCATACGCCAACATGGAGACCGACCTTGATGCGCTGACCAATGAGATCAAGCGCATGGAACGCCGCGAGGCAAGAGAGAAGGAGCTTTCCAAGCCTGTCAGCGAACCGATCAAGGAAACGCCCGAAAAAGCAAAAGCACCTGAAAAGACAGGCAGAGCGTCCAATGACTACAAAGAGGATTTCGGCAGACACCTCAGAGGGAAGGTGCTTATCCACAATGTTCTCTCCGAAAGCGTGGACGCGGACGGCGGCTACCTTGTACCTACAGAATTTGAACATCAGATCATTGCAGGACTTGAGGAAAGCAATGTTATCCGCTCCCTCTCAAAGGTCATCAACACGGCGCATGACAGAAAAATCCCTGTAGCGCTCGGTCATTCCGCCGCCACCTGGACTGCGGAAAACGCAGCGTTCACGGAGAGCAATCCCACCTTTACGCAAAAGCAGATCGATTCCTTCAAGCTCACCGACCTTATCCGCGTGAGCACCGAGCTTTTGCAGGACAGTGAATTTGACCTTGAAAGCTATATCGCCGAGGAATTTGCGCGCGCTTTCGGTATTGCCGAGGAGGAGGCCTTTTGCGTAGGTACGGGTACAAACCAGCCCACCGGCATTTTCACGGCACAGGGCGGCACTGTGGGCGTCACAGCGGCAGGCGCAACGGCGATCACCGTGGATGAAATTATCTCCCTTGTCTATGCGCTCAAGTCTCCCTACCGCAGAAACGCAAAATTTTTGATGAATGACGCGACCGTTTCTCTCATCCGCAAGCTCAAGGACGGCAACGGCGCGTATCTTTGGCAGCCCTCCGTGCAGGCAGGTCAGCCGGATAAGCTGCTCGGGTATGAGCTTATCACCAGTCCTTATGTCCCCACAGCCGCAGCAGGCAATCTTGCCGTTGCATTCGGTGATTTCAAAAACTACTGGATCGGCGACAGAGCGGGCAGGACGGTGCAGAGACTGAATGAATTGTATGCCACCAACGGTCAGATCGGTTTCGTAGCGACGGAGCGTGTGGATGGCAAGGTGATTCTGCCCGAAGCGATTCAGCTCTTGCAGATGAAGAAGGGCTCGTGATGAACCCTTTATTGCAAAGAGTCAAGGACAATTTGATTTTAGACGGCGACAGTGACGACAGGCTGATACTTAGCTATATCACTGCCGCCGTTTCCTATGCGGAGAGCTATCAGCACCTGCGTGAAGGATATTACACGGAAAACATCATGCCGCCGACAACGGAGCAGGCCGTTATCATGCTTGCTTCTCATTTCTATGAATCGAGAGACGGCTCAACGGCAGGATTCTTTAACGACAACCCCAATGCCGCAAAGCAGGTGTGGAATACAGTCAATCTCTTGCTTCGGTTGGATAGGAGATGGCAAGTTTGAGCTATGGAAAAATGGCAACGCCCATTGTAATTAACTGTGTCCGTCACGAAAAAGACGAAGACGGCTTTGCAAGGGCAAAGGAAATCCCGATAGCGTCCGCAAGGGCATATTTCGAGACGAAAAATTCCACCGAGAAATGGGCAAACAGCGCTGTGCTGAAAAATGCAACGGCGCTGTTCCGGTTCCGCTATCTGCCGGAGGTAAAGCTTGATACTTCCATGGTCATTGAATGCATGGGAGAAAGATACAACATTGTATCCGTTGAAAACATACGGCAGAAAAACATGTATTATGAAGTCATTGGAAAGCTGGTGGAGACTGTTGGCAAAAATGACAGCAAAAATGCCTGATGCGCTGATCGCAAAGCTGACCCGGTTAGGGAACAAAACAGATGAAGTGTGCGAAAAAGCGCTGAAGGCTGGCGCAGAGGTTGCCGAGAAAGCAGTATCCTCCAATCTTTCGGCGGTCATCGGCAAAGGCACAAAGCAGAAGTCCAGATCCACCGGACAGCTGCAAAAGGCGCTGGGCATATCGCCTGTGAAGCTGAACAACAAGGGTGAATTGGACATTAAAGTGGGATTTGCTGAACCCCGGTCTGACGGCGAGAGCAACGCAAAGATTGCAAATATCCTCGAATACGGCAGACCGGGTCAGCCGCCGAAGCCGTTTCTCAAGCCCGCGAAATCTAAAGCGCGGCGGCAGATCATGGCGGCAATGAAAGAAACCCTTGAAAGTGAGATGAACGATGTATGAGCGCACTCGGTGAACTCAATCACATTCTCGAATGCTGTCACATCCCCGTTGAGACGGGCGTATTCAGCAACGCGCCGCCGGAAACCTATGCGGTACTGACACCTTTAATTGATGTCTTTGACCTCTATGCCGACAACCTGCCGAGTGTAGATATATGCGAGGTGCGCATTTCCATCTTTACGAAACACAATTATTTGACCTTTGTATCGATTCTTGTGTCCGATTTACTGGCTTCGGGATTTACAATTACCGAGCGTCGGTATCTCGGACATGAGGAAGATACGGGGTATCACCATTATGCTATAGACATAGCAAAAGAATATTACAGGGAGGATGATGTAATTTGAGTACTATAGGACTCGACAGTTTATTTTACGCACCCATTACAGAAGACACTACCGGTGAAGAAACCTACGGCACGCCGGTCAAGCTTGCAAAAGCCATCAGCTGTGAGTTGTCCGTAGAGCTTGCCGAGGCGATCTTGTACGCCGACGACGCGGCGGCAGAGGTCGTAAAGGCTTTTAAGGAGGGCAAGCTGTCCCTCGGTGTGGACGATATCGGCGTGACGCACGCCAAAGCACTCACAGGTGCGGAGGTCGACAGCAAGGGCGTTCTTGTGTCCTCGGGCGAGGATCTGGGCGATCCCGTTGCGGTCGGATTCCGCGCGATGAAAGCCAACGGCAAATACCGTTACTTCTGGCTTTACCGCGTGCAGTTCGGTGTGCCTGCAACGAATCTTCAAACCAAGGGCGACAGCATTTCATTCCAGACCCCAACCATTGAGGGTACAATTATGCAGCGTCACAAAGCTGACAGCAGAGGGAAACATCCCTGGAAAGCGGAAGTCACCGAAGGCGATACAGGTGTAACAAACAGCACGATCAGCGGCTGGTTTTCGTCCGTGTATGAGCCGGGCTATTCCACAAGCAAATCGTAAGGAGTACGGATATGACAGATCTTGAACGCTCGGCAACTATCACACTCGGCGGCAACGAGTATGAGCTGATTCTCACGACCCTTGCCACAAAGCAGATCGCCAAACGCTACGGCGGACTGGAAAATCTCGGCGAAAAACTGGCCGGAAGTGAACATTTTGAAGAAGCTCTCGATGAAATCGTGTGGCTGATCACGCTTCTTGCCAACCAGTCGATTATGCTGTATAACCTTTGGAATGAAAAGAAAAAGCCGCTCCTAACGGAAGAAGCGGTCGAATTGCTCACTTCACCCTATGACCTTGCGGAATACAAAACCGCCATCATGACAGCGATGTACAAGGGCGCAAGGCGTGAGGTTGAAAGCGAACCCTCAAAAAACATGACAGCCGGGTAACAGACAGCGAAGTCTTTGCCCGGCTGATCTTTTACGGCGTCAGTCTGCTGAACCGACAGGAGCGTGAAGTGTGGCTGATGCCGCTCGGTCACTTGATGGATCAGATTGAAATTTACAAGCAGTTTCACGGCTTATCGAAACCGAAACGAGAAATGACGATTGATGAGGTGGTTCCGGTGGAGCTGGAATAAATTACTGTTTGCCACTCATATATGCAGTGTCATATTTGGTCAGTAAATATAAGCAGTATTGATTCATACTGATGCCTTCCATTTTTGCGTGTTCGGCAAGCTGGCGATGCAAAGATTTCGGCATTCTGAATTTAAACTGCCCGGAATACGCATCATCGCTTTCGGGTAAAGGAATCGGATACTTGTCTTCAAGTGCCGCTTCAAGCCATACTTTCTTTGCGTCATTTGCATTTTTTACGGCCGTTTCCAGCGTGTCTCCGCTTGAAATACAGCCCTTCAAATCGGGAAACGAAACAACATATCCGCCTTCGTCTTTGTCTTCAACAATTTCCATGCGATAAGAAAGATTTAAATACTCATTTAATGTCATCACTGTTCTCCTCGCTTTCTATGACAGCTTTCACCATTTGCACATAAGCTTTTTTGATTGGCTCATGCTTCGGTATTGTGATCGGCGCATGTCCCGGTTTTCTAAATGTAAAATGGCTACTTCCGGAAGATGTACCTTTCATTTCATAACCATAGCTTTCAAGTATCTTCTTTAACTCATCAAAACGGATGTCTTTTGATAAAGAATAAATCCGCATTAATAGTTTATCCCATTGTGACATGAAAACGCCTCCATTTCTCACAATCATATTATACAATGGTGTCATATATGGTGTCAAGTCTTTTCTTAAATAAATTTCAAGGCAGGTGATTTTCCATGTCTGATTCCTTCGGCCTGAAGCTGGGCATCGAGGGCGAGAGGGAATTTAAGTCCGCATTGAAGGACATTAACGCTACTTTCAAGGTCCTAGGCTCGGAGCTGACGCTCGTATCCTCGCAGTTTGACAAGCAGGACAAGTCTGTGGAGGCTGTGTCCGCCAGAAGCAAAGTGCTCAATAAAGAAATCGAGGAACAGCAAAAGAAAATCGCTTTGCTTTCCTCCGCCTTGGATAATGCCACGCAGTCCTTCGGCGAAAATGACAGGCGCACGCAAAATTGGCAGATTGAATTAAACAAAGCCAAAGCGGAGCTGAATAAGCTGGACAAAGAGCTTGACGAAAACGAAAAGGCACTGGATGATACCGCAGACGGCTTTGACGATGCAGAGAAGCAGGCCAATCAGTTTGGCGATGAAGTCAAAAAAGCCGGAAACGAAGCCAAGGACAGCGGCGGCAAGCTTGAAAAGCTGGGCTCTGTGGCAAAAGGCATCGGTGTCGCTCTTGCGGCTGCCGTGGCGGCAATCGGCGTGGCTGTCAAAAAGACCGTCAGTCTTATCAATGACTGTGTGGAAGTATACGCCGACTTTGATGATTCTATGCGGCAGGTCGCCGCCACGATGGGGATGTCAGCAGAGGACATTGCCAAATCCGGCGGTGATTTTGAAAAGCTCTCTCAGGCAGCAAAGGACGCAGGCGCGTCTACTCGTTATTCCGCATCCGAAGCGGCAGACGCTTTGAATTACCTCGCCCTTGCCGGGTATAACGCGAATCAATCCATTGAAGTTATGCCGAAGGTACTGAATCTCGCGGCGGCAGGCGGTCTTGATCTCGCATACGCTTCAGACCTTGTCACAGATTCCATGTCGGCGCTTGGTTTGAGCTCCTCCGAGCTGGACACCTTCATGGATCAGATGGCAAAGACCAGTCAGAAGTCAAATACCTCTGTGCAGCAGTTGGGCGAAGCGATCCTTGTGTGCGCCGGCACAGCGAAAATGACCGGACAGGACTTGGACAATATCAACACCGCGCTTGGCGTGATGGCGGACAATGGCATCAAGGGCGCGGAGGGCGGTACCCATCTGCGAAACGTTCTGCTTGCGCTTTCCACGCCGACCGAAAAAGGCGCGAAACAGCTCAAACGGCTCGGCGTAGAGGTCTATGACGCGCAGGGCAATATGCGTCAGCTTGATGAAGTGCTGACCGATCTTGACAAGTCGATGGCGAACATGACGCAGGCAGAAAAGACTGCGGCAATTAAAAATATCTTCAACAAGACGGATATTGCGGCCGTCAACACGCTGCTTTCTTCAACCTCCGGCAGATTCAAGGAATTGAACGGGCTGGTGCTTGACTCCAAAGGTGCGGCGCAGGAAATGGCAGACGCGATGGAATCCGGGCTTGCCGGTACGGAACGAAGCTGGAAGTCAGCTCTTGAAGGTTTGCAAATCGAGACAGGCACGATCTTTGCCGACATCAAGCAGAAAGCACTGACGGATTTGACTGAAGTGGTCAGAGGATTGACACAAGGACTGTCAAACGCAAACGGAGACTGGTCGAAAATCGGAGATTCCGTCGGAACGGCAATCGAAGGAATTCTATCAAAAGTGAACAGCTATCTGCCAACTGTCGTCAATATGGCGGTCGGCATTATTTCCGCTCTTGTCACAGGTCTTACAAATAATGTGGACAAGGTTGTGGCTGTAGCAAGTGATATACTCAATTCTCTCATCGGCGGTCTGAACACCATGCTGCCGCAGATCGTGGCTGTGGCTGTGCCGTTGCTTCTGGCATTGGTAGATGGCATCATAGAGAATCTGCCGATGCTGGTTAACGCCGCGCTCGAAATGATTATCACGCTGGCAAACGGCTTATCCGAAGCCTTGCCGACGCTGATTCCGCAAGTCGTGCAGACGGTGATCACTATTGTCGGCACACTCATTTCCAATGTGCCGATGCTTGTGGAAGCGGCGTTACAGATCGTGATCGCACTGGCGGAAGGCATCGGAGACGCTTTACC
>R27__coassemble_424_pt1 | contig 28384 bp, 24 predicted proteins | sample R27__metabat2_high_PE_029 | metagenome-assembled genome bin R27
AAAGACTACAAACTCGACTAACACTATCAACATTATTTAATTGCCGGAGTAATAAGGAACGCATAGATACTACAACGCCGCAAGGGAAATTCATGCTGACCGTATTTGCAGCAATGGCGGAGCTTGAACGAGAAAACATCTTGCAGCGACAGAAAGAAGGTATAGAGATTGCAAAGGAACAAGGCAAATACAAAGGTAAACCACCGATCAGAGTAGATTATAAAGCATTTGCGGCAATCTATACCAGGTGGAAAGGGAACGAGATCACAGCAGTACAAGCCATGAAAAGTTTAGGGTTGAAACCGAACACATTTTACCGGCGTGTAAAAGAATACGAACAAAAACGCGAAGCGGACATCTAATATTGAGAAGAAAAAGCGGACGGGCTGCACGGCTCATCCGCTTTATTAAATGCAGGGGATATATTACATCTTGCACCATTTTCTGTGTATGCGAAAGGGGAGAATGTGCCATTCCCTACTGCGGCTCATTTTTTGTACTCCGCTATATCCTCCAAACGGCAATCTAAAATCTCGCATAGCCGGTTTAACGTGTAGGAACTGACGTTTTCATTTTTGCGCAATCTGTCCAATTGTCCCGTGCTTACGCCGTATTCCTTAATTAGTTGATATTGGGACACGCCTTTTGCTTTCATCGTGATCCAAAGTCTCTCAAATGAAATCAAAGAACATCACCCCAAACATTACTGTATGTAATCAGTATAAGATTGGGGATATATGTTGACAATTGCCCGCATACGGGCTATAATTTAAGTGTTGAGAAATGAAAAGACGCGGATTTGCGCAGTATGCCGCGGAAATACATTTCCAGATAAAAAGAAATGATTTCAAAGGAGAAACGAATATGAAAAACCGATGCAATCGCATTATATCAGTTTTACTGTGGGTGCTATTTCTGTGTGGTTCGGTACCAGTGGCAACAGCGACAGACATACTGCCCGAAGGCTTCACAGGCATATACACAATTGAAGACTTATATGCGATTCGTTATGCTTTAAGCAATGACTATATTCTCATGGCTGATCTCGACCTAACCGAAGCAACTGCATCTGGCGGAGACTGGGACAACGGATATGGGTGGGTACCTATCGGCGAAGATAGCGCGATTCCCTTTACTGGTACATTTGACGGAAATGGTCACACGATTACAGGTTTGCAAATCAGTTCAATTCGGACAACCTATGCCGGTCTGTTCGGATATGTGCAAGGAAGTATCCATGACCTGACAATCTCCAATGCAACAATCACAACAAGCGACGCAACCGGCTACTGCGGTGCTTTGGTAGGATTTATTGCAGAAGGTGTTGTAAACAATATTGTAGCGAGCGGACTATCTATATTGTCATATGGTCAGTATACCGGCGGAATCGTCGGCTATGCAAGCAATATGCAAATTGAAGATTGTTATGCAGACGGCACAATTCAAACGTCCTATTCAAATGAAGATGTATACACAGGTGGAATTGTCGGCTTGTTCAGCGGTGCAGGAAACATATTACGTTGCTCAAATAGAGCAAGTGTTTATTCAAGCACTTCACATAGCAGATATGTAGGAAATTCCGACAGTTATGTTTTGGCTTATACCTATGCTGGTGGTATTGCTGGAAATGCAACTGACGATTCGACCATACAATTGTCCTACAATACGGGGTGTATTTCTGCGAGAGCAAATGCGCAAAACACTTATAGGGTTGGCTACATGGGTCAAGCGTATTATGGTCATGCCCACGCCTATTCTTTTGCGGGTGGAATATGCGGAAGTGCAGAATGTGCTTATCTTTCAAACTGCTACAACAGCGGCGAGATTCAATCGACTGCGACCGGCAGTTACTATGACGTAACCTTTGAACGTACAGCTTACGCAAGTGGTATTTGCGGCAAAGGAAACGTACATCAAAGCATTAATCTTGGAAAAGTATCTGGCGAGGGCAAATATGTATACGAATCTGCAATTGCTTACGGTTCTTTACAGAGTTGCTACTATTTGCGTGACGCTGCTGCAACTGGAAGGTTTGGAGTGACCGATACCGCAACCGCAGCAATTGCTTTAAGTCAAGCACAACTAAAACTTCAAACGATGTTCGGATATTTGAATTTTGAAACAATATGGTTCGTAGATCCTTCGAGCAATATTGAGCATCCGCAACTAATCGCCAATCCGGAAAGAATAATACATGTTCATTCTTATTATGCGGAAGTGACTGCTCCAACTTGCTCTGAGAAAGGATATACCAGCTTTACATGTTCAGGTTGCGGTGACTGCTATATAGCAGATCAAGTCGAAGCACTTGGACATGAATTCAGCGAATGGGAGACGACAAAAGTAGCGACATGCACTGAAAAAGGCGAAAAGACAAGAGGCTGCTCCCGCTGCGATGTTACCGAAACGGAGGAGATTTCCGCACTTGGTCATGACTTTAGTGAATGGTCAGTGACTACAGCCGCAACCTGTACCGAAAGCGGCGAAGAATCCAGAAGTTGTTCCCGTTGCGAGGTTACAGAAAGCAGAGAGATCATGGCACAGGGACATGACTACACATTTGTTGTGGCAGAGTCAACTTGTACTGAAAGCGGTTACACCAGTATCAGCGGTATGAGAACGGCCAGCACAGACTGTCCAATTGTCCGATGCGGATCGGTCTGCGAATCTGCCTCGTATTGGAATTCGATCCGTATGACCTTATTCCTATTGATGGAATGATATACGACTGAATACATGGGGCTTTTATTGGAAATTCCGAATATTTGTCCCCAAATACCTCCGCGCAGACGTGGATATGCCGTCATTTTTATGGTTTACTGTCGGTACCGTCGGCAGACGGAAAACAGTAACAGGAGGATGTACCCATGACCAAGACAGAATTCATTTCCAAGGTGTCGGAAAGCATCGGCGCCGATGCCGCGCAGGCGGCCAGCGTCGTCAACGCCGTGTTAGACGCGATCACGGACGTTGTGGCGGCCGGCGACAGTCTGGCCATTCCCGGTTTCGGCACGTTCGGAACAGTCAAACGCCCGGAAAGAACCGTGCGCAATCCGCAGAACGGCGAACCGGTGACGGTGCCTGAACATATCGCACCGGTGTTTAAGGCGGGCAAACGATTCCGAGACGCTGTAAAAAGCTGATCCTCAGACCGCGAAAAGGGAGACCGCAGTTCATACCGGCTGCGGTTTCTTTTTTTATCTTGAAAATATTTCTGAAAAAGTGCCCGAAATACGTCTGCGCAGACGTTGAGATGCCAACCCGATTACGGTATATGTATTATACATTCGGCGCGAAGCCGGACGAATCATTGAAAAATAAGGGGGAATGACTGTGGATGACGTGAAGCAGGTCGCCGAGGAACGCGCGGCCAGGCCGAAAACAGCGCCGGTCGGCGCAGGCTTTGAGTCGGAACGGCAGCGTGAAAAAATCGCGTTGGGACGTCAGCTTGCCGAACTGGACGGAAGGAACGTGCATAAGATCGCGGCAGCGGCCGAAGCGCCGGAAGAAGACCGTGTTCTGCGCGTCGCAGCGTACTGCCGCGTGTCGACCGACGATATCGACCAGAAAATATCGATCCATATGCAGATCAAGCATTACACAGAGTTGATCAAAAGCAATCCGAATTGGAAATACGCGGGCTGCTACGTAGACGACGGCTTTTCCGGTACGAACACGTCGCATCGGCATGGCTTTCAGAAACTGATGAAGGACGCGATGGACGGCAAGATCGACATGATCATCACGAAAGCCGTCTCACGCTTCGCCAGGAACCTGATGGACTGCATCGGCTGGGTGGAAGCGCTGCAGAATCACGATCCGCCGATCCGCGTATTTTTCGAGACGGAGCATATTGATACCATGTCGCAGACGAGCGGCATCATCCTGTTCGTATTGGCGATGGTCGCACAGGAAGAGAGCCATATGAAGAGCGAGGCGATCCTGCTGTCGCTCGAGTGGCGGTTCAGCCGGGGCAGGTTTTTGACGCCGCGTCTGTTCGGCTACGACAAGGTCGAAGTCCCGGACGGATACGGCGGGCATAAGAAGGTTCTGCAGATCAATGAAAATGAAGCGCGCGTCGTTCGGTGGATGTATTCGATGCTGCTGGGCGGCGGCACGCCGGAAGAAATCGCGGACGTATTGACCGAGTTGGCGATCCCGACGGGCGGCAGGCGTAGGGACGGCACGCTGAACACACACTGGACGGCACATGGCGTTGTGTCCACGATGCGCAACGAGAAGCACTGCGGCGACGTTCTGGCACGCAAGACGTATACGCCCAACTACAAGGATCACAAGGCCAAGAAGAACAACGGCAAGAAGAACAAGTATTTCCAGCCGGATCACCACGAGGCGATCGTCAGCCGGGCGACGTGGAACGCGGCGCAGCGGATCCTCAACAGCCGCAAGTACGGACACGAAGGCACGTATCTGCCGATGCGCGTCGTCGATCGCGGCGCGCTGGCGGGGTACATCTCCATGAACCGCTCGTGGGCGGGATTCGACTACGAGGACTATTACCGCGCAAGCCAGATCGCGATGGGCATCCTCGACGAAGAACTGGACGCCGACCTTGAAAAGGAATATCTGCCGGAGGGCGGTCACCGTATCGGCGGTCTTGTGGACGATCACGGCATCGCGCAGATCGCACGTGATCTGACCGCCGCCGAGCAGGAGATCAAACACCAATTGGAAGGTAAGACGGAGGAAGAATTGGACAGCCGGGACACGGTCAGCGCCGACAGGGCGTTTCAGGTCGTCAACGGCAACATGTTCTCCCGCGTACACGAACCTGTGCTCCGTATTACAACGAGCCATTTGACATTCAGCGTCAGATGTGTGTCCCGCCTGCCCGGTGCGGAAACGGTCGAACTGCTGTTCAACCCCGTCGAGCGCATGATCGTTGTGCGTCCGTGCGCGCCGGATCACCCGAACGCCATGCCGTGGAATGCGGCAGGTAAAGGCGCATCTCCGCTGTGTAAAACGATCTATGACAGCATGGGCTGGGATGCAGACTACGCGTACCGGATTCCCTGTCAAACGGTTACGCATCCGTCCGGCGCGGCGGTGCTTGTGTTTGATCTGGATAACTTTATCGGGCGTGCAACGAGCAAAAAAGACGAAGTGACGATCGCACGCAAGCAGGCGGAAGCCGTACAGGAAGAACGGGAAGACGCGAAAAGCTACTACTATCCGCCCGACGAAGACGAGCCGCAGGAAATCAAGGATATGGAAGTGCGGTTTATGCAGGCTGTGGAAGAAAACAAGCGCCGGTTCGGCACGCCCGTCTTTCAGCATGTGCCGGGAATGCGCGGCGTATCTGCGGAAACGTCTGCCGAAGAATGGGACATGCTGATCGAAGCGCGTCCGCTCGATATTACGCACACGGTCGACGCCGAAACCGTAGACGGTTTATTAGAGACAATTAAAAAATCGCCGCCGGAGATGCCGGTGCCGAAAGAACCGTATCCGGAAGAGATTATTGTGGAAAGCAAGGAGGCGGAGTAAATGTCACGGGATCCGTCAAAAAGTCAGCCGCTGACCGCGAACGTGAAAAGACTGATGCGTCTGGCGCGCGCGTCGCCCCGTAACGCGAACGTGATCAAGGTCGCGAAGCCGTTTTCACAGCGCGATCTTGCGTACTGCCACAAGCAGGGCAGCCTGTTTATGGAAGCGGCGTCGATGGGTTTCTCTATGGAAGAATTCGCGCCGCAGTACATGAACAGTCAGATGGCGGGCGTGTTCGACGTCAGTTTCGCCGCCGCCAACGGCATGGAAAACGATGAGCTGTCGAATCTCCTGCGCATTCCGCTGCTGCTCAAAAGCCCGGAGACGATCGTCGAGGCGCTGTACTGGGTCGATGATATCGTGTCGCAGGCAAGGATCGACGAAAACAAAAGCCTGCTGATCTCACAGGCGTATACAGCGGCACATCAGCGTTTGCCGCCGAAGCTGGCGGCGCTGCCGGAAGAGCCGAACCGTAACGTCGACGAACTGTCCTACGCCTACTGGCTCGGCTACATTTACCGATGCGAATGTCTGCTGCACGAGGAATCGAGCCGTATGGTCTACGGCGCATTTCAGGAACCGATCATGCGCGAAGCGTACCGGAAACTGATGGACAGCCCCATGGGACAAATGAATCTGGTTGACACCGCGCCGGATATCTGCGCCGAGCTCGACAGACTGCTCGTAGAAAAGATATGGCCGGCGAGCAAAAAACGACAGCAGCGTCTGCAGGAAAAAGAACTTGAAAGACCAAACCGAAAAAACGATGAGGAGGACGATTGACCATGGCAGAACCTATGCAAAACTGGACGCAGCCGGGGCAAAGTTACCGACCGCCGGTCATGCAGCGGCCGCCGTATCCCGGTGCGCAGCAGCAGCCGAGACCGATGAATATCCCGTTCGTCAGCACACTGAGCCGCGAGGAACGGCAGGAAGCAAAACGCCTGGCGGAGGAAGCGAGCTTCAGCTTCGACGGCTATCAGGTCGTGCGGCGGGAATTCATCTCCCACCGCTATGATCCCGCGATGACCGTTCGCGGAGACAGCATCACATTCAACAATTCGTGTATCACGAAGCTGGAGGACGCGACGTACATTCAATTCCTGATAAACCCTGTCGAGCGCAAACTCGCGATCCGTCCCTGTGACGAGGGCGCGCGGGACGCGGTTCGCTGGTGCGTTGTGCGCGGCGACAAACGCAAAAGCCGTGAGATCAAATGCCGACCCTTTACAGAGAAGCTGTACGAATTGATGGGCTGGGATCCGCGCTACCGCTACAAATTGCAGGGCATGCGCATCATCCACAACGGCGAAACGCTGTATCTGTTCGATCTGGACGCGAAAGAAGCGTTCCTGCCGCAGACCAAAGACCCGGAAACGGGAAAGCGCAAAGCGCCGAAGGCTGTCCTGCCGACCGAGTGGCAGAGCAATTTCGGCATGGACGTAGACGAGCACGCCGCTTCTACGCGGATCGATCTGACGGAAGGCTTTGTCGCGCCGGAGATGCGTACACCGCAGGAACCGGAACCTATGCCTGACGCTGCGGAGGTGACGGTATGAACACCCAGATTTTGATGACGCTGAATTTGCGGGATGATACGATCCTGCTGGGCGAGGGCGTTTTGAACGCTCTGGATCGGCCGCGGCATGTGCAGCTGCTTCTGAACAAAGATGAAAAGATGCTGCTTCTGCGCGCGTGCGCAATCGAGGAACAGCAGGCTCTCGTTGTCCCGGAAAGCGACGTGTCCCTGTGTGAGATCAGCGGCAGAAGTCTCCTGCGCAAGATCCGCAAAATGGTCGGCTGGGAAGACAGCAAACCGCGTGTGTGCGCCGGTGAATACCTTCCCGCGCATCAGGCGGTACGCTTTTCTCTCGCCGACGCGCAGATCATAGACGTCGAGTCGCAGTAACGGAGGGATATACATGGACAAAGACGCTTTGTTCCGGAATCTGAACCGCCGTTACTGTTCCAAACGGGAGATGTTCCCACGCCTTCCGCTCGGCGTACAGCCGGACGCGCTGTGGCAGGAACTGCTGAACAGCCGCCGCGCCAAAAGCACAGCTCTGCCGCTGTATGCGCCGAACGGCAGTCCGTACTGGTATGTGACGACGGACAGGATGATCGCCGCCAGTGAAAAAATCGTGGAAACACTGTACACGGACGGCGCCGATTTTGATCCGTATACCGAGCCGCCGCCCGTTGTGACGCTGGAGGAAGCGTTCTTCACCAGTTATGTGGAAGGCGCGCAGATCACGATGCAGTCGGCGATGGACTTTTTTGCCGGCGGACAGCCGCCGCGGGATATCGAGGAACAGATGCTCACGAATAACCGTGTGGCGGGCAAATTCGCGTCCGAGAATCTGTACCGGGGAATCGACGCGGAATTGATGCGTTCTCTTGCGTATATCCTGACGGACGGCATGGACAACGGCGGACAGGATTTCCGCGTATCCGACGAGGCAGATCATGCGTCAGCCGACGGGGAGCGGTTTTCGTTTCCCTCGGCGCACGCCGTGCCGGACCGCGTTGAAGAACTCTGTGCGTTCCTCGCGTCGCCGCAGGTGCATCCGCTGATCAAGGCGGGCGTCGCGCAGGCGTATCTGTTCGCTCTGCGCCCGTTCCCGGAAGGCAACGACCGGCTCGGACGCATCCTGTCGGGCATGATCCTGCTGCGTGCGGGCTACACATTTTTCAACGACGTCAGCCTGTCGGCGCTGATCGCCCGCAAAGGCTACGCGTATTATGAAGCGACCGCCAATATCCTGCGGGAGGAAAACGGCGGCGACATGACGTATTTTCTGGAATTCTATATGGATCTGCTGTCGCGTGCCGTCGATGAACGCACGCTGCGGCGGCAGCGAAGAGAGGAACAGGATCTGCAGACGGAGCAGGACATGGCGCGGACAGCGCTGACGGCGTCTGCCGAACCGCCTCCGGTATCCTTTCAAGACGAACCCGTTGAAAGACCGCCACAACCACCGGAACAGCCGGAGTTGCCGACCGCGCCGGTTGAGACGCCGGATGCGGAAAGCACCGCGTCATTGGCCATGCCGCCGGAAGAAGCGGACCGCCCTTCGGAAGAATGCATGAATCGGGTGCGGGATCTTTTGCATGCCTGCGTGCAAGGCGATAACGAAAGGTTAAAGTCCTGCGCTATGCTGCTGCTTTGTTTTATACAGAATGGCAAATACACGTTCACACAGACAGAATTCTGTAACAGCTGTGGTTTTGACTCAAAACAGGCGTCCAAAATGATGTTCCTGCTTCGGGGAAAAGGCATCATCGAAAGCAGCGGAACCTGGGACGGCAGATATATGATCTACAGGTTCTGTACAGATCCAACGGCTCCGCAGCAGCCGGTAGAAGATCAAACGGGCTTTGCGGAAATGCCTGACAGTGAGGATCTGCTCGACGGTTTTTTTACCGTCCCGGCGCAGGAGCCGGACGTTCAAACTGACAGGATGGAAGCGCCGCTAAGATTCCCTGAAAAGACACCGTCTGATATCAGCCGATTGCGTGTGCAGGATGAATTGCTGAGGTTAGCGGAGGTCAGCGGTCCGGTTACGCAGGAGGGAGCAAAGCTGCTTTTCGGTTTTATGGCAGAGGGGAAAGATACATTCTTCATAGATGATATTGCTGACAGTGGTGCGGTAAAGCCCTCGCAAGTGGGCAGTTTGATAAACAATATCCGCTCAAAAAGACTGATACGGAGAAAGGGCAAACGGATCGGAAAAAATTCGGTATATGAGTTTAATCCGGTATACCCGCATTTGACCCGACAAGATTACGCGCAGGATATTCATGACGCAATCCGGTTATTACGGGAGTCGGAGCAATCCAGAAAAGATCATCGTATTGCGGACTTGATTGAGACTTATCTGCCTGCAGGGATCATAAATGTTGCCGAGTGTCCAGAGTATTATGATGAGGCCAGGCTGAAGCATGATATGCTGGTTCCTACAAGGATGGGCATTGTAGATAAGATTCGCCCCGGAATATATCGGATCAACAGAAAAATAGCGGATCGATTACCGGAATTAAGTAAACCGGAAAAAGCACTGTTAACCGCATTATATCAAACGTTTTACACCGAAGAGTTTACAAGACCTATGGCTATAGAAAGACTCGATTTAGCAGAATCATCCATCAGTGTTAATCTGCATGAACTTCGGGTTCTGGGTCTTTTGGGGTACAGCGGAAAAGAAGGTCGGCGTTATTGGCTGAAAGTAAACCCGGTTGAACAACCTTCTTTGTTTGAAGACGAGGACACAAACGCAGATGGGGAAAACGGGACATCCGCGAAACTTGCCGTAAGAGAAAGTCAATATTCCGAATCATTCCTCGAAATGCTGACTACACTCGAGAACTCATTATGTTCTCCGCGAGACAGACGTCTGGCACTTAGTCTGCGGCGCGCTATGGATAAAGGAACACTAACCTTAAATGACTATTTACGGTGGGGATATACAAACAGCCAATGGGCAAAGGATTCGGAGTTAGCGGTGGAAATTGGCCTTGTTCAAAGGAGTGAACCGGGCAAGTGCATACTAAAAAAAGCGTTTTCACCGTCGCGGGACAATTTGAGACTGGGAATGAAGAAGGCGATAACAGCCATTTACGAGGCATTTGGCGATCATTCTTTTTCTACGGAGATGATTGTCGCTACGCTTAATTACTCTGAATCTCACACCTATGCTTCGCTTCACAAAATGGCGCTGATGAACGTCGTTGACCAGAAGTTAACGGAGGAAGGCAGCAGGTATCATCTGCTGGTCAATCCAGAGGAGCATCCGGAGTGTTTCTGCGCCGCCTGAGAGGAGGAAAGACAATGTACAGTATGATCATGGACTTTGACAAGGACGAACTGCGAATTCCAAAGGACGTGGCCGAGGCGCTCAGTATGCCGCCCGACTTCGGATGGTACGTCCATCGCGGCGACCGGCAGATAGCGATTACGCGCTACATGGATCCCGATTATTTGCTCGCCCAACGCCGCAGCTCGGGAAAGCGCAAATCACGCCTGCCCGGCTACTGGCGCGATGATGCCGACGCATACTGCGTGGCGGTCGTCCGCGTAATGCTGCAGATGATCGGCAACCTGATCACCGGCTTCGACGGCAGCGGCGTCTACGTGCTGACAGGAAGTGCGGCAGACGCATCCGGCGAACCCGTCGTTCTGTTCGACCTGGCACAGGCGGCACCCGCCCGGAGCATTCAATAGGGAGACACGGCGCCGACTGTTTCTCCCCTGCCGGTGCGCCTATTATATCACGGTCGTCAAAGTAAAACAATAGCCCGGAAGTCAGGTTTTGACCCTAAAAATTGACCCTCGCAATAATTCAATTATGGAAAATATATGACGCCGCTGAATTTTTGAAGCAAAGAAATCAGCGGCTTATTCCCGTTACAAAAAACGGGGCTTTATTTTTTTGCCCCCGGATGCGGATGCCTCGCACGCTTTTTTCGCCTTTTTTGAACTCATGCGGACATTTTGCGTGAAGATTAGCGAACGTTTGCGGACTTCTGCGGACTCGTGCGGACTCATGCGGATTGTTTCACGGAATTTTGGCACATTGTATCAAAATACGTGCGTTTTGCCAGCAAAAACCTCTTTTGTCTATCGGCAAAAGAGGTTTTTTGCAACGATATTTGTTTTGCGGACAAATGAAATAGCTTCGCAGTAAACATTTCACTTGAATAAATCTTACGAATATGTTATAAGAATATCGGTAAATCGGAAATTGCGGAGATGAAAATATGAAATTAAGCGGCTTTATGATCGTTGTAAAAGATATCAAAAAAGCAATGAAATATTATCATGACTTGTTCGGTCTTGAAATGCTCGCAGATAACGACGGCAATATGATCCTGTCGGGCGGGCTTGTTTTGCAGGAAGAAAAATACTGGCGCGCATTTTTAGGCAAAGATGTTATTCCGCAAAACAACGCCTGTGAGCTGTATTTTGAGGAAGAAAATCTTGATGCTTTTTATGAGAAGCTGAAAACGCTTTACCCGGAAACGAAATTTGTCAATTTGCCCATGGCGCATAGTTGGGGTCAGCATGTGATGCGCTTTTATGATCCGGACGGAAATTTAATTGAAGTCGGGACGCCGATGTAAGCGATAAATGGAGTGAGTAAACATGATAGAAACAAATCGTTTAAACATATATGCGGCTTCCAAAGAACAGATGGAAGCATTTATTGCGGCGCAGTCAATGGACGTTCTGAAAGCAGCTTACACGGAAATGCTGTACGGATGTCTTGCGCATCCGGATCAATGGGAATGGTATGCGATTTGGATGATCGAATTGAAAGACGGTACTCATATCGGAGAACTGTGCTTTAAGGGCATTGATGGATCCGGTTCTACGGAAATCGGCTACGGCATTGCCGAAAATTATCAGGGCTGCGGATATGCAACGGAGGCGATAACGGCCGCTGCTGCGTGGGCTTTACAACAGGATACAATCAACTGCGTGACTGCCGAGGTGGACAGGGACAATATCGCGTCCATAAGAGTTCTTGAAAAATCGGGGTTTGAACTGACCGACAGTATTGGAGAAGAAGGTCCGATCTATAGGAAAGCAAAGTAACTTACTTCGGCTTGCAAAGGGGACTGCAAAATGACAACGAATATGAAACAGATAACCATTCGACCCGAAACGCACGGAGATTATAAAGATATCATTTCGCTGGTGCTTCGCTCCTTCAAAGAGGGAACGGACTACTCCGACGGCACGGACATCGTTGCACTGATCGAGGAAATCCGCGATTCCGAATACTACGTCCCGGAGCTTGCCTTTGTGGCGGAGCTTGATGGTGAGATCATCGGGCATTTCCTGTTTTCGCGTTTTCCGCTGTCAAAGGTGCCGGAGGGCGGACACGGCGGAGCGAAAGATACCGATATCGTAATGCTGGCGCCCGTATCCGTCCACGCCGATCATCTGCGGCAGGGGATCGGTTCGGCGATGATCAAACTTGGCATTGAGAAGGTCAAAGAAATGGGATTTAAGGGCATTATCGTCGAGGGCAATTACCGATTTTACAACACTGTCGGTTTCAGAACGTCGTCCGAATACGATATCCATCCCGTCAGCGGGTACCCCATGACCGAGCCGAAGTGCCAGATGTGCATGGAAACATATCCCGGATCACTCAAAGGTAAAGGCGGGTACGTTGTTTACGATATGTACTATAACGCTTGAAACAAGCTTCGGTTTGTCGAACGATGAGAAAAAAATAATAATATTCAATTCAAGAAACGGACTGCATTCTCACGTTTGCAGTCCGTTTCTTGTTTTATGCATGGAGTTTTTCTAAAAATGCGTACAGCTTTTCGGCGGCGGTATCGAACCGGGCATAGATCAGACCGTCGTGGTTGGTTTCCCAGAAATAGCATGGGAACAGCAGGACGCGGCAGGAATGGGTAGACAGATATTTGATCTCGCCCTCACCGACAGCGATATTGCCGAATGCCTGTATTTTTTCGCAAAGCGTTTTATGGGCGGTCATGTAATTATACAGTCCGCGGAAAATCGAATATTCCTTCTTAAAGTTTGCACATTTCCAATACTGCCAGCTGATTTCGCTGCGCTCGATTTTTTCGAGCTGCTGCGGCGTTTCGGCGGCGGCTTTTGTATTCGCCCAAAGTGTGTCGATCCGTGTGATCTCCTTGTTCGTCAGACCCGGCAGAGCTTCACGCGGCTGCTGACGGATTTTCAGATGCTTGCGGTTCGTGACAGAGTGTGCCGACAGAATGTCGAGATATTCCCGCAGATTATTGCCGCCCGGACCGTACACTGCCGTAAGGTACTGATCCATCAGTTCATAGTAATCCGTGCGGTACGGGTTTTCCATCAGTGCGGCAAGCAGGAAAGAGCGCAGCTCGTAGAACTCGCCGCTGCAGATATTCATGTAATAGTTGCCTTCCTCATAAACGCCTTTGGCACCGTTCTCGTAGAAAATCTGCATATTTCTTTGCAGCACCTGAAAATTCGCAAACGGACAGAACGTCTCGGAATAATTGTTGACGTAATCCCAGATGTACAGGCGGTCGCAGATCTTGCTCCAGCCCTTCAGGTCTTCCAGAAATGCGGCATTGTCGGCACAGCGCGGATCGTCGATCGTGTGGCCGAAGCAGCATTCGATGGAGCAGAGACGGACGATCACGTTATCGGCAGGCTTTACCTGCGACGGAACGGGGCGTGTATACTGGTAGGCAAAGGTGTCAACGGCAACGTTGTCATAGCCGGCAGCCTTGACGGCGGCAGCGACCTTGTTGACGAAGGCCAGCATCGTACCTGCCTGAGAGCCGTTCGCTTCGTCGAGGGCGGCGCATTTTTCACAGGTACAGTAATTGTGGTTATCGTCCTGCGTCAAAGAGACGATTTGCAGATCGGCTTCGGGATCGCATTGTTTTTTGAGAAGATCGAGAACCTCCTCCGTGACGATTTTCTGTACGGTTTCATTGGTCAGGCAAAGCTGATCGGGAACGCGCTTGCCGTCCCGCAGAGCGAAGTATTCGGGATGCTCTGCAAAGTACGTATCGCGGCTGCAAAATATAGTTGCCAGAGAGTGTCCGAATCTGCCGAGATAGGGGATATAAACGCCCTTTTCCGTATCGCGGACGGAGGAGCCGTTCAGTGCATGTGCACGTGCATATTCCGCATCGTTTGAACTGGCGGTGTCGAGCTTGCGATACTCAAAGAAGGGGGCGTAGTCGATCGACAGATCATCGGGAACCGCAAGCGTCGTCACGGACGGAACGGACACAACGTCCGCTTCATAGACCTCATATCCGCAGCAGTCCCGCAAAAAGCGGTACACACCGTCCAATGTACCGCTGCGTCCGATCCCGCAGATGTACAGCGCGTCTGCGTCGGAACGGATCGCATAGCAGCCGTTCTGTTTGCCGGACAGATCAAGCGGGGAACGGTTTGTGGTCCCCAATACGATCTCTTTGCCCGCAGGACTTGCGGCATCGGTCAGAATGGGCAGTTCCGCGCCTGTGATCGTACGCAGACGTTCCTGCAAAACCGATGCGGCAAACCGCTCGGCAGCATCGGCATCGGCAGACAGCACGATCGAGGAAACCGCCCGACCGTTTTCGGTCAATACGATCTTGCCCGCATCGGCAGCATACGCCGGTATGCACAGCGTGAGCAGACAGATGAAAATAAGCACTGCGGAAAGGATTCGTTTCATAATAAACACCGCCTTATCAGGATACCTTTATTCTATCATTCTGCATAGCATTTGTAAATGAAAAATCCGGTATATCCGACTGCGGATATACCGGAAAAATCATAATTTATTCCGCACAGGCGGCTTTGATGATTTCGACGGCTTTGGTGAGGTCTTTCATCGGGATGTTGAGTGCGGGAAGCAAGCGGACTTTGTCTTTTGCCGTCAGGCAGAGAACGCCGTTTTCCATACATGTCTTTACGACCTCTGCTGCGGGCTTTGTGGTTTTCAGCCCGATCATCAGACCCATGCCGCTGACGGATTCCACGCCGTCTGCGCCGTTGAACGTATCGAACAGGAACTTACTCTTGGCGTTGACGTCGGAAAGCAGGTCTTCGTCGATGCGGTCCAGAATACTGATCGCTGCCGCGCAGCAAACCGGATTGCCGCCGAACGTGGAGCCATGGTCCCCGAAGCCGAGCACGTCCTTGACCTTTTCGCCGAGGATCGCCGCACCGAGCGGCAGTCCGCCTGCAAGTCCCTTGGCAGTCGTGATGATGTCGGGCTTGAAGCCGTAGTTCATATAAGAGTACAGCCTGCCCGTTCTGCCGTTGCCGGTCTGTACTTCGTCGGCGATCAGCAGGATGTCATGATTCTGTGCGTATTCCGCAACCTCGTTGACGAAGGATTTTTTCAGATCCACAACGCCGCCCTCGCCCTGGATACATTCGATGATGATCGCGGCGATTTTGTGGGAAGCGCCGATCGCCTGCAGTTCAAAGGCGTCCTCTGCGTCTACGCTTATAAAGCCGGGGGTCAGCGGCTGGAACTGTTCATGATAATGCTCCTGTCCCGTAGCGGCAAGCGTCGTCAGTGTTCTGCCGTGGAAGCTGTTCTTGAGCGTTACGATCGTGTAGCAGTCGTCACTCTTTTTCTCGGCGGCATATTTTCTTGCGACCTTGATCGCACATTCGTTGGCTTCCGCACCGGAATTGCAGAAGAACACCTTGCTCATTTCGGTTCTTTCGCACAACTTTTCCGCTAAGATCGCGCACGGTGCAGTGTAATAGAGGTTGGAGGTGTGCTGGAGCTTTGCGGTCTGTTCATTGACCGCTGCCTGCCATTTGTCATCGGCAATACCGAACGAGGTCACGCCGATACCCGAACCCATGTCGATATATTCCTTGCCGTTTTCGTCCCAGAGCTTGGAGCCCTTGCCGTGAGAAACCACGACAGGGAAACGGTTGTACGTGCCCGCAATATATTTTGCGTCTTTTTCTTTGATCGTCATATCTCTTTTCTCCGTAAACATGGTGCCTGCGCCCTCATTGGTCAGCAGCTCCATTAAGATAGAATGGGAAACGGTGCCGTCCATGACAACAACATTTTTGACGCCCTTTTTCAACGCTTCGATGCAGCAGTTGACCTTTGGGATCATGCCGCCGGAAATAATGCCGTCGTTATAGAGCTTTTCCGCTTCGCTGATGCTGATCTCAGGAATCAGGGAGGACGGGTCATTCGGGTCGGCAAGGATGCCGGCAATATCCGTCATCATGATCAGCCGTTCCGCACCGAGCGCACCGGCAATGTATGCCGCGGCAGTATCGCCGTTGATGTTGTAGGTGTTGCCCTCGCTGTCGCAGCCGAGCGTGGAGACAACGGGGATATAGCCTTTTTCGAGAATATCCGTTACGGGACGAATATGGATCTTGGTGATCTCGCCGACGTAACCGAGCTTTTCATCCTTGCAGGTCGCTTCGATCAGCTTGCCGTCCATACCGGAAAGACCGATCGCTTTGCCGCCCTTCATTTCGAGCAGGTTGACCAGCGTTTTGTTGACCTTGCCCGCAAGTACCATCTGCACGATGTCCACGGTTTCCTTATCCGTGACGCGCAGACCGTCCACAAATTCGGACTTTTTGCCGAGCTTTTCCATCAGCTCCGTGATTTCGGGACCGCCGCCGTGTACAAGCACGATTTTGACACCGATCAGCCACAGCAGTACGATGTCCTCCATGACCTGCTGCTTGAGCTGCTCGTCAATCATGGCGTTGCCGCCGTACTTGACGACGATCGTTTTGCCTGTGTAACGCTTGATATAGGGAAGTGCCTGCGTCAGCACCTCCGCACGCTGTGCATTGGAAAATTGATTTGCCATTTTACAGCCTCCTTAAGTACGATAATCACCGTTGATTTTCACATAGTCATAGGTCAGATCACAGCCCCATGCCGTAGCTTCGGCTTCGCCGTCGTTCAGACCGACCAGAATTTCGATCTCTTTTTCCAGCAATATCTCTTTTGCGATCTCCTCGGAAAAATCAATGCCCGCGCCGTTTTTGCAGACGGGGATTGTGCCTGCTTTGCTGCGGAAGGCGACGTCTACCTTGTTGACGTCCACATCCGCACCGCTGTATCCGATCGCGCAAAGTACACGTCCCCAGTTTGCGTCCGCGCCGAACATCGCTGCCTTGAGCAGAGAGGAGCAGATCACGCTTTTGGCGACCTTTTTGGCACACGCGGTACACTTGGCACCGGTAACCTTACATTCAAGCAGCTTGCTGGCGCCTTCGCCGTCGCCTGCGATCATGCGGCACAGATGTACCGTTACGGTGTTGAGCGCTTTCATGAACGCGGCAAAATCCTCGCCCTCGTCCGTGATTTCCGCATTGCCCGCCAATCCGTTGGCAAGCACCGTGACCATATCGTTTGTGGAGGTATCGCCGTCGATGCTGACCATGTTGAAGGTATCGGCAATGTCCGTGGACAGCGCCTTTTGCAGCATGTGCGGTGTGATCGCCGCATCGGTCGTGATAAAGACGAGCATCGTTGCCATATTGGGATGGATCATGCCGCTGCCCTTGGCAATGCCGCCGATCTTGCAGACCTTGCCGCCGAGCGTAAACTCAACTGCGACTTCCTTTTTGACCGTGTCGGTCGTCATGATGCCTTCTGCCGCGGCGTCACAGCCGTCGGGAGAAAGTGCCGCGACCAGTGCAGGAATACCGGAGGCGATCGGCGCGATTTCCATCGGCTGTCCGATCACGCCCGTGGAGGCAACAACAATATCCTCGGAAGAAATTTTCAGCGCATCCGCGATCAGGCTGCTCATCTGTTCCGCAATCTCCGCACCGTTTGCATTGCAGGTGTTGGCATTGCCGCTGTTGCAGATGACTGCCTGCGCTTTGCCGTCGGCAATATGCTTTTTGGTGACTGCCAGAGGCGCACCCTTGACAAGGTTGGTCGTATATACTGCCGCTGCCGCAGCGGGAATTTCGCTGTAAATCAGCGCAAGATCATTTTTGGTTCTGTTTTTGCGGATGCCGCAATGCACACCCGAAGCGGTAAATCCCTTGGCGGCACAAATTCCGCCGCCGATCAGTTTCAGTTCCATGCTGTATTCAATCCTTTCGTTTTCTCCACACCCAGCAGAATATTCATATTCTGAATTGCCGAGCCGGAAGCGCCTTTTCCTAAATTATCGAAGCGGGAGACCAGCAGTATACGTTCCTCGTTCCCGCATACGGTGATCTGCATATCGTCTCTGCCCTCAAAAGCACACGCCGAGAGCAGTCCGTTTTCGTCCGCATTTTCACAGAAACGCACCAGACCGGTTGAATAGTAGCTGCGATAGGCTTCTTTTACATCGTCCGCCGTGCCGCAAAGATCGGTGCCGAACAGCGGTACGGTCACTTCCATTCCCGCATAAAACGGTGCAACGATGGGACAGAAGATCGGATCGTTTTCGATTCCGCAGATTTTTGCCATTTCGGGGAGGTGTTTGTGCTTCTGCGTAATCCCGTACATACGCGGTGCCTGCAAAAGCGGGTCACGATCCGCGTCCTCATATTCGGCGATCATTTTTTTGCCGCCGCCGGAGTAGCCTGTCAGCGAGAAGCAGGAGAGCTTTGCGTCTGCCCTGAGCAAGCCGCACTGTACAAGCGGTGCAACGAGTGACACAAAACCGCTTGCGTGACAGCCGGGATTGGCAATGCGCTTGGAGGATCGGATCAGTTCGCGCCGGTTCCCGATCTCCGGAAAGCCGTAGATCCAGCCGTCTGCCGTACGATGCGCGGTAGAGGTGTCGATCACGGCAGTGCGGTCGTTTTCGATCATGGAGACCGCTTCGATCGACGCCGCGTCGGGTAAGCACAAAAACACGATATCCGCTTCGTTCAGCGCGTCATGCCGCGCCGTTGTATCCTTTCGCAGTGCTTCCGGCAGACGGATCCATTCGATGTCGTCCCGCGTTTCGAGACGTTCAAAGATCCGCAGTCCCGTTGTGCCTGCACTGCCGTCAATAAAAACCTTAGTCAAAAAACCACTCCAGTATAGAAATTGTAATAATTATACACTTATTGTGCAAAAAGTCAATAGAAATTCATATTTATTCCCTTAATATTCATTGTTTTATGTATATTGTACAGTATCACAAAAAATGGTTGAATATGTTTGGGTAATGTTGTATAATAATAGATACTGAAAATAATCGGAAGTTGAATACGGAGGTATATTTATGAAAAAATCCCGTGTACTCAGTCTGCTGCTGGCAGTCATTCTGGCGTTCAGCTGCTGCATTACAGCTTTTGCAGACACATATTCCATCGACATTCAGGTCAATGCGGCAAACCATATTACGCTGAACAAGGCAGACAAAAACACCGGCAGCTTTTCCATTGCCGGCAGCTTTGTCGTCATTGCCAAGGGCGAAGGCAGACCCGAGATTCAGATCACCTACGACGGCGGTTTGAAGGATGCGATCGCACTGGATGCCACAGCAAATGAGAACGGCTTCATCTGCGAGGTCTGCGAGTTCCCGCTCGTACTGCTTGCCAGAAAGTACGACGTCAAGATCTCCTCCTCGGATTCCAAGAAGTGCGACTTTGATTTCTGGATCATCGACGCGGATCGGAATTTTTCCGGGCTGACCGCAGATCCCGACACAAGCAAGACCTATTACGAAGATATTGACGTGAAGATCAGCGGCACAAAGGTGTCCTACATCAACGGTGCACCCGATTTTTCCGGTGCGGAGTTCTCCTTCCGGGACAAGAAAAACAAGGATCTGCTCAAGCTGACCGGCGCGGATGTTCTCTGTGTCATGGAAGAACCGGTGTACAGCATCAACGCGATCACCTATAAGGTCAAGTCCGCCGTGAGCCTGTTCTCCAACAACAAGGTCGTTTACAAGGTCAAGCCCAATCCGATCAAGGCGGTCAAGATCGCCAGCGAAACCGTGGAACGTCCCGTTTATCATTTCGGCAAGGACGGCATCATCAAAGGTACACTGCGCAGCTACTATTTCCGTCCCGACATGAAATTCGACGGCATCACGTTTACCGTAACGTACAAGGATTCCGTCGGCGGCGGTACTGCCGATCTCGAAGTCCAAAAGGATGCCAAGGGCTACTACGTCGAGGTTCCCGGCTTCGGCAGACAGGACATCACCTACAAAGCAGAGGTCACCCAAAACAAGACCCAGCCCTTTGACGCAACCGTCACCGTCGGCGGCGCGAGCTTCCAGATGACCATTCAAATCGAAAAGGCAAAGTTCTTTGAATTCATCGGCATCTGGTTCCGACTGCTGTTCGGCAGATACAGATAACGACCATTAAAAAAGCTGAGATCGGCACAGTCGTGTCGATCCCTTGTTCTTTCTGTATGAAAATCAATCGGCGTCCAGTATACGCCGGATACGTCTGCATGCTTCGGCAATCACTTCTCCCGTGCGGATGCCGCAGGAATTGGTTTCGTGATAGTGGCTTCTGTCGAAGCGGTCACGCCCACGGTGGAAGTACGGCATTTTTTCATCCAGTACAAAATCATTGACGGCGATCGCATACCCCGCCATATCGTTGGTCACGCCAAAAATCAACAGATTGTTATCGTTGAAAATTTTGCTCAGCGGTTCGGGATTGACATCGGCAGCCTCGCCTGTTGCGGAGGTTTCCGCGTCACAGTAGCCGCCGTCCCACACAAGCTCCGGGAACATCTCTCCGGGCATGGTGAGGATCTGTACGCCGTCGATCGAAATATACGTGATCTCGGAAATAAATCCGCAGCCCGTTTCGGAATCCGCCGCACACCGCCGCGCATTGAATACACCGAGCGTGTTGGCAAGAGACAGTACAAAATTGTCGATCGGCATGACAAATTCCTGTGCCGCAAGGGTAATGTCCGGCATCAACTGCCGTTCATCCGTGATCTCCAGTGCCTTCTGTCCGAGCTTTGTACCGCAGACCAGCGTGTCTTCTAAATTTGAGTGACAACTGATGTCCGTTGCGCCGATGGCGGAAACGGCAAACAGCACATTGACCTTTTTTGTGCGGTTGATTTCGTGCCGCATGTAGCACACATAATCCGCGCTGAGCAGTCTGTTCTTTCCGCCGAGTGTATTCGGATGTGCGGGAAAATTCAGATACCATGTTTCTGCGGATCCGTCGTCGGGAACAAAACGCAGACGGTGCAGTGTCGGCTTTGTAAAATCGGGCTTGCGCCAGCGGAAGCAAAGCTCCGGTGCCTGCGTATGACCGTAGTACAGTTTTCCGGTTTTCCGTGTCTTGTATGCATTTTTGCAGAGATGTATGATCGTCTGCAGCAACCGACGCATATAGACCGCATCCTTGCCGGACTTCGGCAAAACGCCCCAGTACCCCATTGTGTCAACACCCGCATGGGTATGGGTACAACTGACGGTGACATTTTTACATCCGGTTTCGGCACAGAAATCCGAAAGTCCCTCGCGGATCTGCTGCACCTCAAATCCCGTCAGACCGATCAGATCGCAGCTGACCAGAACCATGCCCTGTCCGTCGCCGCAGTCGAGCCACATCGCACTTGCGGTGATCGGGTCAAGCTGTCCGGTGATCCGATGAGCGATCCCGTGCCCCGCAATCCAATAAGGATGTGTTGTCAGGTTTTCCGGCGTGATGTCACAGGTGCAGAAGCCGACGGAAAAACGGTCGTTATCCGGATTCTGCATCCGGATTTTTTGCGCGTCCTCGATTTTCGGGACGGGTGCCTGCACACTTTTTTTCGCTTTGCGCAGTGCATATTTCCGTACTTCGGAAAAAACCAGATCCGATGCCTGCATTCAAATACTTCCTTTCGGCAGAGTATATGAAAACACTATAACATATTATGGAAATACTTTGCAAGTTAAATTCGGAAAACAAGTGCAAATTCGGAAAATAAGTGCAGCGCTTTTTCGTCTTTTTTGAATGCTGTATTGACAATAGACTTTGCCGTATATTATAATAAATATGCAAAAAGTGTTGTTTTTTAGATTAAAAACTGGAGAAAAGTTTGAAACATTTTAATTTTAGTACTGCGTAAAAATGGGTACAACAAACAAAGCCCTTCAAAAAAGGACTTTTCAAAAAAGCAAAGAAGTGATATAATTTACGTGACGCAGGGAGTCACGAGATAGCCTTGCCGTTGCAGAATAAAGATAGCCGCCTCCACGGAAACAGCTCTGTGTTCCGGAGGAGTGTTGTTACAGTGAGCATAAAGCTCGGAATTGTATGGCTCATTCTTTTTCAGTATGTTGTAAATAGCTGTAAGCAGCATTCTGGCAATGGCAATAATCGCTTTTTTGTGACCTCTGCGTTTCTTTATGTTGAGATACCGTCTGCGGATTTCCGGATTACTTTTGACACGGATAGCACAAAGCGCACACTGAACAAGCAAGGGCTTGAGATAAGCCCCTGCACGGCTGATACGGGTAGTTTTCTTTTTACCGGCACTTTCATTGTTCTGCGGTGTAAGACCAGCCCAAGAGCAAAGATGCTTTGATGTGGAAAACACGGACATATCCACGCCGATTTCAGAGATAACTCCGATAGCGGCAAAGGTTTGGATACCCGGGACCGTAGAAACAAGATTGATTTGCGGCGTATATTTTTCCGCAAGAGAAAGAATTAAAGACTCGGTATTCAGTCGGCAAAGTTCAAGGCTATCCATGTGAGAACGGATGATCCGAAGCTTTTCAGCTTGTTCAGGACAGATTTCACCGTCAACAGCGGCAAGGATTTCCTCATTGGTAGCTTTCATTCCCTTCGTTCTGAAAGACGAAACATCGGTAATTTTCTCGGTAGGATTTTCAAGCAGCCGATTGATAATATTTGTGGAAGCCTTACCGAACACATCAGAAAAAACGTCATCAAGTTTAATGTTGGAAACAGTCAGACAATTCTGCACACGGTTCTTTTCACCGACTTTGAAATTAGTCAACTTCCAACGATAACGCATTAAATCCCTCAGTTGCCGAATATCCGCAGGCGGAATAAAGCTGCCGGAAACAAGATCGTGCTTAAAAATATCCGCAATCCATTTGGCATCCTTTTTGTCGGTTTTCTTACCTTTGATTGCTTTCACATACTTCGGGTGAGCAAGAACGATATCGCAGGTTGGTTCCAAGATGTTGTAAATCGGAATCCAGTACTTTCCGGTAGATTCCATACACACATCCTTGCAGTTGTTTTCGGCAAGCCAAGAGGCACAAAAGCGTAAATCACTTGTGAAAGTTGAGAAGCGTTTGCTTTTGTAGGTTGTCACGCCTTGCTCGTTAGTTGAAGCGATACAGGCATAGACAAAGGATTTGTGGACATCCATTCCACAGCAGATCGGATAAGCGATTTTGAGCATAGACACATCCCCTCAATAGTATTTGAGAAAAACAGGCAGGGACTGAATGCTCACTGAAAGATTGAAGTAGTTCGTCTCTCCAAAGATAAGTTTACAGGGTCAAAGCCCTACTCATTTGTGCTTGAAAGAGCATTCGGCACACATAAAAATACGGTTCAGCTTTCGCTGTGCCCACTCACCTCCACGTGCTCTGTAGTGTGCCTGCTTCCTCAAGTACATTTTAACACAAATTCTAAATGTTGCGTTACGGCAACCGGGTTTCATTCTACTTTTGTGCCTTGTAGCGTAGCGGAAAGGAATGGTCATAAATATGAAAATAGGAATTGTTACCATAACAATGGGTTTTATTACTCCGGCAATTAAATATCACTACAATCAATCAAGATTATAGTCTCTCAGCTTGGGGTGTTTGAAGTAGGATTGAACATGCTTGGGGTTATCGGATAAGCCCTGCATAAAAACGTTGGTATGATCTTCCAACTCTTCGACAGTTTTGACCGCCGACTGTGTGCCGATAGAGCGTTTCAAGTCGTTATTGAGATACTCATCCGGATTGTATTCCGGTGCATATGGCGGCAGATGAAACAGACTGATCTGCGCTTTGTGTTCCTCTACCCACTCCGTAACTCTTTTACTGTGGTGTACGCGCAGGTTATCCAAAATCAGATACACCTTTCGCCCTTGTGCCGTTTTGATGATCGCTTCCATGAAAGAAATCAATCGTTCCGAGTTGATCGCATCTGAGTACAGTAAAAAATGCAGCTTGCCTTGATTGTTGATTGCGCTGATCATGTTGATGTGCATCTTCTTGGATTGATATTTGACAACCGGCGTATGCCCTTTCGGCGCATATCCGCGCACATAATTTGCCACATTCTGCACCGCAGTTTCGTCACCCCAGAAGATTTCGGCATTTTCGGACTTTGCCTGCGTGTGGATGGCCGGATACTGTTCTTTCAGCCACACGTCAATTTGCTCAGACTTCTGATTCATTTCCTGTTTTGCCGGACGCTGAACAGTCAATCCCCACCGTTTGAGATATTCTCCAACAGTGCGGATCGGCATATCAATTTCATATTTCTGCTTGATCAGTTCTTTCACGCTGTTGCGCGTCCACATCCACCCCTTGAGCTTCAACTGCTCCGGGTTCTTGTCCACGATCAAGGATAAAATTTCTTTTTCCTGTGCGTGTGTCAGTGTTCTCTTTTCGCCTGTTCTTCTGCCACGTTTCCTCGGTTTAATTGCAGATAGTCCACCTTCATCGTATTTCCTGAACAGGTTGCGTACTGTTTGATCGGACAAGCCGGTGATTTCTGATATTTCCTTTACCGTCTTGGTGGTTTTCCGCAGCTTCAACGCAACCTTTTTCAGTTCATAAACAGCTTCCGGTGTACTCTGCCGATAATCGACTTCTTTCTTGCTTTTCATACCCTTATTATATCACAATTTAGTTCGATTGTCAAACTATTTATTTGCCATATTAATAATGCTGATGAAGTTGACTTTTTTGTGGTTGAGCAAGTCAATAATGGACAGTAAATCCCGTGTGCTTCGTGCGATCCTGCTGATACTTTCTGTTATGACGGTATCCCCCTCCCGAACATAATCCAGCATCTCTTTCAATGCTTTTCGGTCTATGTTCTTGCCGCTTCGCTTGTCTGTAAATATCTTTTCTGCTCCCTGTTCTTGAAGTGCTTTTATTTGCCGTGCTTCGTTCTGTTCTTCTGTACTGACTCGTGCATATCCAACCAGCATATAACTTGCCCGCCTTTCCTATTGCAATAGAATGATTGCTGAATTTGAAATATGTCAAAAAAGGATTTGTAACTTAATTGAAACGGTTTAACTGTATTTCACTTAGGTATACCCTAATGAAAGAGTACAGGCGGCATTTTTCAGCCGCCATAACGAATGATTAAAACTAAAAAGCAAGAATCACAAATACATCACTTAATATCTCGTGTTCTTCTTTATGGTTCTCATCGTACAAGTTCTTCTGTCCAACGATGGCAGCCGCTTCGTTTGATGTCAACGATTCTCTCTGAAACGTGGCGTTGTCTGCTGTCGTTCCTGCGTTAATGCTAAACTCATCTTTGAAGTCAACCCAATTATCACGATCTGATTTTGTTTTGAACGCCATTACTTCTCGATCCGCTTCGGTGTATTTTGCATAATACATAAATATATTCTCCTTTTCTTGACTTTGGAGCGGCTGCAATATATAATTGTATCGTAACCGCTCCTTTAATACGTGTGTCGGTTGCTTGCCCTTACTTAAAGTTGCCGCTTTAATAAGGGCGTTTTTCATGCAATGGTAAATCTGTGTGTTTCTGTGGGCTTGCAAAAACTCTTGTAGCACTCTTCCCCGAAGCGGTCAATCATAGCGTTCTTATCGAAGCGGCTGCCCATAACGGTCTTGTAGCGCAGTGTAAACAGTCCCACGGTCATTTCATCGGTGCCGGTACGGATCATGTGCGCTTTCAGTTCGTCCTTGATGGCTTCCGCTTCGGCGGTGGCTTCTTCAATCAGTTGTTGCAGTTCGCGCAGCTCCTTGACTTTCGCGTTCAATTCGTTAGTTCCCATTGTGCTTGTACTCCTTTTCTTTATAATGTTTCGTCGGCAAAAACCAGACGAACGAATTCCATGAATCTGTCTTTTTCACCTTGTCTTTTGATTTCTTTCAGGTCTTTTACCATTTCCCGAAAATATTTGCTTTGAAAAAACTCCTCCATTGTTAAACTTGACTGCGCAAATTCCATTGCTGTTTGGATCGGCTTTAGAAAATTCTTGTTTGTCATGTTGCATTATCTCCTTTTTATTTTTGGCTGGGGCGGAACCGGCGACGGTCGGCATTACGTATCGTAGACACTTTGTGTACTTGCTATCAGCGTATCCGTTCCCGTACTTCCCGGCAATCTCGACGTTACTCTTTAACCTTTGCCGGTTCCGTTCCTCAACCTTACGAGCATATTATACTACGTACATAGTCAAATGTCAATATGGCATTTTGCACAAACTACGTACACATTATTTGTTGAAAAAGACTATGTACATAGTTTATCTGGTGTGGTATAATAATGAAGAAAGCAAGATACTTGTTTTAATCGGGGGGTGTTAAAGTGGCTTCTTCTGCGAAGAAAAAAAAGTATGACATAGCGTATGCGAAAACCCATCTTAAAAGAGTGCCTTTAGATTTAAAAATTGAAAAATATGAAGAAATAAAAACGCATTCCGAAAAAACAAACGAATCTATCAATGGATTCATTAAACGAGCGATTGACGAAGCAATAGAAAGGGATAATGAGGCACAGCCAACACAACAACAGGAATCATATCAAATGCCGCTGGAATCTGACGAAGATTTTAAAGCGCGGCGGGATGTTGATAGATTAAAAAACGGGATTTAATAATATTGAAGAATAACAAATATAATGATATTAGAATCGGAGGGTTGTTCAAAATGACACTCAACAATAAATTACACATTGCCGATTCTGCGGAGCTTGCGCGAGAGGAAGAAAAAATCAGCAAAGCGAAAGCGTTGGAACTGTTTGAATCGGGTTTGCTGAATTCCTTTGAAGTCGGCACATTCGCAGGATTGCAGCAGATCCACAGCTATTTATTCAGCGAACTGTATGACTTTGCCGGAAGGCTGCGTACCGTCAATATCGCAAAAGGCAATTTCCGGTTTGCGCCGGTGATGTACCTTGAGGCGGCATTGCAGAACATTGACAAAATGCCGCAATCCACTTTTGACGAGATCATAGAAAAGTATGTGGAAATGAACGTAGCACATCCGTTCCGCGAGGGAAACGGACGCAGCACGCGGATATGGCTTGACTGCATCCTGAAAAAGGAGTTGGGACAAGTTGTGGATTGGAGCCGAGTGGATAAAGAAGATTATCTTTTAGCTATGGAACGCAGCCCGATTAAAGATGTTGAGATCAAGGTTCTGTTAAAAAGTGCATTAACCACAAAGATCAATGATCGGCTTGTCTATATGAAGGGGATTGATGCAAGTTACCACTATGAGGGATATAACGCCTATCAGACCGGAAACATCAACGCTGATAGTTAAAAAAAGACCGCTTCTCGGCACAGTAACCACGAAGCGGAAAAATTGTTGTTGACAATGCCCCTTCAAGGGACTATAATGAAAATGTAAGGTGAAGTCGATAGACGGCTACGCCCTCAAACCGAATGATTAAAGAGATAACCGCTCATGTTGGGGAACGTGGGGCGGTTATTTCTTTCTTATTGCAAGTATGTACCCTGTGGCAAATACCAGAATCAGTACCAGGATCACAAGATAATCCATGCAACCACCCCCTTGCGAGGGCAAAGAGTGTAACCGCCTACCGTGTATGACTCCACCTTACACGGGTATTATAATACATCTTATAATGTATGTCAATTTCTTTTATGATATGATTCAGCTTTTGAGCTTCAAAATGCCCACTCACGGTACGTTTTGGAAAATTTGATGATTAAGAGGCATTCTGATACCTTTTAACACTTCTGTTCAAAAACGCCCACTAAATATGTACTTTTTGATATGGTTTTTAATTGTTGATCGGAATAGAAGCAGAGAAAACCAATGCGTATTCGTTGTTTGGAAAAATTCACATATCTTATGTGGCTTTTCAGACAAAACCAAAGAAGGATAAGAGACACCTCTACAATCATAACAACAAAAACATCACATAAAACATGAAGGAAAAAATGAGAATATGAAAGGAATAACCGCTTCGCCGTTTTAATGGACGGCAGGCGGTTATTTTAGAATCGTATTCAAAATCAAAACCAATGGAAAAATTCGTTGCCGTGTTCGGCTTCTTTGGATCGCAAATCTATGAATCTGACCGCTCTTGCGGTCTGGATTTATGTTCCGGCAGCTTTTACATGAACAGAATCTTCGGAATTTAGATCCCGTAGGATTAACGGAAAAGTTAATATGTTCCGGATTAATACTATTTCTATTTTAATAAGATTCTTTTATTGAGTTATAGTATTAAAAATAGGAATAGTATTAATTATCTTATATATAC
>R27__coassemble_429_pt1 | contig 27879 bp, 25 predicted proteins | sample R27__metabat2_high_PE_029 | metagenome-assembled genome bin R27
ATTCACAATGATATGTTATAATTACATAGATAAATCAGAATTTGCGGAGAAGAACAAATGCCAAAGCATGAATTTGGAATAATGACGCGTGACCCACAGCCGGAAGAGGTATTTGAAGAATATGAGCCGGAAAAATATAATTGTATCACTGTTGATGATGATTATATTGAAATGCTGCTGCCGAAATTGTCGGTTGTTGATTGCTTTTGGCACACCTTGTATAATCCTAATAAGAATCTGGCATATTGCGGTATCACATTAATCCCACCTGATTCGATGGACTTGTTTATTGAACTGATTGATGGAGCTATTGGTACCGAAGAACTTAAAGAATTGATGATAAAAGCAAAAGAAGACAATAAATATATCATTCACTTCGGAATATAATTATATCTTGACAAATCCCGGTTTGTCGGGATGATATTCATACATAAAGTTCAAAGGAAAATAAGTGAACGGAAAATTTAACAAACCTTAACACTATTCAGAAACGATGGTACTACTCAACACGATTCGGAAAACAAACCATAACCCTATATTTTCGATGCCTGTCTAACAAGCGTCTAACAAAACAATCTAAAACACCTTAATACAAGTCGGGAAATGCGAAGACAAAATAACAAAGAAACCCGAGGAAAATCAAGGAATAAAGGGATTGTGAGGGATTACGGGGTACGATTTAACAGCGGATTATCGTGTCTCCTAAGGGTTAGTTGTGGGTTCGATTCCCGCAGGGGGTGCCAGCAAAAAGTCCCTTTTGTCTACCGGCAAAAGGGACTTTTTGAATGATGTGTCAGGTGCGGATGCATAAATGCGTTCCCTGCTGTAATGCGATTCAATATAAAATCAGCACGGATTTTTCTTATTACAAAAAATTAACCGAAATCACTTGACAAATTTAATAAAATGATTTATTATTGATACAAGTTCTTATTATCGACAAGGAGCATTTATGAAGGAGACCGATAAACAGCAGCGAGATACTCGGCAGCGACGCATGGTCTGCGACGCTGTTCTGCGGCGCGGCGATCACCCCAATGCGGACGAAATCTATCAGGATGTTCACGCGCAGGACAATCGCATCAGCAAGGCGACCGTTTACCGGAACCTGAAGATACTCTCGGAAAACGGAGACATCCGGCACGTCAAGATGCCCGGTGCGGATCGGTTTGACCGCACGACGGAGGATCACAATCATATTCTCTGTACGCAGTGCGGCACAGTAATGGATTCTCCGCTGGCATACGATACGGAAGACGATGCTTTTGTGGAAGAAAAAACCGGCTTTCGCATTGTACGGCACCGGACGGTTTTCGAGGGACTCTGTCCCGCCTGTCAGAAGAACAATAAATAATTTTTATCAGAAAGAGGTAATTCCAATGAAAACGTACAAATGCCTGGTATGCGGCAAAGTCTTTGAAGTCGAGGACGGCGCGGAGCCCGTTTGCCCGTTCTGCAAAGCAAAGGGTGACAAGGTTCAGCTTGTTGATGAAAAGAAGTCCAATCCCTATGCCGGCACGCAGACCGAAAAGAACCTCGAGACTGCATTCGCAGGCGAGTCTCAGGCCAGAAACAAGTACACCTACTTTGCATCCAAGGCCAAGAAGGAAGGCTTTGAGCAGATCTCCGCACTTTTCCTGAAGACGGCGGACAACGAAAAGGAACACGCCAAGATGTGGTTCAAGGAACTGAACGGCATCGGCAGCACCGCCGAAAATCTTGCCGCTGCGGCAGACGGTGAAAACTACGAGTGGACGGATATGTACGAAGGCTTTGCCAAGACCGCCGAAGCAGAAGGTTTCGCAGAGCTTGCCGCAAAGTTCCGTGCAGTTGCCGCGATCGAAAAGGCTCACGAGGAACGCTACCGTGCACTGCTGCACAATGTGGAAGCACAGGAAGTGTTCAAAAAGAGCGAGGTCAAGGTCTGGGAATGCCGCAACTGCGGACACATCGTGGTCGGTACCGCCGCACCCGAGATCTGCCCCGTCTGCGCCCATCCGCAGGCATATTTTGAGATCAACGAAAAGAATTATTAATCGGAATTATAAGAAGTCCGCAGTTCCTTTTTCGGGAGCTGCGGACTTTTTGCGTTATTTTATTTTGTCCAGCTTTTTGTTCCGGTAATAGATCAGAATGCCGAAAAGCACCATGCAGAAATTCAGCACGTAAAAGAACCACACATACCACGGCGTCGGAACGCCCATACTGTGTTTGACGATTTTTGCGGCGATTCCCGCGACATAACCGATGTCGATGCAGTAGTAAAACAGTACGCTCGTTCCCTTTGCGGTGCGGGATTTCAGCAGCTTGTAAATGTTGATCGGCCACGAAATCCCAAAGCACACGATCATGACTGCTTCCAGAATATTTGCCATTGATTTTCCTCTTCTTTCTTCGCCGCAGCGATCCATGTGCGGCATGTATAAAATGTGTTTTGAAAACCGGGATTTGTTCAATTCGCAATGTGCAATGCGAAATTGGCAATGAATGACGGGCTTCACCCGTACCCATTTTAATGATTACTTTATGCGCTGCAAATTTGAATGGGTGTGGGCGAAGCCCACCCGAAATTGCGCATTGAAATTTGGCTTCGCCAAATTCTGGGTTGTACTTACATTTACGATGCTTCAAAAGCAATAAACGGTACTGTCATTTCCTCTTCTGTCAGTCCTGCGTGAACGCCGATAAACTTATGTTCTTCACGCTTTATAAAAATTGACTTCTCTCCCGTTGCAACGGCAAGAAAATCGCCGACAAAATCGCGGGATTTTTTATGCGGTTTGCCGAAACCTAAAAGGCTTGTGCTGAAGACTTCTTCTTTTGTCATCAGCCTGAAGCAATCGCCGGAAAGCCGGTTAAACTCCGCTTTGAATTCATCCTGCTTTCCTTCTTTCAAAAAGAAGCTCAACGCTCTTGGCTCGATTGACGGCGGAATTTTCAGCATTTCTTCAAGCCGCGGGTAATCCTCAAGATATTCGGTTGTTCCGTCGATCAGTCCGTGGTCGGCGGTGATGATAACAACAGCGTTTTTCATTCTTTGGCAGAGCTTTTCGACCTCGCTGTTGATCATCAGAATCTGTTCGTGCACCTGCTGACTGTTCACTCCGAAATCGTGCATTGCCTTGTCGGGCTGATACCAATATGAATAGATATATTTCTGCTTTCTTTTTCCGGAAATACGGTAAATCGTTTTGCATATATCTTTAACGGATTTAACATGATGTTCCGAAAAAGGTGAAACATAATAGGCTGTATTTTTGCCGCACACTTCTTCAATTCTTTGAAAAATGCTTTTATACGGAATATATCTGGCGGCAACATTATAATCTGCCGCAGGTGTATCGGTGGCTTGCAGAGTGTTTCTGAACACCGCAACGTTTTCGCCGATTTCGTCAAAATGCAAGTCCCAACCGAGCCACGCAGTTTCAAGCGGCGAATATCCGCTTTGAATCGCAGTTGTGGCGGCAACGGTTGTTGAAGGATAAACAGAAGAAATCGGGCAGACAAAATGTTTTCTCAAGAAGTCGTTTTCGGATAGATGCGCATGGATTGCAGAGACACCCAAGCCGTCAAACAGCATTACAACAACATTTTTATTGTTTTTATTTAACAGCTTATCCAATTCGGGCAAAGACTTATGCGGACAGTCTTTTACGCCGAATCGGTTCAAAACGGAAGAAGTCACCGACAGAATGCTTCTGTCATATTCGGGGTATTTAATCATATTTCACGCGCCTTTCTGAAAACAACCGGCATATGAATGGACAAGCCGCCTGCGTCTTCACGCTCACAGAGATTGGACGGAAAAGTACAGAATACGATTATCCGATCACCATCTCGCGGGTCGCCTGATTCATGGAGCCGGTTTTGCTGACCATGGAATTGATCACGGTCAGGTCGCTCGTGTTGATTGTGGCATCCCCGTTCAGATCCGCAGCGAACGACTGCGCACTGCCCGGCACTTTTTCCACAGCACCGATCACCATGGATTTCATCAGAGCCGTATCCGTTGAATTGACTATGCCGTCTCCGTTGACGTCCCCGAAAATCACGAGTGTATAGGTTTCCTTCACGGTGCCCGTATTATCGTCGATGAGCTTTACGGTCGTTCCCGTTCCGACAAAGCCGCTGGATTCATATTCCAGATGTCCGTTTCCATCCACCTGCAAAAAGACCTCGTCCAGCTCCTGCTCGGTCACGCTGATCTTCAAGCCGTAGATGAAGCCCCGATCCCTGTCGATCACGGTAGAGGAGCCTTCGCCGGCATACAATTCCACCTCCGCACAGAGCCATACGGCATACAGCGTGATTGTCGGCTTGGCGGCGCTCCAGTTGACCTGTGCGTTTTGCAGGACCGTTCCGTTCAGAGAGAAGCTGCCTTTATTCGGATATGCCGCAATGCCGCTCGCCGCATCCTCCGCGGAAAACGCCCAGCCGCCGAATGTGTATGCCGCACCGTTGATGACCGCCTGCGTGATCGTACAGTTGCGCAGCGTGACAGCGGCGCCATCCATTACAACAGAGGTTGCCAGCATGGAACCGGAAGCCCCGTTCAGATTATACTGCACGGAAAAACTGCGCGCATTCCAGACGGCATACAGTGTCACGGTCTGCCCCTGCGTATCCGTCAGATTCCGTACAGCGGCGCCGTCCGCATATGCGGCAGTACCCGTATCAGTCAGACTCCAGCCGGCGAACGAATAGCCTGTGCGCGTGAAGGTGTTGGCGGACAGTGCCTGCTCGTTACCCATACCGAAGGTCTGCTGCTCCATCGTTCCCGCATCGGCACCGTTGCCGTTGAAGGAAACATAATAGACCATCTGCGTCCACTGCGCGGTCAGTGTAATATTGCCGTACAGTCCGGCAGGTATTGCGTCAAAATACAGAAGTCCGTTCCACGAGGCTTTCCAGCCGTCGAAGGTATAACCCTCCCGTGTCACGACAGGCAGCGGAATATCTCTGCTGACGTCGTACTGTGTGGGACAGCTTCCCGAAATCGTCCCGCCGTTGGGATCGAAAGTGACCATATATTCAGTCAGCGTCCACTGTGCGGTCAGCGTGACATTGCCGTACTTTCCGGCAGCAAGATCGCCCTGATAGCAAGCGGTGCCCCAGTTTCCGGCGCCGTTCGCTTTCCAGCCGCCGAAGGTATAGCCCGCACGGATCGTTTGTGGCAGGTTAAGCGCATCGTCGATCGAATAGCTTTCGGCATACGACTCGGACAGCGCCGTGCCGCCGGCAAAAACATATGTGATCGAATAGGTGTTGACGCGCCATACTGCATATAAAACGACCGTTGAACCCGATACAGAGGAAAGATTCCGCACGGGTTCGCCATCCGTATAGGTCGGTTCCGCCGCCGTATCGGAGGCAGCCCAGCCGCAGAAGGTATAGCCTGTGCGCGCATAAGCGTTCATCGTCAGTCGGGCTTCCGTGCCGTAGGTAAGGGTCTGGTTGTACATGATGCCGCTTGTGGAATGGTTTCCGTTGAAGGAAACAGAATAACTGATGCCCGTCCACTGCGCAGTCAACCACACGTCCCCGTATTTTCCGGCAGCCACTCTGCCCGCAGGATAGACCGATGTTCCCCAGTTTCCGGCACCGTCGGCTTTCCAGCCGGTGAAGGCGTAGCCTGTCTTCGCGGCACGCGGCAGCGTAACGGCTGCTTCTATGTCGTAATCCGTGGAATAATTCGTACCCGAAACGGCACCGCCCGCAGGATCGTACCGGATCACATAGTCCGTCGCCGTCCAGACCGCCTGCAGCGTCACGTTGCCGTACATGCCCGTATTCAGTGTGCCGGAATAAACCGTGGAGATATTCCAGTTGCCGACCGCTGCCGCCGCTTTCCAGCCGCCGAACGCATAGCCGGTTCTGGTCACGTTCGCAGGCAGCCGGACCGTTCCTTCGATCGTATAACTCTGTGCGTAACCGCTCTCGCCGATCGTGCCGTTCCCGGTATTGTACAGGATCGAATACGTTACGGGCGTCCACACCGCATACAGCGTCACGGTTGCATCGGCAACCGTCGTCAGTGCGGATACGGTTGCCTTGTCTCCGTATTGCGGCACAGTCGCCTGCGCCTGCATTGCCCAGCCGGCAAATTTATAACCGGTTCTGGAAAATGCGTTTGCCGTCAGTGCCTTGCTTTCATCATACGTAAAGGTCTGGTTCGTCATTGTGCCGGTACCGCCGTTGCTGTTGAATGAAACGGTATACGAGATCGTACTCCAGCGTGCGGTCAGTTGAACATGGCCGTGTTTCCCCGCAGCGAGCTTTCCCGCCGCATACGTCACGGTACTCCAGTTTCCGGCGTCATTTGCCCGCCAGCCGAGGAACGTATAGCCTGCCTTCTGTGCATGCGGCAGTGTCGGTCCCGTAAGGATCGTATAGGTGCTGCTGTACAGCGTATCCGAGATGCTGCCGCCGTTTGTATCATAGGTGATCGTGTATGTATCCACATTCCAGCACGCATACAGATTCACGACCGCGTTGTCCGTACCTGTCAGATTTAAAACCGGCTGTCCGTCGGTATACAGCACGGAACCGTTCTGTGTTGCCGCCCATCCCGCGAAGGAATAGCCGAGCCGCGTAAAGGCGTTGGCGTTCAGTGCGGCTTCTGCATCATATGTGAGTATCTGATCGTTCATCGTACCGCTGCCGCCGTTTGCATGGAAGCTGACGGTGTAGGTATTGGCAAGATAATAGAAGGAATAATACAGATTTCCGATGCCGTCCGTTCCGACGGCATCTGTATGTGCATAATCCGCCGTTTCGCCCTGAATGGCAGCACCGGCTGCCGTAGTATGGAAGCTTGCGGGACAGTTGACGGTACTGTCAATCGCCAGTGTCGGCGTATGATCCGTATGCAGCATACCGAGAAAATGGTAGCCCTCAAAACCGTCGCCGCATAAAGTCACATGGCTGTCAGACGGAAACGACTTGCTGTTCGTCCGGAATTTGGTGATTTTATAGGTACTGTCCGGCTGCTTCTGCAGAGCGATATCGGTCTGCACCGCCGTACCGGAAATTCTGCCGGCGCCCGCAAGCAGCGCATTCACCGCATCCGTCAGATCCGAAGCCAGCGCTTCCGGATCAATATAGCCCATGCTTCCCCCGTTCACAAATACAGATACCGCAATGGTGCCGTCCAGCTTAGTCAGCGCCAGGCTTGCCGCATGGTAAAGGTTCTGATAGTTCATCCAGTAGACGGACGTTGTGTCGTAGAATGTGGGATCCAGTCTGCCGGAACAGGCGATCGCCGTCTGCACCGCCGTGCGCAGGGCACTCTTATCGTAGAAATGAATATAGGTTCGCAGTTCCGACACGTTCCAGACCGTATCACCGCCGCAGTGATCGCTATCGGTATCGTCATGGTTAAAATAGCCCGTGCCGATACAATACACACCGGATTCGGTGTCCGAACGGATCGTCCTCGTCCAGCGTCCGTTATATTTGACGCCTTCCTTTTCCGCATCGGCTGCCCACGTGGAGGAGGTATAGGAACCGGCAGATGCAAGAAGATCGGAGGTTTTGTATGTGTTCCACAGCGCTTCCGATACGGAGGTACTGTTTTTTTCGTAGCTTGCCAGCGTAACGCTTGCCGGTGTTCCGGTATAGTTCGAGACGAACCATGCGCCGCTGCCCTCGCTGCTGTCATCATCCGTGACCATCAGACCGACAGACAGGTTCGGGATCTGATTGAGGTTCGTGTAGCGGCTTTTATCGACCGTCAGTACGGCACGCGGAGAATACCCGAAAGTATAGAAGGCATTGTCGCCGGTGTTGCTGCCGCTTGTGGCATTGTTGACATAATGCATGGACTTGTCCGGAACGTAGGAAGGATTGGCGATCTGATTCAGCCAGCCGACGGATCCTTTGTTGGAAATGCCCGTGCAGTAAAAGCGGCTTTTCGATGCATCTTCGCTGCCGAACTGCGCATACAGATCTCCGACCCTAAGACCGTTGACTGCACCGGAGGAAAACGGAAGCAGTCCGAACCCGTCCGCAGACAGGCAGGTGTTCGGATAGTACGTACCGGAACTGTCGGAAGACATATCATGTACACCGCTGACCCACGAAATATTCTGTCCGAAGGAGTCTGTGCCGCGGTCATTGAGTGTGCGCAGCGCAACACCGACCGGCTGGACGTAGGGTTTATACACATAGGTATATGCCTTGACCGTCTTGACACGGTTATCCGCCGTATCCGTATACGTGACCGTCCAGCGGATATACGCGCCTGTTTGTGCCGCAGTCATTGTGCAGGAGGTGCCGGCAGTTATATGCAGCGGTTCCTCGGAGGATGCAATCGCATACTCCGCGTTGAACGCCTTTGCCGTCCCGTCTCCGTAAGTAACTGAACCGCCGCTCGTAACCGTACCGGAAGCGTCCAGCCATTCAAAACGGATCGACGCGGCGGATGCATGGGCATAGCTGAAATAAATATCTCCGACCGCATCCTCGCCGGTCTCACAGACGATATTGCCTGCCGCATCCACGGCATTGTTGACATACCACTGGAAGGTATGGGTGCCGGCGGCATAGTAGGCATTCCACACGGGCTTTAAATAGACCGCCTCGGGCACAATAAACCGCACCGGTTCCGAAGCTGCGGAATCGGACACCGTGACCTGTGCCTGTGCCGTCGGGAATAATGCCGTCGGATCAAAGATGAAAAATCCGCCTGTCAGTATGGCGATCGCAAGCGTTACGCTCAACAATCTGCGGAAAACGTTTTTCATGCATATACCTCCCCATGTTGGTTCTATTCTAATATACCATTCTTTTTCAAAGACTGTCAAGTCCCCAAAACAAAGAAAACCGCATCGTTTGGACGCGGTCGGAAAGTTTGGCTTTTATTCGGTGCGCAGCAGCGTTTCTTCGATCTCTGCGGTGAACATGCGGTGATAGTCGCCGCTTTTGTAGTTCTCCGCAACGGACGGATCGAGAAATCCGTCGGGGGACAGGTCATATTTGGCGGTTTTGCGGCACTTGAGCACGAGACTTGCCTCGGCAAAATACGTTACGTCCCCGTCAAATACGGGCGTCAGTCCCGTTTCCTTGGCCTTGTCGGTATCTCTGCCGCTGGTTCTGCCGCAGAACGCCAGCTCCTTTTTAAATGCGCCGCCGAAGAAGCAGAGCGTAAAGCGGTCATTCTGTTCGATGAAGGGGAGCGTATACCGCTGTGGACGAATGAAGATGAATGCGGTATCCTTGCCCCAAAGCTCGCCGATCCCGCCCCAACTGACGGTCATGGTATTGTAGCCGTCTGCGGTACCTGCCGTGACCAGCGCCCAATCATCGGAAATCAGTTTGACGGCACTTTCCTTTACATCGCGGATATTTATTTTTTCAAATTTCATCGTTATGCCTCCGTGTTCAGTTTATAGTCCGTTTGGCGCACGCCGGATTTGTCCATATCCCGCAGAACTGCGCCGAAATTCACGCCGAGCGCCCGTCCCTGCGGAAACAGATCGGCAAGCGGCACCAGTACGAACGCGCGCTCCAGCATGGCAGGATGCGGCAGCGTCAGCTCGAAGCTGTCGCTTTTTACGTTTTCATACAGCAGCACCTCCATATCCCGCACACGCGGTCCGTCTTTGACCGTGCGTTTGCGTCCGGCAGCCGCTTCGATCCCCAGACACAGACCCAATACCGTTTTCGGAGAAAGGTCTGTTTCCAGCAGAACGGCGGCGTTGAGGAAGTCCGGCTGTTCCGCAAAACCGACCGGAACGGTCTCGTACACCTCGGAAACGGCAAGCACCTGCAGTTTCGGTACCAGATGCAGAGAATCCACGGCAAATTGCAGATTGCGCATACGGTCGCCGATATTGGTGCCGAGTCCCAGAACGACTCTGCTCATATGTATCGCTCCTTTTCGATTTCCACCGATGCATATGCGCACTGCGCCTTCATCGGTGCATCCGGTTTTTTGAGCAGCAAGCGGACATGCTGCACCGCCGGATATTCCAGCAGGACGGCATCTGCCGCCGCGTCCGCCGCCTTTTCGATCAGATCAAAGCGCTGCGCCGTCAGTACACGGGTCAGCGTTTTGGCGACCTTGGCATAGCTGACCGTGTTGTCGATGTCGTCCGCACAGACGGCGGCGGCAAAATCCACGGTCATTTCCACATCTATAAAAAAGGATTGCCCGTATTGCTTTTCTTCGGGATTGACGCCGTGATATGCAAAGACGCGCAGATCATGCAGCGCGATCTTTCCGGGCTTTGCGGCAGGCTCGGTGCGGTACAGTACATCCGCGACCCGTGCGCCCTGTACACCCTCAAACACATCGTGTACCCGCACAAGGTCCGCGCCGCCCGCAATCGCCGCCGTATGGCAGGCAACCGTTCCGGCAAGCCGCTTCTGCGGATCCGCTTCGCCGCTCACTTCCCCGATCAGCCGCTTACGGGAGACACCGACCAGAAGTGCACAATCCCTTTTGAGCCGCTTCAGCTCCCGCAGTACCGCAAAATCCGCCGCGCGGCTCTTGCCGAACCCGATCCCCGGGTCTAGACAGATCTGCGTTTTCGGGATCCCGTATGCCGCGCATCGCACAAGCATATCGTCAAAAAACGCTGCCACGGCAGCAGGATCGCCGCCCTCGGCATCGGCATCCGCCCCGTGTGTCACGATCCACCCTGCCTCCTGCCGACGTACCGCCGCCGCCATACCGTCCTGCCATACGCCGGATACGTCGTTGAGGATCGCCGCACCTTCGGACAGCGCCCATTCCGCTGTTTCAGGGTGGACGGTGTCGACCGATACCGGAATTTGCAGCGTCTCGCACAGTGTCCGCAAAACCGGACGCAGCCGTTCGATCTCCGCTTCGGCAGTCAGCGGAATATGCCCGGGTCTGGTCGATTCTGCACCGATGTCCAGAATATCCGCACCGTCCGTCTGCATCTGCTGCGCATGGGCGATCGCGGCCTGCGCATCCGTATACAGTCCGCCGTCGGAAAAAGAGTCGGGCGTAACATTGAGAATACCCATAACGTATGTGCGTTTGCCGAGCGGGAGAGAAAACCGTTTTCCTTCAAACTTTAGCATATGCATCCGCCTCAACGATTATTCTTTCAGCAGCGCGATCACTTCCGCCCGTGTACGGGCGTCGCTGCGCATCACACCGCGCAGCGCGGAGGTTCTTGTCTCACTGCCTGCGGCACGTGCGCCGCGCATGGTCATGCACAGGTGCTGCGCTTCGATCAGGACTGCCACACCCAAAGGGCTGAGTTCTTCACACAAAAAGTCCGCGATCTGCGCCGTCAGACGCTCCTGAAGCTGCGGACGCTTTGCAAAGCAGTCCACGATCCGTGCCAGCTTGGACAGTCCGATGACTCTGCCGTCCTTCGGGATATAGGCGATATGCGCCTTGCCCATGAACGGGATCAGATGATGCTCACACATGGAGTACAGCGGTATATCCTTTACAATGACCATTTCGTCGTTGTTCGGCTCGTCAAACATTTTCAAGTGCCGCCGCGGATCGTCCTCAAGTCCCGAAAAAATCTCCGCATACATCCGTGCCACACGTGCCGGTGTTTCGACAAGTCCTTCTCTGTCCGGATCTTCGCCGATCGCTTCCAGAATATCCCGTACCGCGTTTTCGATTTTTTGCATATCCATTTTGCTGCACCGCCTTTACTGCGCCAAAATAAACTCTATACTGTTGTTTTCGTCCGTACAGACATAGGACACTCTGTCCGTTGCAAATGTCCTGTCGGTCAATTCCTGTACCTTGCTGAGAATATCGTAAATGCCCTCCTGTGTCAGCAGCTTTTCCTGTGCCGCGCCGTATGCTTTTTCCGTTGCGAACCGCAGACAGAAGCCGTCGCTGCCGGCGTCAATGACCCGCGCCGCGACCTCGACGGTACGTTCCTTTTCTGCCGCGCCGAAATCCTCGAACAGCAGCCGCTCATGCACGTAATAGCTGCACTTGGTCGCCGTGCAGGCATTGACCGTCTCAAAGTCGCTGTGTGTTTTGCTGATCTGGCTGTCCGTGACGTTGAAGTAAAAATACCGGATCATGTTGCTGCCGTTCTCCATCACCGGATCGTCCCACGTCAGATCCAGATGATAGAAGTCTCCGTCGATCTGCACGATGTTCCACATATGTGCCGCAGACTGGGTACCCGGCGGCGTGGACGTACCGCTGACCACATAGCAGGGAATGTTGAGCATATCCAGAATGTACTTCGCCGTTTTTGCATACCCCTCACAGGTTGCACTGCCGCCGCACAGCACACCGTAAATGGTGCCGCGATAGGAGTTCGTCTTGCTGTCGTTATACTTGCAGTTGGCGATCAGGCGGTCATGCACCAGGCGTTCCCGTGCAAAGTTGGTTTTTTCCGCAGCGGCTTCCTCTAAAATATCCGCCGCGACCACCGTACACTTGCGCAGCATTGCGGAATAATCCTCGGCGTTCATCGTATAATTCGGATAAAAGTACGCACGTTTTTTGCTCTGCCGGATCGTGCAGTCCGAACCGAGGAAAAACATCTGCGGATCGTCGTAGATCAGCGCCGTATACACCTCGTCCAGCTGCTCCTTGGTCAGCACAGGCACCTCGATACGCTCCGGGAACATTTCAATCTGCTCCAGAATGGCGTTGTATGCGTTCTTTTCCGTGTTGTCGAGCTGTGTGTAGTAGTATTTATAGCCGCTGCCCTTTTCGCTCTCCACCGGCTCCTGCGGAAATTTTGTCTCCTGTGATGAGGAACAGCCCGCCGCACCGAACAGTACGGCAAGCAGGAGGAAAATACAGATGTATCGTTTTTGCTTCATGTCTTGCTCCTTTAGTCTGCGATCACGCGGAAATAGTCGATGCAGTTGACTTCAAACTCCGTCATCTGCATATATTGCAGCAGGTCGCCCGCTTTTTTGAAATCCAGCACGGATATGTCACTGTTCAGCGTGTTGATGAGTGCGGAATAGAGATTGTCTTTCTTGGAAAGATTCTTTTCCGTAATATACTGGCAGAACATCTCGCCGATCGCCGCCGACTGCATTTTCAGCCCCTCGTCTCCGAGCGCACCGCAGTAGCGCATATATTTCAGCAGATCGTCTCCGCGCAGCTTCTGCTCTCCCTCGATCAGCACAATGGCGAAATCCTCGCAGCGGTAATTGATCTGCTCCGGAAAGTTGAACGTTACCGCGCCCATCGTATTGACCGCGCGTTTGAAGCTGTTGTCGGTCGAGGCGATATATTTGTCGATATGAATCCCGTTCAGCGTCTCCACCGCACGTACAAGCTGCTTGATGCCGCCGCTGCGGTAATGCTCCGCAAAGGTCGAAAAGCTGCCGTCCGCATTGACCGATTCACGCGGAGAGAACGAACAGATCGTGTAGGTGTTGTCTGCGTAATTGATCTGGATGACAGACAGAAAACGAATATCGGTTTTGTCTGTCGTGGCACACATCAGCAGCAGATTTTTGACGCCGGAAACCTCCGGCACCGCTTCGGTCGTCTCCGACGCGGACGTACTCTCCGGTGTGGAGAAGGAAAAACCGCCCGACCGCACACCGATATACACGGCGCTTGCTACCAGAAACAGCACCAGAAAAACCGCGACCGCACCGAAAAAGCGCCCCAGCCGCAGCCGTTCCCGCTGCCGTGCCGTCCGGAATGCCTTAAGTTTATCCAACATAATGTTTCTCCTTATTCGCAAAGAAGTACCGCGCCGCATGCGTCGATGTGTACCGTATCGGCGGACGGTCTGTCCCCGCCGAGTACCAGCATGAGCGTCTGCCACTCCTGCGGCAGATTGTAGTCGATCGCATGGTCGTTGCGGTTGACGATCGTGAGCGCGCGGCTCGTTCCGCGTACCCGCGCAAACGCCACACAGCCGAGCACCGCGGAAACCGGTACAAAATCGCCGTCCGCAAAGCAGGTGTTCCTGCGCCGCAATGCACCGAGCATTTTATAAAAACCGATCAGTGCTTTGTCCTCGTTTCCCCACGGATAGCAGCCGCGGTTGAACGGATCCTCGCCGCCCTGCATTCCCGCCTCGTCTGCGTAATAGACGCACGGTACACCGGGCAGTGTATATTGCAGCACTGCCGCCGACCGCAGAAGCGTAAGTCCGCGTTCCCGCTGCGCTTCGGTCAGCCTGCCCTTGCCGCTCTTCCATGCGCCGCGTCCGAAAATGCCGTCGCCGGCAAGCCGCGTCAGCACTCTTGCCGTGTCGTGCGTTCCGATATGGTTCATCAGCGTATGAATACTTTCCGGCGGATAGTTTTCCAGCACCGTCAGCACCGTATCCATGAACCGTTCGGCGCTGCCGCTTTGCAGGAAACGCAGAATGGCATCTGCAAACGGATAGTTCATCACGGAGTCCATCTGTCTGCCGAGCAGATATTTCCGACGGTGACCGTAGCTGATCTTGTTGCTGGCGTCTTCCCAGACCTCTCCCAGCACAAAGGCGTCCGGTTTTTCCGCTTTGACCGCCGCATAGAAGGTTTCCAGAAATGCGTCGGGCAGTTCATCTGCCACATCCAGCCGCCATCCGTCCGCACCGGCGCGCAGCCATTTGCGGGCGATCTTCTGAATATATTCCGAGAAGGACGGCGCCTCCTCACAGACCTCGGGCAGGATGTCGATGCCCCACCAGCTTTCATAGCTTTGCGGCCATTCGCGGAATTTATACCAGGCATAGTACGGAGAATGTGTGCTTTGATAGGCACCGAGCCCGTCATAGTGTCCGTATTTATTAAAGTATTTGCTGTCGTCCCCGGTATGGCTGAACACACCGTCGAGCAGAACATGTATGCCGTGTTTTTTCGCCTCTGCGCAAAGTGTACGCAAGTCGTCCTCGCTGCCGAGCAGCGGATCGATTTTTTCATAATCTCCCGTGTCGTACCGATGATTGGAAACAGCCTCAAAAACGGGATTGAGATAAATACAGCTTACGCCCAGCGACGCAAGATACGGCAGCTTTTCACAGATCCCGGCAAGATCGCCGCCGAAAAAATCATAGGTGTGGATACGTCCGCTTTTATCCGGCTCCCACATCGGCTCCGCGCCCCAATCCGACCGCAGTACACGCTCCGGCGGGACGTTCTTTTTCGGTGTGCCGGAATTGCAAAAGCGGTCGGGAAAGATCTGGTACAGGATACCGCCTTTGACCCACTCCGGCGCACGTACCGACGGATCATATACCGTAAGCTGCCACTCTCCGCCGTCCCGTGCGATCCGCCCGGCGCTTCCCGCGTCACAGCGGATCTCCATCGTGCCGAAATCCGTTTCGTATACAAAGTGATACCAGTACAGCCCCGGCTCCTTGGGTGTGCAGACGATGCGCCACCATTCCTCACCGTCACCCTGCATACATTCCCACTGCGCCTGTACGACGGTCGGTTCGGCATCGTCCGCATGCAGAAGCAGCGAAACCGCACGGCAGCAGACCTCCCGCGGCAGGATCACGCGGAAAGTCACCTCCTCGCCGGCAGCGACCGCGCCGAACGGGGATTTATGATACAGTTGTCTGGAATTGTAGGGAATATAGTGCATAATTCTTCCTCAGCTTCACATGGGCGGCAACATGGAAATATTCAACAGTGTTTTCATCAGAAAATATCCGAGCGCAAGCAAAAACAGGATCAGCAGCGTGCGGTACACGTGCCGCAGAATTTTGCGCCGCCGCACACGGATATAGTATGCGTAGGTTCCGCTGTAATGCCGGATAAACGGAACGGTCTCTTTTTTCTTTCGCTTCAGTATTTTTGGCATAAGTTTCTCCTTTACGCAAACAGCGCTCTGCCCGAAAGTCCGGAAAACGCCAGCGACAGCATGGCAACGTACAGGAACACTGCCGGCGTTCCGCGGAACAGAGGAGGAATATCCCGATTGTTTTCGAGCCGCCGCAAACCGATGTTGACCAGATGCAGCGCAAGGATAAACGAAAGCCCCGAACCGATGCCGGTACCGATACTTTGCAGTACCGTGAAGCCTGCCTGGCGGTTGATCAGCGGCACGGCAAATACCATTGTGTTGAGCGCGGCAATGCCGAGCGTATTGAAGAATTTCTGCCCGGGCTTGAACAGAATACGGAAAATCAGCACCGTCGCAAAATACAGCAGCGCCAACACAAAACCGAATAACGCCGCATGCATTGCCGTCCCCATGGCGTTGACCTCGGGTATGGTGTCGAGCAGGCGGCAGAGCAGTGCCGTGACGGTGGAATAAAACGCGATCATCATTGCAAACGGCACAAACCGTTTCGGCTTGGTGGACATGCGGATCGCTTCACTCGAACCGTAGCCGCCGCTGAATACGAGATTCTGCACGAAGATCATATACAGTGCCGTTTGAAAGAGTGTGAATAAATTATGCATCATTCTCCTCCTTCATCGCATTCAGAATATCGTCGAAGCCGCCGATGCTGTCCAGCAGTGCGTCCAGTTCATCCTGTACGGAAAGTTCTGCCGAAAACAGCGGGTCTTCCGGATCCTCCGGTTCCTCCTCGGTTTCCTCCGAAGCCTGCTCGTAGAATTTCGCCGCGTGACTTTCTGCGGTGTCCTTATTCTCTGTGTTCTCTGCTGGCGGCTGCGGGACAGGCTCCGCTCCCGAAACCGTCTGCACACTGACCGCTTTTTTCTTTTTCCGGGAACGCTTGATCCCAAACGCCATTTCCGCATCGTATTGCTTGAGAAATACGGAGATATACCACTTGAGCAGTGCCGCCGAAAATCCCAGTACGATAAAGCCGCCGAACGGCATGGCAAGTCCGCGCAGGGGAGGCGTATCGAAAACCTGCAGATCTCCGATCATGCCGCTGCCGAGCAAACCGCGTACAAAGCCGGAAAGCAGCAGAACGAACGAAGTGCCCAGACCGTTTGCCAGCGCGTCGCAGAAGCTCAGCCGCACACTCTTTTTGACCGCGAAATTTTCACAGCGCAGCGCGACTGCCGAGCTTGCCGCCATCAGCGGAAGATATACGCCCGTGCGGTTGAGAATATCCGGCGCATACTGCTCCAGAAAATATGCAGCGCCGCAGCTTCCTAAAAGACACAGTACAAAATACAGCCCTACACGAACGCGGCGCGGTGCTTTTTTGAGCATCAGAGAGGCGACACATTCGCACAGGATCAAAAGCGCCGTGACCATAAAGGACAGCGCCGCGGAAACGTAAATATCCGCCGAAGCCGCAACTGCCGGACACAGCCCGATAACCTGTACCAGTACCGGATTCTTAACAATAATGCCGTAGGTAAAAATGCGGGACGGGGTCAGGATCGCACGTTTTTTCTCATCCATTTACCGCACGCTCCTTTTCTGCCGCCAGCTTCGCCTTGCGTTCTTTTTTCTTTTTCTTTTCAAAGCGGATCAGCCGCACCTCGATCGCCGGCCATGCCGCATTGCAGATCAGTATGCCGAAGCAGACGCTTTCCTCGAAGTTGGAATAGTACCGCAGCAGCATACAGATGATGCCGGAAAAGAAACCGTACAGGAAACGGTGCAGCCGTTTCTGCGGCGAAATCGCGGGATCGGTCATAAAGAACAGCGCTGCAAAAATCAGTGTTCCCGAGCAAAGCTCCATTAAAAGGGAGGTCAGGCGCGTGTGGTTTGCATACACACGCGGGAACAGCAGCGCCATCCCGACACATGCCAGCAAAAAGGACAGCGTGTTGATTATGGCGCGGCGATACCGCACACCGATATAGATCATCGCCGCCAGCAGCACGATGATGCACGATGCGCCCATGGGACCGGGGAAATTGCCGATCAGAATGTCGAAAATATTGACCGTGTTCGGACGGATGGACGTGTTGCGGTGCAGCATTCCGGCAAGGGATGTGCCCTGAACATATTCGCTGCCCGTACCGATAGTCGGATATTTAAAGACAAGCTCCGGCCAGCAGAGCGTCATAAACGCAAAGCCTGCTGCCGTCGGGACAAACGGAACGGACTGCGTACCGCCCAGCGGCAGCTTGACGACGACGATCGCAAACGCCACGCCGGACAGTGCCGCATAGTACGGAATATCTGCCGGCAGCATCAGAGCCGTTGCCGCGCCGATGAACAGCGCACTGCAATCGCTGATGTCCCGCGGACACCGCATCAGCACAGAGCCGATCACTTCGCACACCACGCCTGCGCACATGCACAGAAGGATACGTACCAATGCGCCGACGCCGTAATAATATACCGCCATAACCGCTGACGGAACCAACATCAGCAGCGCATCCATATGAAACACCCTGCCGGGTGTTCTGCGCAGCTTCTGTTTCATTTTTGAGGGCAAGAAAAACACCTCCGGAGATTATATGGAAGCCGAAAAGATTCCCGCTTCTTCCAACAATTTATCATTGCATACAGCCTGTACGGGTAATATGATAGGAGTAGAGATCAAAACGTATCGGGAGGACACCGCCTTGAAAATCGAAGCGCCGCAGGAAAACAAGATCATCGTCGAGCTGACGCAGGAGGACATGAACGAGCTGGACATCACCTATGAGGAGATGGACTACGGCAACATCGAAACACGCCGCGTGATCTGGACGATCCTCGACCGTGCAAGACATACGCTCAGCCGGGACATTGACCCGTCCGGCAGAATGCTGATCGAAACCGTTCCCACCGCACAGGGCGGTTGCGTGATCTTTTTTACGGTACTCGGCAAGGAGATCAAAACCGCGAACTTTCGCCGCATGATGCAGATCCGGAAAGAGCCGACCGCATTTACTTACGTCTTTGACTCCCTCGATACTTTAACGCGCTGTGCCGCACAGCTTCGCCGTGCCGAGCCGATCCTGCCGAAAAGCAGTCTGTTTCTTCTGGACGGACAATACCGTCTGTCCGTCCGCAGTGAACTGCCGCCGCACCGCTTTAAAGCCGTGCTGTCGGAATACGGTACGCCGTGTCCCGACGGGGAACTGTCTCTTGCCTTTCTGCAGGAGCACGGCAAACTGCTTGCCGACGGAGACGCGATCGAAAAGCTGACGATTGGGTTATAGCACTTCGTTTTCCTGCGCGAGACGGCGCAGCTTGGCGATCGTTTTTTGTGCATCCGAACTGCGGAACACCGCACTGCCCGCGACAAACACATTTGCGCCTGCCGCTGCAACATCGCCGATGTTGGCTTTGCCGATTCCGCCGTCTACCTCAATATCCGTGTTCAGTCCGCGCTTTGTGCATTCGCTGCGCAGGGCGCGGATCTTTTCGAGCATTTCCGGCATAAATGCCTGTCCGCCGAAACCCGGCTCCACGGTCATGATCAGTACCATATCCAACTGCGGCAGATACGGATAGACCGTTTCCACAGGCGTTGCGGGTTTTATCGAGATCGCCGCACGGCAGCCTGCTTTGTGAATGCTGTCGATGACCGCCTGCGGATCGTCCACCGCCTCTATATGAAAAGTAATGCTGTCCGCACCTGCGGCGGCGAAATCGTCAATGTATCTGATCGGGTCGCAAATCATCAGATGCACGTCAAAATCCGCCGTGGAATACGGACGGATCGCCCGTATGATCGGTGCACCGAAAGAAAGGTTCGGCACGAACACGCCGTCCATGACGTCCAGATGCAGCATTTCCGCCCCGCACGCCTGCTTACGGGCCGCTTCCGCCCCGAGTTTGGAGAAATCCGCCGCCAGAATGGACGGAGAAATCCGGATCATAACAATTCCTTCTTCATCTTAAAGGTTGTAGCTGCCGATATACGCCTGCTGTTTTTCGGTCAGCGTATCAATGGAAAGTCCGCTGAACCGCAGCTTGCGCATGGCGACCGCTTTGTCGATCTCCTGCGGAACGGGATAGACCGCAGGCGCAAGATGCTTGTCTTTATTCTGCACAAGATACAGTGCGCTCAACGCCTGAATGGCAAAACTCATATCCATAATTTCCGCCGGATGTCCGTCGCCTGCGGCAAGATTCACGAGTCTGCCCTCGGCAAGCACGTTGATCCGTCTGCCGTTCGGCAGTGTATAGCCCATGATGTTTTTGCGGCGGATCTTCTTTTCGACGGCGATCTTTTCGAGCGTCTCCACATCCACCTCGACATTGAAATGCCCCGCGTTGCAGAGGATCGCGCCGTCCTTCATTTTTTCAAAATGCCGCTTCGTTAAAACGTCACAACAGCCCGTGACCGTCACAAAGAAATCGCCGATCGCCGCGGCTTCGTCCATCGGCATGACCTTGAAGCCGTCCATGAACGCTTCCAGTGCCTTGACCGGATCGATCTCGGTCACGATGACCTCAGCGCCCAGACCCTTGGCACGCATGGCAACGCCCTTGCCGCACCAGCCGTATCCGGCAACGATAACATTTTTGCCCGCAACGATCAGGTTGGTCGTGCGGTTGATGCCGTCCCAGACAGACTGTCCCGTGCCGTAGCGGTTGTCGAACATGTGCTTGCAGTCGGCATTGTTGACCGCCACCATCGGGAATTTCAGCGCACCGTCCTTTGCCATCGCCGTCAGACGGATGATACCCGTTGTTGTTTCCTCACAGCCGCCGATCACGTTCGGCAGGAGCTGCGGAAACTCCGTGTGGATGAGGTTGACCAGATCGCCGCCGTCATCAATGATGATCTGCGGACCTGCCTCGATCACACGGCGCAGATGCTCGCTGTATTCCTCCGCCGTGACGCCGTACCGTGCGAAAATGTTGATCCCGTCCGCAGCCAGCGCCGCCACAACGTCATCCTGCGTGGACAGCGGATTGCTGCCCGTCACATACAGCTCCGCACCGCCTGCGTTCAGCACACGGCAAAGGTACGCGGTCTTGGCTTCGAGGTGGATGGACAGCGCCACACGCACACCCGAAAACGGCTTCGTCTCCCGAAATTCCGCTTCAAGGCTGCGCAGCAGCGGCATATTGTCCTGTACCCATTCGATCTTATCCCGTCCGCCGGGAGCTAAAGTAATATCTTTAATGTCGTACATCGTTTTTATGAGATACAGCCGCAGCCGTATCCTGCCCTTTCTCAGATTTTATACATTCGGTACGATCGCACCGTTTGCTTTTAAAAATTCTTGTACCGCCTGTGCGGACACATCCCGTGTGCGGGCAGTACCGTTTTTTATCCCGATCGCCGCCGCAGCACCGGCTGCCTGTCCCATTGCCATACAGCTCGCCTTGACGCGGATCGCAGAGGCACATTCTCTGTCCGCAGACACACAGCGTCCCGCCATATAGACATTTTCAAGCCCCTGCGGCCGCAGCGCTACCAAAGAGATCGTCGGCGTCTGCTCGGAGTGCAGATAGACGTGCTTCGTCGGCAAGCCGTTGTCCTGATGGATGTCTATATACCAATAGGTATAGCACACGGCGTCCGCGTACTGCGTCTGCCGGATATATTCGCTGCCCGTCATGATCCGGTCGCCCAGGATCCGGCGGCTCTCCCTTGCCCCACTCTGCGGTGCGCACCCGACAATGCGGATCGGGTCACCTGCTTCATGCAGCGTGTCGATCAGCCTTGTAAGCGTTCGGCGCTCCCGGATCTCCGCACGTGTACGGGATTCGTTGTCGGCGGCGTTCAACGCGCTGACGTGGTTGGTGTTGTTGCCGTCCTGTGCCAGCAGAACGCAAAATGTATCGGCAAACAAGTTTTCAGGCTGAACCGTTCCGTTTTGCAGCAGGCTTTTCCACGCGGCATCTGCCTGCGCAAGATCGCCGAAGGACGCTCCTTTTGTATCTATATATAACCGCATCGTACCGGGCTGCAGGGATTCGGCGGTTTCAAAGGGTGCACCCGCCCATGCGCAAAGGTCTCCGTCCCCGGAGCAGTCGATCAGAATTTTTGCACCCAAGCGGACAAGCCCCGCTTTTGTGGAGATCACGGCACCCGTCACGCGCACACCGTCCGCCGAAGGTTCGGTATCGACATCCGCAAGCGGCTGTCCGTAATACAGCTCGACACCCGCGTCCAGCAGCAGATCATCCATACAGGCTGCCGCGCCGATGGGATCGACACGAACACCGTACTGCACCGTGCGTTCAAAATCCATATCCGGGTCGGGAACAGACGCATAGCCGCTTTGCTCCAGCCGCTGCACATATTCCCATGCGATCCCGCCGATGACTCTGCGGTCTCCCTTGGGTCTGTGGGGGTTGAAGAAGGCGTCAATAGAGGTATTGCCGAATACGGTCAGCGTCCCGCCCGGCATGGTATAGGTTTCGACCAGTGCGGTCCGGCACCCGGCTCTTGCCGCCTGTACCGCCGCACAGAAGCCTGCGCTTCCCGCGCCGATGACCAGAACATCATAGTTTTTTCCGTCTTTAATCTTCATATTATTGCAGATTCACCCGTTCAAAAATACGGTTTGTCTCGTAAATCACGCGCTCCTCGTCGATCGTCGTCAGTCGTCCTTTTTCGAGCAGCACTTTGCCGTCCACCAGAACGGTATCGACTTCGCTGCCGTTCGCGGAAAAGGCAAGCGAGGAAATCAGATTTGCCGGCGGATTCATCTGCGGCTTTGTTAGGTCAAGCAGAACAATGTCCGCTTTTTTGCCGACGGCGATTTCTCCGGCGTTGATGCCCAGTGCCTCTGCGCCGTTGGCTGTGGCAATGGTGAATGCTTCGGTCGAAGAAATACATTCCGCGTCGCAGTGATTTCCCTTGTGAATTAAGGAAAGCATATTCATCTCGTGGAACATATTGAGTGTATTGTTGCTGGCGGCACTGTCCGTGCCGAGGGCGACGCGGATGCCCTTGTCGAGCATTTCGCGTACCGGCGCAAAGCCGTTGCCGAGCTTCATGTTGCTGGACGGATTCGTTAAGACGGAAACGCCGCGGTCACGGAGAATGTCGTAATCCTGCCTTTGCAGATAAACGCAGTGCGCCGCCGCCGTTTTGCGCGTGAACAGACCGCTCTTTTCCATCAGCTCAATGGGCGTACAGCCGTATTTTTCCAGATGCTCCTGCACTTCGTTCCGGCTCTCGGAAAGATGCGTGTGGATGCCGACGCCCAGTTCCGCTGCCGTTTCAACCACGGTACCGATAAATGCCGGCGCGCAGCTGTACGGTGCGTGGGGCGCAAGCATAAAGGTGAGTCTGCCGTCTGCACAGTTCTTATATGTCTCTATGTCGTGCTTCGCTTCCTTGATGCGGCGGATCCCGCCTGCGTCGTCTGCCGTTTCGCCGACAAGTCCGCGGGAGATCACCGTACGCATACCGCTGTCGATCACGGCGCGTGCCGTGTCGTCGGGGAAAATGTACATGTCGAGGAAAGAAGTCGTACCCGAACGCAGCATTTCGCACATGCCCAGAAGCGTTGTCCAGTAGCTGTCGCCGGGCAGAAGTCGATCCTCCATCGGCAGAATACGGTCGAACAGCCATGCGTTAAAGGACAGGTCGTCCGCACTGTTGCGGAACAGCGTCATATAGGAATGGGTGTGGCTGTTGACAAGTCCCGGAATCGCGAGGCGGTTTTTGCCGTCGATCACGCGGTCACAGCCGCGTCTGTCCGCACCGTCCACGGAAACGATGGTGTCCCCGTCGATCAGAATATCACAGCCGCGCACCATAAAACCGTTCACGGAACGCACGATTGCCTTGGTATCGGTAATGATCGTTTTCATGTTTTCCTCCGTATATCAACACTCATCCATTTTATAAAGAATACTATATCATATCCGCGCGGAAATTACAACAAAAATCATCTTGAAAAATACATACCAGAATGTTATACTTTAGAAAAATGTTTCAGGAAAAAGAAATGAAAGAACATTCTCAGCGTTACGGCTTTTTGGAAAGTGTCGTTTTGAGCATGGCGGCACTGGGCATTTACAACTGCGTCATTCAGTTTCTGCTCTATCCCGCGCTCAACCGGCGGCTCGGTACCGAGGTGTTCGGCGAAATTCTCACACTGCTGTCCATCCAGACCGTGCCGGTCATTTCCGCCGGTGCGGGGGTGAATTACGCCCGCATGGCAAATGTACCGCACTTCAAAGCCGAAAACGGGGACTATAACCGCTGTCTGCTTGTCTGCTTCGGTTTGATTGCCTCGGTGTCCGTCGGTACACTCTGTATACGCGGCACAACGTACGCCGTTTCGTTTATACTCTATCCCGTACTCGGCATTGTCACCGCCCTGCGATATTATGCAAGTGTCGCGTTCCGGCTTGAAATCAACTACCGCAAGAACTTTGTGTTCTATATTCTCCTGAGTGTCGGGTATCTTCTGGGCATGTTGGTTTTCCGTCTGACCTCTTTGTGGGAAACGGCACTGCTCGCGGGGGAAGTTCTGGCAGTATTTTATGTCCTCTGCACAAGTCCCGTACTGCGCCGCCCGTATCTGAAAACCTCACCGCACGCGCATACCGTTTACCGCTCCTGCGGCGCACTGGTGTTTTCGCAGATCTTCTGCTATTTAACGCTCAACGCCGACCGTCTGCTGATCGGTTCCTTGCGCAGCGGTACGGAGGTCACGATCTTCTACACCGCATCCCTTTTGGGTAAGGCAATGGCGATGCTCACCGAACCGATTGCCGGCGTGGCGATCGGGTACCTCGCCCGCAGTAAGGGCTTCGGCAGGAAGCAGTTCCTGCTGTGCAGCGGTGCCGGCGTCTTTGCAGGACTTGCCGCATGTGCCGTGTTTGTGCCGCTCTCCCCGTTCCTCATCGGCATCCTTTACCCCGATATTGCCGCCGATGCCGCACCGTATTTTCTGATCGCCAACAGCGGACAGATCCTCTATTTTGTTGCCAATCTCCTGCTGGTCATTCTTCTGCGCTTTACCAAAGAAAAATATCAGCTCTACATCAATATCGTTTACTGCGCGGCTTTCTTTGCGGCGTGTATTCCGGCACTGCTGCACGACGGACTGTCCGCCTTCTGCAAGGTGGTTCTGCTTCTGAATATCGCACGGCTCGCCGCCGTTCTGCTGCTCGGTATCCTCAAAAGCCCGAAAGACGTTTCTATCGGAACACAAGTCAATACTATAAAAAGGACGTGACACAATGGCACTCGACAAAAATTTCAAACCCGTTCTGCGCTTCATGGTCGTCAGCGATATCCACATCAAGGACAATGAAGACTGCGTTGAACGGGAACGCTTCGCGCAGGCAATTCAACAGGCATACAAAATCGCGGAAAGCAGCGACAGCTATAAAAAGCTCGATGCGCTGTATGTGGTCGGCGATTTCGCCAACTGCGGCAGTGAAATCCAGATGCGCGCCGCAAAAAAGATCATCGACGAAAATATCCGCCCCGAAACGCTTGTCCGTCTGACGATGGCAAGCCACGAATGGCACGACGAAAACGGCGAAGCCGGTGCAAGGGAACGGTTCGCAAAAATTTTCAATCTGCCCTGCGATACGCACGAAGTCATCAACGGTTTCCACTTTATCGCCGTCACGACGACGCGCGGCTGTGATTTCGACGAGCCGCAGCAGACCTTCTCTCGTACGGCGCTGAAATCGGCAGCGGCGGATGATCCGAAAAAGCCGATCTTCTTCTTCCAGCATCCGCATCTGTCCGATACCGTCTACGGCAGCATCAACTGGGGCGAGGACGCGCTTATTTCCATTCTGATGAACTACCCGCAGGTCATCGACTTCTCCGGTCATTCCCACGCGCCGATCAATGACCCGCGTTCCATCCACCAGAAATATTTCACCTCACTGGGTACCGGAACGCTCAGCTATTTCGAACTGGACGAGTTCGACCGTGTGTACGGCACCATACCGCCCGATAAAGCACAGGCGGCACAGATGCTGATCGTTGAGACCGACGCGGACAACCGTGTGCGCATTTATCCGTATGACGTGCTGACGGACAACTTCTTCCCGCAAGTACACAAAATTGACGTTCCGTCCGATCCGTCCACCTTCCTGTACACGGACGCGCGCTACAAGACGCTGAACGTTCCCGCTTTTGACGCGGACGCGGCACTCACCGTTGAAGCCGGAACCACGGACGCAAAGCTCACCTTCCCGCAGGCTAAGCCCGATGCGGACAGCGACTATGTCAACGGCTATGTGATCGTTCTGCGGTACGAAAGCGGCATCATCGCAAAGCAGGTCGGCATCTGGTCGGAATACTATTTCTACAATATGCCCGATACGCTCACGCAGGTCATCGACGATCTTGAGCCTGATACGGCATACAGTGTGGAAATTTATCCCGAAGGCTTCTTCAAAAACCGCAGTAAAAAAGCGCTTACCGGCAAATTCCGCACCAAAGCATAAAGGAGGAAAAATCTCATGGCAGTCATTAAAACCATCATCGCGTTCTTTCTATCATTCTGTCAGTTCCTTGCACCCGGCTGGCAAAGTCTCATCAAGGGCGGCGAATCGGCATTTTTTGAAAAATGGAACATCGCGCAGGAATATGCCGACGACTACGCCGTCGAGCTGCAAAAGGATCCCGACAAGGATTTCGTGATCCTGAACATCACGGACGTGCAGTTCACCGACGGTAAAACCTTTACCGAGGATGATGAGTTTTCCTATGCCGTCATCCGCAAGCTGGTCAACGAGAAAAAGCCCGATCTCATCACCGTTACGGGCGACAACGCATGGGGCAACATGGCATATATCCGCTTTGTCAAGGAGCTGGATTCTCTCGGCATCCCGTGGGCGCCGGTCATGGGCAACCACGACGGACAGAACACGCCGAGTGAATTCTGGTGCGCCTACCAGATGGCAAACGCCGAAAACTGTCTGTTCAAGTTCGGCCCCGAGGGAATGGGCTACGGCAACTACATCATCAATATCACCGAAAACGGGAAGATCATCCACACCGTTTTCATGATGGATACGCACTCCAACGGTCCCGACACACCGAACGGCGCAATCAACGGAACCGGCTATGACGGCATCTGGGCAAATCAAATGTATTGGTACAAGTGGGCAGTACAGGGCATCGCTGCAAAGGCGGGCAAGACCGTGGAAAGCACGCTGTTCGTTCACATTCCGCTGTACCAGTACCGCCTGGCATGGGCATTGCAGGGTGACGACAAGACCGGCTCCGTCAAGCCCGAGTTCGGTCCGGAATCCTACGGCGTCAACCACGAGGGCATTTACAGCCCCGACCTCGACAACGGCTTCTTCGATCTGATGAAATCCCTCGGCAGCACGAAGAGTGTCGTCTGCGGTCACGAGCATGTCAACAACTTCTCCATTCCTTACGAAGGCATTCGCCTGACCTACGCCTTGAAGTGCGGCTCCGGCTGCTACTGGGAACCGGAACTCAACGGCGGCACCCTCGTGACGATCAACGGAAACGGTAACGCCTCCGTACAGCACGTTTTTGTCGATCCCGCGGATATTCAGGTTGAACCCACTCTTTTCAGCGGTATCCTGTTCTGATGTACCGCAGATCGGTTTTACAAATTTTTTGCAAAAAACTGTTGACAAGCAGAAAAAAGTGTGATATAGTAATGAAGCTGTCCTACTGAAGACAGCAGGTGTGCTCTGCACATAATGGGTTTGCCCGCCTGCCGAGGAAAGGAATGTGCGCATTTCATGGTATTTGTGCCCTTTTCCGGTAATCGGGAAAGGGCTTTTCATTTTTGCAGGAACTTTGAAAGCATGCTTTCATTTTGTATACCTGACTTTAGAGAAACAACTGGAGGTGAAATCATGCCGAGTGAGAAAGTACTTGAACAAAAGAAGCAGATCGTCGCCGGTCTTTCCGATACGCTGAAAAACGCAGTCGCCGGTGTCGTGGTCGATTACAAGGGCATCACCGTAGCCGATGATACCGCACTTCGTAAGGAGCTGCGTGAGGCAGGTGTCCAGTACGCAGTCGTCAAGAACACGCTTCTTGGACTCGCAGCAAAAGACGCAGGTCTGGATGGTTTTGACGAATTCCTCAACGGAACCACCGCTATTGCCACCAGCGCCGAGGACTATGTTGCTGCTGCTCGTATCCTCTGCAAGTTTTCCGACAGCCACAAGACGTTTGCCGTAAAGACAGGCTTCCTTGATGG
>R27__coassemble_440_pt1 | contig 27273 bp, 25 predicted proteins | sample R27__metabat2_high_PE_029 | metagenome-assembled genome bin R27
ATTCGTCATCGCCCACCGTCTGTCCACGGTCAAGAACGCCGACGTCATCATGGTGCTTGACCACGGCAGGATCATCGAACGCGGCAGCCATGAAAAGCTCATTGCCGACAAGGGTACCTACTATCAGCTCTACACCGGCGCGTTCGAACTGGAATAAATCGCCTGTTGTTTTCCGACCCGACTTTTCTCGTTTTGAGGATCGTCGGGTCGTTTTTCTGCGTCCGCACTCCCTCACTTTTTGCCGAAATTCGCCCCGAATAGTCGAATGCAATTCAACCGATGGTTGAAATATTTTCAAGAATCTGGTTATTGAATAAATACGGCGACTGCATTATTATTGTGTCAGACGGTACCGCAAAAAATATATGAGGTGATAAAATGGATTTATATTTCAGCGAAAACATTAAACGACTCCGCAAGGAATGTGATTTAACACAGGAGGTACTCGCGGATTTTCTCGGCGTTTCTTTTCAAGCAGTCAGTAAATGGGAGCGAGGTGAAAGTTATCCCGATATAGAAATGCTGCCGGTTATAGCAGGCTTCTTCTCAATTTCAACGGATGATCTATTAGGGGTTGACAGAGCAAAAAATGAAGAAGAAATCCTTACATTTGTGGATAAGTTTGATAACGGCAAGTATAAAGGGAGTGACGGCTCGCTGTCGTTTATGAAAGATGCTTATCATAAATATCCTTCCGATTTCCGAATTCTTGTCCGTTATATGCACGCACTTATCAACGATAATGCCATTGCAGATGATTACTTGAAAAGCAATAAGGAAATCCTTGAGATTTATGAAAGAATACAGAATTACTGCACGAATGACGGAATAAGAATATATGCAAAGAACCTGCTGATTCATTACTACAAGACGCTGATACAAATTGAAAACAGTGGAGTTTCCGCACAGGACATGTATGACATGATTGAGGAAATGCCGTCAATTCCCGATTCAAAAGAATACCTGATGAGCTATATGCCGTTAGAGGTTGAAAAAATTGAAAAAGGCTGCCAAAATTTGTTTGACAGTCTGATGTACTACTTTGACAACGCTGTTTCACATTTTTTCAGAAGCTATATGCTGACGGGTGCTGAACCCACAAAAGAGCAAATGCAAAAAGCTGTTGAAGCTTTGGAGTTGGTAATAAAAATATTTGACCTTGTTTATACAGACGGAAACTATGGCGTATGTTGGCGTGTGGCAATTTATAACTATGGTTATCTCGGGCAGTATTATCACAGACTCGGTAATAATAAAAAGGCGATTGAAAATCTGAAAAAATGCGCCGAACTTGCAAAATATTTTGATGAAATGCCGAATATTACGGAACGTACCGCATTATTGTTTAAAGGCACAACCGTTAATAAACAAGAGGACGTTGCCGTCTATCTTGACACAAGCGTTTGCATGCAAATGACGAATCACATGCTGAATAATTATCCTTTATCTGATGCGTTCAAAGCCACGCCTGAGTTCTGCGAAATCTTAAATATAATGAAATAGCAGAGTATTACAGACAGAATTCAACAGGTGTAATCAGCAAAAATCAAATTGATGTATTCTTCGTTGAAAATGAACAGGCGAACTAAAAGCACCGATACTTTGAGAGCTTCTCTGCAGCAGATACATAAAAATTGTACTCGGGTTGATTGAGCGGCAAAAGTTCCACTCCGCAAGTCGAACCCGTGTGCAATTTTTTGCACATTCCGCTTGTGAAACCAACTCTGTACCACGCAAATAAACCAAGTGCAATTTTCTGCACCCGACGATACGATGATGCACGTGTTCCGTGAAAATACCATCGTGCAGGGCGGGGGATTGTGTCCCGCCGGAGCATTTTGGTTGGATGAATGTTTGTCGGCGTTTTTGGGAGGCTTTTTTACAGGTCACGTTTTTGCATAAAAATTTACAAACTGTTGAAAATTCCGTGTTTGCGTTCTTTCCGTAAATGTGGTATACTGTCCTCAGATTCGGAAACGGAGGCAATTTATGACAGGCGTACTGCTTCTTGACAAACCGCAGGACATCACGTCCTTCTGGGCGGCGGCACAGCTTCGGCGCATTTTCGGCGAAAAAAAGATCGGACATACCGGCACGCTCGACCCGATGGCATCCGGTCTGCTGCCCGTCATGCTCGGCGGCGCCACCAAATTCACGGAACTGCTGCCCGTCCACGACAAAGCGTACCGTGCCGTATTTCTGCTCGGCGTCTCGACCGATACGCTCGATATCACGGGTACCGTACTGCGGCAGCGGTTTGTCTGCGCTTCTGCGGCAGATGTGGAGCAGGCTCTGATCCCGTTCCGCGGAAAAATCCTGCAAAAGCCGCCGATGTACTCCGCACTCAGCAGGGACGGCGTACGGCTGTACACCTTGGCGCGGCAGGGCATTGAGATCGACCGTCCCGCACGGGAGATCGAAATATTCTCGCTGGAGCTTGTCGGTGCCAACCCCGAAAAGGGGGAGTACACCATAGATGTCCGATGCAGCGCCGGTACCTATATCCGTTCCCTTGTGGACGATCTCGGTGAAGCACTCGGCTGCGGTGCGGTCTTAACGGCACTGCGCCGCACACAGGCAAACGGCTTTTCGGTCACGGACGCACACACTCTCGATGCGCTGCGCGCCTGTCCGCCGCAGGAGGTAAGGCAATATGTACTGCCTGTGGATCAGGTGCTGGCCGCCTATCCCGCCATTACGATCACCGAAAAACAGACCGTACGTTTCCGCAACGGCGGCGAACTGGATCGGGTACGGCTGCGCGGGATCGGCGACTGCGGGCTGTACCGTGTGTATGCGCCGGACGGACAGTTTCTCGGCTTGGGCGAATTGCGCGAAGCCGACCTCGCCGTGCGGCGGCTTCTGATCGAAAGGTGAGCTTTATGCGAAAACATATCAAAAAATGTCTGCGCCGTCTGCGCAGACTCATCCTCATTTTTGCGGTACTCTGTGTCCTGTTCAACGTCGCGTTTCGCGTGATCTATGTAGACGGCGAGTCCATGCTGCCCGCGCTGGAAAACGGCGACTGGATCCTCATCAGCCGTCTGGCAACGCCCCGACGCGGCGAAATCGTCGTCACCAACACCGATAACGCACAGCAGGTTCGTTTCATCAAGCGTCTGATCGCCGTCGGCGGCGACGTGGTGGACATTGACGCGGACGGCACGGTCTTTGTCAACGGAGAAGCACTCGACGAACCGTATCTGAAAAACGGGGCGTTTGCGGACGGCGACGCCGTCTTTCCGCTGACTGTCCCGGACGGCTGCGCATTTCTGCTCGGGGACAACCGTGAAAATTCCGTAGACAGCCGTTTCACCGAAGTCGGGTGCATCCCGCTTCAGAACATCATCGGTCCCGTGTTTCTGCGGCTGCTGCCGATGCCTTTTCAAGCCGTATGAGCAGTATCTGGAATCCGTGGCACGGATGCAAAAAGTATTCCGAGGGCTGCATGCACTGCTACGTCTACCGACGGGACGCTTCGGTCGGGCGGGACGCCTCGGTCGTGTACAAAACCAAAGATTTTTCCCTGCCTTTGCGCAAACGGCGGGACGGTACGTTTTATATGCCGCCGGGCGAGGATGTGTTCGCCTGCATGACTTCGGACTTCTTTCTGCCTGAGGCGGACCCGTTCCGCGATGAGGCGTGGCAGATGATCCGTGCGCGGCAGGACGTGCATTTTACCATCATCACCAAACGGATCGTGCGTTTTGCGGAATGTATGCCGCCCGATTGGGGAGACGGGTACGACAACGTCACCCTGACCTGTACGGTTGAAAATCAGCGTCAGTGTGATATCCGTATGCCGCTCTTTCTGGCGGTTCCCGCCAAGCACAAAAAAATCTGCTGCGAGCCGCTTCTGGGGGAGATCGACCTTTCCTCCTATCTGAATGACAGCATTTCCTTAGTGATCGCCGGCGGAGAAAGCGGCGATGACGCACGGGTCTGCCGCTTTGACTGGGTACTCGGTCTGCGGCGGCAATGCATGGAAAAGAACGTTCCGTTCTATTTCAAGCAGACGGGCGCCCGTTTTGAAAAGGACGGGAAAGTCTACACCGTTCCCCGTGCCAAACAGCTCTCACAGGCGCAAAAAGCCAATATCAGCCTCGGCGGTTGACAGGAGCCGCATTATTCTGTACTATATATCATCGGGGAGGTGGTACACATGCAGCCAAAGGTCAGCGTGATCATTCCGTTTCTGAACGGGCTGCCGTATCTCGCGGACTGTGTCCGTTCCGTGCAGCAGCAGACGCTGCGTGAAATCGAGATCATCCTTGTGGACGACGGCTCCACGGACGGCAGTGAAGCACTTGCCGATACGCTTGCGGCGGAGGATGACCGCATCCGCGTTCTGCATCAGGCGAACAGCGGTGTCAGTACCGCCCGCAACAACGCCCTTGCCGTTGCGAAAGGGACATATATCGGTTTCGTGGATGCGGACGACCTTGCCGTACCGGAAATGTACGAAACGCTGTACAACGCCGCCATGGAGAATAAGTGCGACATCGTTTCGTGCGCCTATAAATCCTTTCGGGAACAAAGAACCGTCTATGAAAGTCCGCCGCCGTTTCCGGCAGGTACCGTTTACGATCACGACGGGATTGTGGAGTTCCTGCCGTATATGTGTTCCAAACCGATCTTTTCCTACATCTGGCGCCGCCTCTTTTCGGCGGAGCTGATCCGATCCAATGCCATTCGGTTTGATCCGCAGATCTCCATCGGTGAGGACACCCTGTTCTGTATACGTTGTTTCTTATGTGCTGCCCGCGTGATCGCCCTGCCGGATCGGTTATACCGTTACCGTCACCATGGAGACAGTGCCATGCGCAGCCGCAAATACAAGCCCAATTTGTCTCCGTCTCTGATCCGGCTTTACGCAGAACAGAAAGAGATCTGCCGTACCTTCTGCCCGGAAAAGGAATCTCTTTTCCTTCGGGAATCCGCAGATCGGTTCTATCACGGACACGTCCCGATCATGCTGGGCAACGTGTACCGCAAGCCGCAGAAAAAATACAGTGAATTTCGCCGTCTGGTACGTTCGGAACCGTTTCGGGATATGTTCCGCTATTTTGATCTTAAAAGCGAACGTTCCCGTTCTCTCGACTGGATCCAGCTGCGGCTTGTCCGGCTGCACCTGTATCTGCCCGCCTATCTTCTCGGAAAAAAACTGCACTGAAAGGAAATATCGTTCTATGGGAGAACCTGTCATTGCTTCGGAAGCAATCAAAGAAGCTACCGGATTTTTAGACCGCGTAATGGATAAGCTGTACGATTTTGCAATCACCTACGGTATGCGGCTGATTGTCGCGCTGCTGCTGCTGATCCTCGGCTTTAAGCTGGTCGGCAAGATCGTCAATCTTTACAAAAAATCCAAAATGTATGCCCGTCTTGATCCGACGGTGCGCTCGTTCCTCAAAAGCGTCCTGTCCGTGACGCTGAAAGTCCTGATCGTCGTCTTTGCTGCGGCAATTCTCGGTATACCGATGTCCTCCGTGGTCGCGCTCGTCACGTCCGCAGGACTTACGATCGGTCTTGCGCTGCAGGGCGGTCTTTCCAATATCGCGGGCGGCTTTGTAATTCTTGTCTTTAAACCGTTTGCCGTCGGGGACTACATTGTGTTCGGCAATTACGAAGGTACGGTCAAAAGCATCAGCCTGTTCTACACCAAGCTCATTACGCTGGATAACCGGCAGGTCATGATCCCCAACAGCACCGTTTCGGGCGACGTACTGATCAACAATTCCGCCGTGCCCACGCGCCGTGTCGATCTGACCTTCTGCGTGAGCTACGACAGCGATATGGATCTTGTGCGGCAGGTCATTCTGCAAACCGCCGCGAAAGACGAGAATATTCTGAAGGATCCTGCACCGCAGGTGCTTCTGGAAGCACAGGACAGCAGCTCTCTGAATTTCGCATGCCGCGTATTCTGCAACACGGAAAACTACTGGAACGTGCGCTTCCGGCTGAACGAAGACGTCAAGCGCGCATTTGATGCAAACGGCATTTCCATCCCCTATCCGCAGATGGATGTCCACGTCGATCAGAAATAATCGGGGGAACGTCATGCAATACAAATGGAAAGAAGCCACGCTTCTGGTCAGTGTACTGAACGCCGCGTTGGGCGGTAAACCTCCGGAAATCCCGGAGGACGTGGACTGGAACAACCTCTTTGCGCTTGCCAAGCTGCAAAAGGTCGAAGCCATGGTCTGTGCCGGACTTTCGACAGCGCAGAATATCCCGCAGGAGATACGCCGCCGGTTTGAGACTGCCTACAAAAAAGAGATCACCGCGCAGTGTATCCGTCATAACGAGGGCGTCAGTATTCTCAACGCCTTTGAGCTCAACGGGATCGACTGTGTTCCGCTCAAGGGCTGGGTCATTCAGGATATGTACCCCAATCCCGCCATGCGGTATATGTGCGACATGGATATTCTGTTCAAGCCCGAACAGTCTGGCGAGGTGCAGCGTGTGCTGGAGGCGCTCGGCTATACGGCGCAGGAGCTGGGCGGAAATCCCGAGGTCTACTTCAAAAAGCCCGTTATGAACATTGAGATGCACAAGGCGCTCATTCGGGACAAGACCGACCACTACGCCACAAGCTGGGAGCGTGTTGTCCCCGTTCCGCACTGCGCACATACGTTTTCCATGACACCGGAGGATTATTATCTGTTCATGGTCGCCCATCTGCACAAGCATTTTGTCGGCGGCGGAACAGGTGTGCGTTCGGTGTGCGATATTGAAATCTATCTGCGCAAATGCGGTGACACACTGAACAGAGAATATATCGAAGAAAAGCTGCGTCAAAGTGAACTGCTCGACTTTGAAAAACAGGTCTGCGCACTTTGCCGCGCATGGTTCCATGATGAGCCTGCCGATGCGGAGCTGACCGCCTTTTCACAAAAGCTGCTGTTCTGCGGCGTATTCGGCACACCCGAACGTGCCCGCGAAAACTATATGACTGCCGTTGTGCAGTCCATGCCCGGCAAAAGCGCCCGCACCAAAAAACTGTTCTACAAGCTCTCGCTCCTGTTCCCGAAGCTGTCCGTCATGCAGGACGTGTTCCCTGTTCTGCGCAAGGCGCCGTTCCTGCTTCCAGTGTTCTGGGTCGTGCGCGGTGTGCGCAGCGTGCTGCACAAGCAGGATCAGACCAAAGCCGCTCTCGGTACCGCTGACCTTGCGGATACGGACGCACTGAACCAAAAATAAATCTGCAAAAAGTCTTGACAAACGGCGCAAAACAGCCTATAATATGTGCCGTAATGTTTTTGGGCCTGTAGCTCAGTTGGGAGAGCGTTCGGTTCGCATCCGAGAGGTCGAGAGTTCGAATCTCTTCAGGTCCACCAAAGCCATCGTTTTTCGGTGGCTTTCTTTTTATGCAAAAAGCTCAGGAGCGTTGCTGCCCCTGAGCCGTTTTTTTATTTGGTTGTTGTACAGAGCCACTCGATCAGATCGGTCTGTTCGTATGCCTTGACCCAACTGCCGTGCCCTTCGTGCATGTAGGTCGTAAGCTCCACCTGCGCACCGCTCATCTGCGCCGCAGACGCCATTTCCACGGAGCGCTCATAGGGTACCAGATCGTCGTCCACCGAGTGGAACACGCGGATCTTTTTGCCGCCGAGCCGCTGCCTTGCAAACCAGGAAACCCCGCCGCCGCAGATCGGCGCCGCACAGCAGAACAGATCGGGGTACATCGTCAGCATGTTCCATGTGCCGTAGCCGCCCATGGAAAGCCCCGTCAGTGCGATGCGTTCTGTATCCGCGCCGTATTCTTCGATCACCGCCTGCATCCAGTCCAGAAGCTGCGTCGTGATGTGATCCCAGACCATGTCCTCCGGGCACTGCGGCGATGCCGTAATGACGCGCAGTCCGTGATAATCGGGGTCTGCACAGAAATATTTCGCAATGCCGTGTACGCGCACACGCTCCACCGTTTCGGGTGTGCTTTTCCCGCGTTCACCTGCTCCGTGCAGGAACAGGATCATCGGCAGTTTTTCTTCCTTTGTCCATCCGTCCGGTACCGTGATAAGTCCCGTCATCTGTCCGATCACGGGCTCCGGGCGGGAATATGTAATGACCTTGCCCATGGGTATCTCCTCCTTTGCAAATTTATTCTATCACATCTGCGCGCGGTTTTCAATGCCGTTTTTTGCGTGCGATCCCAAGCCCCAGAAGCACGGCGGATGCAAGAACGCTCGCAAGCAGGAGCAGCAGATACACATTGCCGTTGACACAGCTTACCCAGTCCGCAAAGTTGATCCTGTAATCGGCAGATGCATCATAGCCCAGAATCCGGCTGACGCAGAACGGTGTCCCGTAGGCGGTTATGCCGAACGCGAAAACATCTGCGGCCGCCTTGAAAAAGCTGTTGCACGGGACAAAGCACATGCCTGCCGTAACGGCAAACGGCACCGCCGCAAACAGCGTGATCAAAAGTCCTTGACGCAGATCGAACGGCACGGTGATCCGCACGGTCAGCAGCAGCAAAATCAAAAGTACAAAACAAACCGCAAAATAGAGCGGCAGGATCCGGCGGCGATGCTTTTCGGAGATGTGCTTTCGCAGCAGAATCGGCAGGAAGCAAACCGCATACCCGAGCAGCGTGCCCATGGCGGCGTTGCCGAACCAGTTCTGCCGGTACTGCACACAGCACACAAGATACAGCAGCGTCAGGGAAAGCAGCGTCGAACCGAAAAACACTTCCGCTTTATACTTTTTCGTAAAGCGGATGGCGGTCGGAATAAACGTGAACGCCACAAGCAGTGACGCCAGAACCGTTACGGAAAACGTCGGCTTTTTGTATATCGCCAGATCACAGATCAGGCAGATCACAAACGCCAGCATGTACGCGCCCGTGAAACCCCAAAAGAATGTTTCGGAGCTTCTGCGGTACAGCCGCGCTTCCTCTTTGACCTGCCGGTACTCCGTATCGTTTGCGCCGCCGATCAGCTCATGCTCCGATACGTCCAGCACCCGGCAAAGGTCGGGGATCAGTGTGATGTCGGGATAGCTTTTTCCCATTTCCCACTTGGAAACGGCAGACTCACTTAAGAACAGAAGCTCCGCCAGTTCCTTTTGCGTCAGTTCTTTCTCCAACCGCTTTTCACGGATGAACGAACCGAATGTTGTTTTGTTGATCATTTCGATCACCTCCGACGCGATTGTAGCACGACGCGGGCGCTTTTGTCACGGGAACGTCGGTCGAGTCGCTGTTTTGCACGGGAAGCGCCAAATTCCGCTAAGGAAACGCTGATTAAATCAATGTGTGCGATTGAGCGAGAGATTTTTTCGTCAGATTGCATAAATATGACGCGGCTTTACTGACGTAAGGCAAGGAATATTTGTGTGATATGACGGAAAAAGATACGCTCAAGTGTACGCATCTGATTTAATCAGTGCTTCCCTAAGTGTGATTACAGAAAAGAAGTCCCCGCAAAAGGGAACTCCTTTTTTGTTTGATTATTTTGTCCAGCATCTCGGCGTTCTGTCAAAATCGGGATCGTCGCTGAGCAAGCCTCCGGCGCCTTCATGCAGACGCGTGATGCCGAGCAGTTGGAAATCCTTGTACAGCAGTTCCTGCTCCAATCGGCGTGTCTTCGCGCTTGCACCGTTGAATTCGCCCACGATGTTGCACGCTTTCCAGTAGCGCCACGACAGCTCCGATTTGCAGATACGGCGGCTGTACACCGGATCGGCTGCGTTCTTTTTTGCTTCGCTCCAAAGCATATCCATATATTTGCGGTCGGCGGCGGACAGCTTCATCACGCCGTCATCGTCCATGGAGGAATAGATGCGCATGTGCTTGCCGAACAGTCCCGTTGCGGCAGTCGTTTTGTCGATATAGGCGCGGATATACTGCCAGCTGTTTTCGCCGTAGTAGGCGCGCAGGAAGCCGTTCATCTCGCGGTCAAAGTCCATGTCCGGATCCCACATCAGTCTCGAGAGCATATACGCACGCAGCTCCGCAAATTCGCCGTCACTCTCCCGCGCTGTGTAGTTGCCTTCCTCATACACGCCGGTCACATGATGTTCGGCAAAGAACTGCATATTTTTCTGAATGACGCCGAAGTCCGGGAAGGGGCCGATGTAGTTGGAATAGTTGGTCGTGTAGTCCCAGATATACAGATGATTGCAGATTTCCGACCAGCGTATAATATCCGCCGCGAAGTCGGCATTCTGTTCGCAGTTTTCGTCGTCCAGCGGATGCGCGAAACAGCACTCGATCGAGCAAAGACGCACGATCACGTTGTCCCGCGGCACGGTGATCTCCGGCGGCTTGCGGGTGTACTGGTAGGCGAATGTGTCGATCTCGACGTTCGTATAGCCTGCCTGTTCCACCTTTTCCGCCACGGCGTTGACAAACCGCAGCATTGTACCGGACGGGCTGCCTTCCGCCTTATCCATCGCGGCACAGGCTTCACAGCGGCAGTAATTGAAGTTATCGTTCTGCGTCAGGGAGACGATCTTTTTATCGGGATTCTGTCGGATCTGTGCGAGGACTTCATTCGTCACGATCTCCAGCGTTTCGGGGTTGGTCAGGCAAAGCTGATCGGGGATGCGTTCGCCCTTTTCGTTCAGCGCAAACAGCTCCGGCTTCTTTTCAAAATACGTATTCGCCGCGCAGAACTGTGTCGTCAGCGTATGCGCAAAGGAACCGATATAGCTGACCGTGCCGCCCTCCTGCGCGGAAAGCGAACGGTAAGGACCGCCGTTGAGCCGGTTGGCAATGCTGTATTCATGATTTGCGGACCAATTCGGGCTGATCCAGTCCGTCTCACGGAACTCAAAGGTCGGCACAAACGTTTTTTCGTAAACGGGAATTGCCGGCGCATCTGCCTTCGGGATCACGGCAAGCGACTCCGTGTACCAGCGGCAGGCGAAGCAATCCTCCAAAAACGTATACACCGCATACAGTGTACCGCGCGTTTTGCCGCCGGTGATGAGAATCTGTCCGGGCACGGTGCGGATACAGATCCCGTCGTCGCCCAGTCCCTCGTAATACACCATATCCCTGCGGCTTGTGGGGCCGACAAGAATTTCCTTTTCATAGGTCTCGGCATCGGACACGATCGGCAGGGAAAGCCCCGTGATCTCGCGCAGATACTTTTGCAGAACCGACGCCGCATTGCAGGTGCAATTCGTATTGTCCATTGCCGAAACGATCACATAGTCATCGGTCAGCAGGAATGTATCACCCGAAACGACCTCGGGCAAAACGGGATTCTCGTTTAAAACCATTGCAGGATTCTGCACAGCAGACATGGAAAACACCACTCCCATCAAAAATGCGATCAATGAACGGAACCACCGCAGCACCATATTTTTCTCTCCTTACAGACATTTTACAGTTGACAAATTTTCCGGGACAGTGTACAATATGGATGTAAGGTAGTAGCCGATAGATGGTTACGCCCTCAAAAAGCAGTATAAAGAATTAACCGCTCGTTTCTCAGGACGGGGCGGTTATTTCTTTTTTATTGCAAGTATGTATCCGGTTGCAACGATCAGTATAATGATAACTGCTGCCAAATATTCCATGCAATCACCCCCATTTCTGAGGGTGAGATTGTAACCGCCTACCGTTTCAGACTCCTACCTTACGCAGAACAGTATACAGTATCGCATCCGGTTTGTCAATCAAATATGAATGCAACATTTCAACCGTTCATGCCGTTGGTTTCTGTTATTTTTTCTTTTTCATAGTCGGGATGATGACGCAGATTGCGATCACCGCGACTGCGCCGATCAGGATAAAGACCGGCAGTTTGGAATTCGGTGAGCTGCCCGTAACCGGTGTACCGTCCAGTGCAAACGTCTGGAACAGCACGGCGCCCACGCTCAGTACCATCAGTGCCGCCATTGCAATGGCGACGATCCGAATAATCAGTGTACGTCTTTTATTCATAGCTTTCCTCTCAGATGTTCATGATTTTGCGCATACTGTCCGCGATCGCTTCGCCGAGCTTTTCCGCTCCGGCAAGGTCGGACGCGACAGCTGTAATATAAATCTTGATTTTCGGTTCCGTTCCGGACGGGCGAACGATCACGCCGCTGCCGCCGGGCAGTGCATAGCGCAGAACGTTCGACTGCGGCAGGTCAATGGGCGTGACCGTACCGGTCGCCGTATCGGTCGTTTCGCGGGCTTTGTAGTCCGAAACGGCAAGCACGGGCAGTCCGGCGATCTCGGTCGGGACATCCCGGCGCAGACCGTCCATCAGATCTGCCATCTTCTGCATACCGCTTGCACCCTCAAAGCCGAAGTTCAGCAGGCTGTTGCGGTACATGCCGTGTTCTTTATAGAGATCCTCCATCACGCCGATAAGCGTTTTACCCTGTGCTTTATAGTAAGCCGCCATTTCGGTGATGAGCATGGATGCCACGACGGCGTCCTTATCACGCGCATGGGTTCCGGCAAGGTAGCCGTAGCTTTCCTCCATGCCGACGACAAAGCGATCGGCTTCGCCCTTGTTTTCAAGCTGTGTGATCAGCTCACCGATATACTTGAAGCCCGTCAGGAGGCTCTTGGTCTCGCCGCCGTATTTTTGTGCGACCTTTGCAACAAGCTCGGTCGTCACGAATGATTTGATGACGATCGGATCCTTCGGCAATGTGCCGTTTTTCTGCCGGCAGGAAAGGATATATTCCGTCAGCAGTACGCCGACCTCGTTGCCGGTCATGAGCTTGTATTCGCCGTTGTCGAGTACGGCAATGCCCACGCGGTCACAGTCGGGATCGGTCGCCAGCAGCAGATCTGCGCCCTGCTTTTCGGCGAGCTTCAGCGCACAGCCGAATGCCTCCCGAATTTCGGGATTCGGGAACGGACAGGTCGGGAAATTGCCGTCCGGATTTTCCTGCTCGGGAACGACCGCCACATCTGCCTGCCCGATACGCCGGAGAATTTCACGTACCGGCTTGTTGCCCGTACCGTTGAGCGGGGTATAGACGAGTTTGAGCTTGGATTCGGCACAAATGCCGGGGTTGATCTGCTGCGTCAGCACACGGGCATAGAATTTTTCCGTGACGTCCGTGCCGATATAGCGGATGCTTCCGTTTTCGAGACCCTCCTCAAACGGCAGCTTGCGTACGCCGCTGAACATGTCGGTCTTCTGAATGTATGCGTAAGTCAGTGCCGCCGCCTCGTCGGTCATCTGGTAGCCGTTGGGGTCGTAGCACTTGTAGCCGTTGTATTTGGCGGGATTGTGGCTGGCGGTGATGATGATGCCGGAGCTGCACTGCAGCTCGCGTACCGCAAAGGACAGCATGGGTGTGGGAACGAGCTCGGGATAGATCCAGACCTGTACGCCGTTGCCCGCGAGCACTTCCGCCGCACCGCGTGCAAACACATCCGAGCAGATGCGGGAATCATACGCGATCGCCACGGACGGCTTCTCGAATGCGCTGTTCAGATAGTCGGCAAGTCCCTGCGTTGCCTGATTGACGGTATAGCTGTTCATACGGTTGGTGCCTGCGCCGATCACGCCGCGCAGTCCCGCAGTACCGAATTCCAGACTGCGGTAAAAGCGATCCAGGATTTCATCCTCTTTACCCTCGATCGCGCGCAGCTCCGCCTGCAGATCGGCGTCGCCTGCGGTCTGCTCCAGCCAGAGCTTGTATAATGCCTGTATATCCTGCATACAAAAACGCTTCCTTTCAAAACAATTTTTCATGATATATCATACCCGTTTTTTAGTATGGTGTCAATATTTTTTGAAAAAAGAACCGCACCTGTCGGCAAAGACAGGTGCGGCAGGAGAAGAAAATGAAAACCGAAAATGGGGGGTACGATCAGAATAAGCCGTTGAAGAAATCGTCGTTGAAGAAATCGTAGGGATTGATATACTGCGGGGACGTTGTCGCCTCGGTAACGGCTTCCTTCTTTTCCTCGACGAGCGTTACGGTAATGTCGAACTGACTGATCTGGTAGTTGTTGTCCACGCGGCAAAGCGTCAGCTTGAGCTTATCGCCGACCTTGCCGTTTTCGATCTTGTCGAGCAGGACATCCGGCGTGTTCAGATCTTCACCGTCCACGGCGATGATCATATCATACTGCCGTGCGTCGGTGCCTGCCAGAGCGCCGTCCTCGCTGATTTCGTTGATGATCAGCGAGCCGGACGGCAGGCCGCGGATCTTGATGATCATGCTGAACTGCTGATAGTTGACCGCTTCCGTATAGGTGATGCCCAGACGCGGACGGTTCGGCACATAGCCGTAGGACGCCAGAGAATTGATGATCGACTGCGCGGACTTGATCGGGATCGCAAAGCCCATGCCCTCGTATTCGTCGCTGATGATCTTCTGGGAGTTGATGCCGATCACCTGTCCGTACTGGTTGACCAGAGCGCCGCCGGAATTGCCGGGGTTGATGGCGGCGGTATGCTGGATGCAGAGCATGGTGTAGGTACTCTGAACGGAACGGTCGATCGCGGAAACGATGCCGCCGGTGAAGGAACCGAAAAATTCCGTGCCGCCGGGATTGCCGATGGCATACACGGGATCGCCGACCTGCAGTGCGCCGGAGTCGCCGAACTCGGCAAGCTGTAAGCCCGTTGCCTTGATGCGCACGACACCGAGGTCTGTTTTGGCGTCGGCGCCGACCATTTCGGCGTCGTACGTGGTGCCGTCCTCGGTTTGGACGGTATAGGAGCTGCCGGTTCCGTTGATAACGTGGGCACAGGTGATGATATAGGTATAGGTGTGGGTGTCATCCTCTTTCCACAGAACGCCGGAACCCTCGCTGGAAAGGCCGGACTTGTTGCTGGAATAGACCAGAATGGCCACGGAAGATGTGCGCGCCTTAGCAGCGATCTGCGTCGGCGTCAGCACTGCGCCTGCTTTGCCGGAATTGGACGCAGACGGACTTGCCTTGGTTTCAAATTCGGGGGCATCCGCTGCCGCTGTTGCACGGGTCTTTTCGTCTGCCTCCACGCTCCTGCCGTTTCTGCCGGCAAGCATTGCACCGCAGGCAAACGCGATCCCGATGATCACGACTGCCGCAAGCAGAACAAAGAATGTACGCAGTCCCTTTTTCTTTTTGACCGGCTGCTCTGCCGGTGCGGTCTGCTGTGCATAGGGCGTATAGCCGAACGGCGCCTGCTGATACCCCGTATTGCAGGCACTGCCCTGCGGCTGCCCGTAGGGCGGAATGCTCTGCTGGGTATAATACGGATTCTGGGTTCCATACGGATTCTGCTGCGCATAGACCGGTTGTTCCGCTGCCTGCGGTTCTTCCGCCCCGGCTTCCTGCGTCAGCTCTGCCTGTGCTTCGGCGGAATAGGATTCAATATCCTCCATGACCGGTTCTTCCCGAACGGGCTCCTGCGGCTGTTCTGCCGGCGCAAAGACCGTCTGCGCAAATGCGGAGGTATATTCTTCCTCCTGCGGCTGCGGCTCGGGTGTGACCTCCGGCTCCAAAGCGTCATTGTTATATTCATCCATATCAACCACGATCCTTTCTGTATCGCTCATTATCTGTATTGTAATGCATAAATATTAAGGATGTTTGAACATGCGGTAAAAAATTCAATTTTTTTCGGGGCGGATCGGCAGCCAGAAGGAAAACTCGGTATACTGGTTTTCCACACTGCTCGCCTTGATGCTGCCGCCGTGCATCTCCACGATGCTCTTGGCGATGTACAAGCCCAGTCCGGCACCCTTGACATCGAAGCTGCGTGACTTATCGACCTTGTAAAAGCGCTCAAAAATTCGCGCGATCTCCTCGGAAGACACACCCGAGCCGCTGTTGCGGATGGAGACATAGACCTTCTGCATATCGTTGACGACATCAAAATGGATCTCGCCGCCCTCCGGCGTAAACTTGACCGCGTTGTCGATCAGGTTATACACCACCTGCGTGAGCATATCCTCGTCGCCGGAAATGACCGTACTCTCCATATTTTCAAGGCCCGTGATCTCGAAGGATTTTTTCTCGATCAGCTGTTCAAAGCCGAGCATGGTATGGAAAATCATTTCCGACAGATCAAAATCACGGCGCTTGAGCGCCAGCTCGCCCGCCTCGATCTTGGACAGGTTCAGCATTGTCACGACCAGACGGGACAGACGCTTTACCTCGTCCGAAACGATTTGCAGATAGTATTCGCGCTTGTCGTCGCCGATCGTGCCGTCCAGCATACCGTCGATAAATCCGCCGATCGTTGTCATCGGCGTTTTCAGCTCGTGTGACACATTTGCCACAAAGCTGCGTCGGGAGGACTCCAGTGAAGCCAGATCCTTCGCCATGGCATTGAATGCATTGGCAAGATCCGCCATTTCGTTGCGGCCGTTCACATGCACGCGCATACTGAAATCGCCCTCCGCATAACGCTTGGTCGCCTCGGACATCTGCCGCAGCGGCTTGGTCATTTCGTAGGTCATGAAGTAAACCGCCACAAACGCCACGCCGAGCGTGATGAGCGCCGAAATCGCAAACATCCGCAGCACCGCCAGAATATACGGCCGCAGACTGGTGCTGACCGACTGCATTCCGACAACATACGCGACCGGCTCATCGCCGAGCATGACTGCCGTTGCATAGACAAAGTTCTTTTCCGGAAGGTCTCCGTTCAGATCGGTCACGCCGCTGTACGGCTTCTCCGCCAGACTTTCGCGCACGGATACGGGAATCACGATTTTGTCGTGCAGAAAGCATGTCCCCGTATACAGCGCCATATCACTGCGCCGCATTTCCTTGCAGTACATCACTTCGCCCGTAGCCCGGCAGATGAAAAAGTCCGCATCAATGGAGTCGGACGCCATGTCCAGATCGTTGCAGATCATCAGTGCCGTATTGGTCGGGTTCTGCTGCGCAAAATCCGAATCGACCATTTGCGCGACATACTGCGAAATGCGCTCTGCGTTTTCGGAAAGCAGAGACATTTTTTCGTTCTCGAAATAGTTGCTCGCAAAAATAATGAGCGAACCGCCGAGGACGGTAAAGGAAACCAGAATCACTAAAAAAATGATCGTGAAATATTCCTTAAACAGACCGGAGGTCTGCTTCTTTTTCTTTTTGCCCATGCCGCTCAGTCTTTCGTCTCAAATTTGTACCCGACGCTCCAGACTGTCTTCAGCTCCCATTTGTCGGAAACACCCTCTAATTTTTCGCGCAGACGCTTGACGTGTACGTCCACGGTACGGGAGGATTCTCCGCCGTAGCAGAAGCCCCATACGGCATCCAGAAGCTGATCGCGCGTAAACGCACGGTTCGGATTGCTCGCCAGATGATAGATCAGCTCCAGCTCTTTGGGCGGTGTATCGACCTTTTTGCCGTTGACGCGCATTTCGTAATTGGTCAGGTTAATGACCAGATTATCGTAGCGGACTTCCTTGACATCCTCATTCATTCCGCCGGAGGTTGTCCTGCGCAGCACTGCCTTGACGCGCGCCACGATCTCTTTGGCGTCAAAGGGTTTCGTTACATAGTCATCCGCACCCAGCTCCAGACCGAGCACCTTGTCGAAGGTCTCGCCCTTGGCGGTCAGCATGATGATCGGTTTTTGCGAAAATTTGCGGATCTCGCGGCAGACCTGCCAGCCGTCCAGACCGGGCAGCATGATGTCCAACAGAACGATGTCCGGTTCCTGCGCACGGAAGGTATCCAGAGCCGTCTGACCGTCATGCACAAGGATCGTTTCATACCCGTCCTTTTCAAGATACAGCCGCAGCAGCTCGCAGATATTGATGTCGTCGTCCACAACAAGAACTCTTTCGGTCGCCATAGTTATTCCTCCTCGATTTTGTTGCCTTCAGTATACAGAAAACGCTTAAACTTGTTGTTATAAAATTATGACATTTGTGTGAATTTTATCGAATTTCGGTATACCCTTGATTGGATCTATGGTTCCTTAAAACTTGTAGACCGTCCTGGAGGTATATGTCTCGCCCGCCTTGTACAGGCACTGCGGAAATTCCGGACGGTTCGGCGTGTCGGGATAATACTGCGTTTCCAGACAGAAGCCGGCGTGCTTATACATCGGAAGCTGCTTTTTGCCGATCGTGCCGCACAGGAAATTGCCCGTGTACAGCTGCACACCGGGCAGTGTGGTAAACATCTGCATACGGATCCCGCTGACCGGATCGAACGCTTCGACGCAGGGAGTGTCGGCATCGGACGTATCCAGACAGTAGTTGTGGTCGTAGCCCTTGCACATCACAAGCTGCGGATCGTCCTGTCCGATGTCCCTGCCGATCGCCTTCGGCGTGCGGAAATCGAATGCCGTTCCCTCGACAGAACGCAGCTCGCCCGTCGGGATGCTGTTTTCGTCCGTGGGCGTATAGTGCGCGGCACGGATCAGAAGCTCCGTTCCCAAAACGTTTCCGCTGTCGAAGCCGCCGAGATTGAAGTAGCTGTGATTGGTCAGATTGATAAAGCTGTCCTTGGTGCAGACCGCTTTATAGCCGATCTCCAGCGCGTTGTCCTCCGTGAGTGTATACGTGACGTGTGCCGTCATTTCGCCGGGGAAGCCCTGTGCGCCGTCGGGACTTACATAGGATACCTCGACCGCGTTTTCCGAAAGAACCTTTGCCGTCCAGAGCGCGTGGGAAAACTCTCCGCCGCCGTGCAGACAGGTGATGTCCTTTTCATTGCAGACGACCTGATACGTTTCGTCCCCGACGGTAAATTTTCCGCCTGCGATACGGTTTGCGTATCTGCCGACCAGAACGCCCTGATAGTCGGAACGCTCCTCGAAGCCTTCCACATCATCAAAGCCGACCAGCACGTCTTTTTCCTTGCCGTGCTTGTCCTTTACATACAGCGCCTGCAAGGTGCCGCCGTAGGTCAGCACCACGGCGCGCATTCCGTTTTTATTGGCGATCGTATAGGCATAAACATCCTTGCCCGCTTTCGTTGTTCCGAAAAAACTTTTTTCAATGCTCATGTTTATTCCTCTTATATCTCGTAGCAATTCCCGTCCATGGTGATTTCGACCGCATCTCCGAAAGCTGCTTTGGCGCGTGCAAGTGCTGCTTCGGGATCGCGCATGATGTAGCCGCCGTGATGCACAAAGAACAGCCGCTTGACGGTCTTTCCCGTTTCTATAACCCCTGTGCAGACGTCCTCGATCTGGTGATGTCCCGTTTCCACAAGGAATACATCGCTTGTTTCCGGCAGAATACGCGGCAGATCATCGATGCACATATCCCCCGAAAACGTGATCGTTTTTCCCTCGCACCGGATTTGGTACGCATAGGAGATCGGCTCGCCGTTTTCGCCTTTGATATGATTCGTATATACCGCCGTCACGGAAATGTCCCCGTTGTCGAACAGCAATCCGTCCTGTACGGGATAGATCGTGTGCGTATGTTCACAGACAAAGCCGCCCTCCGAATTGCGCAGGACCATCATAAAGCCGTCCACCGTTTCGCGGCTGGGCGTGTAGATATCAATGTTGCCGCCGGACAGCGGTGCTTTGCGCACGAATGTCATCTTGCGGATATACCACAGCAGATTTCCGAGTCCGCCCACATGATCCATGTGCGGATGCGTGATAAAGACGGCGCGCGTTTTCAGAAGATCGACCCCGCTCAGGTGCGCCGTATAGCCGGCACATTCGCCTGCGTCGAAGAAGTAAACGCCCTTTTCGGTTTCGATTGCCAGTGATGTGTGGTGGTGCTTCGGGAAAGGTTCTGTTCCTGCCGAGGTACCGAGAGTAAATAATTTCATTTCTTACACCTCATAAAAAGATTTAAATGCGCGGTATGCCATGTAAACATCCAGCTTGGAAACGACCTCGAACGGTGCGTGCATGGAAAGCACCGGAACGCCGACGTCCACGACATCCACGTCAAGATTGGCAATATACTTTGCGACTGTTCCGCCGCCGCCTGCGTCCACGGCGCCCAGCTCGCCCTGCTGCCAGATAACGCCGGCATTGTCGAGCGTCTGCCGCACGAAGCTCATATATTCCGCCGAAGCGTCGGACGTGCCGCCCTTGCCGCGTGCGCCGGTATATTTGGTGATGACCACGCCGCGGTTGATATAGGACGCATTTTTCTTTTCCTGCACGGACGGGAACGTCGGATCGAACGCCGCGTTCACATCGGCGGAAAGGCACTTGGAGCGGCGCAGCACCTCATAGCCGCGGCAGCCGTCCATCTTCGCAAGATCCTCGATAAAGTACCGCATGTACGCGGATTCCAGTCCCGTGTTGCCGTCGCTGCCGGTTTCTTCCTTGTCGGTCAGCACGGTAAGACAGGTATATTCGGGCGCTTCCACATCAAACGCCGCCATTGCGGACGGATATGCACAAACACGGTCGTCATGTCCGTAACCGCCGATCATGCTGCGGTCAAAGCCGATGTCGCATACCGGCATGACAGGTACTGCTTCCAGCTCTGCGGAAATAAAATCCTTTTCGGTGATGCCGTATTTTTCGTTGAGAATTTTCAGGATGTTCAGCTTTACAAGCTCGCTGCCCTTGTCACTGCGGAACGGACGGCTGCCGACCAGAATGTTCAGCTCCTCGCCCTTGATGCCGTCCGCCAGTGTACGCTTTTCCTGCTCACGTGCCAGATGCGGCAGCAGATCCGTGATGACAAATTTCGGCTCGTCCTCTTTTTCACCGACGGAAACGGTCACACCCGTACCGTCCTTGCGATACACTACGCCGTGCAGAGACAGCGGGATCGTGACCCACTGATACTTTTTGATGCCGCCGTAATAATGCGTTTTGAACAGCGCGATCTCGCTGTCCTCATACAAGGGGCTGGGCTTTAAGTCCAGACGCGGAGAGTCAATGTGTGCCGCCGCAATGCGCACGCCCTCTTTGACGGACTTCTTGCCGAACACCGCCAGGATGATCGCTTTGCCGCGGTTGTTGTAATAGACCTTATCGCCTGCCGCGTACTTCTTTTCGCTGTCGAACGGTACAAAGCCCTTCGCTTCGGCTGCTGCAATCATAAAGCTGACCGCTTCGCGCTCCGTCTTTGCGGACCGCAAAAAATCCATATAGCCGGCGCAGAAAGCATCTGCCGCCTGCATGTCCGCGTCGTCGATCTGCTTACATGCATGTTCGGGTGCATAGAAAAGCTCCTCGGTCAACTGTTCCGCTGCTGTTTTTTCTTCCATGATCTCAAACTCCTTTATTCTTAGTCCGTATTTTCTTCGTATAAATTTTGGTAGATACGCATGGCGCGATCCACCTTTTGTACATAGTGTGCCGTGTCCCGGTAGGGGATATTCCGAAGTGTTTTGCCGTCCGCAGAGTACTCCGACCTTTGCAGCCACCAATGCACGCAGGTACGCCCTGCATGGTACGCCGCGATCGCCGTATCGGTATCGCCGAAATCCTCCAGCAGAAACCGCAGCATATAGGTGCCGCACCGGATCGCCGTGTCGGCATCCTGCAATTCTTCAAACGCATAGGACGTCCCCATGCGCATATTCAGCCAGTCGAGCGTTTCCGGCATGATCTGCATCAGCCCCGACGCACCGACACCGGATCGGGCGTCCGTCCGAAAGGAGCTTTCCGTGCGGATCACGGCATAAATCAGTTCCTTGTCCACGTCATATTCTGCGCTGTATTTTTCCACGATATCCGCATACCGCTGCGGGTACAGAACCTCCGTCAGACTGCGGCAGCCCTTTGCCGCCGCAAAGCCGAGTATCAGGATCAGTATAAAAGCTGCCAGCGTTTTCTTCATGCATCTGCCCTTTCCGTGATTTTTCGGAGCTGATCCTCCATATCAAACGGTGCGTAGTTCTGAATGACCACATCTGCGGCATCCAGATAAAATGCATCGTCCTTCTGCGCATTCATGCGCAAAAGCGCGTCTGCTTCGGAAATGCCGTCGCGCGCCATGATGCGGCGCAGACGCATGTCCTTCGGCGCCATGACGACGGCGACAAAATCGCACTTTTTGTCGATACCGCTCTCGATCAGTGCGGCGGCATCGACAACGGCGCCGCGGCAATCCGGATGCGCGGCAATGCCGTCAAACAGGATTTTCTCGATCGCCGGATGCATCAGCGCGTTGAGACGCGCCGTATTTTCGGGAGAAGCAAACGCGCGGCGCGCCAGCTCCCGACGGTTCAGAACACCGTCCTCCAGGATGTCCGCACCGAATGCTTCCGCAAGCTCTGCCGGAAGCACAGACCCCGGCTGCACACATTCCCGTGCCGCCGCGTCCGCGTCCGCAATATAATATCCCATTTCCCGCAGCCGATCGGACACCGTGGATTTTCCCGCGCCCGTCGGTCCGGTCAAGCCGATGATCTTCATTGTATCACAATTCCTTTGCACTGTGGTTCCTTAAGAAACCGCTGATTAAATCGAGGCGTGCGATGGAGTGAGAGATTTTTTCGTCAGATTGTATAAATTTGACGCCGCCTTACTGCCGTAAGGCAAGGAAAATTTGTGCAAGATGGCGGATAAAGATCCGCTCCAGCGTGCGCATTGGATTTATTCAGTGGTTTCTTAAATATCCCCGGGTTCCATAAGCATCCATGTATCGGCGCAATGGAACGCGATGCCGTAGCCTTTTTCGGGATGGACAAGCGCAAGTTTTTTGTAAATGCGCGACATTTTGAGGTACATGATCGCCATATCCTCCTCATAGAAAGATACGCAGTCATCGTTGCAGTCGTACAGTCCCGTTTCGGCACCCAGAATGATTTTACAGTTCTGCCGCAATGCCGCCTGATAGCCCTCTTTCCCATAGCGCCATATTCCATCGGTCGTATCGCGGTAGCTCATCATGGCAAGGCAGTCCACATGACTTGCATACATATCATAAATATTGCCCTTGACGCCGTCCATTTCAAACTGCGTTTCCGTTTCCAGGCGCGGCGCTACGTCCACGGCAAGATAAATGCCTTTTTCACGCACGGCATTGAACTGAGAAATCAGGTTGTAAACGAACTGCTCGGTTGTTTTTCCCTCAACATCTAAGTGTATGCCGTTCATATCATCGTCCGGATATTTCTCCGTATAGGCAAGATAATATGCGCAGATCTTTTCGAGGTCGGAATTTTTCTTTTCCGCAAGATCCGGGTCATCGTACAGCAACGCAACTTTCATTCCGCAGTCATTTGCCGCTTTTACAAAGCTGTGGACCGCCTCATCCTGTCCCCAGATCAACTGATACATACCGTAATAATAGACTTCGTTTACCCCGTTTTTTTCAAGGAACCGAAGCAGGGAATCTCTTTTTTCGGTATCCTGCGCACCGTTGAAGTCCCACCACCATGTACCGCAAACGGAATCGTCATCACGCTGACGGAAGCTGATATACGGGATTGTATCCGCGCCCGCTTCGTAAGGCGCGCGGCTTTGAATTTCCGCATATGTGCAAAGATTTGCAGGAATACCGATTGTGGTGAAAAAGGCCACAAGAACGGAGATGATTGTTTTGACGGTTTGGATAAACATAATATTATTCCTCCATTTCACAAATTCACAACCCGAAATGCCGCGGCACGCAGCAGACGGTTGAGCACCGCCATATCCACACCGTTTCCGTCCGGACAGCGGATGAGGACGGTTTTGTACCCCTGAATGTCCGCCTGACGCAGTACATCAAAAATGGCGTGGGCATGGGCGCTTTCGTCCTGCTTGCCGCCGATGGAAAACACGGGATTGCGGAACAGCGTTTCTTCGCCGTCAAAGCACACGACCGCCGTGGATGCCGGATCGTACTGCCGCACAAACGCGGCAAACTTTTCGATTTCCCCTTTTACCAATAATACGTCGGCGTCGGGGGAATAATGCTTATATTTCATGCCGGGAGATGCAGGCTGTTCACCCGGCTTCAGTTCTCCGAATACAGCGTCGTCGATCTCGACCTCACCCAGCACCGCGCAAAGCTGCGCATAGGTAATGCCGCCCGGCCGCAAAAGGCGCGGCTTTTGCGTGCAGAGTGTAATGACGGTGGATTCCACGCCTACCGCACACTGTCCGCCGTCCACGATCATGTCGATTTTGCCGTCCATGTCGTGCAGCACATGCTGCGCGGTCGTGGGACTGGGCTTGCCGGAGGTGTTGGCGGACGGCGCCGCAAGCGGCACACCTGCCGTGCGGATGATCGCGTTGGCGATCGGATGCGACGGCATACGGATCGCAACGGTTTTTTGCCCGCAGGTCACTTCCTCGGGGATACAGTCCGCTTTGGGCAGGATGATCGTCAGCGGACCGGGCCAATAGCTTTCGGCAAGCGCCTTCGCCTGCGGTGGGATCTCACGCACCAGTGCGGGCAGCTCCTCCATGCAGCTGATATGCACGATCAGCGGATTGTCCTGCGGTCTGCCCTTTGCCAGGAAAATTTTTCTGACTGCTTCACCGTCCAGTGCGTTGGCGGCAAGTCCGTAGACCGTTTCCGTCGGGATGCCGCACAGTCCGCCTTCCCGCAGCACTTTGCCTGCCTGTTCGAGCTTGTCCGTTTCGCCCGGACTTTCTATTTTTAAAAATGTTGTTTTCATATCACTGTTCCTTCATGGAACCGCTGATTAAATCAAGGTGCGTGATGGAGCGAGAGATTTTTGCGTCAGATTGCATAAATAGGACGCCGCCTTACTGACGTAAGGCAAGGAGTATTTGTGTAATATGGCGGAAAAAGATCCGCTCCAGCACGGGCATTGAATTTAATTAGTGGTTCCTTAATTTTTCCGCTGTGTCTGCCGTGATGATCGCGTCGATCAGCTCGTTCAGGTCGCCGTTGAGGATCGCTTCGAGCTTGTAGAGCGTCAGCCCGATGCGGTGATCGGTCACACGTCCCTGCGGATAATTGTAGGTGCGGATACGTTCGCTGCGGTCGCCTGTTCCGACCTGCGCACGGCGCTCGCCCGCAATGGCGGCATTCTGCTTTTCCCGTTCCGCTTCCAGTATTCTGGATCGCAGGATTTTCATTGCCTTATCTTTATTCTTGTATTGACTGCGTTCATCCTGACATTCCACGACCGTACCTGTCGGCAGATGCGTGATGCGGATGGCGGAATCGGTTTTGTTGATGTGCTGCCCGCCCGCACCGCTGGAGCGGAACGTGTCGATCTGTAAATCCGCCTCGTTGATCTCCACATCCACATCCTCCGCCTCGGGCAGAACGGCAACCGTCACGGTCGATGTCTGGATGCGTCCCTGACTTTCCGTCACGGGAACACGCTGCACACGATGCACACCGCTTTCAAATTTAAAGCGCGAGTACGCACCGTCCCCCTCGATCATAAAGCTGACTTCCTTAAAGCCGCCCAGCTCCGTTTCGTTGGCATAGACGATCTCGGAACGAAAGCCGCAGAGTTCGGCATACATCGTATACATGCGGTATAAAACGCCTGCAAAGAGTGCGGCTTCTTCACCGCCTGCACCGCCGCGAATTTCCACAATAACGTTGCGTTCATCGTTCGGGTCCTTGGGCAGCAGCAGAATTTTCAATTCCTCCGAAAGTGCTTCGGCATCTGCGCGCGCCGTTTCCAGCTCCTCGACGACCATTTCCCGAAAGTCTTTTTCCAGTCCGCCCTCGTCCAGCATCGCTTTGGCTTCCTCTGCCGCGGAAGCCGCCGTCCTGTACCGCCGGAACGTTTCCACGATTGGCGTCAACTGCTTGATCTCCCTGGATATTCTTGTATATTCCTCCATGTCCGAAATGACAGCCGGATCGCACATTTTTTCGTTCAGCGCTTCGAATTTCTGCTCGATACTCAGTAATTTATCAAACATATTTCCTCCGTCAAGGTATGGATTGGGATAAACTGCATACGCTATTGCGGACGCTCGATCTTGCGGATGCTCGATTCGATCTTGCTGCGGCGCACCATGACCTCATGCCCGCAGGTCAGACACCGGATGCGGAAATCCATCCCGACCCGCAGTACCTCAAACCGGTTGCCGCCGCAGGGATGATTTTTCTTGCAGAGGATAATGTCGCCGATCTGCACATCCATAAAAACGCCTCCAGCATAAACTATACCTATTTATTATAGCACAACCATCGGCAAATGTATATAAATTTGAGAATTTTTTCTTTTTCCGAGCCATATACATAGGGCAAAGGGAAATTTTGGAAAGGTGGACGTATCATGAATTTATCGCAGGACATGAAAAAGGAATATATCAGTACAAAACAAAAGATGAGCGGCTTTTTGCCGGAGGGCATGCTGATCCATACGCCGGCAAATCACCGCGCACTTTCTTCTGTATACAGTCTGCACGAAGCTCTTGCCGACGGCAGAACGCTTGAAGGGCGTGTTGTTCTCTGCGACAGCGGCCATGATCTGCATGTGGATCTCGGCTGCATGAAAGGCGTCATACCCCGTGAGGAAGGCGCGCTCGGCATAGAGAACGGTACCGTGCGGGACATCGCGCTGATCTCCCGTGTCGGCAAACCCGTTCAGTTCCGCGTGATCGGATTTGAGTCGGACGGCACGGAAACGCACGCCATACTCAGCCGCAAAGCGGTACAGGCGGACTGCGTGCGGCAATATGTCCGCACACTGATCCCGGGAGATGTGATCGGCGCGAGAGTTACGCATCTGGAATCGTTCGGCGTATTTGCGGACATCGGCGCGGGCTTGAGCGCACTCATGCCCATTGACAGCATTTCCGTTTCACGTATTCCACACCCGAATGTGCGCTTTTCTCCCGGGCAGGATATTCGCGCCGTGGTCAAGGGTATCGACGCACTCGACCGTATCACGCTCACGCATAAGGAGCTGCTCGGCACTTGGGAACAGAACGCGGAGGATTTTGAAGCGGGGCAGACGGTGCCGGGCATCGTGCGCAGTGTGGAGAAGTACGGCATCTTCGTGGAACTGACGCCGAACCTTGCCGGACTCGCGGAATATGCGGAGGGTATCGAACCCGGTCACGCCGCAGGTGTCTATATCAAAAGTATTCTGCCCGAACGCATGAAAATCAAGCTCATTGTCGTGGACACGTTTGCCGAAACACCGCCGCCGACCGCACCGCGGTACTTCACCGACTGCGAACATCTCGACCGCTGGATCTACTCCCCGGACTGCTGTGACAAAACAATAGAAACTGTTTTTTGAAAATTGAGAGGCTATAAACCCACAAGAGGCTGCCGTTCATAGGCTTTCCTATTTTCGGCAGCCTCATACTATTTTTAGGCGGTATTTATGCAGATTAAGCCCACAGCAAATCATCGGATTTTTCGGTACGCACTGGTTTCGCTTAATCGAGCCATACATATTAAACATTAAACACGTGCAGTTTTCTGCACTCTTTCGATGCGCACGGGAACCCCATTCAAGATATAGACAGATAATAAGGGTAAGAGGACAAGATATGGGGCGCGGAACATGAAACGCACGGGATAGTTGAAAAGAGGGCA
>R27__coassemble_450_pt1 | contig 26536 bp, 20 predicted proteins | sample R27__metabat2_high_PE_029 | metagenome-assembled genome bin R27
CAATAACATGGATAAGGAAGGCGCGACAGTTGACCGCATCATGCAGCAGCTGACGGAGTATGAGCTGGTTCCCGAGGAGTGGGGCGGCGACACGATCTGCGTTCCCGTTTCCGCAAAAACACATATGAATATCGACAAGCTGCTGGAATCCATCCTTCTGGTAGCAGAGATGCAGGAGCTGAAAGCCAATCCCGACAGAGCGGCAAAGGGTATCGTCATTGAGGCACGTCTCGACAAGGGCAGAGGTCCCGTCGCAACGCTGCTTGTTCAGAACGGTACGCTCCGCAGCGGAGATGTTATTGTTGCCGGTCAGGCAGTCGGCCGTGTCCGTGTGATGACCGACGATCGCGGCAAGACCGTCAAGAAGGCGGGCCCGTGTGTGCCGGTCGAGATCACCGGTCTTGCGGATGTGCCGCAGGCGGGCGATGCGTTTGACGCCGTTTCCGATGAACGTCTGGCGCGTGAGCTGGTCGAGCAGAGAAAGCAGCAGGCCAAGGAAGAACAGTTCAAGCAGTTTGAAAAGGTCACACTGGATACGCTGTTCGATTCTTTGCAGGCGGGCGAGCTGAAGGATCTGAACGTGATCGTCAAGGCGGACGTACAGGGTTCCGCAGAAGCGGTCAAGCAGAACCTCGAAAAGCTGTCCAACGACGAAGTCCGTGTGCGCATCATCCATGCCGGTGTCGGCGCCGTCAACGAATCCGACGTCATGCTTGCCAATGCGTCCAACGCGATCATCGTCGGCTTCAACGTCCGTCCCGATCCGGTGGCAACGATCAACGCCGAAAAGGAAGGCGTCGAAATGCGCATGTACCGTGTCATTTACGACTGCATCGAGGAAATTCAGGCGGCAATCAAGGGTATGCTTGCGCCGAAGTACCGCGAGGTCGAGCTGGGCAGAGCGGAGATCCGCCAGGTCGTGCATATTTCCTCCGTCGGCAATATCGCCGGCTGCTATGTCCAGAACGGCAAGATCACCCGCAACAGCAAGATCCGCGTTGTGCGTGACGGCATCGTCATTACCGAGGACGAGATCGCTTCGCTGCGCCGTTTCAAGGATGACGTCAAGGAAGTCAACTCCGGCTACGAATGCGGCATCGGTCTGAATAAATACAACGACATCAAGGAAGGCGACATCTTCGAAGCATATATCATCGAAGAATACCGCGATTGAGGATAAATCATGGCAGGACACAGAGTAGACAGGGTGTCGGAGGACATCCGGCGCGAGATCATGGCGGTGATCCGGGAGCTGAAGGATCCCCGTGTGCAGGATAAGCTGCTGACGGTCGTGCGTGTCGAGGTCAGCTCCGATGCTTCTTACGCAAAGGTTTATATCAGCGCCATGGAGGGACTGGAAACGGCAAAAACAGCCGTCAAGGGTCTTGTCAGTGCGACGGGTTATATCCGCCGTGAGGTCGGCAAAAATCTGCATCTGCGCAAAACGCCGGAGCTGAAATTTGTCGCCGACGACTCCATAGCGCAGGGCATGGGTATTGTTAAAATGATGGAAGATCTGCACACAGATGCAGAATAAAGGAACGAAAGAACGATGAAGATCACTCCGGAAGAAGCGGCAAAGCTGCTGCTCGAACAGGATAATATTCTGATCCTCAACCACGCACATCCCGACGGGGACACGCTCGGCAGCGGCTATGCGCTGTGCAGGGCGCTGCTGGCGCTGGGCAAACATGCCGCCGTGCTGTGTGAGGACGAGGTGCCGCGCGTGTTTTCCTTTGTGCAGAAGGATATGCCGAAGCCCGATTTCGAGCCCGATTTCGTTGTGGCGGTGGATATTGCAACGGTCAAACTGATGGGTGACTGTGTGGGCGAGCGGTTCGGCGCGCGCGTCGATCTGTGCATCGACCACCACTATACCAACAGCATGTATGCAAAGTCCGTGCTGCTCGACGATACGGCAGCAGCGGCATGCGAGATCATCTTCCGGCTGATCCCGCTTCTGGGGGTCGAGATCACGCCCGACATGGCGGAGTGTCTGTATCTCGGCGTTTCCACCGATACCGGCTGCTTCCGCTATTCCAACGTGACGCCCAACACGCTGCGCACGGCGGCGTCTTTGATGGATCTCGGTGCGGACTGTGCCCGGATCAATCGGGAAGTGTTCGAGACCAAGAGCCGTTCGTTTGCAGCGCTGGAACGTCTGGCGCTGAACAGTGTCGAACTGTTTTTCGGCGGTTTGTTTGCGACTGTGACCGTAACGCAGGCGATGTTCCGCGAGAGCGGCGCGAGCGAGAACGAGTTCGACAAGATCGCTGCCATTCCGCGGCAGATCGAGGGCGTTCTGGTCGGTGCCGCGATCCGCGAGCAGAAGAACGGTACCTACAAGGTTTCCGTGCGTACCAATCCGCCGATGAACGCGGCAGAGATCTGCGGCAAAATGGGCGGCGGCGGGCATCCTGCGGCGGCAGGCTGCACACTGGAGGGTACGTTGGAAGAAAACAAAGCAACGCTGATGCGGTTCGTCGAAGAAGCACTGCGCAGTGAAAACGAACTATGGAACCACTGAATAAATCCAATGCGCACGCTGGAGCGGATCTTTTTCCGCCATCTTGCACAAATTTTCCTTGCCTTACGGCAGTAAGGCGGCGTCAAATTTATACAATCTGACGAAAAAATCTCTTACTCCATCGCACGCCTCGATTTAATCAGCGGTTCCCTATAAAAGTAAAAGAACGCCGTAAAGAGTTTTCTTTGCGGCGTTTTGTGTGAAGAAAGCAGGGAGAAATCATGACCTGTACAAACGATACGATTGCGGCGATCGCCACGCCTGCTGCGGCAGGCGGCATCGGGATCGTGCGCATTTCGGGCGCGTTTGCCATCGAAACGGCGGAGAAGATTTTTCGTCCCGTGCGTCAGACGAAGCTGACTGCGTCCAAGGGCTACCGCGCCTATTTCGGCAATGCCACGGACGGGGATGAGGTGCTGGACGAAGCGGTCTGTCTGGTGTTCCGCGCACCGCACAGCTACACGGGCGAGGATGTGGCGGAGATTTCCTGTCACGGCGGTATGTACATCACGGGGCGTGTTTTGCAGGCGGCGATCACGGCGGGCGCACGGATCGCGGAGCCGGGCGAATTTACCAAGCGCGCGTTTCTGAACGGCAAAATGGATTTGTCCGAAGCGGAAGCTGTGATGAGCATGGTTGGCGCACAGGGTGAGCAGGCGGCAAAAGCGGCAATGACCGCGCTGGACGGCGCACTCAGCCGCAAGATCCGTGCCGTTGCCGACGGGGTGATCGGTGCCGCGGCGGGGATCGCGGCATGGACGGATTATCCGGACGAGGATATTGAAGCGGTGCACACCGAGAATTTGTACGCGACGCTGCAAAGTGCAAAGCAGGAGCTGACGGCATTGCTGGAGCGCTTTGACGCGGGACAGGCAGTGACCGAGGGTGTGGATACCGTGATCGTCGGCAGACCCAACGTCGGCAAATCCACGCTGATGAATCTGTTGTCCGGGACGGAAAAGTCCATCGTTACCCACATTCCCGGGACGACGCGGGATATTGTGGAGCAGACGGTGCGTCTGGGAAATTTAGTGCTGCATCTGTCCGATACGGCGGGCATCCGCGAGACGGAAAACCCCGTGGAGCAGATCGGCGTGGAGCGGGCAAAGCAAAAGCTGGAGCGTGCCGTGCTGGTGCTTGCGGTGTTCGACGGTTCGACAGCGCTGACGGATGAGGATCGGCAGCTTCTGGAAAGCTGTAAAGACAGACTGTCTGTTGCCGTACTCAACAAGGAGGATCAGGGAACGGCAGTCGATGCCGAAGCATTGCGCCGCTATATTCCGGAGGTCGTGCAGATTTCCGCGAAGGACGGCAGCGGCTATGACGCGCTGTGCGCAGCGGTGACGAAGCTGCTGGGTACCGACAGCTTTGATCCTTCCGCCGCCATGCTTGCCAACAGCCGCCAGAAGGATTGCTGTACCCGTGCGGTGCAGTGCCTTGCCGAAGCGCTGGATGCCATCGACTGCGGCATGACGCTTGATGCGGTCAACGTCTGTGCCGACGGCTGCATCAACGCACTTTTGGAGCTGACCGGCGAAAAGGCAAGTGAGGTCGTGGTCAGCGAGGTGTTCTCGCGCTTCTGCGTGGGAAAATAAAGGAGAGGAAAAATGTTTCATTATCTGCATTGCTACATGCCGGAAACGTGGGACGCGCAGGTGCGCGAAGGCTTAGTCAATGAAAACGGCGGCATCCGTTTTTCGCAAAGTATAGATATTCCCGAACCATCCAAATTCAACAATCTTGCGAAAAAAGACGGGAAGCTGTACAGCATCGTAAAAGAATTGCGCTGTCCCTTCTATATCGACCGTTTGCAGGGCGGCTGCTTCTTTGAGGGTTACGACTACGACATGGAGCTTATCGCGGAATACCGCGAACTGCTCGGCGAAAACTTCTGGGGCTTTCAGATGCACGAATGGATGTCCAACGCTGTTTCGGATATACACAAGCTGACGTCCAACCACTGCCCGGAGCCGTGGACGGAACAAGGGATACGGGAAACGCTGCTGCGTGCATTTCCGTATGCGCATGTGTTTATCGAAGCCATGAACGAACGGGAAATGGCGCAGATGGGACATGTGACGGACGTGGAACCTTATCTTGCTTTTATGCGGTCGCTCTTTCAGAAGCGGCAGGACTACACGGGCGGTGCGCTGATTCCTGCCGACAGCGCTTTTCTGGCACCGCAGATCGAGCTGTCCCTCGGCGCAAAGCGGCTGATGCCGGAGATCGGCAAGCAGACGCACGACACCCGCATCCAGATTGCCTATACACGCGGTATGACGAAAGCGGCAGGCGTGCCGTTCGGAACGTACTATGAGCCGTGGGGCGGCGAGCCGTTCTCTGCCTGCAATTATCAGCGGGACGGCAAAAACGAGTGGAATATCGACAATGCCTCGTTCCCGTTCAAGACGGCGGGCGGCAAAGGCGGCAGTTCCCGTTCTCTGCAAAAACGGATGCACCTGTATTCCTTTGTGGCGGGTGCGCAGTTTATGGCGGAGGAGTGGGGCATGTGCAATACGTTCTACGACTGGCAGGACTTTGCACTGACGCCTTACGGACAGGTCAAAAAGGACTTTATCCGCTTTACGGAGAAGTATGCCGACATCGGAGAGATGCTCACACCCGTGGCGGTCGTTTTGCCGACAGAGCTGCCGGTTCTGAACAATATCCGGGAATGCGGCGGCAGCTATCTCGGCTTCCCCGTGGACGCGGCACGAGCGGCAAGGCTGAATACGATCCGCAAAGCGATGTTCAGTATCTTCTGCGACAGTGCGCCGATGTGCGGCACGGAGACAGAAAATTTGCTCAACTATGTTGTTCCGGATGCGGTGGATATTGTAAACGCGGATTATCTGCACGCCGAAAACTACACATATCTTGTCGATCTGACCGGTGACCCTGCCTTTTCCAAGGCGCATCCGAACTGTATCGAGCCTGCACAGGTTCGTCCGATGCTTGAAAAGCTGCTGCCGTGTACGGTGGAGGGTGACCTGCATTTCGTTGTTAACCGTGCGCCGCAGGACGGATACTATCTGACGATTTTCAACCACAGCGGCGTGGAACGTACTGTGGAAAAGGGTGAGGTTCTTTTGCCGCAAGCTGAAAAAACCGTGACCGTTACGGTCAAAGAAAACCGTCCCCTTGTTCAAAAAGAAGGAGACGGCACGATTTGCCGAAACGACGGAAAATATCAGATCACGGTTCCTGCGGGTGGTTGGTTTTTCGGTACATTTTAATCGGGCAGATCGCCCGTGGCGGGGTTGTCGATCAATGCGCCATCCTCCGCGAAACGGGAGCCGTGGCACGGACAGTCCCAGGAATGCTCCGCAGGATTCCACTTCAAAGCGCAGCCCAGATGCGGGCAGCGCTTTTTTGTTGGCGTCAGCAGTCCGACAGCCGACTCAAACGCATTTGTCGCAAGAAGCGGGTGCAGCATCGTCCGGGACGGGGAATAGAGACGGGCATAGGGATTGTGCTTGCCCTGTACCAGATCGCACAGAATATCGGCGGCGACCATGGCGGTCGTCATGCCCCACTTGTTGAAGCCGGTCGCCGTATACAGGTCGGGTGTCCGTGCGGAATAATTACCGATGTAGGCGATCCCGTCCAGGGACATGCAGTCCTGTGTTGCCCAGCGGTATTTGATTTTTGCGTTAGGGTAATGCTTTTGTGCGAAGACTTCCAACTCTTTCCAGTTGCCGCCCTTTTTGCCGGTGCGGTGATCGCCGCCGCCGAGCAGCAGCAGTCCGTCTGCCATGCGGAACGATAAGCCGTTTTGTGCGGCATCGACATACATGCCGGAGAACGGCTGTGCATCCTCCAGTGCAATCACATAGGAGCGATGCTGATAGAGCTTCATAAAATAACTGCCGTGCTTGTTGAGCATGGGGAAGTGCGTGGCAACAATGATTTTTTCGGCGAATATTTTTCCGTGCGGCGTCAGTGCCGTTGAGCCGATCAGCTCCGTGACAGCGGTGTGTTCATAAATGTGCAGGTCTCTGCTGATCGCTGCGAGAAATTGCAGCGGATGAAACTGCGCTTCGTTCGGAAAACGGATCGCGCCGACTGCGGGAACGGGAACCGGAATCCGATCCGTCCACTGTGCCGCGGCACCGATTTTCCGCAGCGCGGCAAGCTCTCTGTGCAGATCTGCGGGATTGTCCGTCGCGTATACGAAATTATCCTGTGCCTCGAAGCTGCAGTCGATCGACCGGCAAAGCGTGCGGTACTGTGCGAGGGCGTTTTCATTCGCTTCCAGGTAAAGCTTTGCCGCATTTTTGCCGTATTTTCGCAGGAGCTTGTCATAGATCAGCCCGTGCTGTGCAGTGATTTTTGCCGTGGTATTTTTGGTGATGCCGCTGCAAATCGTGTCCGCCTCCGCAAGTGCGTAGGAAATGCCTGCCTGCTGTAATTTGAAAGCGCACAAAATTCCCGCGATCCCGCCGCCGATGACCAGAACATCCACATGCAGGTCTTTTTCGAGACGGTCAAAATGCGGGAGCTGTGCCGTGTCCGACCATAAAGAGTACATACATCCACCGCCTGTAATTCAGTTGTTTATATTGTGACATTCCGTGCGGAAAACATGCAGAAAAAGTATTTGCCGTCCGACGGATAATTATGGTATAATGCGGGCAGAAACGACAGGAGGGGACGCGAGATACCATACATGTATCCATGCAGAAAGGCGAGACAAAACTGTTCCGCCTTGACGCAAGATAAAGTCGAAAAAATACCGCCGACCGAAGGAACCCACTCCTTTCGGTCGGCGGTATTGCCTTAATCTTCGGTTTCGCTTACAATCCGGAAGTATGTGCCGGCGGTGGCTTTGTAGAGAACGGTGTAGAAAATGCCGAACAGGACAAAGGCGGCGGCAGTGATGCACAGCACGAATCGCAGATTTTGCAGGTTGAAAAGCTGCAATATTTTCCAGATCGGCGGGAACGCAAAGCAAAGATGCAGCCCCGCGCACAGAAGCGGTGCGAAAAAGACGGTCAGAACCTGCGAATTGATGCTGCGGCGGATGTCTTTTTTGGTCATGCCGACCTTCTGCATGATCCCGAAACGGGTGCGATCCTCGTAGCCTTCGGAAATCTGTTTGTAATAGATGATCATCGCCATTGCAAAGATAAACACGATACTGAGCGCCATGCCGATAAAAAACAGTCCTCCGAACGTGGAATAGAAATCGTCGCGTTCCACGGCAAGACAGGCATCGCTGCAGGTATACCCGTTTCTGTTCGCAAGGAACGGCACATCTTTCAGGCATGCTTTTTGTGCGCGGTGTACGGCGACTGCAAGATCGTCCGGCGTGTTTTCGGGGAGGTCGTAGCCGTAGTACCAGTCGATCTCGAGCATCTGATCGCCTTGATAATCGGCAAGTGTTTCGAGCGGTTCCAGTACGCGCAGATCGGAAACGACGAACAGAATCGAGGGCAGTGCGGCGACTTTGGCGTTCCCGATTTCCGGGTAGTCATCGAGTGTGCCGACAATGCGTAAATGCACATCGTTCATGTTGAAAGTATTCTCGGTATACGCGCAGCGCAGCGGTTTGCACATCGCTGCATCGTCGGCGAGCGAAAGGTTCGTACCCATGATCCGGTTATATTCGCTGACTTCCATAAAGTACAGAGAGCGCATGTTGTCCGCCAAAACAGGTGTGTTGACGTATCTTGAAACATCCGGGTCTACGTTATCTTTCCTGTTCATCAGTCCGGTAATGGAAGCATAGGAAACCTCCGTGACATTCTGCGGCGCAACGTCATAGATGTCGAACTGCTTTTCAAAACTGTTCCGAAGCTGTCCGACATGTGCTTCATCCAAAAGGGACAAACGCGGCAGATAAACGCTGATCTGGTTCTGCTGCGGAAAACGGCTGCGAATGGCATCGTCCGCGCCGAAGTACAGACTGGCGGTAGAGGCGAGCATCACCAGCACCATGGTGGAAAGAATACAGATCGACGCCAGTCCCGCACCGTTGCGCTTCATGCGGTACGCCATGGAGGACACGGAAACGAAGTGGTTCTTTTTGTAGTAGTATTTTTTGTTTCTTTGCAGCAGTCGGCACAGCGCGACCGAGCCGGACATGAACAGCAGATAGGTTGCGGCAATGACGAGAATGACCGCGATCAAAAAAGCGAACAGCGCGGACAGCGGACTGCGAATGGCGACGGACATGGTGTAGGCAACACCCAGAACCAGTACGCCGAGTACGGCGAAAATCCAATTTGCTTTGGGCGGCTTTTCTCCGAAGTTTTCGCTGTGCATCAGCTCCAGCGGATCGGTGCGGCGTACCTGCCACACGGATTTTAAAAGCAGGAGAAAGAAGATGCCCGCGAACAGAATTGCCGTTATACCGACAGCTTCCCGACTGATGTAGAACGTATAGCTGACTTCGGCGTGAATGATGTACAGCAGCAGCAGCTCACACAGCTTGGAGAGCAGAATACCCAGAAGCAGTCCGCCGCCGAGCGAGAACAGCGACACATAGAGCGATTCCCAGACGATCACTTTGGTGATGCCTTTTTTATCCATGCCGAGGATATTGAATAACCCGAATTCCCGATTGCGGCGGCGCACAAGAAAGGACTGTGTATACAAAAGGAAAATCAGCGCAAACGCCGTGGTGACGCCCAGCCCCATGGAGAGGATCGTGGAAAGATTGTGACCGCCGTGCATTTCGGAAACGACCGGCGAACATGAAATGCTTTGGATGATGCACGTCATGGTGACCATGCCGACACAGGACAGAATGTACGGCAGGTACAGCTTTTTGTTTTTGCGGATGCCCATCCACGCAAGACGCGGAAACAGATGCGTTTTCATCGGCGATCACCGCCTGTTGTCAGCATGGTAAGCGCGTCGGAAATTTTCTGGTAAAACTGTTCGTTGGTGTCCGCGCCGCGATAGAGCTGGTGGAACACCTCGCCGTCCTTGATGAACAGTACACGGTTTGCGGTACTTGCCGCTTTGACGGAGTGCGTGACCATGAGGATGGTCTGTCCGCTTTGGTTGATTTCGGCGAACAGGCGCAGCAGTTCATCCGAGGCGCGGGAATCGAGCGCACCGGTCGGCTCATCCGCTAAGATCAGCTTCGGCTCCGTGATGAGCGCACGCGCCACGGCGGCACGCTGCTTCTGTCCGCCCGACACCTCATAAGGGTACTTTTGCAGCAGATCATAGATACCGAGGATTTTTGCGAGCGGCACCGTTTTTTGATGCATTTCCCGATAGCTTTTTCCGGCAAGCACGAGCGGCAGACAGATGTTGTCCTCGAGCGTGAACGTGTCGAGCAGATTGAACTCCTGAAACACAAAGCCGAGGTTGTCCCGGCGATAGGCGGCGATTTCCGATTCCCGTATGTCGGAGAGCGATTTTCCGTCCAGAATGACGCTGCCTGCGGTGGGCTTTGTCAGCGCTGCAAGGATGTTCAGCAGGGTGGTTTTTCCGGAGCCGGACTCGCCCATGACGGCGACATATTCTCCCTGCTCCACGGTGAACTGCACATGGCGCAGGGCTTCGACCTTGCCGCCGCCGGATCGGGTGGAATAGACTTTTTTCAAATCATTTACTTCGAGATAACTCATGACACTATACCTCCTGTAAGGAATCTCAAAAATTACAGGTACAGTATAACAGGGCGGAAAACGGATCGCCATTGCATCGGCTTACATTTTCCACCCTGTTTCTTACAACCTTGTAAGATGTTGTTCCATGTTTAATCGCAGAACCGTTCCCTTACCCGGCTCGGACTGCGCCGCGATCCCGATCCCGAGCTTGTCGCAGATGCGCCTGCACAGATACAGCCCGATGCCGCTGGCACTTTTGTCCGTTCTGCCGTTGCAGCCGGTATAGCCTTTTTCAAAAATGCGCGGCAGATCCTCCGGCGCAATGCCGATGCCCGTATCGGCAATGCAGAGTGTTTTCGGACTTTCCATATAGATGTGTATGCTGCCGGTTTTGGTGTATTTGAGTGCGTTGGAAAGGATCTGGTCGAGTACAAAACACAGCCATTTTTCGTCCGTGATGAGCGTGTCGCCGACCGTTTCATATTCCAGACGGATTTTTTTGGTGATGAAGTCCGGCGCGTATTTGCGGACGGACTGCCGGATGATGTCATCCAGTGCGTATTCCCGAAATACATAATCCGTCGAAGCGGAGTCCAGCCGCAGAAAAGCAAGCACCATTTCCACGTACTGCTCAATGCGGAACAGCTCCGAACGCAGTCTGCGCGAAAGCGGCGAGTCCTCGTTTTGCAGTGTCAGCTTCATCGAGGCGATGGGCGTTTTGATCTGGTGCGCCCACAACGTATAGTATTCCGTCATGTCGCGGTACTTTGCGGAAAACGCGGTGCTTTGCCGCGCCGATTCTTCGAGCAGCATGCGCAGAATGTCCTGATACGCCGACTCAAGTGTGTCGTCCGCTTCCGGCAGGGAGTCGATCATTTCCGCGGTCATTTTTTGTATACGGGCAAGACTGTTGTATTTCTTTTGAAACCGCAGAAAGCCGACGGTCAGGAATACGCAGCCCGCCAAAAAGCACAGTGCAGTCGGATACAATACGGCTTCAAGCGGCAGACGGTACAGAAAAAACGCGGCAAGGAAGATCACCGCGAACGAAGCGAAGCACAGAAAGACCCGCTTTTCGGATTTGAGATAGCATAAAAACAAACGCATATTTACTCCACAATATATCCCACGCCGAATTTGGTCGTGATAAACTGCATAAGCCCGATACCGTCCAGCTTTTTGCGCAGACGGTTGATGTTGACGGTCAATGTGTTTTCGTCCACAAAGGCGTCCGTTTCCCACAGACGTTCCATCAGCTTTTCGCGGCTGACGACCTTGCCCTTGTTTTCCATCAGACACAGCAGGATGCGGTACTCGTTTTTGGTCAGCTCCGTTTTTTTGTCGTTGTAAACGAGCGTATTGTCGCCCACGTTCAGAAATGCACCTCTGTGCGACAGCAGCGGTGCGGAAGCGGAAAAGTCGTAGGTGCGCCGCAGAAGTGCCTGAATTTTCGCCATCAGAACGGTGCCGTCGAAGGGCTTGGCGATAAAATCGTCCGCGCCCATGTTCATCGCCATGACGATGTTCATATTGTCCGCGGCGGAGGAAATGAAAATGACCGGTACGTTGGACAGCTTGCGGATCTCCGCGCACCAGTGGTACCCGTTGAAAAACGGCAGACCGATGTCCAGCAGGACGATGTGCGGCTGAAAGGCGGCAAATTCCTCCGTCACATGGCGGAAGTCCTCGCAGATGTGCGTTTCCAATGCCCACGCTTCTGCCATGACCTGCACAGCGGAAGCGATCCCGCTGTCGTCCTCAATGATCAATAATCTGTACATGATGACGCCTCCGAGTGAAAGTATCTTCATTATACGAACAATCCGGGATTCTGTCAATGGGACGTGCCGGACGATTTGCCGCACCGTGCATATACTGTCTGCGGAGGGAAATGCCGCAAAGGACGGAAAATGCTGTCAATATCATGCGAAATTCGCAAAATAAACGCAAAAATTTTTGCAAAAATACCTGCGCAAAGCACAGCATATTGTGCAGAAAAACCTTGCGGCACACTAATCTCCAAAATTTATCATTTACAAAAAGGTGAGAGTGATGTATAATAAGGTATCTGTAAAAATGGGTGGATTCGGTGTTTGGGGGTATTGCCGTGGAGTGTTATCTGGACAACAGCGCAACGACGCCCGTCTGTGAACAGGCGGTCGCGGCGGTAACCGATGCGCTGCGGAACAACTGGGGCAACCCGTCCTCCCTGTACAGAAAAGGCATGGAAGCCGAAGAAGTGCTGGAAAACGCCCGCGCTTCCGTTGCCGACAAGCTGAACTGCCGCAGTGAAGAAGTCGTCTTTACGAGCGGCGGAACCGAAAGCAACAACATTGCCGTACTCGGTACGGCAAACGCCATGAAGCGGTACGGCAAGCGTGTCGTGATCTCCTCCGTGGAACATTCCAGCATCGAGGAGTCCGCGTCGCAGCTCGAACAGCAGGGCTTCGAGGTCATCCGCCTGCCTGTGGGCAGGGACGGCAAGGTGCCGGTCGAGGAGCTGTACCGTGCGGTCAACCGCAATACCGTTCTTGTCAGCATGATGGCAGTCAACAACGAGGTCGGCAGTGTGCAGCCCGTTGCGGAAATGCGCCGTGCAGTCAAGGCGGCAGGTGCACCGGCAGTTATCCACTGCGATGCGGTACAGGCGTTCGGCAAGCTGCCGGGACTTCGCCCGTCCGCACTGGGTGTGGATCTGATGAGCGTCAGCTCCCACAAGATCCACGGTCCCAAGGGTGCAGGCGCGCTGTATGTGCGCGGCGGCTATAAGCAGGGCGGTTCGGCGGTGCATGCCGCACCCCGCACCTTCGGCGGCTTGCAGGAAAAAAAGCTGCGTCCCGGTACGGAGCCGGTTCCCGCAATCGCAGGCTTCGGCGCGGCGGCAAAAGCGCTGCCTGACGCGGCACGTGTCTATCCGCGGATCGAGGCACTGCAGCATTATCTGCGGGACGGTCTTGCCGCCATCGAGGGCGTAACGATCAATTCGCCCGACGACGCACTGCCGTATATTCTCAATATTTCCACCGGCGTCAATTCCGAACCGATGATGAATTTCCTTTCCTCGAAGGGCATCTATGTTTCGTCCGGTTCGGCATGTGCCAAGGGACACAAAAGTCATGTTCTTGTGCGTATGGGACTTCCCGAAGCGTCCGTTTCTTCCGCGCTGCGTGTGAGCTTTTCGCACCGGACCACGCTCGAAGAAGTCGATTATTTCCTTGCGGCACTGGCAGAGGGCAAGCGAACCATTCGCACGGCAAAACGATAATATACAGGAGTTATCCTTTTAAAATGAAAGAAGTCATCCTACTCAAAAACGGAGAGATCGCGCTGAAGGGTCTCAACCGGCGAACCTTTGAAGATCAGCTCATCAAGAATATGCGCCGCCGTCTGTCCCGCATCGGGACGTGGCAGTTTGCCGTGGCACAGTCCACGGTCACGGCGATCCCGCAGGAGGACGGTACCGACATGGACGAGGCCGCCGAGATCTGCAGCAAGATTTTCGGCTTCGTCGGTTACTCCAAGGCGCTGATGATCGAAAAAGATATGGACGTCATCCGTACCGAAACGGGGAAATATCTGCACGACGCCCTGCAAAGTGCCAAGACGTTCAAGGTTTGTGCCAAGCGCTCGGACAAGAAGTTTCCGCTCACGTCCCCGGAGATCTGCCTGGAAATGGGCGGGGTGCTGCTCTCGCAGTATCCGCATCTCACGGTGGACGTACATAATCCCGACCTTACGGTCAATATAGAGGTCCGCGACAAGGCGGCGTTTATCCACGGCAACCAGCAAAAGGGCGCCGGCGGTATGCCGGTCGGCAGTGCGGGCAATGCGGCGATCCTGATTTCCGGCGGCATCGACAGTCCTGTCGCGGCATATATGATGGCAAAGCGCGGACTGCGGCTCGAAGCGATCCACTTCGCCTCACCGCCCTATACCAGTGAACGCGCCGAAAAAAAGGTGCATGATCTGCTGGGCAAGGTCGCCTGTTACAGCGGCAGAATAACGCTCCATGTGGTGCCGTTCACTGCCATTCAGGAGGCGATCCGCGACAACTGCCCCGAGGAGCTGTTCACCATTCTGATGCGCCGCTATATGATGCGCATTGCCGAAAAGATCGCGGCCGAAAACGACTGCGGTGCGTTGATCACAGGCGAGTCGGTCGGTCAGGTCGCAAGCCAGACGCTCTATGCACTGGCGTGTACGGACGAGGCGGTTTCCATGCCGGTGTTCCGTCCGCTGATCGGCATGGATAAAAACGAAGTCATCGAGATTTCCAGAAAGATCGACACGTTTGATCTGTCTATCCTACCGTACGAGGACTGCTGCACGGTGTTCACGCCCAAGCATCCGCGTACCCGTCCGAAGCTGTATTATGTGCAGCAGGCGGAAAATCTGCTGGATTCCGAAACACTGATCGAAGAAGCGATTCAAAACACACGTGTCCTGAACATTCAGGCAAAATAGGAGAAAACACATGTACACCTGCGAAATTCTGTCCGTCGGTACGGAGCTGCTTCTGGGCGATATTCTTGATACCAACGCGCAGTATCTGTCCGTGGAGCTTGCGGCAATGGGCATCGCCGTGCTGCACAGAAGTACGGTCGGAGACAATGCCGAACGGCTTGCGCAGGAGGTACGCACGGCACTGTCCCGCAGTGATCTGGTTCTGCTGACCGGCGGACTCGGACCCACGGCGGACGACATCACCAAGGAGGTCTGCGCCGACGTCATGGGATTTTCCCTGCGGCGGGACGAAAAGGCGCTTGCCAATATAGAACGGTTTTTCCGAAACAGATATAAAGCCATGCCGCAGACCAACATAAAGCAGGCGGATGTACCCGACGGCGGCACGGTATTTTACAACGACTGCGGCACAGCGCCCGGTATGGCGATGGAGCGGGACGGAAAATGCGTGATCCTTATGCCCGGTCCGCCAAACGAAATGCGGGCGATGTTTGAGGGGAAGGTCAAGCCCTTCCTGATGAAAAAGGTTTCCGGCGTGATCCTGTCCCATACGGTACGAACCATGGGTATCGGCGAAAGCGCCATGGCGGAAAAGGTCGCCGATCTGCTGGAGGGCGGCAATCCGACGGTAGCGCCCTATGCCAAGCAGGGTGAGGCTCTGCTGCGGATCACGGCACATGCCGAAACGGAGCAGGCAGCGGAAGTACTGATCGCTCCGGTGCTGCGGGAAGTCTGTGCAAGGCTCGGTGCATTTGTCTACGGCATCGACAAGGACAGCATCCAGCAGGCAGTGGTCGAAGCACTGCGTGAAAAGCATCTGCATGTTGCCGCGGCGGAATCCTGCACGGCGGGCTACATTTCCAAGCGTCTGACCGAGATCGCCGGCGCGTCCGAGGTGCTGGATTACGGTGTGGTGACGTATTCCAACGAAGCCAAGCAAAAGCTGCTCGGTGTTCGTGCCGAAACGTTGGCATCTTACGGCGCAGTCAGTGAACAGACTGCCAAAGAAATGGCAGACGGTGTGCGCCGGCTCAGCGGCGCGGACATCGGCGTTTCCGTCACGGGGATCGCAGGTCCCGGCGGCAGCGCGAATAAACCCGCAGGTCTTTCCTATATCGGCATTGCCGACATCGACGGCGTGCACGCGATCCGGTTCGAGACCGGCAGAGACGATCGGGAATATAACCGGTATGTTACGGCGTCCAAAGCCCTGCATACGGTATTTCAAAGTATACAAAAGTATTGAGAGGAAGCAGCAATGGCGAAAAAAAAGAAAAAAAGCAGCCTGAATATTCCGATGCTGACCATTTCGGCGGTGTGTCTTGTCGTGTTTCTTGCCTGTATGGGCATTTCGGTACGCAATATCCTCGTCGGGGACAAGGCAGTTGAGGCGCAGCCGCAGGAAACGCAGACCGAAACTGCCGGCAGCGATTATGTTTCCAAGGCACGCAGTCTGTTCAGCTCGCTGGTCATCCGCGACGGCGGTGCCGAATACAAGCCGGACATGCTCGACGAGTTCAAGCCCCTGTATGCCGCCAACAGCGACACCATCGGCTATATCAAGGTACCGGGCACTTCCATTGATACGGTTGTCGTGCAGTGCGACGAGGACAACGGCATGACCGGCTCCTACAAGTATCTGAAAAACGATTTCTACGGCGAGTTTACCAAGTACGGCAACGTATTTCTGGATTACCGCTGCGGCAAATATACGCTTTCCAAAAACACCATCCTTTACGGACATACGACCGAGGACGGTCAGCAGGTTTTCTACGACCTTGCCAAGTATGAAGATCCCGAGTTTTTCAAGGCGAATCCCATCGTGGAATACGATACGCTGTATAACCACTATAAGTGGAAGATCTTCGGTGTGTTTGCCACGACCGTAAACGCAAGCGACGACAACGGATATATCTTTGACTATATCTACCCCACGATGACCGATGAAGATATGGTCGGTTATCTTGCCGCCGTCAAGGATCGTTCCCTGTACTATACGGGCGTGGATGTGCAGCCCACCGATCAGGTACTGACGCTTTCCACCTGTTCGTATATATTCAACACCAACGGCAGACGGATCACGACCCGTCTGGTCGTTGTGGCAAGAATGCTGCGCGAGGGCGAGGACGAAGCGATCGACCCGTCCCTTGTGACCGATCATCCCGACTATCGCCGTCCGCAGGCATGGTACAGTGCCGTCGGACAGCAGAACCCCTACAAAGACAGTGCGCAGTGGGCGCCGTTAGGTTAAGGCAATGCCTTAAGGAGGTATCATACAGATGAGCAACGAAGAAAAAAACAACAACGGTTCGGAGTTTCTTCCGGATTCTTCCGAAGAAGACATCAATTCTTTCCTGGACGCTCTGACGGAAGGTAAGGACGGCGAGTCTGCGGACGATTTTCTCGATCAGCTCTACGGCAGCAGCTTCAAGGATCTGACGACCGATTTTGATACACTGCTGCGCGAATTTCAAAATATTGATCCCGATGATCCCATGGCGGAAAGCACGCAGGAGACGTCTGCCGAGCCGGAGGAGCCCGCACAGGAAATGGAGGACATCTACTCCTATTCCGATGCTTCCGAAGTGCCCGAACCGCCGTTCAAGAAGTTTTCCGAAGCGGTCGAGGAAGCCATGGAGGCAGAGGTCGCCGGTGCCGAGGAGCAGCAGACGGATGTGTTCAATCTTTCGCTGGACAAGCTGGACGGCAGTGACCGCAGCTTCGGCGAAGCAGTCGAGCAGGCACAGACGGCAGCCGACAGCTCCACAAAGGTTTTTTCTGCCGATGCCGTGCGTAATGCCGAGCATCCGCAGGTGCAGCAAAAGCGTCCGGAACAGCCTGTACGCAAAGAGCCTGCCCCGCAGCAGAAGAAAAAACGCAGTGCTTTGATCCCGCAGAAGGACGACAGTGTTTTCGAGATTTTCCGCAAGGTACTGTTTCTGGTTTCGATCACGGTCGTTATCGTGTGTCTTTTGATTATCGGCAACACCTATCTGCTCCAGCCGCAGCTCGAAAAGAGACGTCAGGCAAAGGTCGATGATCTTCTGGGCGAGGGTGTTTCCGATGCGGCATCGTTCCAGGCGGCTTACGGGGATACCGATCTGCCGGAGGGTGCCGGCTACAATCTTGCCCAGTTCTATGCGGCGAATCAGGATTTCTACGGCTATCTGGAAATTCCCGGCACAAGCATTTCCACGCCGGTCGTGCAGGGAACCGACAACAACAAATACCTCAAGCACAATTTCTTCGGCGAGTATACCAAGTACGGCTGCCCGTTCCTCAACTATAAGAACACCTATGCCGCACTGGATTACAATACGAGCATTTTCGGTCACAACATGGAATATGATGATCTGGTATTCGGAGATCTGGAGAACTACCGCAAGATCGACGGCTTCAAAAAGGCGCCGCTGATCCATCTGGAAACGCTGTATGCCGATTACTATTTCAAGGTTTATGCCGTGTTTCTGACCGATTCCGCGTACGATTCCTCCGGCTGGTATTTCGACTACATCTTCACCCAGCTCAAGGACGAGGCGGAATGTCAGGAGTACATTGCCGAGCTGGATGCGCGCAAGCTGTATTCCACCGGCGTGGACATTAAGCCCAGCGACAAGCTGCTGACGCTTTCCACCTGCTCTTATGATTTCAACGAGGAGCGTCTGGTCGTGGTCGGCAGACTGGTGCGCGACGGCGAGGACAAGACCGTGGATACATCCAAGGCGGTCGCCAACAACAAACCGCGTTACCCCGCAAAGTATTACCAGAAGAAGGGGCTCACCGATCCGTTTGCAACAGCGGCGAAGTGGATCCCGAATGCGTAAGACCGGACAAGCATTTGCATCGAGTGGGATAGTGGGTGCAGATGGATATGGGAGGTTTACCTGTGAAAGTTGAACTATTTGCGATCATCAAGGATCGCGCCTCGGCAGGTGCCAAAGCGCAGCGCATGATCTACGACACGTTTGTGCAGATGGGCGCCGAGACCGAGCGTTTCCGTACATACGAAGAACCAAAAGCCTTTTTCGGAGAAATGGGCAAGGCATTTACCCGCGCGACTGTCATTGCGGCAGCCGCAGACGAAGGATCCTTTCTGGAGCAGAAATGGAACCTGCTCAAGGCGCTTGGACTGAAAAGCGAGATCTGTCCGGCAGTGCTGGACATGATCCGGCAGAGCGGTGTTTCCACCGATACGTCGATGAAGGCACACGCGCTCATGCCGAAGGAAGCCGCCGTGTTCATGACTGCGGACGGATTGTATTCCGGCTTTGCGGTCAAGAGCGGCAGCCAGACGCTTCTGTTCCTGCCGCTGATGGAAAACAAGGCGCAGGAAATTCTGGAAAACGGCGTACAGCCCTATTTTGCCGCGCAGACTAAGGCGGCACAGCCGGAACCGGCGCAGGAGCCGGAGCCGCTGAACATTCCCGACAACAACGAGCGCTTTGCCGAAACGGCGATGATGCTTTCCGAACGGGATATGACGGTGGCGTTTGCGGCAACGCAGACCAACCTGTACGTGCAGAACGGTGTGCGCAGCAATCCGAGCTTCGGCGATTCCTTCATTCCGGCACAGGTCGAAGACGAACCGGGCAGCCGCGAGTCCGTCACCGAACGGATCGCCTGCCTTGCGGATTCCGCGCGTAAAGAGATCGGCACCACGCTGGGCGCGGCGATCTCCAACGTGTATTCCCTGTCCCGCGATACGCAGGAGCTGTTCCTGCATGTTGCGCTGGCAGACAGCAAGAGTGCGCATGTGCGCAAGATCACCGGTACGCCGGGGATGAATTCCAACGATATGGTGGCGCTGGCAACAGATACCCTGTACACCATGCTGCAGGATTATGCCAACGGCGCAGCGTTCCCGCCCGAGGACGTCGAGGTCAAGCCCATCAAGCTGTACGAAAACGGCGGACAGTCCGAAGCACAGAACAGCAAGCAGAAGCGCAGCGTTGCGGCGAAGATCGCTGTTTGCGTTGCGATCGCGCTGATCCTGTGCGTACTGATCGGCTTCTACTTCAAGGATGAAGTTGCCGCATTCTTTGATTTTGCGGCGGCAAAGGCCGCTGAAACGCAGGAAGTATCTGAAGAAACCACGGAGCCTGTCAAAGATTGGGTCATGGTTCTGGAGGAAGAATCCACGGAGCCGGAGAGTACGGTCGAATATGCGGCAGAGGACGTGGATCTGGCACTGTTCGGTACGGTAGATGCCGTGTCGGTCAACAACAGCGCGGCGGCGTCTTTTATGGAAACACCCGCTCCGGTTCAGTTGAACATCGAGGATGATATCCGCCCGTATGTCGGCGCGGTTACGACCACACAGAAAGAGACCACCACGCAGGAGACCACGACAAAGGCAGAAACCACGACTGCAAAAGAAACGACAACGGCGGCAGCCACTACGGCGGCAGCCGTACAGAACAAGAATGCTGCGAAGAACAAGGAAGAGGCTGTTTCCGAATCCGAGACGGAAACAACGATGACCACCACGACGAAGCCGACGCTTCCGGCGCTGACGACCGAAAAGGCGACGGAAACCACAACCAAGCCGGCAGAGCAGGCACAGACTCCGGCAACGGCGGAGGACGGCATGTTCGTATTCACCGTGTACGGCTACGGTCACGGCGTCGGCATGAGTCAGTTGGGCGCGCTGGCATATGCCCGTCAGGGTTGGAGCTATGCGCAGATCCTGTCTCATTATTATCCCGGAACCAAGCTCGTCCGGGAATCGGCGCCCGCCACGATCCAGTATCGCGGCAACACGATGAGTACAGAAGAATTTGTTGCCCGCAGTGTACAGCAGGAGATCGGCGGCTATTGCGGCAGCAGTGATGCAGAAGCGCTGAAAGCGCAGGCAGTTGCTGTGTATTCCTATATGAAGGTCAAGAACTATACCCTGACCGGTAATGATATGGCTTGTTCCGCAACTGCATATGCCAACCTTCCCGCAGTTGTCCGCAGCGCGGTCAAGGCAGTGCTGGGCGAGTATCTCAGCTATAACGGCAAGGCGGCATTGACGCAGTTCTTCGCCAGCTCCGCCGGGAAGACAACCAATTCCACCAACGTCTGGGGCGGCAGCGGCTATCCGTATCTTTGCGGTGGTGTGGACAGTGCGGAGAATGTCAGCGTTTCCACCGTTCGGGTCAGCGCAGAGGACTTCAAAGCCATCATCAACGCTTACAACAAGAACCATTCGAGCAATCCGATCACGCTGTCCGGCGATCCGTCCGGCTGGCTGGAAATTCTGGAACATGACGGCGCACGCGGCAATGTCGGCTATATCAGCTCCATCCGCGTCGGCGACAAGGTGATGAGCGGCAATACATTCCGCACGGTGTTCAACAGCTATCGCAACAGCGGCACAAGCGGCATCAAGTCGCACTGCTTCTCATTTACAGTCGGTTGAGTCAAATAAGTTACCCGTCCGCAGGCGTTTTTCTGCGGACGGGCTTGTTTTTGGTTGTGTGGATCCGGATGCACCGTCAGGTTTCGGATATATGCATGGCGTCCCGAACGGCGGCGGTTAAGACGGCGGCTTCCGCCGGCAGGGAGTCGGGGTGGTCGTCCGGCATAAATTCCAGACTGCACCAGTGCGGCTTGCCGCCGGACGCGATCACGGAGAGGTATGCCTCCCATTCCGTCAGTCCGCAGGCAAGCGGTTCCCGACGTGTGGTGTCCGGCCAGTGAAACACATGCACATGCACCAGGTACGGCAGAATTGCCTGCAAAGCCTTTAAGTTGTAAGCAAAGTCGCGCGTTTCATTCGGCTGCCAGTACATGCGCAGATTGTCCCGTGCCGTTTCCTGCATGAGCCGGACGGCGCTTTCGTATGTATCGGTCAGCGTACCGCGGTGACATTCCAATGCCACCGTGATATTTTTTTCTTTGCTCATGTCTGCCGCAGCCTGACATTCCGTGACGATCTGCCGCCGCTTTTCGGGAGTTGTCTGCGCACTGCCGGTATTCCCCGCCCAGATACGAATGACCGGTGCGCCGAGATGCACGGCGGTGTCCAGCACCTTTTGAAATGCAGCGTGGAAATCCGCGCCGTACGTTCCGGCTCTGTAATACGAGCCGTAGGCGCACACGGAAAGACCTGCCTGCGCCGTTAATTCGGCAGCGGCTTCTGCCGCGGCAAGATCACCTGCCGGCACATGGATATCTCCGCCCCACTCGATTCCTGCAAGACCGCTGCTTTTGGCGATCCGAACGATCTCCGTACAGGGGAGAGAACGGAAGCTGACGGAAACCAGTCCGCAATGTATCATCGCAATTCCCCCTTATGCCATGGTTCGGAGCATTTCCTCCGTGACCGCATAGCGTGTCGGTCTGCCTTCGGAAAACGCCGTAAATTCTTCGACCATATATTCGCCCATGCGCTGTACCTCGTTTCCGATGGAACCGGCACAGTGCGGCGTCAGGAATACATTCGGCAGGGTGTACAGCGCGCTGCCTGCTGCCGGCGGTTCGGGATTGGTGACGTCCAGTACCGCACAGCGTGTCGGGACAGCTTGCAGCGCTTCGATGAGGTCCGCCTCAACGACCTGCTGTCCTCTGCCTGTGTTGATGAAAACGCCGTTCGGCGCCATGTTATCGAAGCATTGCTTGTCGATCATGTCCTTGGTCTGCGCATTGTTTGCCAGATGGTTGGATACAACGGGACATGCCGCAAACAGCTCCGGCAGAGTGCTGACTTTTTCCGCACCGAGTGCGGCGGCTTTTTCATCGGACACAAAAGCGTCAAATATTTTGACTTGCAGGCGGTAATTTTTCAGCAGTCCGATCACCATTTTTCCGATCATCCCGGCGCCGATGATGCCGACGCTTGTATCGTAATTGCCGGGATAGGGCTTGCCGCAGTCATGCTCCGTCCAGACGGGACTGCCGCCGCGGTGGACGGTCTGGAAAAAGCCCTTGTTTGCAAGGAGGATCTGCGCCACGGTATACTCCGCCACAGGGACACCGTTGGCACCCCACGCGGAAAATACGCGGATCCCTCTTTGGAGAAACGGCCGTGCAAAGGCCTGCACGGAGCCTGCCGCGTAAAATACGGCTTTCAGCTTCGGAAACCGTGCGGCGATTTCTTCGTCTGTCAGTGCGGGCATTCCCCATGTGGAGAAAATATATTCCACAGACGGATCATCCGCATCGGTCATATCTAATTTTTCGGAAAGCTTCTGCCGAACCGCCGCCGCATATGCATTGCCGATCGCCTGCGCCGTACCGAGAAAACAGCCTTTTGGTTTATTCATGTTATGCTCCTCAATAATAATCACCGATACCTTTTCGATATCGGTGATCCATTGTTTTTACATGCTTTCGGGAACGGTGATCTTGAGCATGGTCAGGATGTTTTTGATCGTGTCGCGGACACATGCGCAAAGATACAGCCTTGCCTGCATGAGCGGCTCCTCGTCGCAGGAAACGCGGCAGGCGTTATAGAACTTGTGGAACAGGGAAGCCAGATCGATGGTATAGCGCGTGATCTTGGCGGGGTCGTAATTCTTTGCCGCCGTGACGATCTCGTCGGTCAGCGCGGCAAGATGCCGGATCAGTTCCCGTTCCTCGGGGGCGTTCAGCTTTTCGAGCTCGGCGGCGGTGCAGTCACGCGGCTCGATGCCGTCCAAAGCCAGCTTGCGGAAGATGCTGCAAATGCGGGCGTGCGCATACTGGCAGTAATAGACCGGATTCTGCGCACTCTGCTCGACGGCAAGATCGAGATCAAACTCCATCTGCGAGCCGGGCTCGCGCATATTGAACAGGAAACGCACCGCGTCGATCGGAATATCGTTCAGCAGATCGGTCAGTGTGATCGCCTTGCCCGTACGCTTGGACATGCGCACCACTTCGCCGCCGCTCATCAGACGGACAAGCTGCATGAGGATAACGTCCAGTTTATTGCTGTCGATACCGATCGCTTCGAGTGCGCCTTTCATCCGCGCTACATGACCGTGGTGGTCGGCGCCCCAGATGTCGATGGCTTTATCGAAGCCGCGCACCTCCAGCTTGTTGCGGTGATAGGCGATGTCCGCCGCGAAATAGGTGGGATTGCCGTTGGAACGAATCAGTACCTCGTCCTTTTCGCCGCCGTGTTCGGTGGCTTTGTACCACAAGGCACCGTCCTTTTCGTACGTCAGACCCTTTTCACGCATCAGGCTGATGGTGTCCGCGACCTCGCCCTTGTGCAGCTCGCTTTCAAAGAACCACTTGTCATAAACAATGCGGTATTTGGCGACGTTTTCACGCATACCCTCGATATTCTTCGGCAGCGCGAAATCGACCAGTGCCTTGCGGCGTTCGGCTTCGGGTTTGGAAAGGAAACTGTCGCCGTACAGAGCGGCAAACGCTTCTGCGTGTTCCTTGATGTCCTCGCCGTGGTAGCTGTCTTCGGGCATTTCGACCGCATCCTCGCCCTCGAAGATCTGACGGTAACGGATGTCCAGAGACAGCGCAAACTTTTCGATCTGGTTGCCGGCGTCGTTGACATAGAACTCACGGGAGACCTCGTAGCCTGCCGCGTCCAGAACGGCGGCAAGACAGTCGCCCAAAGCACCGCCGCGGGCGTTGCCCATGTGCATGGGACCGGTGGGGTTGGCGGAAATGAACTCGACGTTGATCTTTTTGCCCTTGCCGAAATCCGATCTGCCGTAGTCTGCGCCCTTTTCACGGATGTCCTTTAAAATGGCGGCATAATAGGAATCCGCCAGATAGAAGTTGAGGAATCCCGCGCCTGCCGTTTCACAGCGGGCAAGATAGGTGCCGGTCAGATCCATGTGGGAGGTGATGGCGTCCGCGATCATGCGGGGCGCCTTGTGAAAATCTCTTGCCCATGCCATCGCCGCGTTGGACGAAAAATCGCCGTTTTTGCGGTCGGCGGGGACTTCGATGTTGAAGCCGCCCGTCGGAACGGTGGGCAGTGTGCCGTCCGCCATGGCGCGGCCTGCCGCTTCTAAAATCTTTTCACGTATATCCTGCTGTACCTGTTTAACAATGAGGGACATCGTTGGTTGCCTCCTTAAAGAAAATGTTCAACTCGTTTTCGGTGCTGTTGGCAGAATTAAAATCCAGCGTATAGCGGAATGCCAGCGCACCGCACGCATCCTTGGGCGATACCTGCGAAGCGATCTGCTTGGCGTAGACGCCGAGGATAAAGCTGCCGTAGGGCGTATTGTAGTGGCAGTTGTGGCGCTTGTGTTTTTCCAGTATGATCTCCGCCGTGCTGCTGCCGGTACGCACCATGGTGATGCGTTCCTGTCCTTCGACGTGCAGCGTGGTGATGCAGCTTTTGAGTGCGTCATCCTGCTCGGCATAGGAGAGCAGATAATCGTTTTCGCTCCCCTCGAAGAAGCCTGTCGTCATCAGCTCCGAGGAATCCGCGTCGCCGTCCTGGATGTGTTTGTCGCGGATGGTCAGTACAATTTCACGTTTCGGCATAAGTCAGCTCCATTTTTCGAGTGCAAGATTTAAAAGACGATCCACGATCTCACTGTACGGGATGCCTGCCGCGACGAGCATTTTGGAATACATGCTGATCGAGGTGAAGCCCGGAATCGTGTTGATCTCGTTGAACAGTACTTTGTTGTCGCTCTTTCGCAGGAAGAAATCCGCACGGGACAGACCGGAGCAGCCGAGTGCGCGGTAGATGCGGCAAGCCTCACGGCGAACGGTGTCGAAAATATCGGGGGAGACACGTGCGGGGATATGCAGCTCGCTTTCATCGGCGATGTATTTGGCTTCGTAGTCGTAGAAATCGTTGCACGGAACGACCTCGCCGACCATCGGTGCTTCGGGATCGTCGTTGCCGATCACAGCACATTCCAGCTCGGAGCCGTCGATGCCTTCCTCCAGCACGACCTTTTTGTCGTGGAAAAAGGCAAGATACATGGCTTTTTCCAGTTCTTCTGCGGATGTGACCTTGGTGATGCCGACAGAGGAGCCTGCATTGGCGGGTTTGACAAACAGCGGGAAGCCGAGATACTCGGCACATCTGAAGCGGAATGCCGCCGCGTCCTTTTCGTATTCGGACTTCGTGATGCCCAGCCACTTTGCCTGCGGCATACGGATATGATCGGCGATCGTGTTGGAAACAGCTTTGTCCATGGTCATGGCAGACGACAGCGCGTCACAGCCCACGAACGGGATCCCGGCAAGCTCCAGCAGTCCCTGCATGGTGCCGTCCTCACCGTTTTTGCCGTGCAGGACGGGGAACACCACATCCACGCGGATATTTTCCGTGCCGCTTTCACGGCAGACGGTCAGACCGTGGACGCTGCGGTCGGGAGAGAGTACAGCCGGAACGATCGAAGGATCCCCGACCCATGAACCGTTTTGAATATTCTCGCTTTCGCCTTCGTATAAAAACCATCTGCCGTCCTTGGTGATGCCGACGGTCAGAACTTCCCATTTTGAACGGTCCACGCAGTCGATCACAGACCGTGCCGAGCGCAGAGAAACTTCATGCTCGGAGGAAACGCCGCCGAACAGGATCAATACACGCTTCATAAAATCAACCTTTCTGACGAACAATTACAAATAAATATGATACCATAGCTTTCAATTTCCGTCAAGAAAATATATGCTTTTTTTCGGGAGGCATATGAGTTTTTCCGGAAAATCGGGGTTTATCAGTCAAAACGGCTGTTCAATTCCAATAGGAATATTCTAAGCTGCTAATATAATCAGGTGTTTTTATTACCTTTCCTTTTGTATCAACAGCACGGTAAAAAGTCGGTGGGTTCATGAGAGTTGTTGCAACATAATGCTCCATAAGATAGTTATGCGCATTGTCAGCGGTAAGTGTATACAATCGGGTATCGGTGTCTGTGTCCGTACTGTTATCCGTGATTACATATCCGATACACGCATCAATATCCTTTGAGTGAAGCGTTTTGCCGATTGTTCCGTAGGGAATATACGTCCGACCATTATTAAGGAACCACTGAATAAATCCAATGCGCACGCTGGAGCGGATCTTTTTCCG
>R27__coassemble_452_pt1 | contig 26510 bp, 24 predicted proteins | sample R27__metabat2_high_PE_029 | metagenome-assembled genome bin R27
TGCCGTCCTTCAGCATGTAGTCGAAATCCTCCTCGGTATTGACACCGCGAACAAGCAGTCCGGAGCAGAGCAGACTGAGGATCAGCAGGAAGCTGAGACTTTTTTGCAGCATTTTCATAGAGTACCGACCTTTCTTATTCTGTAATGGCTTCGGTAAAGGAGACCAGTTCTTCAAACAAAGCACCGGTTTCCTGCAGAATACGCAGATTTTCGGGATCGCGGCAAAGATACATTCCCGCAAGACGCACCGCCTGCACGAACCGCGGATCGGGTTTGATGTGATCGCGTACGATCGGGCAGCTCCCGAAACCGCGAAGATCATAGACCACACGGATGCGCGTCTGCCCGTCCTGTTCATAGGGAACGGGAAAGAACGGATACATCCGGCAGGAGAGCGGACGGCTGCGGCGATCGCAGTGTCCTTTGCAGATCAGCAGCCGGCGCTCGCCGTCCGAACGGACGGTGAAATCGGGATCACCGAGGAAGAATTTTTCTTCGCCGTGAAAAAGCTCCATGCCCTCGTTATCGGACCCCTTGCAGCAGCGTGCGCCGCAGAGCTTGCCGCAGTCATAGCCGCACGGCAGCGGTGTTACCTTTCGCAGGACGCTGTATGCGTCCCGCAGACAATCCTTCATCCGACATCAATCCCCATCGTGGCGCGCGCGTTGAGCGATGCATCTGCTCGCTTTCCGGCGCAAAATTCATAGTAGCCCTGCGCACCGACCATTGCGCCGTTGTCTCCGCACAGGGACAGCTCGGGCATATACAGCTTCCAGCCGTTCTTTTCGCACAGTGCCGTACACTCCCGCCGCAGCACGGAGTTTGCGGAAACGCCGCCCGCCAGCACCAGCGTTTCAAACCCGAAGTCACGCATGGCGGCCTCGGTATTCTGCAAAAGGGAGCGGACGACTGCCGCGATGTAAGACGCGCCGAAGTCCGCAAGATCCACGGACTCGCCCTTTTGTTCTGCATTGTGCAGCAGATTGACAGCAGCAGTCTTCAGCCCCGAAAAGCTGAAATCGTAGATGCTGCCCGCAACGGACGGACGCGGAAATTTATAGGCATTGGGGTTGCCGTTGACAGCGGCTTTGTCGAGGTTCAATCCGCCCGGATAAGGCAGACCGATCGCGCGTGCCGCCTTGTCCATACATTCGCCGGCTGCATCGTCGCGCGTTCTGCCGATCACGCGGAAGGTGGTGTAATCGTCCACAGCAACGATGTGGCTGTGTCCGCCCGAGACGACCAGTGCCAGAAACGGCGGCTTCAAGTCGGGATGACACAGATAGTTCGCGGCGATGTGTGAACGCAGATGATGCACGGGAACGAGCGGCAGACCTGCCGAAAAGGAGAGCCCCTTGGCAAAGTTGACGCCCACCAGCAGTGCGCCGATCAGCCCCGGCGCATAGGTAACGGCAACGGCGTCGAGATCTTCATAGGTACATGCGCCCTGCCGCAGTGCCTCACGCACCACGCCGACAATGGATTCCACATGCCGACGGGAGGCGATCTCCGGCACAACGCCGCCGTAAAGGATATGTTCGGGAACCTGCGAAGCGACCACATTGGAGAGAACGGTGCTGCCGTCCTCCACGACGGCTGCCGCCGTATCGTCGCAGGAGCTTTCAATGGATAGTATTTTCATGTTTGTGTGTCCTTTAATGTTTTGGTATAAATGACTGCGTTTTCATCCGGCAGACGGTAGAAGTTTTTGCGCACGCCCATCGGAACAAAGCCTGCTTTCCGGTACAGGGTGACGGCAGGCAGATTGCTTTCGCGCACCTCCAGCGTGATGAAGGCGCAGTCCCGTGCGGCGGCGCCGCAGACTGCCGCCTGCAAAAGCGCGGATGCGATCCCGTTCTTGCGGTACTGCGGAAAAACGGCAACGTTGGTGATGTAGGCTTCATCGAAAATTTCCTGTACACCGATGTAGCCGACAACCGTTTCACCGCACAGCGCTACAAGAAAATGCGCCTGCGGATTCGATAGCTCCTCCGCAAGACCTTCTGCCGTCCACGGTGTGGAAAAGCAGACGCTTTCCAGCTCGGCAAGCGACGCGATGTGCGCTTCGGTCATTTCGGTAATGTTGTATTGCATATCAGAATTTCGTGACCCATACGGTCATATCGCTCTCGCCCCGGTTGGCAAAGGCATAGTACGGGATGAAACGCAGCTTTGCCGGACGGTAATCGCCGTTCACGGGACGGTACAAAGGACCCGTGCAGCAGCCGCAGGCAAATTTGCGGAAGCCTTTGACGGTCAGCATCGGGATGCCGTCCGCGTTTGTGCTTTCCTCTGCTTTTTCAAAAATATCGGCGCACAGTCCGTGCAGGTCGCAGTCGTTGTCCACACCTTCCATGCAGTAGACGACGGGACCCTTTACCAACGCGACCTTGCCCATGTCGGCATGAACGAGAGGAGAAGCCTCGCAGAATGTCGGCTCCATGGAAAGCAGCAGCGTAAAGGCAAAATCATCTGCGGGAACCTGAATATAGGCGTAGCCGTTCTGCACCTGTGCTTCGGCACCGTCGAGGTCGAACTTGCGGCACCATACGGGAATACGCACGGCGACCGTTTTTCCGGAAAGTCCCGTTACCGTAAAGCGGACGGTACCGTTCGACGGATAGTCGGTCTCCTGCGTGAGAACGGCATCTCCGAGCTTTGCCGTACTCTGCGCATACTGATGCACGAAAACGGTATCTTCGGATGTACTGTAAAACAGATTGCCGAGGCTTGCGAAAAAGCGCGTAATATTGGGCGGACAGCACGAACAGCCGAACACCTCGACACGCTGTGTAATGGGCTTGTGGCAATGGCGGCATTCGTTCGCTTTGCGCACGGAGAGATCGATCTCCAGCGGATTTTCGTAGAAGAACGACTTACCGTCCAGAGAAATGCCGGACAGGATGCCGTTGTAGAGCGCGGTCTCCACCGCGTCGGCGTATTTGGACAGCGGAGACAGCAGACTCATGCGGGACGCAAACAACGCCAAAGAAATTGCCGCGCACGTCTCGGCGTAAGCGGAAGCATTCGGCAGATCATAGTCCCCCGTGAAGCGCTCACCGTCAAATGTGGAACCGATGCCGCCGGTGATATACATGCGTTTATAGTAAATGTTGTCAAAAATCTTTTCACATGCCGCACGAAGCGCCGCATCCCCTGTCAGACGGGCGGCGTCCGCCATAGCGGCATACAGATAACAGGCGCGCACAGCATGTCCCTCGGCTGTGCTCTGTTCGCGTACGGGTGCGTGATCCTGTACATATCTGCCGGCGGTACCGTCCTGTACCTCCTTGGCATCGGGTGTGCCGCGCATACCCAGAAAATGCATACACAAATCCAGATACCGCTTTTCGCCCGTGCAGAGATACAGCTTGACCAGTGCCAGCTCGATCTCCTCATGACCGGGCGTGGAGAATGCCGCGCTCTGTTCAATGCGGAACACGCGGTCGATATAGTCCGCGTATTTGCACATGATGTCCAGAAAACGTTTTTTGCCCGTGGCATCGTAGTAGGCGACTGCTGCCTCGATCAGATGTCCGGCGCAGTACAGCTCATGATCCATGCGGTGCAGGAACCGCTCGGTCGGGCGCACCGTCAGAAAGTAAATATTGAAATACCCGTCCTCGGAACGGTTCTGCTCGATGCAGTCGATGACTTCCTCAACATAAGTCTCGAGCTTTGCATCGGGCAGTTTTTTCAGAACATACGCGGCGGATTCGAGCCACTTTGCCACATCGGAGTCCCAGAAAATGTGCGGCTTGTCGGGCTGTCCCTCGCGCCAGTCACAGCGGAACGCACGGAACCTGCCGGTCTGTTCAAACTGGCTGCGGACACTTTCGAGCGTCACGTCCCGGTTGAGAGCTTGTCTTTCTTTCCAGAAGCCGCCCGTAATGTCCACATCGGCAAACGGAACGGCGGTATATGTACTCATTCGGCAACATCCTTTTCTATCAGTTTCAAAAGTCCCGCGTGAATGGCGGCGGCACAGGCGCGGTAATCCGCTTCGGTTCCGCCGAACGGATCAGGGATCTCATCCGCCAAAACGCGGAGCTTTTCGTCCGGCACATAGGCGGACAGCGCGGCGGCGTGTGCGGAAGTCATGCAGACGAACAGATCGCCCTCGTCCAGCAGATACTGCGTTACGGCACGGGAGCGGTGTGCGGAAAGGTCGGCGCCGTATTCCGCGGCGGCAGTGATCGCATAGGGCGTTGCCGGCATACCGGCAAACGCGGACAGTCCGCAGCTTTCGCAAATGACATCTTCGATACCGCGTTCGGCTAGCAGCGCCCGGCAGATGCCCTCCGCCATGGGACTGCGGCAGGTATTGCCGGTACAGACAAAAACGATCTTCACGCCGTCACCTCCGATACCTATAAAAATACATTTTCAGTATAACAGGATTGCGCCGATTTTGCAATAGAAAAAAACGGGAAGCGCATCAAAACGCTTCCCGAAATGCTTTATACTTTTTTTCTGCGCAGGACGACGAACAGCACTGCGGCAACGGGAATCGCCAGAAGTCCCCACAGGGGTTTCAGATTTTTCTGCGGTGCAGGGGTATCGGTCTGCGAAACGGCGGCACTTTCGGTCTGCGTGTCCGTTTCCGGGGCAGATGTACGGATGCTTTCTTCGGGCGGGACTGTGTCCTGCCGGGGCTGTGCTTCGGAACCTGCCGTCACCGGAACGGTCGATGCCGGGACGCTTTCCTTCGCAGCGGCTTTCCCTGCGGTCGTTTGCTGGGAAACGGTTGTGGAGATCGGTGCAGTCGAACCCGCTTTGGTCGGCGCTGTTGTGCGCTTTTCGGAAGGCGCGGCTGTTTTAACGGTCGTTGTTGAAATCACTTTTGAGGTCGGAACCACTGCTTTTGTCGTGGTCACGGTCGTTTTTGTTGACCCCGCAGCCGGCGTTGCGGCGGGGACTGTCGATGCGGCAGGGTTTGGTGGGGTCGTGGGGGCGGGCGGTGGCGTTACGGTCGGTACACCGACCTGGCAGGTACAGTCTGCCACAGTGACCTCGTTTAGATCGGTATCGAAGGTGGACGCCTTATCCACGGCGATGCGGACGCTTGCCGTTCCCGTGGGCGTACCCGCCTTGACGGTAAACGTCAGCGTACAGAGTGTGCCGCTTTTTGTGTTGTTCGAGGTGTTCAGGCTGTCGTCCCAAAGCATGGTGTACGGGTTGGCGGAAAGGTCCTTGCCGAACACGCTCTGTCCGTTCGGGAATACCTCGCCGTTCTCTGCTTTGTCGAGTGTGAGTACCTTGCTGTCGTAGCGGACAAAGATCCGCGTTGCCACGATGCCGGGATTGTCGAGCCGGACGGGAATGCGCACCTGTTCTCCGATTTCGGCACGAACGGTCGGCGCAGTCAGTTTGCCGCCGACTGCAAAAGCAGGCATAGACAGCAGTACAGCCAGAATCAGAAATGCGGAAAGCATATGTTTTTTCATCTGTATCACCCTCATTTCCCGTTCAGCATAACACAAAGCCGGAGCAAAATCAAGATGTATCCTGCGGCGGAATCTTCCGAAGACGAAAAGTGAAGCGAAAAAGTCATGGAAAAGTGTTTACAAATGCGCAAAAAGATGATACAATATTTTATACATTTTTATGTATAAATGAAAAACGGAGGTAAGTTCAATGAAAAAGACAATGCGTATTCTCGCTCTGGTGCTGGCAGCCATGATGGTTCTGCTGACCTGTGCATGCGGCTCCAAGCCTGCCGCTCCCGCAGACGGTGCAAAGACCTACATCATCGGCACGGACACCGTGTTCGCTCCCTTTGAGTACACCGACGCCAACGGCGACTTCGTTGGTTTCGCCGTGGAAATTCTCAAGGCTGTTGCAGAGGATCAGGGCTTCCAGTATGAACTCCAGTCCCTCGGCTTCAATGCCTGCCTGACCGCAGTGCAGACCGGTACTGCCGACGCCATGATCGCCGGTATGACCATCAACGATGAAAGAAAAGAAACCTATGACTTCTCCGACAGCTACTTCAAGGATGACCTCGGTCTTGCTGTTGCGATCGGTGCTGCCTACAACTCCCTCGAAGATCTGCGCGGTCAGATGATCGCCGTCAAGAAGGGTACCATCGGCGCTGCATACATCGAAAAGGTTGCCGAAGAATACGGCCTGACCTACAATTACTATGAAAGCTCCAGCGATATGTATCTGGCAGTACAGAACGGCGATGCCGCCGCCTGCTGCGAAGACTATTCCGTGCTGAACTACTCCGTCAAGAACGAGGGCGGCAACGGTCTGCAGATGTGCGCAGAGAGCATCTCCGGTGAAACCGCAGGCGCAGGCGACTACGGCTTCGCAGTTGCCAAGGGTCAGAATGCCGAACTGCTTGCCATGTTCAACGCAGGTCTTGCCAGCATCAAGGCAAACGGCACCTATCAGCAGATCCTCGACAAGTATCTTGCAAAGTAATTTTTGACACAATTTTGCAGTGCAGGTGAGCGATCGCCTGCATTGTATTTTATGAAAGAGAGAGTTGCAAATGGATTTTATCGGCGTATTCAAAGAGATATACCCGACCCTGCTGAACGGGCTGGTGCTGACGCTTGAGGTCACGGTGCTGGCGCTGCTGATCGCCATCGTACTGGGCTTTGTCTCCTCCCTGATGGGCATGTCCAAGATCAAGCCCCTTGCGTGGCTGTCCAAGTTGTACGTCTGGATCATCCGCGGTACGCCGTTCATTGTCCAGTTGTTCATCATTAAATACGGTATTCCGTACTTTATCCGTAATCTGGGTGGAGAATTCAACCTGTCCATCTTCTCGGCGGCGCTGATCGCGCTGAGTCTGAACGCCGGCGCATACATATCCGAAATCTTCCGCGGCGGTATTCAGGCGGTCGATAAAGGACAGATCGAAGCGGCACGCAGCCTCGGACTTCCGCAGGGCAGAACCACGCTCAAGATCGTTCTGCCGCAGGCACTGCGCATCTGTATTCCGTCCCTGTGCAACCAGTTCATCATCACGCTCAAGGATTCCTCACTGGCGCAGTGTATCGGTCTGCAGGAAATGTTCTGCAAGGCAACGATCTACGTCGGCAGAACCTACAAATCCTTTGAAGCGTATGTCATTGTCGGTCTGTTCTATCTGATCATCATCACGATCCTGTCCCGCATCATCAAAATCGTCGAAAGGAAGTTGTCCAATGACTAAAGTGAAGGTAACGAACCTGCATAAATATTTCGGCGATCTGAAGGTGCTCAAGGGCATCGACATGGAGGTACAGGAGGGCGAGGTAGTCTGCCTGATCGGGCCCTCCGGTTCGGGCAAATCTACATTTCTGCGCTGTCTCAACCGTCTGGAGCAATCCACGGACGGCACGATCGTTGTGGACGGGTACGAAATTTCCGACAAGCATCTGAATATCAACAAGGTGCGTGAGAACATCGGCATGGTGTTCCAGCAGTTCAACCTGTTCCCGCATCTGACGGTCAAAAAGAATATCATGCTCGCCCCCATGGATCGCGGCAAGCTGAATAAGAAGGAAGCCGAAAAAAAGGCCATGTATCTGCTGTCGCGTGTCGGGCTTTCCGACAAGGCAGATGCCTATCCGCGTCAGCTCTCCGGCGGACAGCAGCAGCGTGTGGCAATCGCGCGTGCGCTTGCCATGCAGCCGGACATTATGCTCTTTGACGAGCCGACGAGCGCGCTGGATCCCGAAATGGTCGGTGAAGTGCTTCAGGTCATGAAGGAGCTTGCGGCAAGCGGTATGACGATGGTGGTCGTCACACACGAAATGGGCTTTGCCCGCGACGTTGCCGACCGTGTGGTCTTTATGTCCGACGGCGTGATCGTCGAGCAGGGACCGCCTGCGGAAATTTTCACAAATCCCAAAGAACAGCGCACCAAAGATTTTTTGAACTGCGTTTTATAATCGAACAATGATCAGGCGGCGATTGCAGACGGCGATTGCCGCTTTTCTTTGCAAAAAAACAGATAATTTGTAACTTCTTTTCCGCTTTTACGTCTTTATAGGTGAAAGGTCCTTTCAGAGGGGAGAGAGACGATTGAACGACCGCGAAATCATTGAGCTGTACTGGGATCGGGACGAGCGTGCGATCGAGGAAACGAACACGGCGTACGGTGCCTACTGCCGCACCATATCCAAGACCATCCTCGGGAATGCGCTGGATGCGGAGGAGTGCGTCAACGACACGTACCTGCACACATGGAACAGTATTCCGCCGCAGTGTCCGTCAAAGCTGTCCGCGTTTCTGGGGCGGATCACACGGAATCTGTCTCTGGACCGGGCGCGAAAAAATCACGCGGCAAAGCGCGGCGGCGGAGAATATCCCCTGCTGCTCGATGAGCTGGAAGTGGTTCTTCCCACTGCGAACAACGCCGAAAAAGCCGTGGAGGACGCCGAGCTTTCCAAAGCGATCAATGCTTTTCTGCACACGCTTTCCGATAAGGAGTGCGCCGTGTTTTTGCAGCGGTACTACTATATGCGTCCCGTACAGTCAATCGCCGACACCTACGGCATGTCGGAGGGCAGCGTCAAGGTCACACTCCACCGCACACGTAAAAAGCTCAAAACCTATCTGGAAAAGGAGGACATGTTCCTATGAAAAGCGACCGTATTTTATCCGCACTCGGCGCAGCGGATGAAGCACTGCTGGACAAGTGCGAGACATTCATCCCCGGGCGGCACAGCCCGTGTAAATGGGCAGCCACTGCCGCAGGTCTTGCGCTTGCGATACTGGCTTCCGCCGCGATTCTCCATAACAAACCGCTTTCCAAAACGGAACCCGATGACACGACGCAGACTGCTTCCGTAGCCGAAGCACAGGGCGAGAGCATACAGGAAACCGGTTACTATACCGAACAGGGTACCGACGCTTCCGAACAGACTCAGCCTGCCATCCATCTGCCGATGCAGACCGTTCCCGATCTCAAAACCTCTGCGGCAACCGCTGCGGAAGACACAACGTCGAAGGGCAGCAGCGGCACCTATTCCGGCTACAAGACGGGCAGTGCAGACGCGGCACAGGAAACGGTGCGGGAAGCGGCACAGGCAGCGTCCACGACCGTGCGTCCGCTGACCGAGGAGGAAAAAGCGCAGTTCAACAAAGCACCGACCTATGCTACAAAATATCCGACCCTGATCCTCGACGGCAAGCACTACACCAGCCGCGGCAGATCGTATCCCGTTGTGCCGGAAATCGCACAGGAAAACCCGGAAACCGTCACGCTGACCGGCTTCGACGGTACACACAAAACAACAGGCATCGTGAAACCGATTCATGGCATCAGCCGCAGTGCGGCAGTGGCGGTGTACTTTCCGGAAAGTGAAAACAAAGAGATGTATGCCTACGTCAACACCGACTACAAGCCCTCCACGCTCGGCACGATGATGCGCGACCTGAATATGCCCGAAATGATCTCCTTTCCCGGTGTCGGACACAACGGTGCGCAGAGCTTTTCTGTCATTGAGAAAACGGAGTTTGCCAAGCTGTTCAAGGCGGATGCACCACTCGACAGCAAAAATCACGAAGCGGATGTCGCGCTGTTTCTCAAAGGCATCTATCCGGAGATCGGCTACGACAGCAGCAACATGTTCGGCGTGACGAAGGATGGTTATCTCGTCGTGCATCTGCTCGAAAACGAGTACGCTTTCTTTGTCGGCAAGGATCGTACACAGGCTTTCCTCAACTATGTGGACAAATTCTGCGCCCACGGAAAAATACTCGCGGAAACGACCAAGCATCCGATGCAGGAAGGTACCGTCGTGGTACAGACCTCCACTGCCCATACCCCCGCAACCGCAAAAGAACCGTAACCGAACATCCGGTCACCCAATATTCGGGCGACCGGATGATGATATAAAAAATTGTGCGTATCGGTTTTATTCAGCAAGCCTCCCTTGTGTAAAGGGAGGTGGCACGGCGTCAGCCGTGACGGAGGGATTGTCAAGAAACAGTATATTTACGAACGTTTACAATCCCTCAGTCTCGCCTATGGCTCGACAGCTCCGTACCGGAGCCCGTCCCCTTTGTCCCTTCGGGACATCTCCCCACACCGTGGGGAGTCACCCTTTACACAAGGGAGCCTATATTGTCAAGATTTTGCAATTCGCTGCGTTAAGCCGATAAGCTCATTCTGTTATTTTGCCATCAATTCGCAGATGAGATTGCTGATCTCGGTCGGGTTTTCGATCGGCATTCCCTCGATCAGTCTTGCCTGCGCGTAGAGGATCTTCGCGTAATCCGCAAGCGCTGCGGGATCGTTTTCGTGCAGATCGTTCAGCTTGTCCGCGATCGGATGCTCCGCGTTGATCTCCAGCACGATCTGTGCATGGACATTTTCCGCGTTCGGCAGGGAGTTGAGTACCTTTTCCATCTCGACGGACAGCTCACCCTCACTGGTCAGACACACCGGATGATTCTTGAGCTTGTTGGTGAAGCGCACCGAATGGACGGATTCGCCGATTGCTTCCTTCATCGTATCCAGAAGGCTCTTGGAGGACTCGTTCTTCTCCTTGAGCTTTTCTTTTTCCTCGTCCGTGGAAAGGTCAAGCGAGTCGGCGCAGATGTTCTTGAAGTGCTTGCCCTCGTATTCCATCATCATCTTGACCGCAAACTCATCGACGTTTTCGGTCATGTACAGAATTTCATAGCCCTTGTCGCGCAGCAGATCGGTCTGCGGCAGCAGGTCGATCTTGTCCACGGTTTCGCCGCAGGCATAGTAAATATCCTCCTGTCCTTCCTGCATACGGGAGACGTATTCGGAAAGGGAGACGGGCTTCTTTTCAAGAGAGGACACAAACAGGATCAGATCCTGCACGGCTTCCTTGTTCTGACCGTAATGCTCGTAAACGCCGTATTTGAGCTGCGTACCGAACGCCTCGAAGAACTTTTCGTAGGCTTCGCGGTCGTCGCTCATCAGCTTTTTCAGCTCGGTTCTGATCTTCTTTTCGATACTCTTGGCAATGACCTTGAGCTGCATGTCGTGCTGGAGCATCTCGCGGGAAATGTTCAGCGACAGATCCTCGCTGTCCACAAGACCGCGCACAAAGCTGAAATAATCCGGCAGCAGATCGGCGCACTTGTCCATGATCATGACGCCGCTGCTGTAAAGCTGCAAGCCCTTTTCATATTCCTTGGAATAGTAGTCGAACGGTGCGTGCGTCGGGATATACAGAAGGGCACTGTACGTCACATTGCCCTCGACCTTGCTGTGAATGATCCTGGCAGGCTCCTCGTAGTCGAAGAACTTCTCGCGGTAGAAGGACTTGTATTCCTCGTCCGTCACCTCGTTCTTGTTCTTTTTCCAGATCGGCACCATGCTGTTGAGCGTGCGCGTCTCGGTCACCGTTTCGTATTCGTCCTCGGTGCCTTCCTTGAGCTTGCTCGTTTCCACGTCCATGCGGATCGGGTAGCGGATGTAGTCGGAATATTTCTTGACGATGGAGGAAATCGTGTACGTTTCGAGATAGGTGCTGTAATCCTCGTCCTCGGTGTCCTCCTTGATGTGCAGCGTGATGACCGTGCCGTGATCGTCCTTTTCGCACGGCTCGATCGTGTAGCCCTCGGCGCCCTTGGAGACCCATTTCCACGCTTCATCGCTGCCGAACGCACGGCTCTCGACGCTCACGCAGTCGCTGACCATGAACGCCGAATAAAAACCGACGCCGAACTGACCGATGATGTCAACATCCTCGGCTTTCTCGTTGTCCTTCTTGAAATCCAGAGAACCGGACTTTGCGATCGTGCCGAGATTCTGTTCCAGCTCCGCCTGCGTCATGCCGCAGCCGTTGTCCGTGATCGTGAGGGTACGGGCTTCTTTATCGAGGTCGATGCGGATCTGCATGTCGTTTCTGGAAAGACCGCTGATCCCATCGGAAAGGGAACGGTAATACAGCTTGTCCATTGCGTCGCTGGCGTTGGAGATCAGCTCACGCAGAAAGATCTCCTTGTGGGTATAGATGGAGTTGATCATCATATCCAGCAGCTTTTTGGACTCGGCTTTGAACTGTTTTGTGCGCATATCAATCACCTGAAAAAAGAAAAATTAGCACTCGTTATTCGTGAGTGCTAATACAGTGTACCGCATTTTTTCGAAAATTGCAAGTCCTAACTGACAAAATTAACAAATTTGTAATATCTTGCACATGCGCCTCAGCACGTATAGAGCTGCAGAAGCCGCTTCGTATACGCGGAAACATCCATCGGCGGCGATTGCAGACAGTTCTGCGCATAAAGCGCTGTGCGTTCCTTGTCCGACCAAAGTCGTTCGATCTTTTCCGTCAGCGCCCGGACGTTTCCGCTCTCGAACAACTCTCCGTTTTTGCCGTCCTCCACAAGCTCCGGCAGTCCGCCGACCGCTGCGGCAAGCACGGGCGTTCCGCTGGCAAGACTTTCCAGCACCGAGAACGGACAGTTTTCGTAGCACTCCGAGGGACACAGGGAAAAGCGCGCCTCGCGGATCAGCGTTTGCAGTGCTTCCCCCGTCTGAAAACCGACACTGCGGATATTCGGGATCGCTTCGATCGCCGCCGAAGACGGTCCCTCTCCGGCAAAGACAAACGAGATCTGCGGCAGCGCCCGACACGCCTGCGCCAGCGTCTCCACGCCCTTTTCCGGACTGAGCCGCCCGAAGTACAGCACATAGTCCTTTTTCGGCGCGGCAGTCTGTGCCGTCCGCTCCGCAAAATTGTGCAGCGTGACCGTTTTGGCGGCAAAGCGCGGATCGGTATCGAGCTTATCTTTCAGGAACGCCGAACAGCAGAGGATCGTGTCGATCGTGTCATAGACGTCCGTATGCTTCCACAAAAGCGCTTCGGCAGTACCGATGATGCTCTTTGCCCGACTGCCGTGGATGCACTTCCCTTTCGCGCAGTGCAGATAGTGACCGCCCAGACATTTTTCGCATACCGTTTCATTCCGGCACATATGGTTCGGACAGACCAGTTGAAAATCGTGGGCGGTATACAGCACGCGGCAGGCATGTCCCGCCTTCCGCCACTTTCGCAGCTCCAGAAGGATCGCGGGCGTGAGCTGATAGTGGAAGTTGTTGAGATGGCAGACATCCGGCTGAAAATCCTCCAGCACCTGCCGCAGCTTGCGGCGCGCTTCGGCAGAATAAACCGTTTTGACCGAATAGACAAGTCGGGAAAACGGATCCGCGGTATGCAGATCCATATTGGACGTATAGGCGCCGACCGCGTTGCCGACGCAGCGCTTTTCATCCTCCATGCCGAAGTACTGCACCATGTGCCCCTGTGCCTGCAGGGCGGCGCCGATCTGCAGCATATACGTTTCCGATCCGCCCTTCGGATACAGAAACTTGTTGATCATCAATACTTTCATTTTGCCGATTCCTGCCATTCACATGTGCTGCGCCGATCCAGCTCTTCCTTCGTCACCCGTCCGTCCCGATAGTCCCGGCAGACCGCATTTTCGTACATACTGTACGGGCGCTCCGAAAACAGCGCTTTGCATTTATGCTTCGCCACCCATGCGGCAGGCTTCCAGATGTATTTATGCATCGCCGGTGAAACGGAACCGATCATCCAGCAGCCGCGGTCACAGCAGCGCACCTTCGCGCGTACCCGTTCGGCTTCGGGACTGTTCCACAGCGCGTCCCAGCTCTGCGTATTCAGGTTGCCCATGACCTCTTTTTCGCGTGTGCCGTTACAGGGCATCACGTCGCCGTAGGGGTCGATGAAAAATGTATCGAAGCTCATATCGCACGGCAGCAGACGCTCCTGCCCGTAGATATAGCGGATCAGTCCGTGATTGAAATAGGCGCGGAACCACTTCTTCGGGCTGCGGCTTCGCAGCAGCGCATTGACAAGCGCTTCAAAATTTTCCGCCACCATCGGGCGGTCATGGATGATATTCTGCGTCTCCACAAAATAGAAGCTGTTGTGCAGCGCCGCCGTGGCAAACTCCATCCCCATTTCCTCGGAAATTCTGTACAGCGCAAGCAGCTCCGGCGCGTTCCTGTCCTGTACCGTCATGCCGAAGCCGACGTCCTTCATGCCCATGGCACGCAGTGTCCGCAGCGTTTCCACCCCGCGCTGATAGCCGTTCTCCAAGCCGCGGATCGCGTTGTTCGTCTCCTCCAGCCCTTCGATCGAAATGCGGATGCCGATCTGCGGAAACTCCCTGCACAGCGCCACAATACGGTCGGTGAAAAAACCGTTCGTCGAGATCACGATACGGTCGGATTTTTTGTACAGCTCCCGCACGATCTGCGGCAGATCCTCACGGATGAACGGCTCACCGCCGGTGATGTTGGTAAAATACATCTGCGGCAGCTTGCGGATCGTTTCGAGCGTCAGTTCTTCTTCGGGTCCGGACGGCTCCTTGTAGCGATTGCACATCGTGCAGCGTGCGTTGCAGCGATAGGTCACGATCACCGTGCCGTTCAGCTTTTTTTGTTTCGCCATGCTTTACTCTACCTCTCCGTCCGTATAACAGGCAAGTGTTCTGTCCGCGACCGCGTCCCAGCTGAGCTTCTGCGCCGCGTTTTCCAGCGCCCGTTCCCTGTACGCCTGTACGGTTTCGGGCTGCGCACAGAGCATTTGCAGCTTCTCCCGCAGATCGTCCGTATCGCCGTGCCGGAACAGTACGCCGTCCGTACCGATCACCTCGGCACATTCCGGTATATCGCTGCAAAGACAGCAGCACCCGCACGCCATCGCTTCCAGCAGGCTCAGCGGCATACCCTCGAGATCACTGGGCAGCACGTAGCAATAGGCATTGCAGAACAGCTCCTGCTTGCAGTCACCGTCCGCCCAGCCGATAAAACGGATCCGTCCGTCATCGGCGGCAAGCGCCTGCATTTCCGCGGTATAGGCATCCGTATCCGAGCTGCTGCCCGCAATGATGAGCTGCTTGTCGGTTTCGATTTCCCGAAACGCGCGGATCAGATATTCCAGCCCCTTTTCCGGCACGAGCCGTCCGAGAAAGAGAATATAGCCGTCCGCCGTCAAGCCGAATTTTTCGCGGATCTCTGCCGCTTCCCGATGCGCGCACGGTTCGGTGCCGTTCGGGATGCAGACGGTTTCCCGCCCGTATTTTTCCAGAAAATAGCGCTGCACATTGCGGCTGAGTACGATGATCGTATCCGCATACCGCACGGCGTTTTTTTCACCGCGCAGAATGTACCGTCCGGCAAGCCGTCCCCATTTGGCGCGCTGATGATCCAGCCCGTGGACGGTCACGACCGTTTTTTTGCCGAACAGCTTCGGCAGAAAGCACATGCAGGCAGGTCCTTCGGAATGGAAATGCACCACGTCGTACCTGCCGAACGCAGCCCGTATGGCGGCAAATACCGAGGAGGACAGCGCTGCAAGACCGCGTACACGCACCGTGGGTACCGTAACCAGCCGCACACCCCGATAGGTGCGCACGGACGGGTTCTGCCCTTCGGCACGGTTGTAGCAGGTGACTTCGTGTCCCTTCTGCGCGAACCGCACCGCCAGTGCCTCCACGACGGCTTCCGTTCCGCCGAAGCCGTGCGGGATCGTTTTGTGTCCGAGCATGGCGATCCTCATACGTTTTCCTCCACAGCTCGCGTTCGCTGTTTTTTCTCCGCCGCGCTGAAAAGCTGCTGCGCGGAAACGGGACGCAAAAGCAGAATGCTCCCCAAAAGGAACAGCGATATATTGTCATTGATCCGCAGTACCGCGCTTTCCACGCAGAAATAGACGAAAAGTGCAAGCACCAGCGCAAGCTCCGGCACTGCGCTTTTTTTCCACAGGCGATGCGTCAGAAGCATGTAGATCAGCAAAATCACGGCAAACCACGGTACACCCTTCAGCAGGAATACAGACAGATATGCATTATCCAGACACGGGACATCCAGCGATTCAAACGTCTGTCCCCCAAGTGAAACGATGCCGTTTTCCCAAGCCTGATGAAACAGTGCGGGACGTGTGGAAGCCAGCATATTGATCTTGTTCCACAGCAAGTTCTGCGGATTATATAAAATTGCACAGCCGAAGGACAGCAGCGCACACAGCACCGGCGAAGCCACGGCAAGCCCGTGCAGGAGCTTATACTCCAACAGCTTCGGAAAGCATTTGAAAACGACAAGCAAAACGAGAAACGCCGCATAGAACAGCAGCGCACCGCGGCTGTCGATCACGACCGTGATCACAATGCCGACGCCGAGTGCAAGCACCCAATCCCACCACTTCAGTTTCCCGTAGCGCAGGATCAGCCACATCACAGCCCATACAGCAAGCAGGATCGCCGCCGCATTCGGGTGACAAAAGCCGAACGCATGCCGCACGGAAAGCCATGCAAAATCCGTCTGCCGCGTCTGGGCAACGGTCATACTGCCGCTTGCGATCGCACCCAGTGCGGAAAGCACGGCGGTCACGGCATAGAAAAAGCCCAGCAGCACCGTGTAGACCTTGAGCGTCTTACGCGGTCCGAAATCCGCAGCGAACAGAATCAGCAGCAAAAGTACAAGGTTTGTTTCCTCTCCGAGAAAATACAGGGCGATCTCCAAAGCCGCCAGAAAGATACGCTCCCGAACGGCATAGTTTGCCGGCAGCAGCGTAAAGGTCAGCAGTACCGGCCAGTAAAAGACTTCCTCCATGAGTACGTTCAGAAACGTCACATTCTCAATATTGGACAGTATCAGAAGCTTGGCGAGCAATATCCCGACAAGCACAAACAGCTCCGCATACAGCATGACCGTATTCCGCGCCGGAACCCATTTGTCCGGGATCGGCAGTGCGGGCGTACGCCACCACCTGCGGATACAGGTTTTCAGAGAATCCCCTGCCCTGCGGCAACGCCGATAGTCCGCTATCCCCCACAAAAGCCACCAAAGTCCCGCGACCGCAGCCACAATAAACAATACGAGCAAATTCGTTTCCTCCCCGGGTCAAACCCCGTCCGCACGCAGGATCGTGCCTGCCGTTTGCAGAATGATTTTCAGATCCAAAAGGAAGCTGCGCTCCTGTATATACTGCAGATCCAGCTCCAGCCATTCCTCGAAGCTCAGATCGTTCCGCTTCGGCTGAATCTGCCACAGGCACGTAAGTCCCGGCACAACATACAGCCGCTGCTTTTCGTAGTCGTCGTACTTCTCGATCTCCGCGAACAGCGCAGGCCGCGGACCGACCACACGCATATCGCCGCGCAGAATATTGATAAACTGCGGCAGCTCGTCCACACCGATCCTACGGATGACTCTGCCGATCCTCGTGATGCGCGGATCGTCCTTCATCTTGAAGACCGGACCGTCCATTTCGTTGCTGTCCTCCAGTTCCGGCAGAATATCCTCCGCGTTCGGGATCATGGAGCGGAACTTGAGCAGTTGAAATTCGCGTCCGTCTTTTCCGGCGCGTGCCTGCCGATAGATCGGCGAAGCACCCGGACTTTCCAGAACGATCGCCAGCATCAGAAAAAGGGACGGCACGAACAGTACCGCAATCACCGCGACCGAAAGCAGAACGTCCCGCACACGGCACAGACGTTCATAGCCCCGTTGTTCCGTCTGTATTCTGTTTTTATCCAAAAACGGCACTCTTTCCGTCTTCGGCGCTTCGTTAATCTGCGTATCCATACCGTTTCTCCGAATACATAGTATAATAATTTATTATAACAGAAAGCCGGCAAAATGGGAAGTCCCTTTTCTTCAAAAAAGCTGCACCCGCACAGACGGATGCAGCCGCATATTTATTTGGATTTTGCAAGCTGCCGCAGGTAAGCGGCAAACCGCCTGAGCTTGCGCACGCTGAACAGGATACTGAACACGCGGTAAAACCAGCACAGCACGATCGGCAGCTTATGCCTTGCACAGAACGGATAGCCGAAATACATATATTCCTTTGTCGGGAAAATACGGCGGCAGAAATTCCGCAAGCGGACGAATCGCCCGTTCTTTTCCTTGCCGCGGCGCAGTTGATGCACAAGCTCCAGCTCCGCCGTACCGTGACGGTTTGCGGAAAGGATCTCCTCCGCCACATCGGAAAGCTCCCGCTGCGGCTCGATGCCGTCAAACCAGAAATCTGCCAGTGCGTACAGGTCAAGAAGATCGTTTTTCAGGTCATACTGCGTCAGCAGCGCGTCGATCGATGCGCTGTCAACCGTGTCCTGCAGCGCCTTTTTCAGATAGTAAATATCCAGCACACGGCTGATGCCCATGCCCTGATACCGATAGTGCTTAAGACAGTGGAGCATGTTGTACAGATAAAAGACCGTATCCGGCACCTCGACGGTACAATCCTCCCGCACGGTTACATACGAGAACGGCTCCCGCATGGACGCGAACTCCTCCTTATCCTTGGAGAAAAAGCTCGTGTGTACCTCGACAAACACCAGACCCTTCTGCGCGTCCACCTCGCTGCCGAACACTTCCTCGACCGCATAGCCCATTTCCCGCAGAATGTCGGAGGCTTCCGTGAGCTTGTCCGGCGGAATGATGAGGTCGATATCCGACATCATGCGCAGGTTTTCCGCAGGATAATAGCGTTTGACGACCGTCCCCTGCACCTCCATGGTGCAGATCCCGTGCGCACGGAACGCGGCGACGATCTGAGCTCTGGCGCGCATCTGCGTGGTGCTGCGGGTGATGGACTGGTAATACTTCTCCTGCCAGCGGGACAGAAGCTGCGGTTCGGGCTTCTGCGCAAGGCGCTGCACGGCAGTAAAAGCAAACGCCGTGACCTCGTGCCTGACCGCGCAGTCGAACACGTTTTCCCACGAAAGCCCGTCGGGAATGGGTTCGGGAGCCGTTTTATGTACCGCACAGTACAGCAGATGTACCAGATATTCGCCCTCGCTTTGTATCGCTTTCATCTTCTGTCGTCCTTGATGCCGCGCTTCGGGTCGATCGCCAGCAGACCCTGCTCCTTGAGCTGATCGAGGAACGCCATGACCTTCGGACCGACCTCCTCGACCTTGCTGCCCTCGAAATGCTCCATACATGCCGCGATCAGTTGGGGCAGCGTAATGCCCTCCTGCAGCTTTTTCATCATGAACACAGCGGGCTCGTTTTCGAGCTTGATGATGCCGTGGAAGGCGTTTGCGCCCTCCTCGATCCCCACGGCGATACATTCATCTCCGACCTCGGTGATCTCGAAGGGATAGCGAAGCAGGATAACCGGATAGAGTGTCATTATTCTTTTCCTCCCGTGACAATGCTCTTGATTTTTTTAAAATAATGCCGCAGCTTCAGACGAAAGCGCCGGGCTGGCAGTTTTTTCATGTATTGCAGATAGGACGGGTCCTGCATGGTGATATGCTGTCCGTCGCGGATGATCTCGGTCAGAATGCCGATGATCCATTCCTCGGGTACAGGCTCGGCATAGTCGCGGTTGTCGCCGCAAATGCGGTACATCCCCATGCCGCAGACCTTGATGATGCGGTGCAGCACATAAGCGCCGTTCTCGCGCTTGAACAGCACGACGTCATTCTTTTTCAGCGGCGCGGTCACGGCACGGATCACCAAAAGATCCCTGTCCTGCCGCAGCAGCGGCATCATGGAGTCGCCCTTGTTCGTGTAGACGATATAGCCGCTCCGTCGAATTTCAGTTTCAAAATTCGTCATTTGCACATTTCCTTATACGCGACAAGCGCCGCTTCGTCCTCCATGTTGCAGTACAGCACGTACAACCCGACCGTCTGCCCGATCTGTTCGATCACACGCAGGGTACGGATCAGTGCCGCATTGTCCGGCGGGCGGTAGGACTGCCCAACCAGCGTGGGCATCACATCCGAGAACCGAACGGGCTGTATGGTGTTTTCCGTTCCGCGGCGCAGAATACACAGCCCCTGAAGCGGAACGCATGTATTGCAGCCGAGTGCTTCCTTGCCCATCCACGGCGTACCGCAGACAAAGACCTTGCCGTCCGTGACGCGCAGGATCGGCTTGTCGCCGTTGACGATATAGCTGCCGTCGATATTTTTCAGCCAGAGATTGGTATGCGTGGTCTTGCCCGTACCGGATTTTGCCGTGAACAGAAACGCCTGTTCCCCGACCGCAACGGCAGCGCCGTGGAAAACGATCGCGTTATACTCCGGCAGGCGCATGGCGATCTTGCGGTAGACTGCCGTGTTCTCCAGCTCGACAGGCGAAAAGTCGGGATAGACAAGCCCCTCGTAGGCATGCTCCGCCATGCTTTTTTCCCGTTCGGCAAGGATATCCGCTTCGGTGGTCGTGACCGTAAAGCACGGTGCCTCGTCCGTCAGATAGTCCCCGCAGACGGCGGACAGACAGTCGGTGACCGTTTCGATGCGGATCGGCAGACCCGCTAACTTGATTTGTATCGTATGCATAGTTTACACTCAGTCGTCGTTGCGCACCATACGCAGAACGACCACGATCAAAAAGCAGATAATAAACGTAAGGATTCCGAAAAAGCCGGAGATATAGCTCAGCAGACCCTCACGGATCGCCGACGCAGCCAGCGCAAGGCAGAGACTGACCGGCTGACAGAGATAATAGAACAGGCTGATCTGCGAGCGGCGAATACCGCGCATGAAGGGAGAACGGAAGCCGTTGGAGGGATCGCGGAACGCATGAACGCAGAGCGGGACGGCAAGCATCGGCATACCGATCAGGTGACCGTAATAGCCAACCTTATTGAATCTTGCCAGCAGGAAGATTTCGCCCAGCATCAGCAGTACGCCGGCGATCGCCATGAGCGCATACTTCCAGCTCCGCACCATGAAGAAGGCGCTTCTTTTGCGGGCGATCAGACCGCCGAGCAGGATATACGGCAAAGCGCGGGTCAGGAAGTTGCCGGGCACGACGAGATGCGTCAGTGCGCCGAGTTCGCCCGTCAGGATCGCAATCACCAGACACACGGCAAAAATCACGAAATCGAACCGCAGGAGCTTGAACTTATCAAGAAAATAAATGATGATGTAGGCATACAGCAGCGACTGCACAAACCAGACCGCACTGCCGAACTCAAACGGCCAATTATTCAGCACAAGGAAGCTGAACCAGAGACGCGGCTCTTTGAAGGAGAGAAAAATATTCGTACCCGCCGCACGGTAAAGGAAAAAGTTGATGATAAAATAGACAACGCTAATGGCAAGGAACCCGATGGCGGAACGCTTGATGGAGCGGCGAATCCTTGCAGGACGTTCGGCGTCCTCCCACAGCACAAGGTAGCCGGAAATAATATAGAATGCGAGCGTCGCAAAGCCGCAGAGCGTCTGCACGATGCCGCCGAACGGCGTCGGGAAACCGACGAGCTTGATGCAGACAAAGAACATCAGAACAAAGCGCAGCTTTTTGATAGATTCATAGTGCTGTCTGGTTCGGATCGTTTCCTCCTCAGACACTTCCGGCTCCGGCACGGGCATGGCATTTTCGGTATACTCAGTAGACATATTCATCCTCCTCTTCGGGAATTTCTTCAGTGGGTTTCATATCGAACTGCATCGGCTGCTTGTTCCGGATGAAGTACACGCGCTTGCAGTGGCGCAGGATACTCTTGCGGTGGGTGGAAACGATGCAGGTCTTGTGCGGACAGTTGTAAATGATGTTGTTCAGGACGCGCTTTTCCGTGTCGGTATCGAGTGCGCTGGTCGCTTCGTCCAAAAGCAGGATCGGCGCGTCACGCAGGATCGCACGGGCGATGGCGATCCGCTGTGCCTGTCCCTCGGAAAGCCCGGAGCCGCGTTCGCCGACCTTGCCGTAAATACCGTCGGTATGGGTGGAAATGAACTCCCACGCGCAGGCTGTCTTGAGTGCCTCAATGATCTCCTCGTCGGTGGCTTCCTCCTTGACAAGGCGCATATTCTCGGCGATGGTACCCGCCATAATGGAGTTGCCCTGCGGAACATAGGAGAACAGCGGGCGCAGGTCTGCGTTCATCGGCACTTCGCTGCCGTCGGCGGCACTGACCGTGACCGAACCCTCAGACGGGTGAACAAGTCCCAAAAGCAGACGGAGCATGGTAGTCTTGCCCTCGCCAGACGGTCCCAGAACGGCGACGATCTCGCCGGGTCTTGCTATGAAATTGCCGTGCTCATAGACCGTCTTGTCCTCGGTATAGGCAAAACGGACATCGCGCATTTCGACGGTCAGACCATCCTCGATCTTTTCCGAAAGCGCCTTAAATGCAGCGGGATCGTGCTTTTCCTTGGGCAGATCGACCAGTTCCCGGATACGGTGCGCGGAAACGGCGGAACCGATCATGCCGGGGAAGGTGCCGATCAGGGCGTTGAACTGCGAGGTCAGCGCACCGCGCTGCTGTAAAAAGAACGTCATATCGCCGTACTGGATGCGGTTCGTCCACAGTCGCCACAGGCAGTAGCCGAACGCAAGCATGGAAACGGCTGCGGAAACAAGCGAGACGGCAATATTCGCCTTGATCTCGAACTTATTGTAATCGAGGTTGTATTCCTTGTATCTGCCCTGCCACCACTTCAGACGCTTCTCGGTCTGTCCGGAAACGCCGAAGGATTTGATCATGTCGAAGTTGTAGAACGTCTCGACTTCAAAGGACATCATCTGGGAGTTCAGCTCCAGAACGCGCTTTTTGTATTCGCGCATTTTGCGCATGATAAAGCGCGACATCACCAACAGGAACGGCGCACTGCCGAGCGCAATCCATGCCATGTTGGGGTCAGTCTTGAACAGCAGAATAAAGGTCGCGCCAAAGGAATAGATCGAAATGATGAGGTTCGGGATCCAGCCGATGGCGTTGCCCGCAACGGTTCCCGTATCACTGCCGAAGCGGTTCAGCAGGTCGCCGTTGGAGTAGCGGTTCAGCTCCTTCCATTCGGCGTCGATGATCTTGCTGAAAATGTTCGCCTGAATGTCGTTGTTGACATAGATGGAGATTTTCAGTCCGATACGGCTGAGAACGCTGCTCAGGACAAGGGGGAAGATCGTGGAAAAGACCATGACCGAGATCAGGAACCACAGCTTTTCATGCTCCTTGCCGACAATGATGTTGATGAGCATTTTGCTGACCCACGACGCCCCGAGCGAGAGTGTGGAGCCGAGCAGCCCCAGCACGGTATAGAAAACGATGATCCCTTTATACTTTTTGGAAAAAGAAAAGATCCATTTCCAGTCGTCGAAAAATTCCCGAAACGTGCCGTCGTTCAGCTTGTCGAGCAGCACCTGCAAGGAATTGATCTTCAGGAAGCGGTTGATCCCCGTGTATTTTTTCGGGGTCGGAATTTTTACATCCATAGAAACACCAGCAATTCTGCGCAAAGCGCAATCATTCGGAATAATTCAGTACGGAACCGTTCAGCCGTTGGACAGACACTGTACCGAATTCGGGTGCAGAAAACTGCACATGTTTTGCTTAAGTAACCACTGATTAAATCCAATGCGCACGCTGGAACGGATCTTTTTCCGTCATATCACACAAATTCTCCTTACCTTACGTTAGTAAGGCGGCGTCAAATTTATGCAATCTGACGAAAAAATCTCTCGCCCCATCGCACACCTCGATTGAATCATTGGTTACTTGAGCGAAAAAAGATAAATGCCGCAAGTCGGGAGTGCAAAAAACTGCACTCCGGCTGTTTGATGCGTAAGCCGAAAAAAGGCTTTTAATCCACTCTTGTGTAATGGCATCTGTACAGCCCATAACACAAACGGCCCTGCATAGCGGCAGACCTTGCCTTTTCGTCCTGCCGGACAAGGCAAAAGGGCAAACTCTGCGCACCGAAATGCAAAAAAAACGGCGCAGCTTGGGGAACTGCGCCGCGCGAAAAGCGTTGGTCAAAAAAATTACTGAGGATTGACAAGCGTGTTAGTAACAAGCCATTCCAGTGCCTGCTGCAGAGTAATGTTATCAACGACCTGATTCGTATGAACGTTTTCGATATACTCACCCAGCAAGAAATTCATCTCTTCGGGCTCAGTTGTATACTTTGCCGCATTAATGCCCCATTTGTACTCATCATCACCTGCCCATCCGTTCGTCGGTGTAAACAGAGCAAGATACTGTCCTTCATTATACTGAACACTTGCATTTCCGCTCAGTTCTTTCAGGTCTCCTTCATAGCCCCACCACGCACCCGACTTCAATTCACCGGAAGTGGAAGTGGTGATGACATCGGCAGAATCAAAAGTTACAAATGCAACCTTTGCGTTTTCCATTTTCATTGGTATCGTCTCCTTTCCTCCCGTGCCGTTCGTTTCTTTCAGTTTCCAGCTGTCAAACAGAAAGTCGTACGCATGCACCTTTGCTCCCCAAAAGCATCGGCTCCCGCGCCCGCCCGACACAAAATAATCTTTATCTAAGGCGTTTCCACCCGATAAGCCATTTTAATTTATCTGCGTATCGGTTTTGCACAGCAAGCCTCCTTTGTGTAAAGGGAGGGGGACCGCCGATAGGCGGTGGAGGGATTGTCAAGGTCAGATGTCAACCGAAAACGGCATATTTTCGTGCGTTTACAATCCCTCAGTCTTTGCTTCGCAAAGCCAGCTCCCTTTACACAAGGGAGCCAAAGCGCAGGCTGATTTAAGCCGATACGCATATTAATTTATTGTATTCTATCACGTCCGCTATGGATTGTCAATAGCCGGAAAGAAAAATGCGGTCCCACTTTTCTGCTTCTTCATCCACGTACACCACGGCGCAGTGCATTTTTTGCACAGCAGTCATGGGGTATTCTTCAAAAAAAGCTCGAGCCGCAGGTTTCCCTGCGGCTCTTGCGTTTCCCGTCTGTTTTAAATCCGGCGGGCTGGATCAAAGATTAAGGGGGATCGATCAGGCAACTTTGCCGTCGGGAGCAGTGAAGCTGACGGTCTTTGCGTCGGAGTAGGTACCGACAAGAGCCTGAACGTTGTAGTTGTAGGAGACACCCGTTGCATGCTGGATCTTGATGGTCCAGGTCAGTGTGCCGTCTTCTTCGGTAACGACAGTTGCTCTGCCGTCAGCCTTGGAGATGGTCATGGTGCCGTTGTCCTTGGTGTTCGTGAACTTCACCTTGCTTGCGCCTGCAGCGGTCTTAACCGTGAAGGTTGCGACTGCGTCGTTGGAGCAAGTAACATCAGCGGAGATCAGCTTAACAACTACGGGCTTAACTTCTGCTGCAGTCTTGAAGGAAGCAGTCTTAGCAGCAGTGTAAGCATTGAGTGCATATGCCTGAACAGCGTAATTGTATTCCGTGTCGGCAATGCAGCTCAGCGTGATGGTCCAAGTCTTGGTGCCGTCGCCATTGTTCACAACCTGAGCACTGTCTTCGGAGAAGGTCATTGTGCCGCCGTCCTTGGCGCTGGTGAGCTTAACCTTGGAAGCATCTGCACAAGTCTTGACCGTGACGGTTGCGGAGGTGGTGGAGGTAGCAGCAGCTTCGACGGAGATGAGCTTCTCATCGTCGGTTACGGGGATGTCGGCAACCTTGAAGGTAAGATCCTTGCCGCTATCCTTCAGACCTTCTGCGGAACGGGTGTTGATGCTGTAGGTGTAGGAGTTCTTGGCAAACAGTCTGGTGATCGTCCAGGTCAGCTTGCCGTCTTCGCCTGCAACAACAGTAGCGTTCTTCGCGTTGTAGGTCATTGTGCCGCCGTCATTATCGTTGACGAACTGGACCTTTTCAACGTCCTTACCGGTAACAACCGTGATAACCTGCTTGGTGGTGCCGTCGAATACGATGTAGCCGAGTTCTTCGTCGATCGTAGCGATTTCTGCACTGTAAACAGTGGTATCATAAACGGGAGCCGGATAGGAGATTTCGAATGTGTAGCCGAGATCTTCGGGGATGTTGTTGATGAATGTAGCATTGTTGTACTTGCCAACGCAGACATATTCATCAGCAGCCATTGCCATGCCTCTGTCGATGACCCACAGTTCGCAATCAACGCCCTGATAGGTAACGTCAGTGATGGACTGAACAGCTTCGTTCGCTCTGGTGTAGGTCAGAGTGCCGATGGAGTTACGGAACTGGAGCTTGAGCGGCGTGCCGGCAATGCCCTTCTTTGCGATTGCGTACAGATAATTCTCTGTGCCCATCGGAAGTTCGCCGTCGTCAACTTCAACAGTTTCGATATCCTTCTCGTAGCCTGCCCACAGGATGTCAGCGGTCAGAGCGGGAAGGACTTCGCGCTTGGTCGCGCCACAGTCGTCACATTCATAGTCGATGTAGCCGTCTGCTTCGGCGGTAGCCGCCTGCTGACCGGTGACTGCGAAATTGTGAGCAGCAGTCTCGGATTCGGTGCATCCTTCGTTCGTGCAGTAACGGATGTGCGTATCGTCATCATTCTGCTGCCAATCGCCCCATGCATGGTTCGTTGCGGCGATTTCTTCTTCTTCAACAAGCCAGGTCTCGCAATCCGGGCAGTATCTGCCTGCGGTGTGACCGGCTTCCGTGCAGGTTGCATCGACCTTTTCAGTGTCGTATGCATTTGCATGGTTCGTCGCTGCGATTTCTTCTTCTTCAACAAGCCATGTCTCGCAATCCGGGCAGTACTTACCAGCGGTGTGACCGGCTTCCGTGCAGGTTGCATCGACACTTTCGGTGTCATATGCATTTGCATGGTTCGTTGCTTCGATTTCTTCTTCTTCAACAAGCCAGGTCTCGCAATCCGGGCAGTATCTGCCTGC
>R27__coassemble_551_pt1 | contig 22803 bp, 21 predicted proteins | sample R27__metabat2_high_PE_029 | metagenome-assembled genome bin R27
TGCTTTTTCGAGATTTTCGTTTACATATTTTATCCAGCGTGTATTCACTTCAGTCGTCGTATAGCTGTGCCATGTGAAGAAATCCATGGGCGGCTGATGTTCTTTGATGTAGCCCATGAATCCTTGGAAAAACTCAACAAAGTATTTGTTATATGCGGGAGCCCCCGACTTTACGTTATTGGTCTTTGTCAATGCGTAAAAGCCGCAGGAACCGTAGCCGCCGATTTTCAGTTCGGGAAATTTTTCCTTAAGGTACGTTGCCGCAACGTCGTAAAGGCGGTAAAACTGCTCGGGTGTGCCGTGCCAGAAAACGTTCTCTGTTTCATATTCGGTTTCGGAAATTTCTTCATACTTTCCTCCGTCGGGCTCGTTCCAGATTTCCCAGTATTCAATATTATAATGAAATCCGTCTGCCCAGCCCTCGTTGTAGTGCAGAATGATATGCTCGCAGATCTGCGCCCATTTGGTGTAATCCGTCGGCGGCAGAAGCAGCGCATGGTCTTTTTCGGCGTTGCTGTAGCTGATGCCGAGCCGGAAGAAGGGCTCCATGCCCGTATCGACAATCGCCGCAAGCACCTTGTCGGATTCACCAAAATGATACGCGTTTTCGTCGTACACATCCGCAGAGAAATCCGGGAAAATGTTGTGGATGTCGGTCACGTTGATGTCATGTGTCCGGCACGCGGTCATGTTCGCCTCGGTGAAACAGCGGTTGATTTCGCTGTCAAGCACATATTCGGGCATTCTGCCGATATTGTGTACCGGTCGGATTTCATCAATGACGGTATCGAAATCCACCTTGACCGTCATGGGCGCAGTGAAAAGCTGCGTCAGGAACGTAAACACGGACATAAGCATGGCAAGGATTTTTTTACACATACGATCGCCTCCAATTTTATTATGCTTTCGGTGCGGCATTTTTGTGCGCAACGTTCTGCGCAACAAGGTCGATGAGCTGATCGGCGGTAACAAGCTCCACATGCGCATCCAGGAGACTTACAAAGTAGGCAAGATTCTCCACCGATATGCTCCACGGGTTCACGTTGATCACGGAATATCCTTCCACGGATGCGGGATCCGCCGCGTATGCATTGACGATCCGAGCCTGTTCTTCGATCCACTCGGCAGTGACCGTACCGTCCGCACTTTCCGGATACCAAAGAGACAGCCGAACACTGAGGAAAGGCTTGTCGTTGGAAAACCAGACTCTGCCTTTTCCGGAAACATATCTGTCGGGGTCCAACTGGACTAAGCCGCCCTTGATATTTTCAAAGCGTGCATAATAGTCGAAGCTCTGCGCGAACATCTTTTCGTGGAACAGATCCGGCTTGTCGTCCAAAATGGAGACAATATCCATATTGCTTTTGTACAGCATTGCCGCGGTTTCGGTCGTGAAACGGTCAAGACAACGGACGTCGAAACGGGAGGGGTTCATGTATCCGCTGCCCGAAACGCCCGCCACAAAGCAGTTGTTTTCACCGGCGCTGCCGTACGCCAGAACCGAGCTTACCGGGCAGACCTCCTGCTGAATGAGCGGGAAGGTCCACGTCATCGGGAAGGTGTCGAAGGAAGCGACTTTTTTATAGTATTCGGTAAAGCCGTTCTGCACCCACTGGGAATTGTCCCCGTCGCTGAATACGATCGCGGCGTAATGCTTGGTCGGATCGGCTTGGAGGGCTTGACCCTTGCCTGTCTGTTCGGGAATATCAAAGGAATAGGCAGACAGGAAGCTGTTGTTTCGGCTGTGATCGGACGGGATCACCGCACATCCGAATTTGGAAATAAATCGAACAAACTGTTTTTCCGCTTCGCACCAGCCGAGTACATAGGAATTGCCGCCCGACCATTTCAGAATCTTTTTGAGATAATTCTTGCCTTGCGTATCGTTGCCGGAATATGTGATGAAATATCGCTGCTGAACGGCAAAGTCCCGAAGTCCGCGTTGATCCGATTTTACGTGTACAACGATGCCCTTGCGGAATGCGTCTTTATATTCGTTGAAAAAATCCCGAAGGAAACCGTAATTGTAGGTTTCTTTGGAAATATCCTTTTTCAGAACCAGTCCGCAATCCTCGGCAATATCCCGGATTTCTTCGGGGACGGCAAGCCAGCCCTCTGCCGTGGCATAATTGCAGGCGGTGTTGAGCCCCTCGGCAAATTCGCTGTTACTGTAAAGCACATAGCCGCTGTCCCGGATGCAGGACTTAAACGCTTTGATCAGAAGCGGCAGTGTCCATGGATTTCCGTCGGCGTCGGTTTTGATGACTTCAACGCCCGATTTGCCGATCTCATCGAGATACATTTTGTGAATACCGCCCATGAGCAGGTATAACTGCGCTTTTTCGCGGTTCACAAGTCCCTGCAGGCAAATGAACGTGTCCAGCTCCTCCGCACGGAGCCTGCCTGCATCCACGATGTACACCTTATCGGCAGGCTCGACGGAATGCAGAACGGACGGTTCATTTATCAGTGCATCTATGCTTTTGCCTTCGGGGACAGCCGGTCGGAACAGCAGAGCAATGCTGCCCAGCATAATAATGAGCGCCGTAAAAAAAGCTTGGATTTTCAAAAACACGGAAATCCCTCCTCGGTTTTCGGCTTTTTACTTTATCATTGTATCACAATGACCGCCGCTCCGCAAGACGGCAGACGGACAAATCATATTTGAAAGCCCTTCGGAACAGCATATCTGCGGGTTCCGAAGGGCTGTAGGATTTCTATGGAACCGCTGATTAAATCGAGGTGTGCGATGGAGTGAGAGATTTTTTCGTCAGATTGTATAAATTTGACGCCGCCTTACTGCCGTAAGGCAAGGAAAATTTGTGCAAGATGGCGGAAAAAGATCCGCTTCAGCGTGCGCATTCGATTTATTCAGTGGTTCCCTATATTTGCCGGATTATTTGGATGAGATCTCGTTCTGCTGTGCCACGAGACGGGTGCCGCCGTACATGGCGCGCAGCTTCGGCTTTTCGATCTTGCCGGTGGGGTTGTGCGGTACGGGAGCGAAGATGATCTTTTTCGGACGCTTGAAGCGGGGCAGACCCTGACAGAAGTCATTGATCTCCTCCTCGGTACAGGTACAGCCGTCCTTGAGTTCGATGATCGCGGCGGGAATTTCGCCCAGACGCGGGTGGAACATGCCGATAACGCCGACGGATTTGACTGCCGGATGCTTCATGATGTATGCTTCGATCTGGACGGGATAGATGTTTTCGCCGCCCATGATGATGACGTCCTTTTTGCGGTCAACCAGATAGATGAAGCCTTCCTCGTCCATCATGGCGACGTCGCCCGTGAACAGCCAGCCGTCCTTGAGTGTGTTTTTGGTGGCTTCCTCGTCGTGGTAGTAGCAGGTCATGAGCCCGGGACCCTGCACGCAAAGCTCGCCGACCTCGCCCTGTTTGACTTCCTTACCGTCGTCGTCCACGATCTTGACCTTCCAGCCGAAGCCGGGAACGCCGATCGCGCCGACCTTGCGGACATTCTCGACGCCCAGATGCACACAGCCGGGACCGATGGATTCACTCAGACCGTAGTTGGTGTCGTACTGGTGGTTCGGGAACTGCTTGAGCCAGCGGGCAACAAGGCTGGGCGGAACGGGCTGTGCGCCGATGTGAAGCATACGCCAGTTGGAGAAATCGTATTTGCTGCGGTCGAAATTTTCGTCCTCCAGAAGGCATAGCACGTCCTGCGTCCACGGCACGGTCAGCCAGACGATAGAGCACTTTTCTTCGGACGCGGCGCGCAATATCCACTCCGCCTTGGAGCCGCGCAGCAAGATGCCCTTGCCGCCGACTAAAAAGCTGCCGAACCAGTGCATTTTGGCGCCCGTATGATACAGCGGCGGAATGCACAGGAAGATGTCGTCCCTGGTTTGTCCGTGGTGGTTCTGTTCGGTCGCGCAGGCACTCATCAAGCTCTGATGCTTGTGGAGGATCGCCTTGGGGAAGCCGGTCGTGCCGGACGAGAAATAGATCGCCGCAAAGTCGTCGTCGGTCAGCGGGATCATGGGATCGGTGGTATCGTAATCAAGGATCGCCGTGCCGAAGTCCTTGGCGAATGCGGGCTTGTTGGCGCCGGTGTACAGGAACTCGCGGATGCCCGTGAGCTTGTCGCGGATGCTTTCGATCCGGTCAATGGAGGTTTCGCCGAACAGCAGGATGCTGGCTTCGGACTTTTCGAGGCTGTATTGGATCTCCTCGGCGGGAATACGGTAGTTCAACGGCACGACCCACGCTCCGGTTTTCAGGATGCCGAAATAGGCGGGCAGCCATTCCAGACAGTTCATCAGCAATATAGCAACCTTATCGCCCTTGCGGATGCCGGAGGCGATCAGGTAGTTGGCAAAGCGGTTTGCCATGTCGTCGAACTGCTTCCATGTGATGACGCTGCGGTATCCGAATTTACGCGCAGGCTCCACCAGCTCCAGCTCGCTCCAGGACTTTTTGGCTTCGGCTTCGTAGTTCAGCTCGACCAGTGCGTCGTCATTGGCGTACAGGGCGGCATTTTTTCTCAGGATGTCAACAATAGGCATGGGTTATTCCTCACTTTAACAGTTTAAAGCGTTTACGCTTTAAAGCATTATAACACAGCTTTTCCGAAAAGGGAAGCCCTTTTTTATATTTTTTCAAAAAAATCTGCCGTGTTCCGCATCGGAAACACGGCAGGGTTTATTTCTGACCGGTTTTATTCAAAATCAGCAGCACCGCGATCAGGGCGACGAATACGCCGACGCCGCACAGAATGCCGACGGTAATGCCGAATTTCATGCCCAGTGCAAAGGCGATGCCGAGCAGCAGAACGGCGGCTGCGATACTGACGATCAGGGAGCTTTTCCGAAGATTCAAAAAAAACACCTCACTTTTCAATGATACAACGATACGCCGTTTGCAAAGAATTGTCAACCGTTTCCGTACAGTTCCCGCACTTTATCCCGATTCAGCGTATACAGCACACCGAGGAACAGTGCCATCAGCAGGCACGACGCGGCGGGAATGGCGGCTGCGGCGGTGTACATGCGGGAAACGGCAGCGGGCGTGATGTACAGCACGTCGGTGTAGAACATCTGCAGAAATGAGCCGATGATGCCGAAGGTCAGTGTGCCGCCCGCATCTCCGAGCGCATAGCCGATCTTGTCCTTGAAGCGGATGCCGCTGGTCTTTTCAGCCATCATGTACCTCCGTATTTTACCGTTCGGTACAGAAAACCTCTGTTTTATCGTTCAGAAAGAAATCGCGCAGCTCCTCTGCCGCGTTGAGTGGTTCTTCGGTCTGAATACCGGCAAGCTTCTGCAGCTTGTCTGCAATGTGATTGTCACTGCCCGCAAACCGACGGAAACCGTAAAAGTCCGCATACAGCTCCGCCATTTTGTTTTCCTCATCTTTTCGGCAGGCGTTGATGACCTCGACGCCGTGGATCTCCCGCGGATAGAGCCGGATATGGTCGATGTAGCCTGCTTCGCGGAACGGATGTGCGTGAATGACCAGCGCGCCCTCGTCTATGAACAGACGGAGATTCTGCCGCAAGGGCTGCTCCAGTATTTCCGGATGTGCCAGCAGCCAGTTCTGATCCAATCCGTAAACAAGGAAGTCTGTTCCCTGATTCGTGATTTCGAACCCGAAAAAGACCTTGAGTCCGACTTCTTTGCCGATTTCCGCCGCTTTTTTGTAATCCGCGCAGTAATAGTCGAGCTTTTCCGCGTAGGAGTATTCCGCACCGAGCTGAAAGTTTTTGTCGATAAAATGGTTCGTCACGAAGATGCCGTCATAGCCCATGGATTTATAAAACCGTACGGATTCTTCGGCCGAAGCATGCGCGCACCGGCTGACGGGTGAGGTGTGCATATGCGTTTCGTATTTAAACAATTCGATCACCTGATTCCAGAATAGATACCCTTATTATACCACAGAAAAGGATTCTGTCAAACGGCAGATCGTCTCTTGCGTACAAAGTAATTTTATCCATACCGTTTGAAGCAAGGCATATAAAAAGTTCTCCTGAGCATCTGCGAATATGCAATACTCAGGAGAACTGTACTTTTGGGTCAGTTCTTGATTTTATCCACGATCAGGTCGATCAGCACGAAAATGCGCAGGGAGCGGATCTTGTGCCGGAGAACGCCGAGCTTGGCTTGGAACGAGGTATCGGGTTCATATTTGAGCGGGGCGGTGCCGTCGTCGATGACGAGTGCCTGCGAAAGGGTCAAGCCGCCCTCACCGATGAGCTGGCAGCGGATGTACAGGAAATCCTCCGCACCTTCGATCCGGTCGAGGTCGAGAACGTATGTCGTTTCGTCCGCGGACTGTGTGACGTCCTTTGAGGCGATCACATTGCCGTTGGCGACCCACTGCATGTTATTGCAGTATCTGGCTTTTACGGTGACCTTGTGTCCGTCCACGGAAAGCTCGGTGAATGCCGGATAGGGCGTTTCGGAGTAGCGGACGTTCATATCTTCGGAGGGACCGAGGAGCGCATCGGCGCGGATGTTGCGCGTCACGCAGAAGAATGCGCCGCTCTGCATGGTTTCCTTGATCTTTTCGACGGTGTTTTCCTCCATCATGAATACGGCGTAGGAGGAGTCGATGTGGTCATAAACGTGCGCGTCGTTGTTGGAAAAAGCAATGACGTCTTTGCCGTAAGGCAGACACTCCATCAGCACATTGTCCCAGAGTACGCGGTCATAGGGCGTGACGCTGTTTTTCTCGTTGAAGATCTCCATGCCGATGCAGGAATCGTACTTGAGCAGAATGTCGGAGAAATAGTGTACGTTTTCGGGGTCGGAGACAATGGCGCGGTCACGGTTGGAATGCAGCCAGTCACCCGGATGATTGATGAAAGAAATGCCGCCCGCATTCGCAGTGAGCTTGACAGCGCCTTCGTGGTCGTTTTCATAGCCGAGATAATTGTCGCCGGCGTGTTCGGGCAGGAACATGCCGTTGACGTGGCATTTGGTGATGGTGAGCGCGTTCAGCTCATTGCCGCCGGTCACGCAGGTCATGCCCGTACCTCTGGACTTGCCGTCCACGGGATAGGTGCCGGACGTGACGCCTGCAAATTCCGCATCGGTCAGACGGGTGGTCTTGTTGCCGGCGATGTACTGGTACAGATAAAGCGGAATGTGCGTCGGCTCCTTGTTCCACGCCTTGCCCGTGACGCCGTGGTCGGTCATGGCGAGAAAATCAAACCCCTGACGATAGTGTTCGAGGATCATTTCGTTGTAGTTCATGTCGGCGTCGCTGACGGTGGAATGGGTGTGCAGGTTGCCTTTGTAGGCGCCCCATGCACCTTCGCCGCTCCAGACGACGTCCTTGTACGGCGAGTCGATCACATAATCCGCCGCAGCGAAGGACGGGAGGACCGACACCGAGAGCAGACAGAGTACGGACAGAAGCACGCAGATGATTTTTTTCATGACAATTCCTCCATTTCAGCAGAATTTGACTGTGATGATCTCAAAGGGCTTTGCGGTGAACTGCACCTTGCCGTCGGTGACGGGCAGTACCTCAAGTGTGTTTTCCAGCAGGTCGCACAGGTATGCCTGTTTCACGTCAAAGCCCGCTTGGAGCGTGACCTTGGTGCGCATGTTGTAGCTTTCGTAGCCGCGGACGATGATGCCGTCGTCGGCTTCCGCTTTTTTGACGGTTTCCACGATGAAGTTATCCTTGTCGCAGGACAGGAACGAATAGCTTTCCGGCAGGGTACCGTTCTGTTTTCCGATCGGGAACGCCTGCATCGGACAGTTGAGGTCGTAGGCAAGCTGTACGGTGCCGGCTTCGCGGAAATTGCCCGCGTGCGGGAACAGCGTGTAGGTGAAGAAATGCTCGCCCTTGTCGGCGTCGGGATCGGGATGCGTGGCGCACTTGAACAGCGAGAGCTTCATGGTGCCGTTTTCGATGTTGTGTCCGTATTTGCAGTCGTTGAGCAGGGACACGCCGTAGCCGTAGTCGGCATAATCCGCGAACTTGTGCGCGCAGACCTCGAACTTGGCGGATTCCCAGCTCGTGTTTTTATGCACGGGACGCTCCACGGAGCCGAACTGAATATCGTAGGTTGCCTTGTCGGCGTTGATGTCCGTGTCGAACGCCGCCTTGACCATCAGATGCTCCTGATGCCAGTCGGCATACGTCTCGAAGTCGATGCGCGGGCTGCCGTCGTAGAACCAGATGTTCTGCTTGAGAACGGATTTGTAGAATTTACGGGTGACCGCAAAGCCGAAGCGCGCGCCCTCGTCCAGAAATTCCACAGCGCTTACATCGTCGATGGGGTACTTCTTTTCGGTGTAATATTTGGAGATTTCCCATGCGTCGTACTCGTAGGGGTAGTCCTCGAACGCTTCGATATAGTTGCCCTTGCCGCCGCTGCGCAGAACCTCGCGGTCGTTCTGCTTGTCGTACAGGCGGATGATCTGATAATGCTCGTCGAAATCGACGATGTACCGGCTCGTTTCCAGATGTCTGCCGTCGAGGGTATAGTCCGCTTTCTCGTCCGGAAGCTGCACGACCTTGTAGCCCTTGGCGGGAATGTCGCTGACGCGGCAGGTCTTGCCGCCGCACTGCACATAGCCGTTCCCTGTGAAGGAATTGGGATTGAATACGACCGTGCCGCCGTCCGCTGTGATGCTGCCGAGGATCGCGTCATACGCCGCTTTTTCCATTTGGTGACCGTTTCCGAGGATCTTGTCGTAATCCCGGTGACACTGCTCGTAGACGGAATGGATGGAGGAGCCGGGAATGATGTCGTGGAACTGATTGAGCAGGATGCACTCCCAGCCCTCGTTCAGAAGCTGCTGCGGATATTCCGCGCCGAGCAGCCGCATTGCCATGGCGCTGACGGCTTCGGTGTTCTGGTACAAAAGCTCACTCTTGCGGTTGCTGCGCTTGTTGTAGGCTTGGGAGGTGTAGGTGCCCCGATGAAATTCCAGATATAATTCGCCCACCCATTTCGGCAGACGCGGATGGTTTTCCAACTTGGTTTTCAGACGTTCAAGGAATTCGCCCGCAAACTCGATCTTTGCCTGCTTGCAGCCGGGAATGCCGTGCTTCAGACGTTCATAGTTTTCCAGATAGCTGTCTTCGGGACCGCCGCCGCCGTCTCCGTGACCGAACGTCACGATGACCTCGTCCGAGAGTGCTTTCGGCTCGAACCGATCCCACGCACCCTCAATATAAGCCGCATTGAGTGCGGGCGTATAGGTCGGACGGCGCAGCTTGCCCTCGCGCTTGGCTTGGGTCGCCGTCAGGAAATAGGTGAAGATCTCCGTGCCGTCGATGCCCTTCCACAGGAACACGTCATACGGCATACGGTTCGACTCGTTCCAGCCGATCTTCTGCGTGACGAATTTGTCCACGCCGCTCTTTTTCATGATCTGCGGCATGGCGGCGCTGTAACCGAATACGTCCGGCAACCAGACGATCTTGTTATCTACACCGAATTCTTCCTTGAAAAAGCGCTTGCCGAACAGGATCTGCCGCACAAGACTTTCGCCCGAGGACAGGTTGCAGTCGGCTTCGAGCCACATGGAGCCCTCCAGCTCGATGCGCCCTTCTTTGACCAGCCGCTGAATTTCCCGATACATTTCGGGTGCTTCTTCCTTGAGGTATTTCAGAAGCTACGGCTGCGAGGACATGAACTTGTAGTCGGGATATTTTTTCATCATCTCGATCACACTGCCGAAGGTGCGCTGCACCTTTTCACGGGTCTGGTCGAGCGTCCAGCGCCACGCAACGTCAATGTGCGTGTGTCCGATGCAGCTTACCGTGACGGGTGTTTCACCGCAGAATTTGCCGTAAAACTCCGTTTCCATATAGGCGTTCGCCGCCTGCACCGATGCACGGAATTCCGCGCTCTGCGGATCGATCCAGTTGACAAGATTGATCGCGTCGTTCAGACGGTATTTGATCTCGTTGTATTCCTTGCTTTCCGGCTGGAGATATTCCATCACGGTATAGGGGGAGGAAAGGTTGTAGTAGAGCCTTTCCACGTCGCGGTCAAACACGCAGAGCTGCGCATAGAAGGCGGTGCGCTGTCCCTGCGGGCGGGAATAGGCATAGATGTGTACATCCATACTGTCCGCGGTGCTGTCGAGCTTTAAGTAGCGGTGCTTGCTGTCGAGTCCGCGGATCTCTTTGCCGTTGATGTAGGCGATGAACTGCGGATCCCAGTAGCTGTCGTCGGGACCTGTTGCGGCGATGTACAGCTCGACATCCTTGCCTTGCAGTTCCGACGGGATCGCCAGCTTTTTATAAAACCACCTGTGTTCCTCCGGCTCGACACCCCAGATCTCGGTTTTTCCGAAATCCCGCCATCCGTCCGCATCGGGAGAGGGAACAACGTTGTCTTTCTTGTAGCCGCAGGGCATGGTCTTCCAGCCGTCCACGTCCAGACGGACAGGCGTGATATGCCCCTTGAGTTCTTCAATGATCGTACGGATACGCAGTTCGATCAGTTTATCCATATTGTCTGCCTTTCTGCTGCGCGGAAATGTACGCAGCGGGTTTTATAGGTTTACCAGTCTCTTTTGATGCACTGCTTGATGCCCGGAATGGACAGCAGGAACACGATGCAGTACATGCCGCTGATGCGGACAAGACCGAGGAAACAATGCAGTGTGATCGGAAGGTACGGTGTCACATGAATATCCTTGATAAAGAAATCCACGAGAAACGTCAGAACCACACAGCCCCAGATCGAATCCGTTGTTTTGCGGATGACTCCGAGCCCGAATGCATACAGAAACGTGCTGACCGTGTACAGCAGCAGCATGACAATGCTCAGCAGAATGACCGTTGGATTGCCGTGCAGAATATATTGCCTGACGACAACGATATAGGTGTAAGCTACGGTAAACAGTGTATACATGATTGCCTGCTGTACATTTGTGCTGATATAGGTGTTGCCGGATTTCTGACCGACGTTGATCAGAAGTCCGCGGAACAGAAATTCCGCAAACAGAGCGCAGATCACGGAAACGACCGCGCCTGCCCATTCCACTAAAACTGTCGGATAGTTCAAAGCATTGTTTACCGTTGCCATTTCCAGACTTGTATAGGCATATTTTGTGGCGCTGCGCAGGAAGAAGCCGGGATTGCCCAGAAAATGGTACAATGCTTGTTCTGCGCCGACTGCCAACCCGAAGGAAACGGCAAAAATCAGAAGTGCGACACCGACGGAACGCACGAAGTGCGCGATCGGAACGGTGAGATCAAACCGCATCATTCCGCCCAGAATGATGCGCCAGACAACCATGATCACGATCCGCCCCATACAGCTTGCGAAAAGCAAAAGAGATGACTGATGGATATAAAGATTTTCAAGCAGAAAGGCAGCAAAAAAAAGCACGAACATAGATACGCCTATGCTGGTTTTTCGCTTGATCAATGTCATACGCAAACCTCCTGACAAAATATAATTTTCAATATTTTAGCAGACTTTTCTGCGAAATGCAAGTCGGTTTCACGCCCGAACTTCAAATCCGGCGAAGGTATAGGCGGGCATTTCCCGATCGAGATATACCTTGTCGCCGCAAAGCTGACCGGTACAGTTCAGAAATGTGATTTCCCTGTATGCATGATCCAGCTCGATGACGGGCTGAAGAACGGCGTCCGGGAAAATATTCCACAAACCGACCGCCATAGCGCCGTCCTTTTTCTTGGCGAGAATATGCAGGTCGGGATGTTTCGGACAGACGGCGGGCAACTTTTCACCGGCGAGCCAAGCATAATTTTCGATGAGCTGTTTCTGCCGCATATAATTGCGCATGAAATAGGTGTTGCGGCGCATCCGGTCAAAAATGCAGCCGTAGATCAGAAAACGCTTGCCTGCGGCGTTTTCGTACCGCACACAGGACGGGAACCGAACGGCATTGCTGTCTGCGTTGATTGTCGTGAATATGCTGCATACTTCCGCAGTGTCTTTGAGCGTCATGCGCACGGCGCCTGCGGAAGCGTCCGTGTAGACAACCTCGTCTTCGGACGGGAACTGCTCTCTGGAAATATCGTATTTTTCATCGGCGAATACTGCTGCGATGCCGGTGTCGATCCCTTCCTTTTCCAGACACATTGCCGCGGCAGCGTCGAGAATAAAACCCTTGGCGTCCTTACGGACATGTTTTGCGTTTTCACCGAATGCGATCGTGACGGGCGCGTCCTCGTAGGTCGAGGGCACACAGCAGTTGGTCAGCAGGAGCTGCTCGGTCTGGTAGAATGCCCCGTCAAAGGTGCCGCCGAGCTGCTTTTCCGGATTGGTAAATTCCGTATGCAGCAGCTTTTTCATGCCGCAGGTCACCTGGATGCCGACTGCCGTTTTGCCGTCGAAATGCGTTTGGATCTGTGCATACAGCGGCTCATTTTTTTCTGCGTGGTCGGCATAGCCCGTTTCATACCGCGGCGTGGAAACATAGTCGATGCCGTACTTGAGAATACCGTCCGTCCTGCCGTCCGCGCGCAGGATGGTGTCGAACATTTCCAGATACGCCGACGGCGTGACCGAACAGGGGCGGGGATAGCAGTCACCCTCGGCAAAGACCTCGATCCCGGCATCCTCGCACCACTTTGCCTGCATCCGTTCCAGCTCCGCGACGTACTGCACATGGCGGGTCGGTTCGCCGTTGTTTGCCCAGTACGGCGCACCGATCAGACGCAGGAACGGCTTCGTGCTGCCTGCCATGATTTCGGAAAGCTCTATGGCGTCCGTGCCGTCGCAGTCCCACGAGGAGGTCACCGCGCAAAAGCCGAAGCGCACATCGGGATTTACGGCGTCAATGGCACTGCGCATTTTTCGTGCGAAGTCCCGCAGCGTATCGCCGAGCATGTCATAGTACACCTGACGGTATCGGGAATAGCCGCCCTTGAACGCTTTTTCGAGAACATCCTCCGGACGGATCGCCTCACCCAGACGTTCGGCATATTCGCGCATGTGATTTTTGCAGATGCAGCCGCTGTCTCCGCGATGGGAAAAACGGTAGTCGTCGTCGAGCATGATCATTTTGGCACCGGCACGGACAATATCCTGCAAAAAGGCGCAGACTGCGTCCGAAAAGCGCACGTCCGACGGACAGTAGGAATCCGCCGTGGTGACGCCGTGCAGACCGGTGACGTGCGTATAGGCTTCGTCTGTTTCCGTAGAAACGCCGATCAATGCGCCGCCATGTCCCATGGTGGTGATCCACACACCGACCTCAAAGCCCGCCTGTTCATAGACGGGGATGCTCCGGCGCAGCCGTTCCAGATGCAAAGCCCTGACCTCGGCAGGATCCGTTGCACGGCACGGACACAGGAACAGACGGCTTGCGCCCAGACGTTTTGCTTCGGCGATATTTTCCTCGAAGCGTTCATAGAATCGAACAAGCGGCACACTGATTTTATACATAATATTTCACCCTTTCAAATAAAGAAAGACCGCAGATGCGGTCTTTCGGTCAAACAGTTACATGCTCCACGATCTTGCGGTCGAGGAGAAAATTTTTGGCATTGGTGAGAATCATCTTATCGTTGTCGAAGCGCAGCATTTCCACGGCACGGTCGTAGTTGAGCCAGATGTAGTCGTCGATCTCCTCGCGCTGGATAACGGTCTGTACATCCTTGGTGCCGGCCAGGAAAATGATAACGCTTTTTTCGACCTTTCCCTGAATGGTGTATTCGGATTTGTAGGAGAAATCGGGCAGAATGCGGATATGGATGCCGGTTTCCTCCAGTACCTCCCGACAGGCGGTCTGCTCAAACGTTTCGCCCATTTCGACGTGTCCCTTCGGGAACCCCCAGTGCGCACTGCGCTTGTTCTTGATCAGCAGGAACCGCAGCTCATCGTGGATGATGCGGTAGACGACTGCGCCGCAGGAGCGCTCATACAGACAGCTCAGCTCATAGGTGCAGTCCTGCATGGCGAACGCGATCGCCTCGCGGATCTGGGTGTCGATGAAGCGCGTGCTTTTGGGCGCAACGACGATATAAAAACCGGTCTCGTCGTTTTTGCGCACCGTGGCGATCACTCTGCCGTCGAAGGTGCGCACGGGTCTTGCGATACCCATGATGAATGCGCCGCGAATGTTTTTGTTGTCGAACTGTCTGCCGCCCTCCACGGTGCCGAAATTGAGCCCGTATTCAAATCCGTACTGCTCGCTTTGGGAAAAAATCGGCTTTGTGACTCGAACTCTCACATATTTGCCGAGCATAGTAAATCCACCCTATTCCGTACCGAGGTTATACAACCTCACAATAAACTGTATCTATTATACAGGTTTTGCTCCGCAAATACAAGTCCTATTTTTGATTTTTTATATTTACGCATAAAAATAGCGCATTACTCTGCAATTTCCTGCTCCGTTATTTCCCCGTTTTCTGCTTCAAACTGTTGGATACATTTCCTGACTAAATAGAGAACCTGTCCGTTTATGGAACGACCTTCATATTTCGCAATGTATTTCAGCTTGCTGTGCAGGGTAGGCTCGATTTCAAGTCCGAGATGTTTGTTATTTTTGTTTCTCATAATTCTGCTCTCAATATCCCGCTTTACTATTTGATTTCCTGCTCAAGGTGGTTAAAGTCGTCCGTGTTGAAAAATTCCGCCAATGTTATATCCAGCCCGTCACAGATCATTTTTATGGTTAATATTTTAGGATTATTGCTTTTACCGTATAAAATGTTTTTGACAGACGAAGGCGGCAACCCGCAGATATTCGCTAATTTGTTGATGGAAATGTTTCGCTCATAACACAGTTCAAAAATTCTGTTTTTAACAGCGGTTACGGTATTCATAGAATCGCCTCCTATTTCTATCCTACAATAAAGGCTTGCATGATGTAGGCTATGTGTGATACTATTGGTCTATACATAGCCTACAAAGGAGGAAGATAATATGACCTGTACTTTTTTCGGACATAGGGACACGCCAAAAGAAACAGAGCCGACCTTGCGATCGACTCTGACGGATTTGATTGAAAATAAAGGGGCGAATATTTTTTATGTGGGCAACAACGGCAGCTTTGACCATATGGTATGTTCCGTGCTTTCGGAGCTGGCTTTGACATACCCGATACGATACTATGTCGTTCTCGCTTATCTGCCGAAAAAGGAAACAGTCGATCCGGAGTACACCATTCTGCCGGAGGGGATCGAAACCGTACCGCCTCGATTTGCGATCGCCTACCGCAACAAATGGATGCTCGAACGATCCGACTGTGTGGTCACATATGTAACGCACACATGGGGCAATGCGGCAAAGCTGAAAAAACTTGCCGAAAAGAAAAGAAAGGTAATCCTTTGCTTACAAGAACCTTGACACAAACGGCATAAACAGATATAATAGAACCAACAAATGTACGGAGGTACCGCAAATGGACGCACAAAAGAACAAAGCATTTTTTAAAACCATCCGCTGTTTTCTCCTGTTTCTGATCCTGCGGCTGGTGGAAGAGCTTGTTGTGGTTCCGAAGTTTGCCAACACGATGGGGTTGATTTCCTGCGTGGGCGGGTTCTTCATCCTGCTCGGCTACATCCGGTTCGATGACAAGCCGTTGGAAAAAATCGGTGTTCTGTTTTCCGGACACAAGGTGCACAAGGGCTTCGGGCTGGCGGTCGTGCTGAATCTGATCCCGATGGTCGTGGTCTACGGACTGGAGCTGTTCCGCTTCCGTTCCATGCCCGGCAGCACGCATCTGACAGTATACTATGACAAAATAGATCATGCCTATTCCGTTGCCGGACGCAGCGACTTTTTGATGTGGCTTGCCATCGGTCTTGCCGTCTCGCTGATCCATGCCGTCTTTTACGAAATGTGTTTCCGCGGACTGCTGGTCACGCTGGCGTCCAAGTCGCTCTCCTTCGGCAAGGTCAACGCCATCCAGACGGTTCTCTATACGCTTTGGTTCCTGGTACCGACTGCCCGTGTACTGCTCACACAGTTTTCACAGTTTGCCGTTCGGGATCTGCTGATCCTTGTCGGCTTCACGGTCGCTTACGAGATCCTGACCGGTATCAAGCTCGGACTGCTGCGGTATTCCACCGGCGCGGTATGGGTCTGTATCTTTGACCATCTGGCGTTTTCCTACATCACGGAATTGATCCATGTGCAGTATTCCGTCGGCACAGCCTCTGTTACGGATGCCGCCTACTATGTCCGTATGCTCGGCTATCAGGCGCTCTCCCTGCTCATCACGCTGCTCTACTATGCCAAGAAGCGCAAAAAGATCGAGGCACAGAAGCAGGAAGCACTGCTCCGGAAATAATGTCTATATTAAATAATGTATAACAATAGCAGCCCTGTCGGATATCGGGACGATGATGTCAGACGGGGCTGCTTGTTTTGTTGTTCAATTTTGTCGGGCTGTACCTCCTTTTCTTGAAAAATGATATTTTCGGTCGTTATTTTACTTCGCAGCGGTCCGTACCTCTGCGAAGGGGGATGTATGTTCGCCGTGTACGGAAGGGGGGGCCGTACACGGCATACAGCTTCGGCGCGGAGAATGAAAAACGACAGTTCAGGCGAATGGAGAAAAACAGAGAATTTGCCGAAGCCGTGCCGGATGCTTCCGACACTTATAGTATAGCGGAAAAGGTTTTAAGAAACAATCACGAAATGTTTAAGGTTTTCTTAAGATTTCAGCGGTTCCCAAGGGATAGACATTTTGAGACTGTCTGCTACTATATAAAGAAGTTGAAAAGAAAACCGCTTTGTGTTATAATAGACATAATTATTCTGGGCATTTGTGCAAAGCAAAGGGGTATGAAACATGAATTCGTTTGAAGAACTCTGGACGGTCGTCGCGGGCATCATCAGCGAAGAAGTCACCGACATCGTATATAAGGTCTGGATCAAGCCGCTGGAGCCTGTGGGCTTTGACGGCGGTGTGGCGACGCTTGCGATCGGGGATTTCAAACGCAAGATCATCGAGCAGAAGTTCAGCGGCATCCTGCACGACGCATTTGAAAAGGCGCTCGGTTTCCCGATCGAGGTGCAGCTTATCAGCAGCGAGGAGCTTTTGGATCGTCCGCAGTCCGTGGAGGAAGCGGAGCGTGCGATGCACGAGGAAAACACGTTCGACACGTTCGTGGTCGGTTCTTCCAACAAATTCGCCCATGCCGCAGCGCAGGCAGTGGCCGCAAACCCCGGCGGCGCGTACAATCCGCTGTTTATCTACGGTCGTTCCGGATTGGGCAAAACGCATCTGCTCAAGGCGATCGAGCATGAGATCCGGCAGAACAGCCCGAAGGCGAATATCATCTTCACGCAGGGCGAGGCGTTTACGAACGAGATCATCCGCGGCATCGGGATCGGACAGAGCGCCATGACGAAGCTGCACGAAAAGTACCGTTCGGCAGATGTGCTGCTGGTGGACGATATTCAGTTCATTGCCGGAAAGCCCGCCACCGAGGAAGAATTTTTCCACACCTTCAATTCCATTACGCAGTCCGGCAACCAGATCGTCCTGACGTCCGACCGTCCGCCCAAGGAAATTGCCACGCTCGAGGAACGTCTGCGTACCCGCTTTGAAATGGGCTTGATCGCGGACATTCAGCCGCCCGACGTCGAAACACGCATGGCGATCGTCAAGCGCAAGGCGACCGCGCTGAATCTGGAGCTGTCCGATGACGTGGTGCAGTTTATCGCCGGAAAGATCAAGAGCAACGTCCGGCAGCTGGAGGGCGCAGTCAAGAAGATCAAGGCGGTCGTGACGATCAACGGCTCCATGCCCAACATGATCACCGTCCAGAACGCCATCAAGGATATTCTCAACGAGGACCGTCCCGAAACGGTCACGGTCGAGCGGATCATCGAGGAAACGGCGCGCACCTACAATGCCGATCCCGCCGATCTGCGCTCCAAAAAGCGCGACGCCCAGACGTCCCGCATGCGCATGATCGCCATGTATATCGTCAGCGATCTGACGGGCATGTCCACCAAGGCGATCGGTCAGGAGTTCGGCGGACGCGACCATTCCACGGTCGTCCATGCGCTGCAAGAGATCAAGCGGCTGACTGCCAAGGACTCCTCTATGCGCTCCACCATTCAGGACATCATCAAAAACGTACAGGAATCCGATTAACTTTATCATAAGGAGCAGAACATGGGACTGTTTCAGAAAATCAATAAGGGTCTGAAAAAGACCAGAGAAAGCATGTCTGCCGCGCTCGACAGTATGCTTTACGGCAAGGAAGAAATCGAGATCGACGATACCTTTTTCGACGATCTGGAGGAAGTACTCGTCATGGGCGATGTGGGTGTTTATACCGCGCAGGAGATCGTCCAGAGGCTGCGTGAAATCTCCGAAAAGGAGAATCTCCACACCGTGACCAAGGTCAAAAATACGATCAAGGACATCGTGGCGGATATGCTCTCCGGCGGAGAGGAAATGAGCCTGATCACCATGCCGTCCATCATTCTTGTGATCGGCGTCAACGGCGTGGGCAAAACGACCAGCATCGGCAAGCTCGCCGCCTACTATAAATCCGAAGGCAAAAAGGTCATTCTTGCCGCCGCCGATACGTTCCGCGCCGCTGCCATCGAGCAGCTTCAGGAATGGGCGGACCGTGCGGGCGTGGATATGATCAAGCACAAGGAGGGCGCAGATCCCGCCGCCGTCGTATTTGACAGCATTGCCGCCGGCGTTGCCCGCGATGCGGATGTTATCATCGTCGATACTGCCGGCAGACTGCATAACAAAAAGAACCTTATGGAGGAGCTCGGCAAGATCTACCGCGTCATTGACCGCGAGCTTCCCTATTCCGACCGTGAGGTGCTTCTGGTTCTGGATGCCACGACCGGACAGAACGCCGTCAATCAGGCACGTGAGTTCCTCAACGTGGCGGAGATCACGGGCATTATTCTCACCAAGCTCGACGGCACAGCCCGCGGCGGTGTCGTGCTGAATATCAAAAACGACCTTAAGGTTCCGGTCAAATTCATCGGCGTCGGCGAAAAGCTGGACGATCTGCAGCCGTTCAGTGCCAAGGCATTTGCCGAGGGACTGTTTGACGTGGAAATGCCGGATCACAGCGAGGACGAAAAACCGTCCGAAGAAAACGAAAACGAGGCAGATGCATGAAATTCTTATTAGCGACCCATAATCTGAAAAAGCGCAATGAGCTGCAGCGCATACTGGCACCGCTGGGCGTCGAGGTGCTGACCGACAGCGAAGCCGGTCTTGCCCTGACCGATGTGGAGGAGACCGGAACGACCTTCGCGGAAAACGCCGTACTCAAAGCCGAAAGCGGCTGCCGCGAAAGCGGGATGCCCTGCGTGGCGGACGACTCCGGACTGGAAGTCGATTTCCTGAACGGTGCGCCCGGTGTGTACTCCGCAAGATATGCCGGTGAACACGGCAACGATCAGAAGAACATCGAAAAGCTGTTGGACGCTTTGCAGGATGTTCCCGCCGAAAAACGTACGGCGCGGTTTGTCTGCACTGCCTGCTGCATGTTCCCGGACGGCACACAGCTTCTGGCCCGCGGCGAATGTCCCGGAACGATCGCCTTTGCGCAAAGCGGAAACGGCGGCTTCGGCTACGATCCCGTGTTCGTTCCCGACGAAGCGGACGGACGCTCCATGGCAAGTCTGACCGACGGCGAAAAGGACGCGATCAGCCATCGGCGGCGCGCATTGGAGCAGCTTGCCGAAGCATTGAAAGAGAAAGGAATCTGCAAAGTATGACAGGAAAAGAACGTGCCGGATACCGTGCCGCAGCCAACGGATTGGAGCCGGTATTTCAAATCGGCAAGGGCGGCATTTCCGACGCTTTGCTCGCGCAGGTCGAGGATGCACTGCAGGCGCGGGAGCTGATCAAAATCAAGGCGCTGCTCGAATCCATTCCCGAATCGCCCAAGGAGCTGGCGCAGAAGATCGCGGCAGCCACCAAGGCGGAGGTCATTCAGGTGATCGGCGGTGTGATCGTGCTGTACCGTGAAAATCCGGAGCTGCGCGAAGCCGAAAAAGAAAAGGAAAAGCGTAAAAAAGAGGCTGCCAAAAAACAGCGTGCCAAAGAAAAAGCGGCGATTTTCGCTGAGAAAAGCAGAAAAAAGACGTCTTATTTTCTAAAACAGAAGAAAAAATAAAACTTGACAAACAAAAAACTTGCAGTTATAATACAGGAGAGTATAGGAGGAATGTGATAAAGTGCAGAAGTTGTCCGAAAATGCGGTCGCAACCAACCGCAAGGCTTATCATGATTACTTCATACTCGAAGAACTGGAAGCAGGTATCGTGCTCTGCGGTACGGAGGTCAAGTCCGTCCGACAAGGCAAAATCAATCTCAAGGATGCCTGGTGCAGCATCAAAGACGGAGAAATATTCGTCAACGGGATGCACATCAGCCCCTATGAGCAGGGCAATATCTTCAACCGCGATCCGCTGCGTGTGCGCAAGTTGCTGCTGCACCGGCGCGAAATCATGCGGCTGTTCGGTATTACCCGTCAGCAGGGTCTGACGCTCATTCCGCTGTCGGTTTATTTCAATAAAGGCAAAGCGAAAGTCACGGTCGGACTTTGCAGGGGCAAAAAGCTCTACGACAAACGCGATGTCCAGGCCGACAAAGACGCAAAGCGCAGCATCGAAAGAGCCATGAAGGAGCGGTTCTGACCGTTTCTTGGGACGCATGGACCTTTTGCAAAAACTTGTGTTGGAATTACTTCATGGGGATGAAAGGATTTCGACGGGGGTTTTGAGGCGCGATAAGCGAGCAGCGGTGCGGGACCGCTATAAAATCCGCAGTTTATTTCAAAATAAACGACAACAACACAGTTCTTAAAGTTGCTTAAGTTTTAAGCGGCCGTCTTTACCGGGAGTACCGCGGCCCGGATAAAGGCGTCATTCAGCGGTGAACGTGCACGAAGGAGCGCTCCGTACTTCGTCATGCACAACGGAGCTACCGACCGCAAAAGCCCGTTCCCGGGCGTCTGCGCGGGGGAATCTTAAATCGGGAACTACGCTCGTAGAAGGTCACGAGGATGAGCTTTCGGACGCGGTTTCGATTACCGCCATCTCCACCACTTTTGCCAACCGTAAAATCTGCCTTTTTCATGAAAGAAAGGATTGTGAAACATGAAGAAATCTGCAAGAAACGGAATTATTGCAGCGGCGGTCGTCGCCGTTGTGGGTGTTGCAGCAGCGCCTTTCGTTGTGAAAACGCTCAAGAAAGAACCCGCTCAGCCGGTCGATACCGGTGTAGTCTCCACACTCGGCAGCGAGACGTGGGCATATTCCGATCCGGCTCCGATTGAGGAGCAGACCACTGCCGATGTGATCGCCGAGATCCTCGAAACGATGGAGAACCAGCAGCAGACGACGCCTACGCAGGGTCAGCAGACTCCCGCAACACAGGGACAGCAGACATCCGCGACGCAGGGTCAGCAGCAGACACAGCAGCAGGCGTCCTCAACCACCAAAAAGAGTATCTTTAACAGAACCACGACTGCGGCTGCCACGACGAAGGCGACTCCTGCGACCACAAAGGCTCCCGCGACGACCCAAAAGCCTGCTACCACCAAGAAGGCAGCCACCACGAAGAAGGCAGCTACTACTAAGAAGACTTCCACCACGAAGGCATCCGGCGGTCAGGAAGTAGAGGCAGACGGTCCCATGACCGCAGTGACCGGCGTCGATGCCATGGCGTCCGGCGGCGTTGTTTCCTACATGTGGAACCCCGAGGGCAACTTCTATTACGTAGAAGATAACCCGTGGCAGAGAAACTTCGGCTTCAACGTCATCTACGACTGGTCCGCAGCAATGCTCGTTATGTACTACGATACATGGCGTGCCTGCTTCGATTATGATTATCTCGAGTGGATGATCCAGGCATGGAAGGGTCAGTACGGCTTCCTGTTCATCGGCGGCGAGATCGGTGTCTACACAAGAGAACCCGGTTCCCTGCAGGTCACCTCTACGCACTACAACTGCGCCGACGACAACCATCTGATCAACATGGAAATGTCCATCTACTACGATGCGCACGACGGCAACGGCTACAAGCTGATGTTCACCCGTTCTTACTATCCGCACTGGTGGTCCACGGGCTTCGTAGACGGCCATCTTGCCGACTATAAGTTCAACGACCGCTCCTGCCTGATCATGATGACCCGTATGACCATGTACGATGCCGAAATGACAGCTGCATTCACCAATGCACTCGAAGGCTGCGGCTTCAAGCGCGTCGGCTCCAGATCGGCGGTCTCCACAGCAAACTCCGATACCTTTACCACCGTCGGCAACGATGTCTACATCTCCTGGAAGAACATCGACCAGGGCTACGACACCCGCATTTCCGGCAAATAATCCCGCCGCACTGTTACTTTGTTTACAGTTGTCGGAACAATGGCGGACTTTGGCAGATTGCACAAAATCGGTGATCTGACTGCCGATTTTGTGTGAGAAACCGAGGTTTTGCTCAAAAATCCCGGCAATTATAAAAAAACCGCGAAAAACCATTGACAAAGGCCACCCGTTTATGGTATCATTCTCAATGTAGCAAAGGCGGTACTTATGTACCTCAATTCAAGAATGGAAAGGAATGTTCTAAAATGAAAAAGTTTTTAGCCATCCTTCTTGCAGCAATCATGGTTTGCTCCATGGGCATCTTCGCTTTCGCAGCTGAAGAAGAAGCCGTCGCAGCCGAGGTAACTACCGAAGCTGTTGTCGAAGCTGCTGCTGAGAAGGAAACAGAAGTTGCGGCCGCTGCCGCAACAGGCGATCATACCGCTCTCGAATCCAAGATCGCATCCAAGGGTCTCGATACCACCGATATGATCTCCCTTCTTTCCTCTGCCATCTCCTCGATCGGCAAGAACCTGAAGGAAATCTCCGTCGATGATATCCTTTCTC
>R27__coassemble_611_pt1 | contig 21236 bp, 21 predicted proteins | sample R27__metabat2_high_PE_029 | metagenome-assembled genome bin R27
CAATATCCTTGATGTTCACGCCGTCTACCAGAATTTCGCCTTCGTAGTCGTCGTAATAGCGCATGAGCAGATTGATCAGTGTGGATTTGCCCGCGCCCGTCGTACCGACAATACCGACAACATCGCCGGGTTCGATGACGAGATTAACATCGGACAGCGCTTTTTTGGAACGGTCAAAAGAGAAGTTCACGTTGCGGAATTCGATCTTGCCGTCCATGTGATCCAAAACGTTTCCTTTGCCGAAATTATTTTCGGGTTCGGCATTGAGAATATCCAGTATTTTTTCCGCAGATGCCAGTGCATTCTGGTAGGTATCGTTGAGCGTCGCAAAAAAGTTGACCGGCGCGTAGAACATACTCGCGTAGGAAATGAACGAAACCAGTAAACCCAGCGATACATTGCCTGTTCCGCTGATAACCCAGTTGCCGCCGACATACCAGATCATGACAGAACCGCAGGTCACTAAAAATGTGATGAGGTTCGGCATCACGGCACTCGGTACCGCAGCGGCTTTGTCCTCATGGATCCAGTCGTCACACTGCTGCGTGAATTTGCCGATTGTGCGCTTTTCACTTGTGAATGCTTTGATCACGCGCACGCCGGGTATGCTGTCTGCCAGCATCGTATACAAAGCCGTCGAACGGCGCCACAGACGCCTGTAACGCGGCGCGATTTTTTTGCCGTAAAATTTACCGGTCAGTACCACGATCGGTACCGGGATCAGAGAAAGCAGTGTCAGCCGCCAGTCCATGGCAAGCATAATACAGGTAACACCCACCAAAGTAAACGCCTGCACGACAGCTTCCTGTGTGATCCGCAACATGAACTGCTGCAGAATTGCCGTGTCGCCGTTGATGCGGTTGATGACGGAACCGGTGGAGGTCTTGTCGTAGAACCGCATGGGCAGATACTGCGCTTTGGCATAGACGTCCTTTTTCAGATCAATAATGATCCGGTCGCCTGCCAGACGCAGAATATAGGAACGGACGGCACCGACTGTATACTGGAAAACATATACACCCAAAAGTGCCAATATTACATACAGTAAAAGTTTTCCGTTCCTGCTGGGAATGATGTCATCGACCATCATCTTGGTGATGTACGGCGGTACAAGCGCCGTTGCCGTCGTCAGCACCGACAGCAGCAGACAAACGCACAGCTTCGGGATATAGGGCTTGACGTATACCGCAAATTTGCTGAATAGTTTTGTCTTGCCCTGACAGTTGATACATTCCGCGTCCGGTGCAGGCAGTTTTCTGCCGCACTTCGGACAGAACGACCGCAGCTTCTGGTACGAAGCATGAACGACCTCGAAGCATTCGTCCACGTTCTCGCCCTCGTTCACCTTGTTGATGAACAGCGCCGTTGCATCCGCAATATCCGCCACGGCAAAGCTGAACCTCTGGATCTTTTGTTTTTCTCCGTCCTGCATTTGCAGAATGAACAGCGCGTTGCCGTACATGCGCTTGACCGATGCTTCCTTTATATCGGCAAATGCAACATGCAGAGGTTCCGCATCGCCCTCAAAAACAATAAGCCGATCCCGAAAAACAAAAAGCGCCGAACTACCGTATTTTGCCCGGAGCGTTAAATCTCCGACCACAGCAAATAACGGTAATTCGTCGCCTGTGTCTGTTTGTTCAGCACGTTTTCGTATGGGTTCCGGAACAGGACTGTTAGACAAGATGTTTTTCAAATCCATGCTGCCACCTCATTTCCATGTGTGTTCCCCACAAATTCACTCACATTATACAAAGGCGGCAGACCGATGTCAACCCTTTTCCGAAAATTAACCGAGAATTTTTCCCTCGATCCATGCATATGCAGCACCGACCAGAAGACCGATCACAACACCGACCAGAACCTCTAAAAGTGTATGTCCCTTAATGACCTTGAACTTTTCCGGTTTTTCGGGATCCTTTTCGTCATAAACCTTGTCGATCAGCACATTCATTTTTTCCGCAATACGTCCGCATTGCAGACGCACGTTGCAGGCATCGAACGCAGTAACGATCGCAAAAACAGCGCCGAGTGCAAAAAGTGTACCGTGGAACCCTTCGGCAAACGCGATACGTGTCACGACTGCAACGACCGAAGCGGTGTGCGTACTGGGCATTCCGCCGGATGCAAAAATGTCCACGGGTTTTTTGCGGATCTTGCAGATCAGAAATTTCGGGATCTGCGCACATGCCCAGCCAAAGCCGGCAGGCAGCAGATAACGTATAAGCTCGTACATGAAAAATATATCCTTTCCAAACGAATTTGCGTGCATTATAGCACACCTTCGTTTAATTTGCAAACCATTCCGCAAAAAAATTGAAATTTCACGAAAAAAACTTGCATTTTCGGGTAAAGTATATTATAATACTATAAGTAGTCTGAAAACAGAGCGAAGCTTTATTTGGGTCATGTGGCGTGTGGGTCCTGTGCGACGGGGCGCTGCGAACCATGTCAGGCGGGGAACCGAGCAGCATTAAGCGGTTTGCACCGTGCGCCACAGTCCGCCTACCGCCATATGACCGAAAGAAAGATTTTGCTCTGTTTCTTTTTATCGTAAAGGGGGCGTTGGCGTGCATCGTGCTTTATACAGAAAGTGGCGTCCTGCCGTGTTCAGTGACGTGTCCGGTCAGCCGCATGTCACCGAGACACTGATGCATGAGGTCGAAACCGGTAAACTGTCCCATGCTTATTTATTTACCGGCTCCCGCGGTACGGGCAAAACGACTTGTGCAAAAATTCTGGCAAAAGCGGTCAACTGTCTGCATCCAGTAAACGGCAATCCCTGCAACGAATGTGAAATCTGCCGCGGCATTGACGACGGTTCTGTTCTGGACGTGATCGAAATTGATGCTGCCAGCAATAACGGCGTGGACAATATCCGCGATCTGCGCGAGGAAGCAAATTTTACACCCGTCAAAGTAAAATTCCGCGTCTATATTATTGACGAAGTGCATATGCTTTCTATCGGTGCATTCAATGCACTGCTGAAAATTCTGGAAGAACCGCCCTCCTACGTGGTATTTATTCTCGCCACGACCGAGGTACACAAGCTGCCCTCTACTATTTTGTCCCGCTGTCAGCGGTTTGATTTTCACCATATTCCGCCCGAAAGCATTGCCTCCCGTCTGCAGTATGTTGCCGAACGGGAAAATATCGATCTGACAGAAGAAGGCGCGGTCATGATCGCGCGGTATGCGGACGGCGCACTGCGTGACGCATTGTCGCTTTTGGATCGGTGCAGCGCAAAAGGAGAAACCATTACGCCCGCCGTGGTCAGCGCCTGTGCCGGAATTGCCGGCAAGGAATATCTGTTCCGTATGGCGGATTGCATTGCAGAGGAAAATGCCGCCGCGGCTTTACAGCTTGTCGGCGAGCTGCACGCTTCCTCCTGTAACATGGAGCGTCTGTGCGTGGAGCTGACGGAGCATTTTCGTAATCTGATGGTTGCCAAGGTCGTGCGCGACCCCTCTGCACTGATCATTTGCTCCAAAGAGGATCTGGAAAACTATAAAACGCAGAGTACAAAATTTACACTTGAAGCAATTTTGCATATTCTGAATGTACTGGGCGAAACGACTGCGAACCTCAAGCGCGGTCTGGATCGAAAGATCGAAACGGAAATGTCCGTTCTGCGTCTGTGTACACCGTCTCTTTCGACTGACAGTCATGCCATACTGCGGCGGATCGCCGATCTGGAAACAAAGCTCGCTTCCGGCAGCTTTACAGCAAAACCGGCTCCGGCAGCAGTCATTCCCGAAACAGCGGCGGAACCCGATAAAAAACCCGAACCGGAGCCTGAACAGATAGAAGCACCGGTACAGCCGGAATCGGACACATACAGCTTGTACCGGCTTTGGCCGGAGGTCATACTCGTTTTAAAAGAAACATGCAAGCCGCTTTCCGGCGTACTGACAGGTTCTTCTGCTTATATAAAAGATAATGTACTGTATATTAAAACAGAAAATGCGGCGTTAAAGCAATTTCTGAATTTACCGCTGTATTCCGGCGCCGTCAAAAATGCCGTAGAAAAAGTCAGCGGAAAACCCATGCAAATCGCTTTATATGACAAAAAAGCGGAGGATACAAAATCGGATCCGCTCAAAAATCTGGTTCACAGAATTGATGAACTGAAAAAAGAAAGTGAAGGATGATCAAACTATGAAAGCAAGAATCCCCGGTGCTCAGAATCAGGGCAATATGATGAAAAAGATCCAGCAGATGCAGGAGGATATGGAACGAATCCAGGCTGAAGTCGAAGCTACGGAATTTAATGCTTCCGCAGGCGGCGGTGCAGTCGAAGCCGTTGTCAACGGCAAGCATGAGGTCGTTTCCATTTCCATTCAGCCCGACGTCGTTGATCCCGATGATGTGGATATGCTGCAGGATATGATCATCGTTGCTGTCAACGAAGCGATCCGCAAAGCATCCGACGCTATGGACAAGGGCATTGAATCCGCAAAAGGCGGACTGTCCATTCCCGGTCTGTTCTGATGAAAAAAGTTGTACCGCTTCAGAATCTGATCACGCAGTTTGAAAGACTTCCCGGAATCGGTCACAAAAGCGCGCAGCGGCTTGCTTTTCACGTGCTTTCCATGAGTGACGCAGAGGTCGAACAATTTACCTCCGCCGTAACGGAAGCACACAGCAAAATTCATCGCTGCGAAAAATGCTGCGATCTTACGGATGACATTCTCTGTCCGATCTGCGATGATCCCGCGCGTGACAGCAGTATGATCTGCGTCGTCGAAAATTCGCGTGATGTAATGGCATTTGAACGCACGCATGAATATAACGGTGTTTATCATGTGCTGCACGGCGTCATTTCTCCGCTTAACGGTATCGGTCCGGAGGACCTCACGGTCAAGGAACTGATCGCACGGCTGAGTGACACTGCCGTCAAAGAAGTCATTATGGCAACCGATCCGACCGCCGAAGGCGAAGCGACCGCAGTTTTTCTCGCACGGCTCCTGAAACCGCTCGGCGTCGAGGTTTCCCGTCTGGCCTACGGCGTTCCCGTAGGTGCCGATCTGGAGTATGCCGACGAATTTACACTCCTTAAAGCAATCGAAGGACGCAAAAAGTTATAAACGTTATCCACAAAGTTATCCACATTGCACCGCAAATTATGCACTTTTTCCCTCCACCGGCTGTACACAGGTGCATAGTGTACAACTTTCCATATTCTATCCACTTTGCATTTTTGCAACATTTCTTGATTTTTCAAGGGAGAGAGGACTTTTCCAGTCTTTGCACACTCCCTACTACGACTACTAAAAATATTATTATATTGTGTGTATTTTCCGCACAAAATATGAAGTGGGGGATTTTCCGTGAAATTCATCTGCAATACGAGTACATTATCCGAAGCCTGCCAAAGCGTACAGCGTGCTGTTTCCTCCAAAACGTCTATTCCGGCGATCGAGGGTATTTACATTAAGGCACTCGGAGACGCGCTTGTACTGACCGGCTACGATCTGGAGCTTGGTATCACAACTTCCGTTCCGGCAAGAATCGAAGAAAACGGCGGAATTATTCTCAATGCAAGAGTGCTGTGCGAAATTCTGCGCAAGCTTCCGGATGAATCTGTCTCCATAGAATCCGATGAGCGTCAGATGGCGGTAATCCGCAGCGGCGAGATCGAATATTCTTTGATCGGTATTTCTCCCGAAGAATATCCGGAGCTGCCGTCCGTTTCCGGAGGATTTCCCATCGTGCTGCAGCAGGGTATCTTAAGAGAAATGATCCGCCAGACGATTTTTTCCGTTGCCGTCAACGAAAATAAGGTCGTGCATACGGGCATTAAGTTTGAAATCAGCAAAAACGAAATCAAGCTCATTGCCGTTGACGGTTTCCGTCTTGCCGTCCGTAAAGAAGTAATCGACTACACCGGCGAAGAAATTACCTTCATTGTGCCCGCAAAAACACTTTCTGAGGTCGTCAAGCTGTTTTCGGCAAACGAGGAGGATACCGTTTCCATGGGTGTCGGCAAGCGGCATATCATCTTTGAGATCGGCGCTTACTCGGTCGTGTCGCGTCTGCTGGACGGTGAATTTTTGAATTACCGTTCCGCAATTCCGAATCTTGTTTCCACGACCGTCAGAGTCGATACAAAAAATCTGATCGACAGTATCGAACGCACCTCACTGATTATTACGGACAAGATCAAGAGTCCGCTGCGCTGTAAGTTTGATGAAAATATGATCCGCATTTCCAGCACGACGGCACTCGGTACGGCAAACGATAAAGTTCCCGCGGAAATCACCGGTTCGCCTGTTGAGATCGGTTTCAACAACCGTTTTCTTTTAGAGGCACTGCGCGTATGTGAAACAGACGAAGTTTACCTGCAGCTCAACGGTTCCGTGGCGCCGATCCTGATCGTTCCGCCCGAGGGTGACAGCTTCCTGTTCCTGATCCTTCCCGTAAGACTTAAAGCAGAATAAAGAGGAACGTATATGAAAATCAAAGTACGGATCGCCGAGAAAAAACGTGTACAAAAGAAAATTGACACACCCTTCATTCGTCTGGATGCTTTTTTGAAGCTCAATGATGCCGTACAGACCGGCGGTCATGCAAAGCTCGTCATTCAGGACGGAGAAGTGCGTGTCAACGGAGAAGTCTGTACACAGCGCGGAAAAAAACTCCACGTCGGCGATATTGCGGAATTTGAAAATGTACTTTACGAAGTCGTATAAATTATGAAAATTACCGGGTACAGAGCAGAGCATTTCCGAAATTTACAAACGGTCGAATTTGTACCGGACAGCGGAATCAATGTGATCTTCGGCGAGAACGGACAGGGTAAGACCAATATTATCGAGAGTATCTGGATGTTTACCGGATGTCACAGCTTCCGCACGCATAAATGCGCGGAACTTGTCGAGAAAAATCAAAGGGAAGCGAAAGTTTCCCTTTCTTTTGTTGCACACGGCATGGAAAATGATGCGCAGTTAAAGGTACACCAGAAGCGTGAATTTTTGCTCAACGGTGTGCCGAAAGAATCGCCGCGCAAGTTTCTGGGAGAATTTCAGAGCGTTGTATTTTCGCCGTCCTCGCTGGCAATTATACAGGACGCGCCGTCAGAGCGCAGAAAGTTTCTGGATATTGCGATCAGCATGATCAAACCCGCGTATTCCGTGCATCTGCTGAAATATGCAAAAATACTGGCAAACAGGAATGCACTGCTCAAGCAGATCGGTGCGGGACTTGCACCGGAAAATTATCTGGATCCGTGGGATGAGGAACTGGCGCGTACGGGTGCGAAGCTGACGCAGTATCGGCTGAATTATGTAGACAGACTCGCCGAAATCGCTTCGGAAATCTATAAAGAAATTTCCGGCGGCAAAGAGATACTCAAGGTTGAGTATCAGCAGAGCAGCCGGAGCTTTGCGGTCGATGAATATGAACTGACAGAAAATATTTTTATCGCGCTGCAAAAAAACAGAGAAGGGGACATCCGCAGACAGCAAACGGGCGTCGGTCCGCATAAGGACGATCTTTCCGTGCAGATCGACGATCTGTCTGCACGGTTTTACGGCTCGCAGGGTCAGCAGCGCAGCGGCGCTTTGGCACTCAAGCTCAGTGAAGCCTACATTATCAAAGAAATTTCCGGGGAATATCCGGTCATTCTTTTAGACGATGTAATGAGCGAGCTGGACAGTAAGCGGCAGGATTTTTTGCTGGAATATCTGGAGAACTGGCAGGTATTTTTGACGTGCTGTGATCTTTCCCATTTTTCCAAGCTGCGGGAAAGTAAAACATTCCGTATTGAAAACGGCGCGTGGATCGGAGAATAAAATGTATTTGCATCTGGGGTTGGATACGGTCGTACAAACAAAAAATATCATCGGTATTTTTGACATCGACAACACAACGGTTTCAAAAATTACGCGAGATACACTGAAAAAAGCAGAGCAAAAAGGGGAGGCAGTCACCATCGGATATGATCTGCCGAAGTCCTACATTGTATGTGCGGAAAGTGAAAAGAAAAATACAATTTATATTTCACCGGTCACGCCGGTTACACTGACAAAAAGAATTCAAAAAAATAACGGAGCTGCTTCGGATTGAACCGGGCAGCTCCTTACATTTATTCTCCGATTTCTCCGCGGAATTTTTCGATCCAATGCGGATCGGATTTGCGGAATACGGTATTTTGTTCGCCTTGTGCAACGATCGTATGCTCGTGGATCGTAAATTCCGGCTCTGTTGTTTCTTCCGGTTCCGTCGTTTCCGGCTCTGTTCCCGGTTCTTCAATACCCAAAGTACGGATCGCGGCTTCCACAGACAGTTTCGCATTAACCATATTATATTCGGGAATCTGCATATCTTCGTTATAATAGTTTATACATTTGAAAGCGATATTATCCGGATTACACAGAATTGTTTTGACCTCGGCTGCGGACAGCGCGGGATTTACCGACCATGTCAATGCCGCAATACCCGTAACAACAGGTGCCGCCATGGATGTGCCGGATTTATAGGAATAGCCGCCGTTGGACATGAGGTCTGTACTGAATACGGAACTGCCCGGTGCAAACAAAGTAACGCCGTTTCCGTAGTTGGAAAAAGAGGATTGATAAAAGTTTGTTCCGTTATATACGGAGGTGCTGCTGCCGACGAAAACAAAATTATTCATCACATACTTATAAGAATAAAAAAAAAATAATGTGAAAATATTCTTTTCGGAAATACTGCAGAAAGAGCCGTTATATTTGCTGTTGCAGGGAGTGCCGTCCTTGTCTCCGTTTCCGGCGGACTGCACGACCAGAAAATCATACCCTTTTGAGAGCAGAGAAGCGATCGTGTAGGAATACAGCATACCTTCAAAGTACATACCGATATTCCAGAAGAATGCGGAAGAACTCGTAAAGCCGCCCGAAGAACCTAAGGACATGTTGATGACCTTTGCACCGCCCTTGACCAGTGCAATAAAGCCTGTAAAGATGCGTTCATCCGTAGACCAGAGCTGCCAATCCTCCGGCTGCCAGTCCACGCACAGCAGGTCGGCTTTGCTGCAGATGCCTGTGGTACCGATTTTGTTGTTGGCGTTTGCAGAAATAATGCCGGAAACGTGTGTACCGTGAGAGGAGGGGACATTTCTTCGCTCGAAAAAGTCAGACGGGAAACGGAATTTTCCCTGTAAATCTTCATGCGTCGTTTCAAAACCGCTGTCTAAAATGCCGACGCAAATGGGATTGAAATATTTTTCATTTTCCCATGCTGCAGTCGTTTGTGTTGCAATCAGCCACCAGTTGCCGCCGTACAGATACGAATCCTCCCAGCCGTATGCGGCAGGATATCCGTTCGGATCCATCCAGGGATCGTCGGGTACAACATCTTCTTTTCTATGCAATGCCATGTTGCAGTGTGCAAACAAAACATGCGGTTCTTTTCGCAGCTCCCGACATAACTTCTGCAGTGCCGAAAAATCATTTTCTTCGATCTGAAGCTGATATTTATTCAGCACGTCTGTGTGTCCGATGACCATACCGCCGACAAAATCAAACAGCGTCTGTTTCTGTATCGCAGTCGTATCCTCATCAAAATAAACAATCACTTCATTGTTGACATAGCCCACACTGTCCGTCAGAGAGACAATGTTTTTCGGATCGGTTTCCGAATAATATAACTCATCTTCATAAGAACGGACTGCGCCGGTCTGTTCGGCAGTCTGCTTCCATTGGGTATGCATTTTTGTATCTTTGTTGAATGCATTGGAAAGGACAGACGGACGGACTACCGCAGTACAAAGCGCGGCAATCAACAGCACGGCAAAAACGGAACGTACAGCTTTTTTCATGACCGATTTTCACTCCCTTGTATTTTTTGAAGACGGTGAATCAGAAATGCGGCACAAATCCCCGTAAATGCACCGCTGAGTATCGCGGTAAGCAGAAGATAGGGGAGATACCAGAAAACAGAAACCGTTTGCAGTAAAACAGAAGCGGCAAGTAATTGTCCGATGTTATGTGCAATGGCACCGAAGATGCTGACGACCCAGATCTGTTTTGAAAGAATACCCGATAAAACACAGGTGATTATACAGCAGAGTATTCCGCCGCTTGCACTGTACAGAAAGGTAGAAAAATTTCCGGCAAAAATTGCACCCAGAATAATGCGGACAAAGAGTACTGCGGCGGCGTCTTTTTTGCCGCACAGATAAACGGCGATCAGCGTGACAGTGTTGGCAAGTCCGATTTTTATCCCGGGAATTGCGGTCAGCGGCGGGATCTGCGCTTCCACAATAAATAAAAGCAGCGCAGCAGCGGCAAGCACAGCATCTGTTGTCAGTCGTCTGACCTTATTCAAGCTCTATCCCACCTTTGCGTCCGGTTCATTTTTTTCGTGCGCAATTTCGATCAGCACATGATGCGGCAGACAGACGATCCGTCCGCCCGTCTGCAAAGTACCCTGCCGTACACACAGCTTGTCCGGACAGGTAGCGGACTGCATGGAAATTTTGCCCGGCTCCACAAGAATCACATTTCCGTCCAGCGGAATGGTATAGCTTTGTGTGACGGTATCCAGATCAATGCGGTACAGTTCTTCCCCATCTTTGGAAATTACCGCAACGTGACCGACCGGCAGTATGCGCAAAAATACGATCGTGCCGATACACAGTACAGCCAGTGCGGAAAAAATGAAGATCCATTTTTTATCAGAAAAAGAGCGTAGTGGAATATGTTTCATCAGTCAGTTCAAATCCCGAAGCAAAGCCTTTTGTATACGTGATGTTTTTATCCTTCGAAATAAATAATGCGTCAAAAGAAATATCAGAAGTCAAGCAAAACTGTTCTGCTTTTTCCGGACCCATAACGAATAACGCGGTAGACAGCCCGTCGGCAATCGTTCCGTCCTCACAGAAAACAGTGACGGACAGCAGATCATTTTCGACGGGACGTCCGGTTTGCGGGTCTAAGATATGATGATAGGTTTTTCCGTTTTCGGTAAAATTACGCTGATAACTGCCGGAGGTCACAACGGCACCTTCCCCGACGGAGAGCGTACATACGGAGCTGTTCGGGTTCAGCGGATCTGTGACGGCGACCGTCCAATTTTTACCGTTCGGTTTCAGTCCGACCGTCTGTACATTGCCGCCCAAAGACAGAATCGCGGAAGTCACGCCGTTCTGCCGCAGCGTATCGGCGGCACACATGCCGGCATATCCCTTCGCCACACTGCCGAGATCCAGCTTTGTTCCTTCTTGAATGTGAAAAATATTCTCACTGAGTGACCATGTACCGCGACTTTGCAGCAGTTTTTTACATTCTTCGCTTGTCGGAACCCGATAATCCTTCGTGTAAAATCCCCATGCATTTGTCAACGGATACAAGGTAATATCCAATGCGCCGTCCGTTGCGCGGGAAAGCATCTGTGCCGTTTGCAGCACAGACAGAATATTCTCCGGCAAAACATCCCCGTCCTGTAATTTGGACAGAACGGAATCCGCATTGGTCGCATTGAACTGTGTGTCCAGTTCTTCCACGGTTTTTCGTGCCTGCGGCAAAGCATCTGCCGCATGATCTCCGTAAGCGGTCATCTGCATGATCGTATCCATGGAAAAAAACTGAATGGTTTCGGTTTTATTTTTGCTGCATCCGCAAAAGAAAATAAGCATAAACAGCGGCAGCAGCCATACGATTTTATTCTTCCAGACTGTGCAGCGCATGGGCGATCCGCTCCAAATCTTCCTTACTGTTAAAGGCAATTTCGATGGTACCGGTTTCATTTTTATTGTTTTGGATTTTGATCTTGCGGCAGAGCGCTTCCTTGAGCGTCAGCTCCACTTCGTCATAGAAGCTCGCACGACGGACAGGCTGTTCATTTTCCTTTTTCGGCTTGGCGGCTTTTTTGGCAAGCCGTTCCGTTTCCCGCACGGATATGCCTTTTTCACAGATCAGCTTTGCCGTTTCAAGCATCTGTTCCTCTGTCGGGAACGCAAGCAGTGCACGGGCATGTCCGGCGGAAATACTGCCGTCCCGTACCAGAGAAAGGATCGCTTCCGGCAGTTTTAAAAGACGCAGCGCATTTGCCACGGCAGGACGGGATTTACCGACCTTTTCCGCAGCTTCCTCCTGCGTCAGACCGAAATCGTCCATCAGCTTGCGGAATCCGAACGCTTCTTCCAAAGGATTTAAGTCCTCACGCTGTAAATTCTCGATCAGTGCCAGTGCTGCAGCTTCTTCGTCGGTCATTTCCCGAACAACGACCGGCACCTCCGTAAGACCTGCCAGTCTTGCCGCACGCCAGCGGCGTTCACCGGCGATAAGCTGATAGCTGCCGCCGTTCAGCGGACGGACAAGCAGCGGCTGCAAAACACCGTATTTTGCAATGCTGTCCGCCAGTTCACCGAGTGCAGCATCGTCAAAATCCTTGCGGGGCTGATCGCGGTTCGGCTCGATGTCCATGATCTTGAGCTTGACCGCGCTGGTTGAACTTATTTCTTCTACGGAATTATCCATCAATAATGCGTCCAGACCTTTGCCCAGACCGCCCTTTTTCATTGCCATTTATTGTACCTTCTTTCCGTTTGCTGCCAGAAATTCCGCTGCTAAGTCATTGTAGGCAGAAGTTCCCTTGGAATGTTTATCGTAATACAGTACAGGCTGCCCGAAGCTCGGTGCTTCGGAAAGACGCACGGTACGCGGAATGACCGTCGAAAATACCTTTTTCGGGAAGAATTTCTTGACCTCTTCCACGACCTGCTGCGTCAGATTCAGCCGTCCGTCGTACATGGTCAGCAAAACGCCCTCAATATCGAGCATTGTGTTATACAAACGTTTGACCTGACGAACCGTAGACATGAGCTGTGAAAGTCCCTCCAATGCGTAAAATTCACACTGAATCGGTACCAGCAGCGTATCTGCGGCACAGAGTGCATTCAGCGTGATCAGTCCCAATGAGGGGGGACAGTCCATAAAAATGAAGTCAAATGTATCCTTTGCAGGAGCAAGGATCGTTTTGAGCTTACCTTCTCTGTGCGGCTCGTCGATCAGCTCCAATTCCGCACCCGCGAGATTCATACTGGACGGCATGACCCAGACGTTTTCAAATTCCGTTTTGACAATGACCTCCGATGCCGGTGTGCCGTTGATGATACAGTCGTAGGAGGACTGCTTGAGCTGCCGTTTGTTGATGCCCAGACCGCTGGTCGCATTTCCCTGCGGATCAATATCCACCAGCAGCGCTTTATATCCCGCCGCACCGACGGCGGCGGTCAGATTGACGGCGGACGTGGTTTTTCCGACGCCGCCCTTTTGATTCACGATTGCAATGATTTTACCCATACTTCACGCTCCTAACTTTTTCATTATAGCATACGGTCCTAAAGATTGCAATGTATTTCTGTGTTTCACGTGAAACAGCGAAAGAGCAGACCTTTCGGCCTGCCCTTCCGCTGGATGTGGGGTGTGAAAGAGAAAGATATGGTTGGGATGGAGTGGGTGATGTCAGGTACCGGACTTTTTCGTGCGTATGATCCGTCCGGCTGTTTTCGGGATCCGGACAACATACTCGATGTACGTATCGGTTTCACTCTTGACGGCATCTGCGGCAATTCCAGATCTCCGCATGGTATCGACCGCATGGTTGAGTGTATTGACGAATATGCGTACATCCTTGAACAGCTTCAGAGGGGGCTTTCGCTGCGGGACGTTCTTTTGCTGCATTTGTGCGATCAGTCTGTCCGTTTCCGCCACATTCAAGCGCCGTTCAATGACAATGGATAGTACACGGCGTATTTGTGCATGACTTTCCAGCTTGAGCAGTGCACGTGCGTGGCGCTCCGTAAGACCTGCGCGGATGATCTCGAACCGTACATCCTCCGGCAGTTTAAGCAAGCGCAGCTTGTTGCAGACCGTGGAGGGCGCCTTGCCGAGCTTTGCAGCAAGTTCTTCCTGCGACAGGTGATAATACAGCATAATGTGCAGGAGGGCTTCGGATTCTTCAAAAAAATCTAAGTTTTGCCGCTGAACATTTTCAATCAGCGCAAAGACTGCGGATTTTTCATCCGAAATCTCCATGACAATACACGGTATTTTCTCGATCCCGATGATCCTTGCAGCGCGCAGCCTCCGTTCTCCGGCAATCAATTCGTACTGTTCACTTGCAGTGCAGCGCACGATCAACGGCTGCAAGATACCGTTTTGCCGTATGCTTTCCGCAAGACTTTCCAGTTCATCGCTGTCGAAGCGTTTGCGCGGCTGGTTTTTGTTGGGGAGAATGTCTTCCTGCGGGATCAACAGGATCTGACCGCCGGTTTTCAGTTTCGTCTGCATGTTTGCCTCCTTCGGCGGCTGTCTGACGGCTTGTCCGTTCCGACAAGACAAGAATAACACGCTTTACGGGCATTTGCAAGAAAAAGCGTTCGACAGTATCAGACAGAAAAAAAGAGCAGCCGCGCTTATCTGAGCGGCTGCTTTGCGATTTTTGCGGAAGGACGCGGATATTTTGGCGGAGTATGCGATAACTTTTTGATCAAAATAATTGTTCGTTCTCCGGCATCGGCTAAGGAAAAAGTGTGTACGGCTTCGATTTTGCCGCCCAACAGGTGGATGGCATTGCGGGCTCCTTCCAGTTCCTCCTCGGTTTTCTGGGATTTCATGGCGATGAACGTGCCGCCGAGCTTGACGAACGGCAGACAATACTCGCACAGTTCCCGTAGATTTGCCACGGCGCGGGCTGTTGCAAAGTCGAACTGCTCCCGGTATTCCGACCGTTGTCCGGCTTCTTCGGCACGGCTGTGCAGAAACTCTGCCGACAAGCCGATTTCCGCCAGAGTTTCCTCAATGAAGTACAGCTTCTTCTTTGTGCTGTCTAAGAGCGTGACTTGGAGATCCGGTCGTGCGATGAGCAGGGATGTGCCGGGAAAACCCGCTCCCGTACCGATATCGATCAGTTTTACATTCGCTTTCGGTGTTATAAACCGCAAAATGGAAAGGCTGTCCAGAAAATGCTTTGTGACGACCTCATCCGGTTCGGTGATAGCGGTCAGATTCAGATGTTGGTTCGTTTCGATCAACCGTTCCGCGTACTTGTTAAAACGGTCCAATGCTGTATTATCCAACACTGCACCGAATGCAGCGGCGCCGTTTTTCAGAATTTCTTTCTGTATCATAGCTTGTGTTTCTCCATGTAAATGAGCAATACCGTAATATCCGCGGGACTGACGCCGGAAATACGGGAAGCCTGTCCGACGTTTTCCGGACGGATACGGCTGAGCTTTTCGATTGCTTCCAGTCGCAGTCCCGTAATTGCGTTGTAATCTATATCGCGGGGGAGGGTACGCGATTCCAGACGGCGCATTTCCGCGACCTGTGCCTGCTGCCGTTTGATATATCCTTCGTATTTGATGTCGATCTCGACCTGTTCAAATACCTCAGTCGGAATATCCGGTCGTGTCGTGTCGAACGCGGTCAGATCTTCGTAGTGCAGTTGGGGTCTGCGCAGCAGCTCCGTCATATGTGCGCCCGTGGTCAACGGAGATGTTCCACGTGAAACAAGAATGTCGTTCAGTGCTTCACTCGGCGCAAAGACAACGGACTGTACACGCTCGGTCTCTTGAGCAATCAATTTCAGCTTATGTAAAAACTTTTGGTACCGTTCTTCGGAGATCAGACCGATTTCATATCCGATTTGCGTTAATCGGCGATCGGCATTGTCCTGCCGCAAAAGCAGCCGATACTCGGAACGCGAGGTCATCATACGGTACGGATCGGAGCAGCCCTTGGTGACCAGATCGTCGATCAGCGTACCGATGTAGGAACCGGCGCGATCCAAAATCAGTGGTTTACGACCCAATATCTTGTTGGCAGCGTTGATACCGGCTACAAGACCTTGTGCCGCAGCTTCTTCGTATCCGCTGGAGCCGTTGAATTGTCCGGCACCGAAAAGCCCGTCAAACTGCAAAAACTCCAGCGTCGGACGCAGCGTCAATGCGTCTACACAGTCATACTCGATCGCGTAAGCCGTGCGCATGACCTGACAATGCTCCAAGCCGGGAATACTGTGGAGAAACTGAAGCTGTATATCCTCGGGCAAAGAGGAGGATAATCCCTGTAAATACAGTTCTTCTGTTTCCTCACCGCAGGGTTCAATGAAGACCTGATGCCGTTCCTTGTCCGCAAACCGAACGATTTTGTCCTCGATACTCGGGCAGTACCGCGGGCCGACACCGTCGATCTTGCCGCTGTACAGCGGAGAACGGTGCAGATTGTCCAGAATGATCTGCTTGGTTTTTTCGCCGGTATAGGTAATATAGCATGGGACTTTGTTTTTTATTTCTTCTTTGGAATCAAAGGAAAACGGGACAATGTGTTCATCCCCGTTTTGAATTTCTAATTCGGAAAAATCAACACTTCTGCGCAGGACACGTGAGGGTGTTCCGGTTTTGAAACGGCGCGTTTCGACACCGAGTGTCTGCAAGGAATCGGACAGACGCTTCGCCGGAAACATACCGTCGGGACCGCTTTCATAGGTAACGTCCCCGACATAGACTCTGCCGCCGAGAAAAGTTCCGGTTGCAAGCACGACGCACTGCGCCGTGTAGATCGCTTCCAGCGCCGTATGCAGTTCCCACAAACCGTCTGTATTTCGTTTTAAATCCACGATTTCCGCTTGCCGCAGTTCTAAGTTTTCCTGCAGCTCCAGCGCGTGCTTCATGTAGCCGCTGTAAGCGCGGCGGTCAATCTGTGTACGCAGGGAATGGACGGCGGGACCTTTGCCGAGGTTCAGAATACGGCTTTGCAGGGTGGTGTGGTCTGCCGCTTTGCCCATTTCGCCGCCGAGTGCGTCGATCTCACGGACAAGATGTCCCTTGGATGTACCGCCGATGGACGGATTGCACGCCATATTGCCGACCCAGTCCAGATTGATCGTGAAAACGACCGTCTGACAGCCGAGCCTTGCCGCCGCCAGTCCCGCTTCGATGCCGGCGTGTCCGGCGCCGATTACAGCGACTTCATATTGTTTTGCAAAATATTCCATAGAATATGCCTCTTACAGATAGGATAGAAAAAAGTCAGAGTATTTCCGTGCGGAGCCGATTGCCGCAGTTCAGAGGTCGTCAGACTCTGATTTGGCTTTGCGGCAAAATGATGAGAAAGTAATACACGCAAGCATCGGAATGACAGAATACCCTGCGCTTTTGTGAAAAATAATCACATAAACCGCGCCGACAAAGGTTATAAGGAGGCAAAAAACAGACAAAATCAGAAAAATTGTTTTCTTTTGCATGGCAGTACCTCAAAAAGCAAAATTATGCACAGTTATTATTGTAACTGTGGATAACATATGAGAAAAAGCGGCGCACTCAAGGTGCGCCGCCCTATATGGTTTTAGTCGTTTTCGGGGAAGAATGCCGCATGGACGGCGCTGACTGCACGGTCGGCATCCTTAATGTCAATGAGAACGGAAATTTTGATTTCGCTTGTGGCGATCATCTGGATGTTGATGTCTACACCGTACAGCGCTTCAAACATGGTTGCCGCTGTTCCGGGGTGAGACTCCATACCTGCACCGACGACGGAGATCTTTGCAACATTGGTATCGCTGCTGATCGTGGAATCCTTCAGCAGGTCGTAGCCCTCCAGAAGGTTAAGCGTTTGCTCGGTGTTGTCCTTGCTGACGGTGAAGGTGATGTCCTTGGTGCCGTTTCTGCCGATGGACTGGAGAATGATATCCACGACGATATTCTTCGCGGCGAGCTTGCTGAAGATCTTATAGGCAATACCGGGAACATCGGGTACTGCGATAATGGAGACGCGGGTAACATTGGTATCCTTGGTAACGCCTCTGACATACATTTTTTCCATATCGGTAACCTCCTTGACGATCGTGCCGGGGGCACAGGTCAGACTGGAAAGCACTTCCAGTTCTACATTATATTTTTTAGCGATTTCGACGGAACGGTTGTTGAGTACCTGCGCACCGAGTGTGGCAAGCTCCAGCATTTCGTCGTAGGTAATTTCTTTTAACTTCTGCGCATTATTGATTTTGCGCGGATCGGCTGTGTAGACGCCCTCCACATCAGTGTAGATCTGGCAGCGGTCCGCATGCATGGACGCCGCGATGGCGACTGCGCTGCTGTCGGAGCCGCCCCTGCCGAGTGTGGTCATATCGTCGTGCTTGCAGATGCCCTGGAAGCCGGCGACAATGACGATCTTTTTATTGCCGATCTCATTCTTGAGACGCTCGGTGTTGATCTTTTTGATCCGGGCGCTGCCGTAGGTTGAATTGGTCATGAAGCCCGCCTGCCAGCCGAGCAGAGAAATAACCGGGAACCCCAGCTTTTCGATTGCCATAGCCAGCAGCGCAATGGAGATCTGTTCGCCGGAGCAAAGCAGCATATCCATTTCACGGCGGGAAGGATGTTCGTTGATTTCTTTTGCTTTTGCGATCAGGTCGTCCGTGGTATCGCCCTGTGCGGAAACCACAACGATGACGTCGTTGCCCTGTTTATACGTATCCGTAACGATACGCGCCACGTTCATCACGCGTTCGGCGTTGGCAACGGAGGAACCGCCGAATTTTTGTACAATGAGAGCCATAGGAAACCTCCTGTATTCAGCAATCTGCGACCCGCAGAACAGACAGCGTGTTCACAGAATGCAGAGTGTCTAATTTGGTGCGCAGTGCGCGTTCGGACTCGATGGGTGTAATGAATGCAAATTCGGATGCGGGAGCATCTTTTCGGGTAAGTACGGTGACATCGCCGAAGATATTGCGGACAGCGTTCAGCGCTTCCTGCGGATGCTCGGCTTCGGCACGGATGTACAGCGCGGCAGGCTGATCGAGATAATCTGCTACGATATTTTCCGAACAGGGCTTCCAGCCGAAGAATTTCTTTTCACGTGTATGCTTGCAGCAGTCGATGATGTCTGCGACGATCGCACTGGCAGTCGGCAGCTTGCCTGCGCCGCGGCCGTAGAAAAGCACGTCGCCGACAGCGTTGCCGCGGATGAGCAGGGCATTGAAAACGTCGTTGACCGTGGAGAGCTGACTTTCGCCGGGAACGAGAGAGGGGCTCACCATAGCGGAGATTTTGCCGCCGCCGACGTCCTTCGCCTTGGCGATCAGCTTGATGACGCCGCCCCAGCTCTTGGCGTATTCCACATCGGCAAGGTCGATCTTGGTGATCCCTTCGGTATGGACGGAGTCGGGATAAATGTGGCGTCCGTAGATGAGCGAAGCAAGAATACAGATCTTGCGGCAGGCGTCATGCCCTTCTACATCGGCAGTCGGATCCTTTTCGGCATAGCCGTTCTCCTGCGCCATACGCAGTACTGTATTGAAATCCAGACCTTCGTCGATCATCTTGGTCAGGATAAAGTTGGTCGTTCCGTTCAAGATGCCGTAGATTTCGTCGATCTCGTTTGCGGAAAGACACTGCGACAGCGGACGGATGATCGGAATACCGCCGCCGACACTTGCCTCAAACAGGAAATTGACGTTCTTTTCTTCCGCAATCTGCAAAAGGATGTCGCCCTTTTCGGCAACCAGCTCCTTGTTGGAGGAAACAACGCTCTTACCTGCGTTCAGACATGCGCTGACAAATTCAAACGCGGGATGCTGACCGCCCATGGTCTCGACCACGACGCCGACATCCGGATCGTTCAGAATGGTATTGAAATCCTTGATCATCAGCGACTCGTTCGGATCGCCCGGAAAATCGCGGATATCCAGAATATATTTCAGATTCAAAGACGGCTGCATACTCTTTTTCACGATACTGTCGTGATTCTTTTTCAGCACTTCGGCAACACCGGAACCGACAACGCCGTATCCCATGATTGCAACATCCATAGAAAGGGTCCCCCAATCCATAATATTAGAAGTTATTATACCACACAGATTTTGCAATGAAAAGGGGGAAATCATAAAAAATGAAAGAAAATATTAAGATTTATAAAAATAAATTGCATTTTTATTCTGTTTGGTATAGAATAAACAGGATAAAAGTATCAACAGGGACGGTGAAATCTGTGGAGAATACGGAAAGACGCAAACGCACGATCATCAATATAGTATATGTCGGCATGATTCTGGGGTTAAGCTACCTGTTTCTGAAGTATGCCTTCTGGCTGTTCTTCCCGTTTATCTTCGCTTTTTTCTTAGCGGCGATCATCCAGAAGCCGGTCAACTTCCTTGCGCGCAAAACACCGCTCAAAAAAGGTTTGATCTCCGGACTGCTGGTACTGCTGATCGTGGCGGTACTGATCACGATCCTGATTTTTACCGGGGCGCGAGTGGCGTCCGAGGTACGCGGGCTTGTTTCGTGGGCGGGCAGTAAGATCAACAGCCTGCCGCAGCTTCTGGAAACCATCCGGGTCAAGCTCCTTTCGCTGGCGGGAAGTCTGCCCGACGGATTGTCCAAGTCCGCAAAGGAAGGCATCGAGCAGTTTTTCAAGAACACGATCGGTTCCGCAAACGAAGTGGTGACCGATACCGCACCGCAAAAAGCGCCGCTGTTCGGCAGCCTTTTATCCAAGTTCGATTTTTCCATGCTTTCCAAGCCGGTCAGCGGCATGTGGAATACCGCAAAGCAGATCCCGACGATCGCCGTCGGTGTGATTATTTCCATTATTGCGTCCTGCTTTATGACGGCGGGGTATGATGAGATCGTCAACTTTATCAAGCGGCAGTTCTCTCCCGAAAAGCGCGTGGCACTGTCCGCGGCAAAGAGTATTTTCTTCTCCTCCCTTCTCCAACTGCTCAAGTCCTACGCGATCATCATCTGCATTACCTTTGCGGAAATGTTTATCGGTTTGAGCGTACTTAAGCTCATCGGCGTATACAACAGTGAATATCTGGCATCCGTTTCCATCATCGTGGCACTGATCGACATTTTCCCCGTACTCGGTACCGGTACCGTTCTGGTGCCGTGGGCGATCGTCTCGTTCATTACGGGCAATATCGGTATGGACATCGGTCTGCTGGTTCTGTATGCGGTTATCACAATCATCCGCCAGATCCTCGAACCCAAGCTCGTCGCATCCCATCTCGGTTTGCCGCCGATTGTAACGATCATGTGCATGTATGTCGGTTTACAGTTGTTCGGCTTTTTGGGCATCTTTATCATGCCGCTGCTGGTCACGATGATCAAGCTGATGAACGACCGAGGGATCCTGCATGTCTGGAAAAATAAGGACGCCGAGGAATCGGAAATAAAAAGTGAAAAAATTTAAAAAATGTGTGTGTTAAAATGATGTGACCCAAAAAATAATGAGAAGTAAGCCTCA
>R27__coassemble_614_pt1 | contig 21128 bp, 17 predicted proteins | sample R27__metabat2_high_PE_029 | metagenome-assembled genome bin R27
CTTTTCAAAGGCAACAACCGGCAACTTAGAGTAGCAGCCCGTGCAGACCGATGTGGGCATGATGCTTGCGCAGACGGCAGGCGAATATGCCGAGCTGTTTACGGGCAAGGGGATCGAGCTTGTGACCGCCCGTCCGCAGGAGCCGATCACCATTCAGGCGGACGGACAGTTCATGTGGTATATTTTCGACGGGATTCTGACGGTGCTGCGGCATGTTGCCGTGCCGGGAACGCGTATTTTCCTGCAGGCGGGACAGGCGAAGGAGCGGGCAGTGATCCTTTTCCGCGGAACCGTTCGTTCCACGGCACTGGAGGCAGGCGAGCTGATTGCCGGCAACAGTCTGGGACTGCCGACCGCCAAGGTCTTTACGGAGCTGCAGGGCGGCACGATGCGGATCAAATGCCGGCAGGACGCGCTGACCGTGGTGCTGCAATTCCCGCAAAAATAAACCTTAAGGCAACACCGCGCAAATCGCGGCGCACGCCTTGCTCGAATCTTATTCCGTCATGCCGCACAAAAATCTCTTGCCTTGCGCCGGCAAGCCTGCGATCTTTTTGTACGACCTGACGAAAAATCTTACTTTGCAATCCGTACACCCCGATTGTGCGGCATTGCCTTAACAGAGGATCAATATGGGGAAAATACTTGTTCTGACCGAAAAACCGTCCGTTGCGCGGGACATTGCGCGTGTACGCGGCTGCTAGCAGAACGGCAGCGGCTGTATTATCGGACCGAAATATATCATCACGTGGGCGCTCGGGCATCTGGTCACTTTGGCGGATCCCGAAGCCTATGACAAAAAATATCAGTCGTGGCGCATAGAGGATCTTCCGATGCTGCCCAAGAAGATGCAGTTGGTCGTCATCAAGCAGACCTCGGCGCAGTTCAAGGCGGTTTCCGCGCTGCTGCACCGCCCGGACATCGACTCTCTGGTCATTGCAACCGATGCCGGACGTGAGGGCGAGCTGGTTGCGCGGTGGATCCTGATGAAAGCCGGCTGGAAAGGCAAAACACAGCGGCTCTGGATCTCCTCGCAGACGGACGCTTCGATCCGGCAGGGCTTTGCAAATCTGAAACCCGCCTCCGCGTATGACGCGCTGTTCCGGTCGGCACGCGCCCGCAGCGAAGCGGACTGGCTGGTCGGACTGAACGTGACGCGCGCACTGACCTGCAAGCACAACGCACAGCTTGCGGCAGGCCGTGTGCAGACGCCGACGCTGGCAATGATTGTGCAGCGCGAGGAGGAAATTGCCAAGTTCGTGCCGAAAACGTATAACAGTGTGTATGCGGATTTCGGTGCGTTTTCCGCGCTGTACCGCGATAAGAACAACAATTCCCGCTTTTTCGACAGGGCAAAGGCGGATGCCGTCTGTGCCGCTGTGCAGAATAAAAAAGCCACGATTGTTTCCGTGAAGCGGGAGTATAAGCATAAAGCGCCGCCCGCAGCATATGACCTGACGGAGCTGCAGCGCGACGCCAACCGCAAATATGCCTATTCTGCCAAGCAGACACTGTCGCTGATGCAGAGTCTGTATGAAACGCACAAGCTGCTGACCTATCCGCGTACCGATTCGCGCTACATCACCGACGATGTGGTCGCAACGCTGCCGGAGCGTCTGCGTGCGATCTCCGTGGGACCCTACAAGGAAGCGGCGCAGAAGATCCTGCGCACCAAGCCGCTGTCCACAAAGTATATCGTCAACAATCAGAAGGTCACCGACCACCATGCCATCATCCCGACTGAGCAGTATGTCAACCTGTCCGCGCTCAGCCACGAGGAACGCAACATTTACGATCTGGTCGTCAAGCGCTTTCTGGCGGTACTCAGTCCCGCGTATGAATACGAGGAAGTCAAGGTCACGCTGTCGGTGGATAAGCAGCTTTTCTATGCATCCGGCAAGACCACCCGTACTGCAGGCTGGAAGGCGCTGTACGGTATGGCGGATGAGGACGAGGAGGAAAGCGAGGAGCTGCGCGCGCAGGAGCTGCCGCCGCTGACGCAGGGACAAACGCTGTTCGTCAAATCGGCGAAGGTGCGCGAAGGCAAAACAAAGCCGCCCGCACGGTATACCGAGGCAACACTGCTGACCGCAATGGAAAACCCGACAGGACAGATCGAAGACAGCACACTGCGCTCTGCACTTGCACAGACAAGCGGGCTCGGTACACCGGCGACCCGTGCGGATATTATCGAGAAGCTGTTCGATTCATTCTGTATCGAACGCAAGGGCAAGGAAATTCATCCCACATCTAAAGGCAAACAGCTCATCCGCATCGTACCGCCCGACCTCAAGTCCGCGGAGCTGACGGCAAAATGGGAGCAGCAGCTTCAGCTGATCGCCAAAGGACAGGCGCGGGACGACACATTCATCGAGGAAATGCGCAGCTATGCCTCGAAGCTCGTCAGTGCCGTGATCGCATCGGACGCCGCGTTTGTGCATGACAATGTGACGCGCGAGAAGTGTCCGGAGTGCGGCAAGTATCTTCTGGATGTCAACGGCAAAAAGGGCAGAATGTATGTCTGTCCCGACCGCGAATGCGGTTATCGCAAGTCCATTTCCCGCACAACCAACGCCCGCTGTCCGAATTGCCACAAGAAGCTGGAAATGCGCGGTGAGGGCGACAAGCAGATGTTCACCTGTGTATGCGGTTACCGTGAAAAGCTGTCCGACTTTGAAAAGCGGCGTGAGAGCAGCGGTGCCGGAAAAAGGGACGTGCAGAAATATATGCAGTCCCAGACAAAGCAGTCCGCAGGCGCTTCGGCACTGGCGGATCAGCTTGCAAAGTGGATGCAGGATAACGAATAATATGGAGAGTTCGGTATGAAACGATGGATTGCAGGACTGCTTGTCCTTCTGTTGCTCCTATGCACCTGTACGGCATGCGGCTCCGACAAGTCGGCGGACCGTTCCTTTTTCTATCCGCTGACCGCACAGCCGAAAAGCCTCGACCCGCAGATCTGCGGAGACACGGACACGGCGGCAGTCGTCAGCAGTATGTACGAGGGGCTGGTACGGCTGGGTGCAGACGGTTCCGTGCAGCCGGGTGTGGCGCAAAGCATGGAGCTTTCCGCAGACGGGAAGCAATATACATTCCACCTGCGGGAGGATGCCCGCTGGCATATCATCAAAAACTTCAGTGAAATTTACGGGGACGGCTGCGAAAAGAATCTGGAACTGCAGGTTACGGCGGAGGATTTCGTTTTTACGTTCCAGCGCATTTTTTCTGCGGTCACCAATACGCCCGGTGCGGATTCCCTGTACATGATCCGCAATGCCGAGGCGGTACACAAGGGCGCGTTGACGCCGTTGGAGTTGGGTGTTTCCGCCGTCGATGCGCATACGCTGGTCATCACGCTGGAACGCCCCTGCGCGGAATTTCCCGCACTGCTCACGCAGCCGATCTGTGTGCCGTGCAACCGTTTCTTTTTTGAGTCCACCAAGGGTAAGTACGGTCTGGGACTTGCCTACACGATGTGCAACGGACCGTTCTATCTGTCCAAATGGACAACGGATGTCAACCTGTTTCTGCGCCGCAATCCCGACTATGCAAACGATTACGAGGTCATTCCTGCGGCGGTGTATTATTACTTCAATAAGGATATCGGCAGCTATGCAAAACGTGTGACCGAGGGCAATTACGACGGTGCGCCGATCGACCGCGCATATCTCGATCAGCTCGGCAGCAATGTTAAAACGGTTCAGGCTGCCGATACCGTATGGGGGATGGCGTTCAACTGCAACGATCCGCTGCTGTCCAATGCCTATCTGCGCATGGCGCTGTGCAGCGCGTTTTCCGCTGAAACAATGGAGATGCCGGACAAAACACCGGCACAAGGCCTTTTGCCGACCGGATGCCGGATCGCCGGCGAGAATTACCGTGAAAAGGCGGGCGCAGTCGATCCGCTGGAGGAAAACGAAGATCGCGCACTGCTGTTTATGCAGTTTGCCGCGGAGGCGCTGAAAACGACGTCGGTATCCCTGACCATTCTGTGTACAGAAGAGTATGACGTGGCGATGCGTAAGGTGATCCAGCGCTGGCAGAAGGTGTTCGGCATATCGGTCAGCGCTTCGACGCAGGTCTGTACCGAGGAGGAGCTGCAGGCGGCACAGAAAAGCGGCGAATACCAGATCGCTTTCCTGCCGGTCAAGGCAGTGTCTACATCGGCGGCTCTGAGCCTGCACCACTTTACGGGCGAGGAAAACCGCTTTACCGTGGACAGCACGGAGTATGACGGGTATATCCGCGCCGTGCTGGAGGCGCCGACCGCGGCAAGTGCGGTGTCCTGCTGCCGCAGTGCGGAAGCCTATCTCATCCGAACGGGCGTATTTTATCCCGTATTCGAGGACACAAGCTGCTTTGCGTTCTACGGACAGACGGAGGGGATCACCGTAACGCCGTGCGGTGAAACAGTCAATTTCAGTACGGCGAGAAAGTTGGATTAAACGATGATGCATAAAATTTTCGTTGCCGTTTCGTGGCTGCTTGTGATTGCCTGTGCTGCCTCGATCTTTATGCTGTCTGCGCAGACGGGCTCGACTTCGGCGGAGCTGAGCGGTGACGTGATGGGCTTTTTCGGGCAGCTCTGGACACGGCTGTTCGGCGAAGCGGCACACACGGTGCTGCGCAAATGCGCCCATTTTCTGGCGTACTGCGCGCTGATGTTCCTGACGTATCACGCCTGTTTCCGTACCCGCAGGCAAAAGCGGCTGCGTTTTGTCCTGCCGTTCGTTCTGTGTGTGCTGTACGCGGTCAGCGACGAGATCCATCAGTATTTTGTCCCCGAACGTGCCTGCTGTCTGTTTGACGTCGGGGTGGACGCACTGGGCTGTATGGTGGGCGGACTTTGCTTCTTTCTGTTGGCGAAGCTCTGCATACGCATAAAAAAGAAGAAGAATGGGGAGGTTCTCTCATGAAAAAAATTGTCAGTCTTTTACTGGTTTTCTGCATGGTGCTGTCCCTGACGGTCACGGCGTTTGCCAAAGCCGAATGTGACTGCGGGCATGTGCCCGTGATCTACGTTGTGGGAATGGGCGACACCATTTACGATTACGAGGGTGAAGAACCCGTAACGGTTTTCGCGCCGAATGAAGCTGCCGTCAAGCAGTCGATCCCGTCCATCGTGATCGCTGTGCTGGGACTTCTGACGCATCAGTACCGGCTGTTTGCGACCTTTGCGATGAAAGCGGCGTATATCATGCTCGGCAGAGCGGTCTGCGATCCGAACGGCGATCCGCGCTATGATACCGGCGTAGAAAGAGAGCCGCTTCCCGACAAGGATACGCACGGGCAGTTCAAAGAGGACAAGGGCGACTATGTGTTCCATTACGACTGGCGTCTGGATCCGCTGGATACGGCAAAGCAGCTTCGGAAATTTGTGCTGCACATTGAAAAGCTGACGAAGCACAGCACCGTTTCTTTCACCTGCCACAGCATGGGCAACATCATTCTGGCGTCCTATCTGTATCTGTACGGCAGTGACAACATCGAAAAGATCGTCTGTATGTCTCCGGCGTTTCAGGGACTTTCGATCATGGGATCTCTCCTGAGCGGCGAAGCGGACATCAGCGGCAAGGGCAAGGAAGTGGAAATGTTCCTGCTGTCCTTTATGGGCGATTCTGAACAGGATCAGAAGCTGAAAACGCTGGTGCGTGTGTGCTATAAGCTGGGACTTGTCAGCGGACTTCTGAACTGCGTTCTGCAGCCCGCACTGACGCACCAGTTCGAGCGCGTTTTTGATGAGTGTCTGCGCGAAATGTTTGCCTATATGCCGGGCGTATGGGCGTTTGTGCCGAATGAATACTACGAGCGTGCCAAGGCGTATACCTTCGGCGACAGCACGGAATATACGAAGCTCATTGAACGGATCGACGATTACCACTATAATGTCGAAGCACGTCTGCCGGAAATTCTGCAGGAAGCGATGGACAACGGTGTGGGACTTGCGATCCTCAGCGGCTACGGTATTTCCAGTATTCCCTTGAGCATCACGCATACCAATCAGGCGGATTTCGTCATCGACACGAAATATACAAGCATTGGCGCGACGTGCGCACCGTTCGGCGAAACGCTGCCGCAGTCGCACATTCAGTCGGTACGGGACGGTCACGACCATATTTCCCCCGATTTCGTGATCGACGCATCCACCTGCGCATTCCCCGAATACACATGGTTTGTACGGGATCAGATCCATTTTGATTTCCCGGATAACTATATTGCATTTGTACGCTGGCTGCTCGATTTTAACGGACAGCCCACCGTACACAGCAGTGCGCAGTATCCGCAGTTCCTGTGTCAGGACGGTGCGGAAACACTGACTGCACTGACAAAATGAAAGAAGGTAAGCAGATGAAATATGCAGTAGTACTATGCGACGGTATGGCGGATTATCCCGTACCGGCGCTCGACGGCAAAACGCCCATGATGAAGGCGAACAAGCCGAACATGGACGCGCTGGCAAAAAAAGCGGAAGTCGGTCTGGTACGTACCGTGGCAGAAGGGCTCAAACCCGGCAGTGACGTGGCAAACCTAAGCGTACTCGGCTACGATCCCAAAAAGTATCACAAGGGACGTTCTCCGCTCGAAGCCGCGAATATCGGCGTGCAGATGGCGGCGGACGATGTGGCGCTGCGCTGCAATCTGGTCACACTCAGTGACGAAGAAAACTACGAAGACAAAACCATGGTGGATTATTCCGCAGGCGACATCAGTACGGCGGAGGCAGCGGAGATCATCCGCTCCGTGGCGGAGCATTTCGGAAACGAGACGTTTTCGTTTTACCCGGGCGTCAGCTACCGGCATTGTCTGATCGTGCATCACGGCACGACGGATCTTGGCAAAATGACGCCGCCGCATGATATATCGAAGCGTGTGATCGGGCAGTATCTTTCCGCGTCCGAAAACGCCGCGCCGCTGATCGCCATGATGCGCGAAAGCTATGCGTTTCTGAAGGATCATCCCGTAAACCAAAAGCGTGTTGCCGAGGGCAAATCTCCGGCGAACGCGATCTGGTTCTGGGGTGAGGGCACCTGTACCGCACTGCCGTCCTTCCAGGAGCTGTACGGCTTGAAGGGAACGATCATTTCGGCGGTCGATCTGCTGGGCGGAATCGGCTTCCTTGCCGATATGCATACGCCGAAGGTGCCGGGTGCCACGGGCTATATCGACACGAATTTTAAAGGTAAAGCCGAAAAGGCTGTTGAGGAATGGGAGAGCGGGCAGGATCTGGTGTATCTGCACTTTGAAGCGCCGGATGAGTGCGGTCACCGCAATGAGCCGCAGAACAAGGTGCGCGCGATCGAAATGATCGACTCCATTGTTCTGCCGACGATCTTGCCGTATCTTGAGAAACAGGGTGACTATAAAGTCCTGCTGCTCCCCGACCATCCGACGCCGATCGTCACCATGACCCACGCGTCCGATCCTGTCCCGTATCTGCTGTTCAGCAGTGAAAAGCCGCAGGCAGGTGTAGACAGCATCGACGAAGAAAGCGCAAAGGCAACCGGACAATTTATCGAAGACGGTACAACACTCATGCAGAGGTTTATTGATTTTTAAGGAGCTTATCCCATGAAAACAAAAGCAGTTCGATTATACGGCAAGGATGATCTGCGGCTGGAAAGCTTCAATCTGCCGCCGATCGCGGACGACGAAATTCTGGCAAAGGTCGTTTCCGACAGTATCTGCATGTCGTCCTACAAGGCGGCAAAGCAGGGCGCGGAGCATAAGCGCGTGCCGGACGATGTGGCAAAAAATCCCGTCATCATCGGGCATGAGTTCTGCGGCGAGCTGCTGCAGGTCGGCGCGAAATGGGCGGACAAATACGAGGTGGGCAGTCGGTTTGTGATCCAGCCGGCGCTCAATTACAAGGGCTCTCTGGATGCGCCGGGCTATTCCTATGCATTTATCGGCGGAGACGCAACGTATGTCATCATCCCCAACGAGGTCATGCTCATGGACTGCCTGATGCCCTACGAGGGAGACGCAATGTTCAAGGGTTCGCTGACCGAGCCGTTTTCCTGCGTCGTCGGCGCGTTTCATGCGTCCTATCATGTGACACGCGGTACCTATGACCACAAAATGGGCATTCGGGACGGCGGTAATATGGCGATCCTTGCAGGCGCGGGACCGATGGGACTTGCGGCGATCGACTATGCCATTCACGGCGAACACAGACCGTCTCTGCTGGTCGTCACCGACATCAACGCCGCACGTTTGCAGCGCGCCGCTTCGATCCTTACGGTGGAGGAAGCGGCAAAGTGCGGTGTAACGCTGCGGTACGAAAACACGTGGAACCTGTTGGAGCCGACGCTGTATCTGCGCAAGATCGCGCCGCAGGGCTTTGACGATGTGTTTGTGCTGGCGCCATACTCCTCTCTGGTGGAAACGGCGGATAAGATCATGGGTACGGACGGCTGTTTGAATTTCTTTGCCGGACCCACGGACGCTGCGTTCTCATCGCAGTTCAACTTTTTCAACGTGCATTACAGCGGCACACACGTCGTCGGAACGTCCGGCGGCAATGCGCAGGATATGCGTGAGGCACTGCAGATGATCAGCGACGGCACACTGAATCCCGCCGCACTGGTTACGCATATCGGCGGACTGGACTGCGTGATCGAAACAACGAAAAATCTGCCGCAGATTTCCGGCGGCAAAAAACTGATCTATACGGGTATTTCTCTGCCGCTGACGGCGATCGAAGACTTTGAAAAGCTGGGTGAAACAAGCCCGATGTTCCGCCGTCTGCACGACATCTGTAAGGAGAATAACGGTTTGTGGTGCACGGAAGCGGAGAAATATCTGCTGTCCGCGGCAAAGAAAATATGAACACAGACCTGATCGTGCTCGGCAGCGGCGTTGCCGGAACAACGGCGGCGCTTGCGGCTGCGGAAAAGGGGATGCAGGTTCTGCTGTGCGGAGAGCTTCTCGGCGGCATGTGTCTGCATACGGGCTGTATTCCCGCGAAAATCTGTATGCGATCCGGCAGCACGGATTTGTCTGCACTGTCCGCATACCGGACGCAAACCGTCCGTACCCTGCAAGCCGGACTTGCCGCGTCTTTGCAGGAAAAGGGCGTTGCGTATATCCCGGATAACGGGACACTCTGCGGTAAGACAGATCGTTTTTCGGTACACTGCGGTGAAGAAGTCCACACAGCGCGGTTCGTTCTGCTGGCGTCTGGTTCCGTAGCGCGGCAGCTGCCGAACGCCTGTACGCCCGGGGATATTTTTACGGCGGAGCATCTGCCGCAGTCGGCGGTGATCTGCGGCGGCGGCGCGTCGGGACTGGAAACTGCTGCCTATCTTTGCAGAATGGGTGCCGCGGTTACCGTGTATGAGCAGGGCGAACGCCTCTTGCCCGAAGCGGACAAAGAGATATCCGCGTCCTTGCTGCGCGCACTGCGGCGGCGCGGAATCCGTATACATTTAAAAGAACGCGCGCCGGAGTCAGTGCAGGCGGAAACGGTCGTCTGTGCCTGCGGGCGACAGCCGAATATACAAACACTCGGTCTTGCATCGGTCGGACTATCCGCCGTACAGACCGATGCGCATATGCAAACGTCCGTCAGCGGATTGTATGCCGCAGGAGATGTATGCGGCGTGCGCCGTACCGCACATGCCGCCATGCGCGAAGCGGAATGTGCCGTGCGCCATATGTGCGGTGAAGCGGACAGCATAGAGAACTGCGCTTTTCCGCAGACGGTTTTCACCGATCCGCCGTGTGCTTTTGTCGGCGAGACGGGGAGCAGGATGCGTCGGGCGGTCGTACCGCTGAAAAGCTGCGGCGGTTATCTGGCGGCAGGCGGTGACCCGAATGGCGTTCTGGTGCTTGCGGCAGACGAAAGCGGCATTGTGTGCGGACTGCACATGTGCGGCGACGGTGCGCCGGAGCTTTTGGCGGCGGGTTGTCTGCTGGTGCAGAACCGTCTGACTGTTTCTGCCGTCCGGCAAACCGTGTTTCCGCACCCGACTGTGGGCGAAGCACTGCGCTCGGCGGCGGACAAAATCATTAAGGGGGAATACATATGATCCTGAACGAAACCACAAAGCATATTTTTGCGCGGCAGACGATCCGCGAGTATACGCCGGAGCAGATCAGCGATGAGATGCTCGAAACGCTGATGCATGCGGCAAAGATGGCACCCAGCGGCAGAAATACGCAGACGTGCTACGTCCGTTTTCTGCAGGACGCAAAGATGCTGCACGAGATGCATCTGGATTTTAAGAATCTGGTGGGCTGGGATACACCTGCCTATACGCGCAGCGATACCAATCCGTTTTACCACAACGCGCCGACGTTCGTATTTATCTTTGCGGCAGGCAACAGTGCGATGGATGCCGGCATCATGACGGAAAACATCTGCATTGCGGCGCAGAGTATGGGACTCGGTACCTGTATTGTCGGCAGTGCGAGTACGCTGTTCAACGATCAGGCGGGGGATAAGTGGAAGAAAAAGCTGCACATCCCGACCGATTTCCTCTATCAGATCGGGATCTGTGTAGGCTATCCGAACGAAAAACCGCCGCAGAAGCCGCGCTTTGATGACCGCATCGAGGTCATTCGATGAATTTTTGTGCGAATCTGTAAAAAAGTATTGACCTCGAATATAGTACTATGGTAAAATATGAACAGCTTAAAAAGCAATACTATTTTTTGGAGGAAACAGGCATGAAAAGATTTCTCGCAATGGCACTGATTCTCGTACTGAGCTTCGGTCTGTTCGCAGGCTGCGGCGCAGAAAAGGCTCCCGCAGACGGCACTGCTCCCGCAGCAGATGCAGCAGCATCCGACCTTGCATATATCAAGGACAAGGGTACGCTGGTCGTCGGCATCACGGATTTTGCACCGATGGATTATAAGGACGAAAACGGCGAATGGACAGGCTTCGATGCCGAGTTCGCACGTGCTTTTGCCGAGAAGATCGGTGTCACGGCGGAGTTCGTCGAGATCGACTGGGACAACAAGCTGTTCGAGCTGGATGCCAAGTCCATCGACTGCATCTGGAACGGCATGACGATCAATGAAGAAATCCTCAACGGCGCATCCGTCGGCGATGCTTATGCCCGCAACGCACAGGTCGTTGTCATGGCAAAGGATAAGCTCGCACAGTACCCCGACGTGGCAAGTCTTGCCGGTCTTACCTTCGCAGTCGAAGCAGGTTCCGCCGGTGAAAAGGCAGCCAAGGCAAATAGTCTGAACTCCACCGCAGTCAGCACACAGAGTGCGACGCTCATGGAGGTACAGTCCGGCGCGGCAGATGCCTGCATCATCGATCTGACCATGGCGACCGCCATGACCGGTGAAGGCACCAGCTATGCGGATTTCGGCTTCACGGTTGAGCTGGAACCCGAAGAATACGGCGTTGCATTCCGTACCGGCTCCGATGTCGTGGATGCGTTCAACACCGCAAAGGCAGAACTGGTCGCAGACGGCACACTTCCCGCACTGGCAGAGAAGTACGAAATCGTTCTTGCGTAAGACAAACCGAATCATCCCGGGCAGAGGGAATTCCCCTCTGCCTGTTTTCAACTGTAAAGAGAAAGGTTGACATATTTTTATGTTTATTGAAGTTACGCGGAGTCTGTTCGAGGGCTTCGGCGAAACGCTGAAAATTTTCGGGCTGACGCTTCTGGGCGCACTGCCGGTCGGACTGCTGATCTGTCTGGGTTCGATGAGCAAGTTCAAGCCCCTGCGCTGGCTGATGCGTACACTTGTCTGGATCATCCGCGGCACACCGCTGATGCTACAGCTGATCGTGGTGTATTACGGACCGGGTCTGATCGGCAACTGGGCGGCAAAACAGACTGATCCCGGTTTTATTTTGCAGTTTCTTTCCACATGGACGGTCTATGACCGCTTCCTTGCGGTGCTGATCGCGTTCATCATCAACTATTCCTGTTACTTCTGCGAGATCTACCGCGGCGGCATCGAGTCCATTCCGCGCGGACAGTACGAGGCGGGTCAGGTGCTGGGCATGACGAAGACGCAGGTCTTTTTCCGCATCGTGCTCATGCAGGTCATCAAGCGGATCGTACCGCCCATGAGCAACGAGATCATCACGCTGGTCAAGGACACCTCTCTGGCGCGGATCATCGCGGTATACGAGATCATCTGGAACGCACAGGCATTCGCAAAGTCTGACGGTCTGATCTGGCCGCTGTTCTATACTGCGGCATTTTACCTGATCTTCAGTGGCTTGCTGACCATCCTGTTCGGCAAGATCGAGAAGAAGCTGGATTATTATCACGCTTGAGGGGAGGGGCAGATATGGCAATTCTGGAAGTCAAAGATTTACATAAGAGCTTCGGCAAAGCGGAAGTACTCAAGGGCATTGATTTTTCGCTGGAGGAAGGACAGGTGCTTGCGATCATCGGCTCCTCCGGCAGCGGCAAAACTACGCTGCTGCGGTGCATCAACTTTTTGGAGACCGCCAATTTCGGTAAGGTCATCGTAGACGGCGAAACGGTGTTTGATTCGGAATACGTCAAAAAGGAGTCCGCAAAGGAGCGGCGTGAAAAGCAGAAAAAGATCGGTCTGGTGTTCCAGTCGTTCAATCTGTTCCCGCAGTATGACGTGTTGACCAACGTGACGCTGGCGCCGCGTCTTCATGCGAAGGAACGCCCCGATTACCGCAGCAGGAAGAAGGAAATTTTAGAGGAGATCGACACACTGGCAAAGGAGATCCTGGCGGAGGTCGGTTTGTCCGATAAGGTCCACTATTATCCGTGCCAGCTTTCCGGCGGACAGCAGCAGCGTGTGAGTATCGCGCGTGCACTGGCATTGCAGCCGACCATCCTGTTTTTTGACGAGCCGACCAGCGCGCTGGATCCGGAGCTGACCGGAGAAATTCTGCGCGTGATCAAGGAGCTGGCAAACAAGAAACGCACGATGGTAATCGTCACGCACGAGATGAAATTTGCGCACGACGTGGCAGATAAGATCATCTTCATGGAAAAAGGCATCATAGCCGAGGAGGGTACGCCGGATGAACTGTTCGGCGAAAATTCCTCCGAACGGATTAAAGCGTTCATCGGTAAATACGATCAGTAAAGCAGAGAAATCGAGCAAAAAGAAATCACCCGCCGAAAGCAATTTCCTTACGGTTGGGTGATTTTGCTTGTGCAGTGCAGAACAATGTGCCTGCTTGTACAGAGTCTTTTGCTTTGAATGACTGAACCGCCTTATTCGCGGATGGTGAATAAGGCGGCTTTGGTGTTTATTCGGTGCGCAGGGCTTCGACGGGATCTTTCTTTGCTGCGTAGCGGGAGGGGATCAGACCGGCGATCACGGTCAACAGGATGCTGATGATGACCAGCGCGATGGCGCCGCCGACCGGCAGACGCGAGACGTTGGAAATATCGACCAGCTTCTTGATGATGATGTTGACCGGAATATTCAAAAGCAGCGTGACGCCTATGCCGATCACACCCGCCGCAAAGCCGACGATCAGCGTTTCGGCGTTGAATACGCGGGAAATATCGCGCTTGGAGGCGCCGATGGAACGGAGAATGCCGATCTCCTTGGTGCGCTCCAGAACGGAGATATAGGTGATGATGCCGATCATGATCGAGGAGACGACCAGAGAAATGGCGACAAACGCGATCAGTACATAGGACACGACATTGATGATCGTGGTGACGGAGGACAGGAAAATGCCGATGTAGTCGGTGTAGTCGATGACGCTTTCTTCCTTGCCGCCGTCGCGCATTTTCTGGTTGTAGTCGGCAATGATGCCGGAGATGATCTCTTTCGATTCAAAATCAATGGGGTAAAGGTTGATGCGGTCCGGATCGTTCATATCGGCGATGCCGAGCAGACGCTTGTTTACGGAAAGACTTTCGGCAGCTTCGATCTTCGGCGGTTCCGGTTCTTCCGGTTCGGGTTCGGTCGTCGGTTCCTCTTTCGGATCCTCTTTGTCTGCCGCTTCCGTAGTATCCTCTGCGGCTTCGGAAGCCGGCTCTGACGGTGCATCCGCCACGAAATCCTTTTCCAGATCGGAGGTATCGCCCGTCAGAATGGCAGAGAGCAGGTCGAGCTTTTGCTGCCGGTTCATCAGTGTAATATAGGTATAGGCCTGATCGCCGGAAACCTTGCCGACGCCTTCCATTTCATAATCCGCCAGCAGCGTATCGAGATAATCGGTCATCTTTTTGCGTTCGCTGAGGGAACGTGTATTCTTTAAGAACAGACCGACGAAATCCTTCATTTCTTCGCGCTGATCTTCGGGAACCTTTTCGTCGATGTAGGCGTAGATTTCATCCTCGTCCATCGTTTCGGCGATCGGCGTTGCGGACGGCGCACCTGCGGAAGCGAGTGTACCCACGACCGGATGCAGTGCGCCCGTGGAAACAGGTGCCGCCGTTGTGGATTCTTTCGCTTCTTTTTCTTTATCCTTGTCCTTGGAACGGGCGGCAAGTGCAGCTTTTTCTTCCACATCCTTGAACGTCAGTCCCGTGAACACGTCGATGTCGGGTTTGGCAAGCTGCTCCTTGACGATGGGGCGCTTGGCGGTTTCTTTCAGAATGTATTCGGTCAGTGCGTGGGTGTAGCCGATTGTGCCTGTGATGCTTGTGGCGGTGGCTTCTTCGTCGGGACGCAGAATGCCGACGACCTTGAGCGGTGTGCCGTTGCGGACGAGGTCATTCATGTAGTAGTCATCGAACCGCATATCCTCCCACATGCCGGTATCTTCGTTCTTGGCATAGTAATCTGCCGGCAGAACGAGAGAGAAGGTGGTGTTCAGAATTTCGTCATACGTGAAGGTGTGTACCTTGCTCTCGTATTCCTCGCCGTTCATCAGCGCGGAGATTGTATCCATCAGTTCTTCCTGATCCAGAAGCCCCAGCGCATACAGCGACACATCGGTGATCTCGTTGTTTTTGTCGGTGACAAGGACCACTTCGTCGTAGGCGGCGGGCATACGACCGCTGACAACGTCATACTGCGAAGCGATCATTTCCTCGTTTTCGATGATCTCCGACCAGATACTGATGCCGCCGGAACGCATGGAGGACATGCCGGAAAAAACGCCTGCGGATTCCTTACTGCCGCCCATTCCCATGTTGCCCATGAGGTCTGTCAGGACGTTATTGGGGGAGATCTGCGTGATGCCGTTATCAACATCGGGCTTGTAGACATTCAAATCAAAGTTGTAGCCGTACTGCGGCGGGGTACTCAGATGCTCCAGAATACCGTTGTTTTCGTCCTCGATGAAGGTCTTGAATGCGGCAAGATCGTTGGTTGTTATATCTGCCGAGAACAGTCCCATCATATCGGTCATAACGGGATTGGAGTAGATTTTATCCAGCGCATGATCCTCTTTTTTGCTTGCCTGCGCCATGGATTCCAGCATGGACGAAATATCCATGGTTTCCTTTTCAATGGTCAGCGGGTAGGTGGACAGTGCGTCCTGCTGTACGGTGTCGATATAGATCTGGAATCCGTTGGAGAGCGACAGGATCAGCGCGATACCGATGATGCCGATACTGCCTGCAAAGGACGTCATAAAGGTTCTTCCCTTTTTGGTCATAAGGTTGTTGGTGCTCAGGGAAAGTGCCGTCCAGAAGGACATGGAGGTGCGCTCGTCTTTTCTGCGCTTTTTCTCGGCTTTTTTCTGCTGCTTCTGTTCCGCCTTGGTCTGCTCGGCAGCAGCTTCCTCCGCAGCTTCGTAAGGATCGGTGTCGCCGGTGACCTTGCCGTCCAGCAGACGGACGATGCGCGTGGAATACTGTTCGGCAAGCTCGGGATTGTGCGTGACCATAATGACCAGACGATCCTCTGCGATCTCCTTGAGAATATCCATAATCTGTACGCTGGTCTCGGAGTCGAGTGCGCCGGTCGGTTCGTCCGCCAGCAGGATTTCGGGATCATTGACGAGTGCGCGTGCAATGGCGACGCGCTGCATCTGACCGCCGGACATCTGATTGGGCTTTTTGTTTAACTGATCACCGAGTCCGACTTTTTCAAGCACTTCCTTGGCGCGTTTGCGGCGCGCGAACTTGGAAACGCCGGACAGCGTCAGTGCCAGCTCGACGTTGGAAAGCACGGTCTGGTGCGGGATCAGATTATAGCTCTGGAACACAAAGCCGATGGAATGATTGCGGTAGCTGTCCCAGTCGCTGTCGCGGAAATCCTTGGTGGTACGGCCTGCGATGGCGAGCTCGCCGGAGTCGTCCCGATCCAGCCCGCCGATGATGTTGAGCAGCGTAGTCTTGCCGCAACCGGAGGGACCTAAAATAGAAACAAATTCGTTTTGACGGAACGCAATGCTGACACCCTTCAGTGCCGTGACGGAAGTATCGCCGGTCTTGTAGCTTTTGACGATGTCGGTTAATCGCAGCAAGGCATCTTCCTCCAGTACAATAAAAATTTTACCATTTATTATATACCCGTATAAGGGATCAAGTCAACAAAAGACGGTCGAAATTTACAGACCATTCACAAATTACAACACCATCAGCAGTGTTCCGGCGGCAATAAAGAGCATCCCGAACACGGATTTCACGGTAAATTTTTCATGCAGAAAAACGAACGCAAGCACGAGCGTGAAAATGACACTCAGCTTGTCGATCGGGACGACCTTGGAGGCTTCGCCCATTTGCAGCGCCTTGTAGTAGCACAGCCACGAAGCGCCTGTCGCAAGCCCCGACAGGATGAGAAACAGCCAGCTTTTGCGGCTGATCGAAGCGATCCCGCCCTGTGCATCGGTCAGAAAGACCATGCCCCATGCCATCAGCAGGACCACTGCCGTGCGCAGTGCCGTGGCGAGGCCCGAGTCCACGCCCTCAATGCCGACCTTGGCAAGGATCGAGGTCAGCGCTGCAAACACTGCCGAAAGCAGTGCGAATACGAACCACATACAGATTCCTCCTTTTTTTCTATTGTAGCACACTGCCGAAAATTCTGCAAGAAAGGACTTGTATTTCCGTGAAATTTCCGTTATAATAAAATATAATGTTCAAGAAGGAGTTGAAGAAATGGATCCTATCAAAGTCGATTTCTCCGGCAAGGGTGCGGACAAGGGCAAGGAGATCGTGATCCCGCCCGAAAAATCTGTCCTCAAGGTCATCCTGTCCGTTGTGTTTGCGCTGGTGACCGGTGCGGTCGCATACTATTTCATGCTACCTGCACTCAATCCCAAGGCGATCGAATTTTATTATTTCATCGGCATCATCATTGTGGCGTTCGTCGTGTTCCTTGCACTGATGTCGTCGGTGCTTCGCCATTCCGAATATGTGCCTTACATCAAAAAGCAGGCGCGTGTGCCGATCGTGCTGATCCTCGTTCTGGCGCTGGTCATCGGCGTCGGTTATGTGGTCGGCAGCCAGTTCTTCCGCGCCAAGAGCTACAGCCAGATCATATCCGTCAAGGAAGATCAGGACTTCGACGCGGACTTCGATGAGCCGGATTTCGCCACCATCCCCAAGCTGGACGAGCAGGCATCCGCGACCGTTGCGCTCAAGGCAATGGGCGAGCTGGCGGATCTCGATCTGGAGTCTCAGTTCAAGGTCTATAACGGTGTGGCGGCTGCCTCCTGCTATCCGCAGATCAACTACGAGGAGCGTCCCATTCGTCTGGCTACGCTGCAATATGCCAACATCATCAAGTGGATCACCAACATGCAGGACGGTCTGCCGGGCTATATCATCATTGATACCGCCAACGAAGACCAGAAGTTTGTTCCGCTGGAAAATCCGATCCGCTATTCTCTTGCCGACCATTTCGGCAGACATGTCAAGCGTGTGGTGCGTTTCGCGTACCCGACTTATATGTTCGACAAGCCGTCGTTCGAGATCGACGACAACGGTGATCCCTACTGGATCGTGGCGCACATCGACAAGACCATCGGTCTGTTCGGCGGTCGTGACGTCAAAGGCATCGTGATCGTGAACGCCGTCACGGGCGAGTGTTCCTACCATACCATGGACGAAGTACGTACGGCGGATGAACTGAAATGGATCGACCGTGTGTATTCCGACTCTCTGATCATTGAGCAGTACGACTTCTACGGTAAGTACAGAAAGGGCTTCTGGAACTCCGTACTCGGTCAGGAAAACTGCGTCAAGACCACCGAGGGCAGCAACTACATCGCACTGGACGACGACGTATGGCTGTATACGGGCGTCACCTCTTTGACAAGCGATGAATCCATCGTCGGCTTCGTGCTGGTCAACCAGCGCACCAAGGAGACGCGGTTCTACCGTGTCAGCGGCGGTAAGGAAACGGCAGGTCAGGATGCGGCAGTCGGTCTTGTACAGGAAAAGAGCTATACCGCAACATTCCCGCTGCTGGTCAACATCGGCGGTGAACCGACCTACTTCATGTCTCTGAAGGATAATGCACAGACCGTTCAGCTGTACGCGCTGGTCAACGTCCGCCAGTACAACAAGATCAAGGTTACGGGCAACACCATTTCCGGCTGTCTGGACAGCTATCTTGCCGGCATGAAGGCGGAAGGCGTTGAAGTCGATAAGGCGGACGTCGAAAATATTACGGTTCCCGACGAGCAGGGCACCGAGGTCACGCCCGACAAGACGACACAGGATGAGCCGGTCGGCACCGCAGCCGAGGTCACCGGAACCGTCACCGAGATCCGTTCTGCGGTTATCGACGGCAACACCGTATACTATCTGCGTCTGTCCGGCAGCGCGGCATACTACTCGATCAGCGCTTCCGACTGCGAGCAGGCAGTTATTCTCAATGTCGGTGATACGGTCAAAGCGTCGGCACGCGGTACCGGCAGTATCCAGAAGCTGTCCGCACTGGAGATCGTCGCAGGCAAGTAATCAAAATCGTATAGAGAACAGAACGCCGGGGCTTACATTTACGGAAAGCCCCGGCTATTTCATGTCTTTTCATCTTTCACGGATATGTTTTTTTTGGAATTTGCATGTGGCTATTGTAATTGTATATCGCACTGTGCTATACTATCAACAAGCAGAATGCGGCTTGTATGGAAAGGAGAATGAATATGTACAGATACGGACAGGAGGAAATCGACGCGGCGGTACGCGCCATTTCCAGTAAAAAGTTGTTCAAAATCAACGAGGGCGGACAGGAAGTCTTTCATTTTGAGCAGGAACTGAAGGAGAAATTCGGTGTCGATTATGCCATTCTGATGACCAGTGGCAAAGCCGGGATTATGTCCGCGCTGATCGGCATCGGCGTCGGCCCCGGTGATGAGGTGATTGTTCCCGCGTACACTTACATAGCGACCGCGATCGCTGTAACGGCAGTCGGTGCGATTCCCGTCATTGCGGAGGTAGATGAAACACTGACGCTTGATCCCGAAGATGTGGAGCGAAAAATCTCCGCACACACCAAAGCGATCCTGCCCGTTCATATTCTGGGGCTACCCTGCAACATGGATCGGATCATGGCGATCGCCGCAGCACATGATCTGTACGTGATTGAGGACAGTTGTCAGGCGGACGGCGCTACTTACCACGGCAAGCGGCTGGGCACGATCGGCAATGCCGGCGCGTACAGCTTCAACTGTTTCAAGATCATCGGTGCCGGAGAAGGCGGCGGCATGGTCACCAATGACCGCAAAATTTTTGAACGCGCACTGATTTTCCAGGATTCCTCTGCGATCGCCTATTTCGGCAACCAGATGGAGGATTTCGAAACGGAACAGTTCTGCGGACTGGAATTTCGCGTTTCCGATATTACGGGTGCCATCATGCGCGCACAGCTGCAGAAGCTCGATTCCATCCTGCACGACCTGCGGAAGAACCGCGATTATATTATGGAAAACCTTGCCGGCAAATACCGCTTCCTGAAATACAACGATAAGGACGGCAGTGCCGCGACCAATACCTGCTTCTGGTTTGACTCCGGTGAGGAAGCGTTGGCATTCAAGGCGTTCCTTGCGGAAAAGGGCTACAACGGCGTGCGTCCCATTGATACGGGCAAGCATGTTTACGCAAACTGGACGCCCATCATGCAGAAAAACGGTGCAAGTCATCCGTTGATGGACCCGTTCAAAATGGAAGCCAACAAGGGGCTGCAGCACGATTATTCTCCCGATATGTGCCCGAAGTCGCTGGACTATATGGCGCGTATGGTTTATGTCGGCGTCAACCCCGATGCGCAGAAGGACGAATTGGACGCGTTCATTCGCGCATTGTCATAAAATCAACAAAAGTAAAACTCTGCGGTCATTCCTTTTTCGGGAGACCGCAGAGTTTTTTACATGTACAAAAGTTTCCTCCTCAGAAGGATGCACGCGTCCGGCTGTCGGCAGGCAGGGAATTGTAGTATTCGCTCCACACATCGTCAAGTACCTTGGCCAGCTTGCGGATCAGTCCAAGCTCGTAGGCGCCGGAACCGTTGTTCTTGGTGAAGATGACCATCAGGTAGCAGCCGCCGTCCCGGGACTTGACCACGGCACAGTCTGCCGCAGTGCCGTCGGCGGTATACCAGCCGGCTTTATGGGCGACGGGACGGACGAGTGCGGTGCGGATCGGTGAATTGAACGAATGGCGGACAAGATTCCACGCAAAGGACGCATGTTCCGCTCCGGAATGGCAGTACTTGTACAGCGCGTACCATTCGATCGCACGGTTATTCGGCGTACAGCTTCCCATGTAGTTATAGGAAGCAACCTGTGTACCGCTGCCGATGGAGCTTAAAAACGCATTGAACTTCTCCTTGGTAACATACCGCAGCAGCACCTCATAGGCGGCATTGTTGGAAACCTTGACCATTTTGTTCAGCAGACTGCGCACGCTGTATTTGCCGCTGAGTTCGGGAAAATCCGTGTAGTGCAGACTGTTTTTATCCACCGGGAGCTTGGTGCTCAGGGACAGCTCGCCTGCGTCCATCATCCGGCAGATGCAGAACATCATGGCGGATTTTATCGTGCAGTTGCTCTGGAAGCTCTTGTCCGCGTTCTTACCCGCGACGAGCTTCGCACTGCCGCCGCTGATGTCGTAAACACCCCAGCCGACCGTGAAATTATACGAATTGTATATTTTGTCCAGCTTCTTTTGCAGATCGTCACTGACGGCATATGCCGAGGCACAGATCGAAACCGTACCGAGCAGCAGCGCCGCCGTGAGAAATACGGCGAGAATTTTTTTGATGGATTTCATATCGGATCAACCTTCCTTTCAGTTACAAGA